>Ga0160474_100274_pt1 | contig 23758 bp, 26 predicted proteins | sample HID1975K_E11MG_FD_108240 | JGI IMG/M metagenome (GOLD analysis project Ga0160474, IMG submission 108240) | Enriched soil microbial communities from UW Madison campus, WI, USA - HID1975K_E11 MG | ecosystem: Environmental > Terrestrial > Soil > Unclassified | place: USA: Madison, Wisconsin...
TCATCTCACCCAGGTAGGACAAGCTGCTCAGAATTGCATTGGGTTCAGCCCCGGCAATCTTTCGAGCTGCGACAATCGGGTAAGCAATGACTGCTATTGGCCGATTGCTGCCTTTCGCGAGAGGCCGCTATGGGTCGATTGCAGTCATTCAAAGATATTTTTTGAACGTTGTAGCCGTGATCGCCACCACCCACCCAAGCAATGCAGCGCATGGCAGTAATATCAAAATGGGATTTACAGACCAAGGGAGAGCGAGGTAGATCACCCAAGGGCTCATGATCAACGGCAGCAACGTCCGCTTGGCTCGGTGATAAACAAAGCTGCTCTCCCGGTCCGCCCCGAACTTACGCAGGTCGCGCCGCATCAGCCCGTCGACCATGCCGGTGAGCACCGCAAGCAAGAAGAGGGGGGTGGCCAAGGTGAGCACGGTCAGGCGCACCACGAAAGTTAAGGCCGTGAACAGGGCCGCCAGCAGGTAGTCTTGGACAGCGACGTACGCTTGAGCGAGCTGTCCTTGCAACGACGCCTCGCGACTGAGCAGTTTCAGCTGGGTGTCAGATTGTGCCCAGCCGGAGCGGATCACAATCCATTCGTTGAAGCGCTCAAGGATTTTCGCGGTCGCTTGTGCCGGCTGATGCACGAGTAGCGAGCTCTTGAAGTGGTTGCTTAGCCAGCCGAGCTCACTTACCCACATCGCATGACTGTGATGCCAGCCTTGTTCTGGCCAAAACCACAGCATGCCAATTAACTCCAACAGAATGGAGAAGAGCAGGGAAGCAAACAGCAGACCGAGCAATCGCAGGCACAGTTCAAACGTGCCGAAGATCAGCCCGGGTCGTCTTTGAGTCTGCGGGGGGGTGGTTGGGGCAGTGGGCATAAGGCTCCCAGGTGTTCGTGGGTTGCCGAGGATTAAGGAGCGTATTTACGTCCAGGTGGTGACATCTCGGGATCGAAGTCGACCGTCGGTGCGCCACCGGCACTGCTCCACCAACTCCCTGCATTGGCGTTGTAGGACTCGCGCATGCGTGCAGCCAGGGTCTGCAGATCCGCCGGCATCGCATCGTCGCTAGCCCGCTTAGGCAGCGGCATTCGTACTTTCCATAACTGCCCACCTTCCTGGAACGAGAACATTTGGCCCTTCGGCAGGGCGATGATGTGTGCCGGCTCGATCAGCGGCACGGCCGTGGAGGTGACGCGGTCCTGCGAGGAGGAGGTGAAGTCGGTACGGGCTTCGGGATCGGCCGTGTCGGTTGCGCCGGAGACCAGCGTACGCGTCTGCACGTTGACCTTGGGCAGTTGATTGGTCAGCAGTTCGGCGGTCGCGGTTTCCCGTACGCGCAGCATCTGCAGAGTGTTGAAGTTACCGATGACCTGACCGGCTTTGGCTCGGCTGCCGATACGTGCCTCGATGTCGCTCAAGGTCTGGGTGTAGGCGGTGACCTGGATACCGGCACCACCGCCTTTGTTGATCAATGGAATGAACTCGTCGCCCATCAGCTCGTTGAATTCGTCGGCGTGCAGGTTGATGGGCACCTTGTCGGTCGCGCGGGAGGAGTTCGGTAGACCATGGTCGATGCCGTGTTTGTAGATGTGTCCGGCGACGGAGACCAGGTCGGCAAACATCGAGTTGCCGACTGCGGCCGCGACCTCGGCATCGGACAGCGCATCCAGGCCGACATAGACGATACCGCGTTTACGGATGACCTGCAGCCAGTCGAAGATGGGTCTTGGATCGTCCAGGTCGGAATAGTTGGGGGCCAGCAACTGGGCCGTCTTGCCGCTGGTGAGTTTTTCCAGCAGCGGCAGCAGCGAGGCGACGATCTTGTCGAAGTAGGTGCGGTCGTAGCGTACCGCCGAGCGAAGGCCATCCATCACCGGGTCGAAGAGGCGCTTGGCGGTCAGGTATTGCTCGATGGCGACTACGCGTTTCTCGCGGCCAATCATGTGCCGCGGCACGTTCTTCTCGTTGAGGCGAGCCTCGAGATCAACGATGGTCTCCCACGCCTGCGGATCATGTCGGGCGAAGAAGTGCTGAGCGTATTCAATGAACAGCGCATCGATGTTCACCACATGGCGCTGGATCTGCAGATAGTCGGGGCGCCGGCCTAGCTCGATCAGGGCACGGGCGATGATGTTGACGAAGCGCCAGGCGAACTCGCGAAACGCTGCCGAGTTGCCTTCACCGCTCAGTTGCCCAGCGATACGGGTGGCGACTTCCGAGATGCGACCGAAACGGCCGATGGCGTTGTAGCGAGCGGAAATCTCCGGCCAGCCCAAATGGAAGACGTAGAACTCGTGTTCGCGGCCGGCCCGTCGTGCTTCCACGTACATGCGCTTGAGCAGGTCAGCATCGCCTTTGGGGTCGAAGACGATCACCACTTCCTGACTTGGCCGGTGAATGTCCTGGGTGATATAGACCTCGGCCAGGCGCGTCTTGCCGACCCGGGTGGTGCCCAGCACCAAGGTATGGCCCACGCGTTCGCCCAGAGGCAAGGAGGCTTCCTGCTCGTTGGGCTCGACGCCGTGCAGCAGTGGTGAGCCACCCACGGGCGGCAGTGGGCGTACTGGGTTGAGTGGGCTGTCCCAGGCGGTGACCCGGGGCAGGAGGGAGAGCCCTGGCGGCGCCTTTTCCAAGAGGTGCTCCAGGCGACGGGCCCACTGGTAGGCGGCCGACTGGTTGACGTAGCGGGCCAACGCGGGATCCTGCGCCTCCAGCAAACGCTGAGTGTGCAGGCGACTCCAGCGAAAGCCACGGCCCATGAACAGGCGCTTGCTACTGACCGGGATCTGTCGGCTGGTCAGCGAGTAGCGGGGTAGGCGGCGTATGTTGCGCCGATAACGCAAAACAATGCGGGCCTCATTTAGGCGCTTGAGGCCGAAGGCGGTGTAGGCCAGCGCCATGCCGGCGCCAACTTCCGGTGACAGCGCCACGGCCCAGGGCGAATGCAGGCACAGCGCGCCGGCACCGACGCAGATACCCACGGTGTACAACTCTACCGCCGGGCGCAGCAGGGATTCCATCGCATGATCACCCATGGTGGTTCCTCACTGCTCCAGGCCGGTTGGTGTGATCAATACCGGGTAGTGCTCCAGCTCCAGCCGCTCCGCGATGTCGTCGCCACTCACCGGCCAGATGGCCAATCCAGGTGCTATCGCTTGGATGCGCTGCAGCGCCGCCGCATCGGCGACCTCAACAGCCAAGCCGTTGGCGCCCAATCGCTTCAGCGCTGGCGCGTGCTGCGCCAGCCACGCTAATGAGTAGGCGTCCCCTCCAACCAGGAACAGTGGGACCATGTCTGGTAGATTCAGCACTCTGCGCGGCACATCACCCGGCGTGAGACGCGCGCTACGTACCGGCAATACCCAGTTCAGTGTGCGTGGATCGGGCCGTTCCACCGACGCGGTCGCCTCGGCGGCGATGGCAGGAATTGTTGGCACAATCCATGCCCCTGCTGCCAGCGATCCCACCAGCCCGCAAATCAGTGCGCCCCGGCTAACGACAATCATGAGCGTGGTCCTCCACGGCTGGACGAGGCGGCTTCAAGGCGCTGCCACTGCTGGCTGAACTGCGTCCTGTAGCGCGCCGCCGGGGCTCCACCCGCAGGGCGGTGATAACGGCCGGCAGCGATGACCCAGTCACCGACGTCGGCGTAGTGCGCGCGCAATAGGTCGGCGGTGACAGCGAGGTTGCTACGTGGATCGAGGGCATCGCAGGCGGTGGCGTAACGCTCGGGGTGGTAACCCAGGTTGGTTTGCCCCAGGCCGACATCGATACGCTTGGGATCATGCTGGGTGAGCGCCACGGTGAGTGCGCTGCAGGCCTGGTCACGGGTGGCGAAACGCTGCGGCGTGCCGGCCACATTCAAGGTCCACGGCCAGGGAATAAGCCGCCCACGCAGCGGCGTGCCGCTCTCCTGCTGGGCAATGGTGAACAGCACCGAGGCCGGGATGCCGGCCTGGGCGGCGGCCAACTGGTAAGCCGGTGGAGGGAGGCCGCCTGCTTGGGCGACAGTCACCCCCATCAGGGCCAGGGCGAGGGTCAGTCGACGCGTTGCCATTTCCCTTCCACCTGTTGAAAGCGCGCGGGTAGGGGGCGGCTGGCGCCTAGGGTGAACCAGCGGCCACGGTCGTGATTGAGGGTGACCTGGCCGTTGCCAACCTGGGCAGGGGTAATGCCCACCTTGCGTGCCCATTGCCGAATGCGCGCATCGTCGCCCTGGCTACCCACGAGGTAGACGTCCAAGTGGGCGCCCATGCTCAGCCATTGGCGGAGGCTGGCCCCGCAGGTCGAGCACGGGTCCTCCACAAACACCGCATAGCGCGCGTTGCTCGACGGGGGGGCGGCATCACTCATCCCCTGAACCGGCAGCAGCCCCGGGAACAGTCGTGCCCAAGCCGCGGAGTAGGCTTTCTGATAGGCCAGTTCGCGCTCGGCGCGCTTGGCTTCGAGTTGCACCTGCAACTCGGCATAGCGCTGACGCTCCTGGTCAGAATCGGCTTCCACGCCCAGGGTGGTCAGCGGGTCGAGTTGCGGTGACCAGTACTGACGGGGACCGCTCTGCAGGCGCTCGAACGTGGCCCATTCGTCATCGGTCAGCCCCCAGGCCTTGGGCTGTGCTGCAGATCGCTCTAGCTGCAGCGGGGCCTGCTCGCTGGACTGCTGCTCCGTTTCAACCGTGGCGGGTGCACTCCATCCCGATCCCGGTACCAGGTAGATGGGGAACAGGAGCAGCGAGAGAGTGATTAACCGGACCATACGCACCTCGTCACGGCAGGGGCAGCGAACGTTCGCCTAGGCCAGGCACCTGGAACAAGGCCTGATTCCGGCGAATGGTCTTGAGCTGCCAGCCGTTCAAACTGTCACCGGGCTCCAGCAGGTGGACGGTCGAAAGGGCGTGCGCGCCGGCCGGTAGCGCCGAGACAAACCTGACCTCACCGCGGGTCTCGACACCCAGCAAGGTGAATGGCGGCGTCGGGGCTTGGATTTTGGCAGCCTGTTTGGCCGAGTCTGTAGGCTGGGGTTGTGCGGATGGCCCAGCCGGTCGAGCCTCGAGGGCGTGTACGGCGGTTTCGGCATTGCCCAATCGCTGTTCCAGCGCGGCCAGATCGGCCTTGGTCGGACCCAGCGGCACCGATTCAATGGCCTTGAGCGAAGCGCTCACCTCATCCAGCTTTTTGCTCAGCGTTGCGAAGGTCGCGTCCTGCTGGTGCTCGCCCAGCGCATTCACTTGCGCTGGAAGTGCCGCGACGGTGGCGCCGAGTGCATCAAGGGTCCGCCGCAGCTCCGGGACTGGATCGGCTGGCGCATTCTCAGCGGCGACCAGGAGTGCGGTCAGTTGTTGTTGGTGGTTGTAGGTCACGGCGGCCAATACAGCGGCGCCGAGGCACAGAGCCCCGAGCACCAGGGCCTGAAAGTGATGGACCTTCATGGCGCGATCTCCAGAGGCGGCTGAGGTGGGGCGGGCACCGGTGCGCGAAGGGCGTAGCACACGTTGCGTTCGACCGGGTCGATAACGAGCCGCCAGGCCGGGCCGCCAAGGATGGTCAAGGCGTCAAGCAGCGCCATCGGACCGAGTTGGTGTTGTACCGCCGGCAGGGGACGGCTGAACAAGGTGGTGACCGCGGCGCGGTTGGCGCAGAGTGAGTAGCCTGAGCGCTGCAACACGTGGCGCAGGGCATCACCGACCGTCGCGTGCAGCGCCGGTGCAATCTGCACGGTGATGAGCTGGAACAACGGCTGACGCTGCTCCAGCGTCGGCCGCGTGCTGACCAGGGTGTAGCGGTCCTGGCGGACCCACGCCGGTGACTCCGCCAACGGCTTGGACGGGGTGGCCGGAGCGGGTACGGCTTCGGCTGTCGCCAGCGGCGAGGGAATGACAGGCGACGTGTTGCAGCCCGCCAGCGCGAGCATCAGAAAAAGGTAAGGAAGTACGGGCGTGTGCATGAGCAGGTCTCGACAGAAGTTGCCCACACTTTGGCCACGCGCGCGAGGCGCACCCACTAAAAAATCGAAGTTGCCCGCCCGCTTTTCGGGCCAAGGCATAAAAAAGGCGCCCTGCGGGCGCCTTGGGTCAATCGTCAGCAAATACCGGCAGTCCTGCCAGCAGGGCTGCATCGGGATCAAACACCAGAAAGCGGGTGTCGGCCTGGCCGGCCAGCAGCAACAGGGTCATCAACACCGGCGGTACCTGTTCATCCAGCAGGCGAATGCAGACGTCCGCCGCTGAGCAACCGCAACCCTCCACTTGGGCGCTACGGTGCCAGGGTGTCGAGTACAGCTTGCAGCCGAGGGAGTGGTTGCTGACCAACCGGAAGCATTCAAAGAAGCCGGCCGGTCGTTCACTGTGGGCAAGCTGCTCAAGGTAGGCATACTCGCTGGCCGGTAGGTGGGATGAACTGATCTCCCAACTGCGGCTGTACTGGCCAGTGGCAAAGGACAGCTGCTGCATCAGGTGCTCCGCCGCTTCCAAGCTGGGAAGGTCCCCAACGTGTACCAAGCCACTCAGCCGCTCGGCGGTGACCTGGTACAGCACAGCGGTGACCACGCCGTCCGCGGGCAACTCCATGCGAAGGAAGCCCGAGACATCCTGGCCTTCGGTGATGACCGCGCAGTCGTCATCGAACACGCAGGCTTGGCAGTTGATGTGCTCGTCGTCCAGGTCCAATTGGGCGGTGTACAGGGGGCGATAGCAGGGCGGGCACTGGTCGTCGTAGTGGATCTGGACTACGCGGCTGCAGGAGAACGCATGGAAGCCGCGGGCAAAGGGGTTGGGGGTTGAGGTGAGCATGGTGACGCTCCAGTTAAAAGAGAACGCCACCCCATGCAGGCGGTGGCGGACGAGGGTTGATTAGATCCAGCCGTATTCGACCAGAGACAGGGGCCGGCCTTCGCCAACGATGATGTGGTCCAAAACGCGGACTTCGACCAGCGCCAAGACTTCGATCAACCGTGTGGTCAGCACGCGGTCGGCACCGCTGGGCTCAGGGCAGCCGGAAGGGTGGTTGTGGCTGAGGATGACTGCGGCGGCGTTGTGCGCCAGTGCCTTGATCACCACTTCGCGTGGATACACCGAGGCACCGTCGATGCTGCCGAAAAACAACACCTCGAAGTCAAGCACGCGGTGCTGTGAATCGAGGTACAGCAGGGCAAACACCTCGTGGTGGTAGGGCGCCAGGCGCAGCTTGAGGTACGACGCGGCGTCGGCGGTTGTGATGAGTACTTCGCCGCGCTGGAAATAGCGTTGGTCCAGCAACTGCAGGGCTTCGTTAATCAAAGCATCTTCGTGAGCGCGCTGGGTCAGGGCGGGGTCGAGCGGCTCGACCAGGGTCAATGGCGTGTTCATGAGCAGAGTCTCGTGTGCAGGAGCTCTCCGGGGGGAGGCCTCCGGTGGGTGGGATCAAGCGGTCACAGGCGGGTGAAACGATGACGGGTGCCGTGCAACGGGGAGTGACAGCTTTCGCAGGGGCGGGTGGAGAGCGGGTCAATGCCGACGCCGGTGTCCGGATCGAAATCGGCGCTGAGCGGCAGTAACGCTTGCACTGCCTCACGTATCTGCGTGATTCGTTGGTCGACTTCGGCCTCGTTGTAGTACAGCGACAAGGCGCTGAAGTCGTCGTAAGCAACCGCCTGCAGGCAGTCTTCGCAAAGCCAGAAGCTTTCCATGGCAACCTCCAACGTGAATGAACAACAGGCGCTCTCAAGAGCGCCTATTGTTGGCGGTCAAACTGCCTCAGGCAGACTGACTTGCTGCGGTGGATTCACGGTCGGCGGTCGGAGTTGGCTGGCGCTGATCGGAGTCACCGTCAGTGTCGGCCTTATCCCCATCCGCCTCCGCTTGTTCAACCGCGTCAGAGGCAGCGTCGGTGCGGGGGGGCGCACGGTAGCTGAATTGGCCATCGACCTTGATCCACTCGATGAAGATCAGACGGCCCTTGAGGCTGGCACCGGGTTGCCCCTTGCGTTCGCCTTTCTCGTACAGGAAGGGGTCTACCCAAAGGTCGCCAATGCGAAATGCGATGAGGACCTTGCGTTCAGCACGGACATCTTCGAGGTGTTCACGGATCAGCCGATCGGCTTCACCGCTGGCGACCTTGCAGTCGAAGCGGGTGTACTCGACGTCGTCCGAGGCGCCGTGCAAGGCGGCGATGTCACAGGCCATGAACGCTTGGCCACGGCGGACCGGGACTTCGCGGACTCGGTTCAGGTAACCGATGCCTTGGGTGTGCAGGTTGAAGTAAGTGGTGGGGGCGTTATTGCTTGCAGTGGTCATGGTGGATCTCCTCTTCAGCAGAAATGCGGATATCCACCGGCCCTGGCGGCTGGTGAGTTCCGCAAGGGGTAGGTGCAAACACATGATCGGTGGAGAGGGCGCTCATCACCGACAGGTCGGTGACCGTGCGAGCTGCCGAGCGCGAGTCGCACTTGGGGAGAACCACCCGAAACGGGTGCAGCCTTGAAGGTTCTGGCTGCCTGGGTGCTGTCAACGACAGCGGTGTGCAGCTCATCTATAAAACGCCGCCAACCCTCCGTCAACCGGGGATCGCAGGCGGATTCGGCGAGTGGAAGCGATTGGTCTTCAGTGGATTTTCAGCGGCGAAAAAATAGCCCGACGGTCATCAGGCTAGGAGGAGATGGACCACCTTTGATCCGGCGATGTGACACCGGAGTTCGTCGCAAACTCTCCGCTGCCGATCTACCTGGATCAACCGACCCTTGTCGTGGCCTGGGTCGGAATCAACTGGCACGCATCCGCGCACAAAGGGTGCCCAGTGTTTCGCCGGCGGGCACCGGGGCTGAGCATCGTCGCCGAAGCGGATGACCCCTGAGACCTGGTAAAGGCCGCACGGGTCATCCGCCTGGGGAACTTGGAACGCTGAGAAGTGATCCGCAGAGGCGGTGTAGGGTGGCTCCGAACTCTACGAGTCTGACCGAGCTGCCCGGAGCGAATCGGTCTGGGGCCGCCGAGCGGCGAGGGGCTACTCCACTACACCAGCGCGGCGGTGTGCCGTCAAGTCATGTGTTCTTCGAGCGCTTGGCTTTGGCTACCGGCTTGGTGCCCTTGCATTCCGGGTAGCGGATGCAGGACCAGAAGCTACCGGTGCGGCCTTTGCGCTGGCGCATGGCACTGCTGCAGACCGGGCAGAACGGCCCTTTGGAGGGTGGCGGTTGCAAGGTGAGCGAGGCGTTGCTGCGCACCAAGCGGGTCAGCCACTGCGCCTGCTTGGCAAGAAAGGTCTCGACGCTCAACTGGCCCGACTCGATGCGGTCCAGTGCCTGCTCCCACAGTGCCGTCAGCACCGGATCGGCTACTTCCGGTGGCACCGCTTCGATCAGGGTGTGCGCCGATGCCGAGGCGGCCAGGCTGCGTTTCTTCTTTGTCAGGTAACCGTGGTCGATCAGGCCCTGGATGATGGCCGCGCGAGTGGCCTCGGTGCCGAGGCCGCAGCTGTCCTTGAGCGTTTGCTTGAGCCGCGGATCGGCCACCTGGTTGGCGATGGTTTTCATCGCCTTGACCAGCGTGCCCTCGGTGTAGGCTTTGGGGGGCTGCGTGCGCTGGGCAATGGCGGTCGCCTCAGTCAAGGCCACCGAGGCGGATTCGCGCAGTGTGGGCAGGCGTTGAGTCTGCTCGCCAGGCTCATTGCTGTGGGTTTCGTTGACCACCGCTTTCCAACCGCGCGCCAGAACCTGCTTGCCGCGGGCGAGCAACTGATCGGCCTGACTCTGCAGCAGCACCTGGGTTTTTAAATACTCATGCTCAGGAAGGAACTGCGCCAGGTAGCGGGCGCGGATCAGCGCGTAAACCGCCTGCTCGCGCTCGGATAGTTGCGTGAGGTCGAGCGTGATGGTGGTCGGAATGATGCCGTGGTGCGCGGTGATCTTGCTGGTGTTCCAGGCGCGCGAGTGGCGACAGGGATCGAGCTCTTTGATGACCTTGCCGAGAGCAGGGCTGGCGGCCACCAGGGCATGCAATATGCGCGGCACTTCATCCAGCATGCTCTCGGGCAGGAAGCCGCAATCGGTGCGCGGGTAGGTCGTCGCCTTGTGGGTTTCGTACAGGGCTTGGGCGATGCCCAGCGTTTCTTGGGCACCGAGCCCGAGCTTGGCCGAGCAGACTTCCTGCAGCGTGCCGAGGTCAAACGGCAGTGGTGGGCCCTCACGGACCTGCTCCACCTCGATGGTGTCAATGCGGGCCGTTCCGTGTTGGCTGAGGCGCAATGCGGCTTGCCTGGCGGCTCCTTCATCGATGCAGCGGCCCTCATCGTCGCAGATCGAAGCCGGAGGTTGCCAACGGGCGTTGAAACTCATGGCTTCTGCCTCCAACTGTGCGTCCACAATCCAGAAGGGTTGCGGCACAAAGCTCGCGATGGCCCGATCGCGTTCGACCACCAGGCGCAACGTCGGGGTCTGGACCCGACCGACCGGCAGCACACCGTCGAAGCCGGCACGGCGGCCGAGCAAGGTGAACAGCCGGCTCAAGTTGATGCCCACCAACCAGTCGGCGCGGGAGCGGGCCAGCGCACAGTGGTACAACGGCAGGGTATGACCGCCCGGGCGCAAGGTGGCCAAGGCCCGGCGGATCGAGGCTTCATCGAGGGCGGACAGCCACAGACGCAGGATCGGCCCCTGGTACTGACAGCGCTCAAGGATTTCGCGGGCGATCATCTCACCCTCGCGGTCAGCGTCGGTGGCGATGACCACCTCGGCGCACGTACGCAACAGTTGGTCGATCACCTTCAGTTGGCTGGCGGCCTTGGGCTTGACGACTAACTGCCAGTGATCGGGAATGATCGGCAGGTCGTCCAGCGACCAGCGCTTGTAGTCGCCATAGGCTTCAGGGGGCGCGGTTTCCAGCAGATGGCCGACGCACCAGGTGACAGTGACGTTCTGGCCCTGCAGGCAGCCATCGCCGCGGCGGCGGGCTTGCAGTGCCTGGGCGATGTCGCGGGCTTGGGAAGGTTTTTCGCAGATGAACAGGCGCATACGCGGGCCCTCTCGGTGGTTACCGACAGGGTGGGGGTGTGGTCGTGGAGCGCCAGGGTAAAGCCGAAATCGGTGGGGTCAATTCGACGCTTTCGCGCAGTGGCAGCACCTTAATTACGTTGCGTAAGGTGGGTGGCCAGCGTTTGCAGAAACTCCAGGGCGAACTGCTTATCGGCGTCACCCAGCGCCTTGATGATCGCGGTTATTTGCTGGCCCTCGTCCTGGGTGCGAGGACTGATGGCCAGCAGCAACTCATCGACGGGGCAGCCGTACAGGTCAGCCAACTGCAGCAGCTTCGTCACGGAAAGCTCAACCAGGCCACGTGCCAGGCGCGATACGGTCTCGCCGGTAATGCGCAGGTGCTCGCCGACCTGACCCTGGGTCAAACCACGGTCGCGACGATACTTCGCCAACTGGCGGCCAATGTGATGTGGGCTAGGCTTTTTGACAAGCAATGGGGGCACTCTCCAATTCGACCCATATGGTTAACTACCCACCCAAGGCATGAACGGCTCAAAGGGTTGACTGGTAACCCTATGAGGCGTATCACGAAAAATAGCAGCATGACCCGACCGTTCACACGGAGGCTTCAACTTGCACGGATCCCAGCAGAGAGAGGCAGACAAGTTAGCGATCAAGGCCTACGAGCTGTTCATGGCTACCCATCTGGAACCGGACAATGCGGAGGCGCACACACAGTTGATTGCTTGGGTGCAAGAGAGTCCGGCGCACTGGCGGGCATTCCTTGCCCTGGATCAGTGTCTGACGGAGGTGAAGCAGTTACTGGAGAGTGGACAGCGCGGGAAAGCTCGGCGAGATGGGTAGCGTAACGAGCGTCAAACTTGCTCGCCGGCTGCGCTGTGCAGCACCTGCACTATTGCGCAGGGCGCAGTGATTCCGCTGAGTTCCACGATCATCCGGCCCTGCGCGGGGCTTTCTTGCCACCGCCTTTACGTGCGGAGCTGGAGGTGTCCTGCGCTTTCTCGCGCATGGCGACCGAGGCCAAGCGGTGCGGCAGAATACCAATGCGCCGCGCCTCGACCTTGAAGGTCACCCGCGCGTTGTCCTCGCTGTCTTCCCACTCATCCTTGACTGTGCGGCCTTCGACTAGGACGCGCATGCCTTTCTGGTACAGCGTGCTCCAATGCTCGGCATCGCGGTGCCAGAGCTCGACGGGCGCCCAATAGCCGCCGCGATCTTCGTAGCCTCCTTCACGCGGTACCGGGTTGTCGAAATAGACGTTCAGCCGCAGCAGGCGCCGCGGTTCATCCGGGTTGGAGTTGAACTCCTGGAACTCCGGAACGCTGCCGATGTTGCCTTCACCTACAAATAACGTGCTCATGCGGGTAACTCCTCGGTGGGGAAACGAATCAGGGCGAGCTCGGCGGCCTCGAGCTTGCTGGCACCGGTGACGGCCTGACGATACAGAGACTGCAGACTGCTCATCTGCAGGTTCAGTACCACGCGGTTAGTCTCCAGCTGATACAACGCCTGCCGCAGCTCAGGGTGCAGACGCGGATGAACCACCGCTTCCTGCCACACCTGCACGCCCATGCGCTGAAAGTCCGGACTGCGCCAGCGCAGGAAGTCGGTGCCCGTAGCGCTGTGCTGCACGACCAGTCGCAGCTCCAGCAACGAGAGCGGGGGCTGCGCCATGATCGTCAGCATCACTGCCATCAACTCGGCGACCTGGGTGCGCAGGCGCAGGATCGTCTCGGCGAACTGCTGCAGCTCCCCCTTACCCTTAAAAGGCTTTAAAAGGCCTTTTAGGGAGGCACCTTGTGCGAACGCGCGATAGGCATCCGCTGACAACCGCCGGGCAACGGCATCGGCCAAGGTCATACCCCACCCCCTTCGGCCGGCTCTTCCGGCAAAGGCTGAGCCTCGGCCTCCACCACTGGTTGATCCGGTTGATCCGGCGCATCGGGACTCGACGTGGCCTGACCTAGCGTGATGGGTGGGGCGAATTGGGAGCGGCGGCTGCCGTCAAGAATCTTGCGCGGTGGCGTGCCGAACTTGTCGATCGCTTCACGGGCGCGGGCGTTGTTGGCGGCCATGTCATCCCGACTGACCCCCGCCAAGCGATAGCGCTGGGCCAGACCGAACAGGCTGCGCATCTCGTGGGCGCCGCGATCGATCCAGTTTTCCATGTCGGGGCGGCCGATCAAGGCTGTGTGGTGGGCTAGCAGAACGCGGCGTACCAGGGCGTCGTAGTCGGTCAGCAGGTAGACCGCGAGAAAGCCCAGCTGGCTGCCGATGAACAGTGGCAGGGTGACGGGATGGATGTTGAGGTTTTCGCCGATGTCGATCTGGGTGGGCAGGGCGCGTTCCAACCGACTGACCTGTTTGGTCAGCGCGTGCAGTTCGGTCTTGGCCTGCAGCAGCTTGTCCTCCAATTGCAGCATGAACCAGTCGGCAAACGGGTCATCCTGACTGCTGGCATGCTTGAGCAGGTTGGTGACGCCGATGTACCCGGCCATGCCCATGATCGAGTGCACGCCTTCGCGGCCCATGCGGCCTTGCCACAGGCGCGCCGCATGGTGGGTGTGCAGGGTGAGGGTGATGCTGCTGCGCAGGGAGCCCAGGTTGAGCTGGTAGTGATCGGTCATCGCCAGTACCTCGCCGTCGGAATGACGCCGACGATGGGCCGATCTGTGCAAGCCGACGCGGATCAACGCGAATACGGTCCGCTCGTAATTTCAGGCGGAGGACTTCCTTGGATTCAATGGCATGGGCATCAAATCCACCGAAATCCACCTTTAGGTAGCCCCAAGCGAACTGCGGCAGCGTTGCTTTAGCTCCTCCAGGCAGGAGAGCGCGAGCGGCGAGGCGGTGCGCTGACCGCCGCGCTTGGGTCGCTCACCGGGGGGCTCCGCTGGCATGGCCTTCGTCGGGCGCGACGGTGCGGTCGTGGCGGTCGTTGTCTCGGCGCGGGCCGCCCACAGGGTGAACTCGCCCTGGCAGGCGCGTTTGATCAAGCCCATCAGGTAGGCGACGGGTTTTCGGATCTCGCCGCGGGCGCAGCGCACCGCCGCTTCATTGATTACCGCTTGTTGCTGTTCCGGCTCGAGCTGGCGCATTGCCTGGGAGGCCATGCGCCGCTCGGTCGGGTTCAGCGGTAAATCTTCAGGCCATCGTGCTCGACCGAATTCCACCTGCGCCAGTACCGTACTTTTTTTGCTTTTGTCTTGCTGTACTGTATGGCCGGCGTCGGCATTCCGAACCACAGCCGAAAGCGGTGCCTTGCCGCCGGGTTCGGAATCGGTGGCCGAGGCGTGAGCATTCCGAACGGAGTGGAGCAGGCCAGGTTCGGAATGTTGCGCCTGCGCGTCTTGGTCCATCAGCGGCAGCGTTTGCTGCCGTGTCGGCGGCAGTGCGCCCAGCCTGTCCTTGTCGCCCTGGGCGACCTGCGGGTCGGCTTGAATTTCAGCCAGCACATGCTGTGTCACATCACGCACCCCCTTGGTGGCGTGGCAGAGGTTCTGTTGCAGCAGCCCCGCATAGCCGCTGTCCAGTTCAAGCTGCTCGGCCGCTGTCAACGGATCGCCGTGTAGCACGTAGATGCAACCGCGCAGGCAACCTTGGGCATCCCGCGAGCGGTCGACCAGGGTGAGCCAGCGCGTCGTACGCAGGACGTTCAGTGCGCGGGCGATGGTCTCGCGCGACGCCTGGGTGCCGCAGGGGCTGGTCGCCAGGTAGGGCTGCAAGTCCTGGTAGCGAGGCGTTTTGAACTGGCGCTCGGTGATCAGCCAGCGTAGAACCTGCCAAGTGTTGCGCTCCAGCGGGGTCAGCCGACGATCGAGGAGCAGTGCTTGCGGCAAGGGATTGTTGTCGCCATAGTAGATCGTTCGTAGCGCGGGCTCCGCAGCAGCGGCAGCTTGTTGGGCCTGGGCGGCCTCACACTCATTGCGACGTCGCAGGGCGTCGTAGCACTGGCGCACCACATCTTGCCAGTCCACCTCGTAGAAGCTCAGCATGGCGCGCCTCCGTACAGTTCGACCTGTTGCCAGACCAGCGTCAGGCTGATGTGTTGTTCCTCGGCCAGCATCATCATGGTGTCCAGCGGATCGTTGTCCGGATCTTCCGCCCTTAGTTGGCTCCAGCGGTTCCACACCGCATGCTCCTGGGCCTCACTGAGCTGGACCGGTCGGCCGCGGTTGGTCTCGATCTTCAGTACACGGCGACGCAACGCCGTTTCCGAGTGGTCCAGGCCGAAGCAGCGGTACATGATGGTTGAACTCGCGCCGAGCTTGAGCGCCCGGTTGATCAGGCGTTCGTTCTGCTCGTCACGCTCGGCCTGAGTGATCAGGCGGCGCAGCACAGTGATATCGACCTTGACTTCCACCCAGGCGATCGATGAGTGCGCCAGGTGGGACAGGGTGGTCGGTGGCAGCGACTGCAGGACTTCGATGTCTTCGTCGGCCAGGCCCAGCGCTTTGCAGCGCTGCAGGCGGCCATGGCGCAGTTCATGCAGCACCTGGTTCAACATCGCATGGTTCAACAGATTGAAGGTCGTACTCATGAGGTGGCTCCTCACTCAACGCGTGGACGACAGCGTCAGTTCGATCAACTGCCGGGCGTGGCGGATCAAGGCAAACAGCTGCTCCAGCTGGGCATCGGGTAGTCGTTCAAGGCCCACGGTTAGGGCAGGGCGCTCGGGGAAGGGCAGGTCGTAAGCGCCAATCAGTAGTTGACCGAATAGCGCGGCCGGCAGCTGCTGACGTTGCTGCCAGGTCACGTCGTCCTGCAGGCGCAGCAGTGCAGAGAGCAAAAGCTGAATGCCGGTGTGTTGCGCGCTCAGTTGCTGGCCATGTTCGATGGCCAGGGTAAAGCCCAAGCCCTCTGCGTGCGGTTTGACCATGGCACTGGCATCGGCATACGCGGCCAGGTCTGCCGCCAGGGTGGCACAGTGATCACGCAAGGCAGTGATGTCCTCCTGTACCGGTGCGAGAGGTGAAGAGCCTAGTGTGGACTCACCGACCTCAAGGGCGCGTGGCCGTTTCGCAGCAGTCGGTTTTTCATCACCCAGCGCCTTGCGGATGTTGGGGGGCCGGGGAGCCTCGGCTGCTGGGGTGTTGTCCGCGCTGCTCATCGGCTCAGGTGCTGGCGATTCAGGCGCCGATTCTGCGTCATCATCGATGGCCGGTGGTTGGGGGAAGGACTCGCCTAGAGAGCCTTGCGGTAGAGGCTGAGGCGTGTCCGCAGACGTTGGTGAGCGATACCGTTCCTGATGCATTTCCAGCGCGAGCAAGCGGGGTGTCTGATCCAAGTGTGCTGCCATCCTGGCAACCAGTTCGTCCTGCAGCTCGCCCCAGTTCAGCTCGGGCTTATCACTGTCGTAGGCCGACAGCACTTCGAACCACAGCAGCGCGAATTGTTGTGCGTCCCCTAAATACTGGTTCCAGATGGACTCCGCCCGGCGCCGCAGGTTGATGACCCGGACGATGGTGGGTTTGCCAAGACCGGCATACAACACCTGCGGGATGACCGGCAGCAGGTGCTCGAGCGTGTCGAACATGCGGCTGATGTGCGATTGTGAAATCGGGTAGCCGCCCTTGCTCAAGCGTATGGACAGTTCACGCTGACTGAGCAGGACATCGGTCTCCTGCAACATGTCCTTGAGTTTCGCCACCGCGAGGGCTCGCTCAATGAACGTGAGCTGGCCATGCAGGTCACTTTCGGCCAAGTGCCCGATCAAGGCATGCGATTCGGACTGCCAAGGGCGGAACAGGCAGTGGATGTGAAAGAATCGCTCCTCGCGGGTTTCCTGCCAGAGCTCACCGAGGATGCTCAAGCGCGTGTTGCCGCCGTTGCGGATGATGAAGTGCGGCTCCCCCGGGCGGCGGGTGATTGCGGGGGGCTGGTCCAGGCCGCGTTCGCGGATCGAGGCTTTGATCTCGTCATACAGCGGGTTGCGGATTACCCGTGGATTGAGCTCGTAAGGGCGTAATTGTTCGAGGTTGACCACCAGTGGTGTGTCCTCAACTGGCACGGGCACGATGTCGCGGCCCTGTTTCTGCGGAAAATGCGCCTGCTGTAATTGGCGCGTGATGTCTTCGGGAGAGGGCGGCTTGATCACAGACCCTCCCATCAGCCGCGACGACTGAATCGACGATTGGCTACTGACGGTTGTCCGGGCACCTGCGCGCCCGAGTCGACAAATCGCTCGGCCCACTGCGGGAACAACTCGATGGCCAGCGCGCGCATGACCGCCGCACCGCAAGGGCCGCGACTGCCGGATGGTGGAATAGGCTCGACGCGGTGCACGGGCAGTCCCAGCGAGGCAGCATTGGGGTAGGCCACGCGGTCGGGTATCACCGTGCTACAGACGCTGACCTGGGCGTCGCCGTGGAAGGACGCCTGCAGGCTGTGCATGATCAAGCGCGTGTCACGGCGATTGGCGTTGACCTGGTTGAGCAGCAGCTTGACCGATGGCAGGGCGATGCCCAGGTTGCGGTACGGTTCTAACTCTTCAAACAGTCCCAACGTGCCACGACGCAGTTCACGTGCGGCGAGCATCTCTGGCGGGACCGGGCACAGGGCGCAACCGGAGGCGAGGATAACCATCTCCACGACGACACTGCGTGCGCCTTGGGTATCGATGATCAGCACGTCGTAGAGACCCTCGAGAGACGGCAGCAGGTTGTGCAGGCGCAGACGACCATCGGCGGCGTGTAGCAGTAGGGTGCTGATATGCCCGGCGCGATCATTGGACACGATCAGGTCTAGGTGCGGGATGACGGTGGCGGAAATCACCTGTCCAGGTTCTGTGAGCCGTTGTGCGATAAGTTCGTAACTGCCGGCCTCACGGGATTCGCGCAAGGCGTAGTAGCTGGACAGCGTCGGTTGGCTGTCCAGATCTAGCAGGAGGACACGAAGGCCCGCATCGGCGAGCACACCGCCCAGGTTAGCGGCTATGGTGGTTTTGCCGGCGCCGCCCTTGGTCGAGATCAGCGAGAGGACGTCCATGACGCTACTCCCTGACCGAGAGTCGATCCTGGACCCACTGGTCGATCTCCAGCGAGTCCCAACCGACGGCGCGAGTACCGATGCGCCGGCATTGCGGGAACAGCCCGGCTTTCATTAGGTTGTAGATGTGCGAACGTTTAAAGCCGGTTTTCTGCTCCACCTCATCGCGGCGCATGATGTGGCGGTCGGTAGGCAGTGGGGCAGGGCTGATCGGTTGCATGATGTCACTCCGTAGCACCATGTGGTGCGCAGTGGGATGTGACAGTCAGTGAAGGTCGACGCGGGAGGAAAAACATTGTCAGGCGATGCCGAGCATCGCCTGACAATGCGGTACTAGCCCCGTTTTACCTGGGCTAGATGACGGCGAGCGTCGGCAAGTCGCCGATCAAGGGTACTTTTGCTCAGACCGGGCAGTCCAGGAAAACGGCGGAGAATCTCGTCGACCAAGGCGCTCTGGGACTTGTAGATCGATTGCACACGGCCGTCTTTGGACTTACCCAGTGTCACTTCCAGCATGGTGCCCACGAGCATGTTGTGCGTGCCTTCGGAGGCCTCGGAGGGAATACCCTGGGCCTCAAGTCGCGCTGTCAACTCGTTGTTACACGCGGTGAGCGTCGCTACCACTTCAATCCTTGCTGCTAGCTCATCACGCAGCTTTTCAAGCATGCGCTGAGCAGCCGCTAGCTCTGCTTCCTGCACCAAATAAGCATTGAGACTGACGCAGTTCAAATGCTCGAGGCTCTGCGAAAACAGGAAGGCGGGCCTCTCGTTGGGATAGTTCCGCACGAACCACACCAGTAGATCAGCACGCTGAATGGACCAATACTCTCGGCTTACCCAGTTGTCAGCAGTGATGGGGCGGCCGAGGCAGGTCGCGGGTAGCTCACCGCTTACAATGGCGTCGTAGATGCATTCAGCATAAAGGTGCAGGATCGGCCACTGAGGAAAATGCTTGAGCAGGCTACCGGGGTATGAGAGATCAACCCGTAGAATCTCGTCTTCGTGGTCGGCAAGGTCACACCAAAGAATTGCCGCATCGATAGGATGATAAGAGCTTCTGATCGATATCATGGCACACAGCCTCCTGCTGCGTTCGTCCTGGAATCGCTGGCGGGGGCTTGGCAAGGCCTCTGTCGAGCGAGCCAATTGCTTGAGATAGCGTATTCCGATCCAAAATCATGACAGCGCTAAGGCAGAAAAGTTCGCGGCTGTGAAGGCGGTCGCGACAAGTTTTGACGCGATCCGGCTCCAGGGCCGCAAGCTTTTACAACGTATGGGCCAGAGGTGTCAGCCGTGTCGCGGTTGAGCGAAAACTGACCCAAGTTTTCCACTGAACCTGCTCATTTTTTAGCAGGAGAACACCGGGTGCTCAGAACGGAGATCATGGGCAAAATTCGCCGGAAGTGTTTTCGCGATCAGCTTTCGCCGCATCAAGATTACTGCGTGATCGTCAGCTTGCGTAGCATATCTCGTTCGAAGCATCCCCTTAGGTAGCGTCCTAAGCTCGCAAGCGCGGTGGCACCAAACACGTAATGCATAGTGATCTGGCTAAAAAAGGCCCGCAAGCGGGCCTTCTTTCAAAAAAGGTGTGCGAGTCGAATATTGACTCTGGCATTTTCTTTAGGGCCATTGCGGACTTCCATGTCCTGCCCGAACTGAGTTTGGATTTGAGTTTTGGGTGTGAAGAAGTGTGCCCATGTCACCAGGTACTTGCTGGAGTTCAATCCGTCCCCCAAATCCTCACCGTTAAACTCGTGTTCGCCACCTGTGGTGCGTAGGTAGGTTAGGCCGACCTGGTTGCTCTCATTCACAACATACCGAAGGTGTGTCTGTACCTCAAATGCAGGCGCCTGTTTTAAGGTGCCATCTAGGTAGTCATCATTTTTGCCATACCAGTCCCGCTCCAGAGTAATCTCTCCGTATAGTTTGTGTGGAATTAAGGCGTGGACATAGTTCAATTCCAGTACGCCTTTCCATCGGTTCTCACCCAAGTTCATCCCGCCGCGATCTGAGTCGTATTCTCCGAGCGGCATTGCTATGAAGGTTCCTACGCTGAAATAGCGCTCTTTCACCGGGTCGTTGTAAAGCCACGTGGTGCTACCAATAAAGGGGTCGCCGAATCCAGTTTCGCGATCACCATTAAGGTTCAGAGAGCCCCAGGGTACGATCACTTGCGGTGTCACCAAGATCCCATTAAGGTCAATCCATTTCACATAGCGTGCCAAGAAGACGTCACTTTTAAGGTTGAATCCATCAGATACCTTATGGTTGTCTTCCATGACGGCGTTCCGTTCCGCATGTTGAAAGTATAAAATGGCGGTGTCTGTACCTGCCGGTAAAGGCGCATTGTCGCCCGGCTCCGAGGTGATGACGTTAGCCTCAACATTGTTTGCAACACACGCAAACAGAACTGCAGCGCAGCCGAGAATTTGCCGCGAACTTTTGCCAAGTGCGAAATTGATCATAATGATACTCGTTGAATTATTATTTTGCTGGAGGTGTTTGGGCGTTAACGATTTTCTCGACCATGAGAGCTAGAGCAAGAAGCTCTTTATCAGTGCCTGGAAGGCTATCGAGCTCAATACCGACGGGCAAGTTGGCCGCTCCAGCAAGCCCGATTGGAAGGCTTATTCCTGGTAAACCAGCGTTGCTTCCAGGGTCGGTGTTCTTGATCATGCGACCGAAGGCCTGGAAGGATGTGGAGCCTAAGTTACTTGGGATCGCGAGATCTGGAGTCGTTGGGAAAATAAGCGCGTCGAGCTTGAATTCCTCGAAAGCTTGCGTGTATGTTTTTTTCATTTCGGGCTGACCAACTTTGGTTGCCCAATTGTAGGCATCGGTTACGTCTATCAACTTACCATCAGCCCCAGGCATCTTTTGAGGTAGGATGTATTTTTCGAACAGTACTTTCACATCTGGACTTGAAATCTGTGCGGCAAGTTTGGATAGCTCCACGCCAGTCTGGTTTTCGGAGAGATAGTGCTCCAGTGACTTGCGGCCTTCATAAAATGCCATTGGCATGCCGACTTTTTGATTCAAAGCATGGATGTCGGGCATCGATAACGGAACCAGTTTTACGCCTGCGTCTTTCAATTTTTTGATTACGGCTTCAGACTTTTCTGCAACCTCCGGAGACAAGTCATCCCAAAATTCATTTGGTACCCCTAGTCGAATTTCCTTAATTTTTGGTGGGGTTGCGGCTTTCTCTCCAGTAATAATTGAGTCCATCAGAATGACGTCTGCCACGGTACGAGCCATGGGGCCTGCGGTATCACGAGTAGGAGAGATGGGGGTAATACCGGTCTGACTGTAACGACCTACCGTGGGGCGAAGCCCGACGATCCCATTTAGCGCTGCCGGTTGTCTTACGGAACCGCCGGTATCAGTTCCCAGGGCCGCTGCTACGAGTCGAGCGCCTACGGCGCTTGCACTGCCCGAGGATGACCCACCTGCAATTCGGCTTTGATCGTACGCGTTTCTGACACCTACTGTGTCCTTGACGTGGAATGCTGTGTTGTAGCCGGAAGTGCCATAGGCCAGCTCTTGCATGTTGGCTTTACCAACGATGATTGCACCGGCATTCTCCAGTGGAGCGATAATTGGTGCATTCTTCGTCGGAAGATAAGCCTTCAGGGCCGGAGTGCCTGCAGTATTTGGGAAACCGACCACCTGGATGTTGTCCTTGATAGCGATAGGGACGCCCCCAAGTGGAAGGCAGGCTTCACCATTCTTGATTCTCTTATCGTAAGCGTCCGCCTTCAACCTGGCTGCTTTAATGTCAACCGTGATGAAGGCATTGAGATTCTGATGGTTATCGATGCGGGCGAGGTAGGCATCCAGAAGTTCACGACTGGAAATCTGCTTTGTGCAGATCTGCTTGGCCGCCTCCGAGGCGGAAAGCAGAGTCGGGTCAGGAGCAGCGATTGTGGCGGATGATAGAGCAAGGAGTGCAAAAGGCGCACTTTTCATCCAGCGTTGGTAATGCATGGCTCTTATCCTTGTAATCACGGCGTTGATGCCGTGTGATTACCTTAGCGAGCCTGCATGGATGTGAAACTCCTTAAGATTGAGGAGGCGTCAGAAATGGCGAGACAGTTGGGTGCGATTAGTGCATTTAAACTTTTTCATGGCATTGTTCAAATGTGTACGAACAGTTGTAAAGGATATGCCCAAGATTAGTGCAACCTGCTTATCGCTTGCACCATTAGCGACCAGTTTTGCAACATCCATTTCCCGCTGCGACAGTCTGGCCTCAGATTTTTGGGCTGATAGTGACCTAACGAAATAAGGTGTAAGATCTTTGAGAATTTGTTCGTCGCGCTCACAGAACGGTGGGTCGCCAGCACCCCTCCATATCCGCAGGTCGCCGACGTCCTGATGGTTGTCTTTGAAGTATACGTTGATGCCGTGGAACATACCGGCTGGCTTCAAAAACTCAGAGTAAAACTGGCTGTTCAGCAATGTAGAGCGCTTGATCGCACTGTCGACATTGGCGGCATGACCAACTTGATGCATCGTTGGCGTGACGAGGTCGTACTGGTGGTGGTATTGATCGTACTCATGCAGTAAATGCTCGCTGATATTGATTGAGCAACGGCGTGTTGAGCGCTGCAAATCCTCACTCCAGATGAACGAAGACGTGTAGTCAGCATTGAGCAGTTTTGCAACCAGTCCAAGTACTGCGGGGCGTGCTTCAGCCTTGCCTCTGTGTTCGCAAAGCAGCCAGACGATCTCCGCCATGCAGTCAATTTCATCGGCTCTTAGGGCAGCATTCATGTTACTTAACCTCCCACTTCGCTCTGAATTTTCAGCGTAAGCAAGATGTAGGCCGCTTTTTCTAGCTCTCTACGCTAAGCACGTGGCGGTGGAGGTGGAGACACCTTCGAAACCCCTGGCCGCAGGGGTTGGCGACATTTGCGAGAGGCTGACCGTCTCAGGTTCCAGTTAGGCGGGGCTGCTGGGTCAGTAGGAGGTCGTCTTCATATGCTTACACCTTTCCCACCGGCGGAAGCGGTAACACGTCACCCCATTTGCGCAATCCTCGCGCTTCGCTAGTCCTTTGCCCTCAGATGATGAATGCAGAAAGTGGACAAGTTTCTGCGTTAGCTGGATATCCCTTCATGTATGGCAACCCTAACCTTGGCTGGCCTGAACAAAAATAATGGAGGCCTTGGCCATGTCCCTGGGATTCGACTACCTCAATTCCATGCTCGAAGACGATCGCGAAAAGGGCGTCTACCGTTGCAAGCGCGAGATGTTCACCGACCCGCGTCTGTTCGACCTGGAGATGAAGCACATCTTCGAGGGCAATTGGATCTACTTGGCACATGAAAGCCAGATCCCCGAAAAGAATGACTTCCTGACCCTCACCATGGGGCGTCAGCCGATCTTCGTCGCGCGCAACAAGGATGGGGAGCTCAATGCGTTCCTCAATGCTTGCAGCCACCGTGGCGCTATGCTGTGCCGGCACAAGCGCGGCAATCGCTCCAGCTATACCTGCCCGTTCCACGGCTGGACGTTCAACAACAGTGGCAAGCTGTTGAAGGTCAAAGACCCGAGCAACGCCGGCTACCCCGACAGCTTCAATTGCGACGGCTCCCACGACCTGACCAAGGTCGCTCGATTCGAGTCATACCGTGGCTTCCTGTTCGGCAGCCTGAATGCTGACGTCAAGCCGCTGGTCGAGCCCCTGGGCGAGTCGGCGAAGATCATCGACATGATCGTCGATCAGTCCCCTGAAGGCCTGGAAGTGCTGCGCGGTGCCAGCTCGTACATCTACGAAGGCAACTGGAAGCTCACCGCCGAAAA
>Ga0160474_100277_pt1 | contig 23517 bp, 16 predicted proteins | sample HID1975K_E11MG_FD_108240 | JGI IMG/M metagenome (GOLD analysis project Ga0160474, IMG submission 108240) | Enriched soil microbial communities from UW Madison campus, WI, USA - HID1975K_E11 MG | ecosystem: Environmental > Terrestrial > Soil > Unclassified | place: USA: Madison, Wisconsin...
CAAAGCACCCTGCCCGTCGGGCGGCTGCGGATTAAATCAGTAGACACGGCTAAGCATGTAGTACCGACAGCGGAGTACTGGCGGACGGGGGTTCAAATCCCCCCGGCTCCACCAAATGATCAAAAAAAGACGTCCACGGACGTCTTTTTTTGTGCCTGGAAGTCAGTGAAATCAAGGGCTTACTGCTCTTTTGAGGGCCACAACGGTTTTTTGAGTTCCAGCCATCCCGGTATTCCCCGTGGTATTCCAGCCTTCCTGGGGCTAATCTTGGGAATACCAAAAGGTGTCATGGAGCCTCTCCCATGTGCGCTCAAACAGCTCGCCTCTCCGACCGCCAGCTCAAGACGGTCAAGCCCAAAGACAAGGACTATGTCCTCACGGATGGCGACGGCCTCCAGCTCCGAGTCCGGGTCAACCGCTCGATGCAGTGGAATTTCAACTACAGGCATCCGGTCACCAAGAATCGCATCAACATGGCGCTCGGCTCCTATCCCGAGGTCTCGCTGGCGCAAGCTCGGCGGAAAGCGGTTGAGGCTAGGGAAGTACTTGCGCAGGGGATCGACCCAAAAGCTCAGCGCAATGCTCTCGCGCAGGCCAAACTAGCCGAGACGGAACATACGTTCGAGAAAGTAGCTAGCGCCTGGTTCGAGCTGAAAAAGGACTCGGTCACGCCGGCCTATGCCGAGGACATCTGGCGCTCGCTCACTCTGCACGTTTTCCCGAGCATGAAATCGACTCCGATCTCGGAAGTCAGCGCACCGATGGTGATAAAGATCCTTCGCCCTATCGAAGCCAAAGGCAGCTTGGAAACGGTGAAGCGGCTTAGCCAGCGCCTCAACGAGATCATGACCTACGGGGTCAATTCGGGAATGATTTTCGCGAACCCGCTCAGCGGGATTCGGGCGGTATTCAAGAAGCCGAAGAAAGAAAACATGGCGGCGCTACCACCCGAGGAGCTTCCTGAGCTCATGCTGGAAATAGCGAACGCTAGTATCAAGCGCACGACCCGCTGCCTGATCGAATGGCAGTTGCACACCATGACTCGCCCCGCCGAGGCGGCAACTACTCGCTGGGCAGACATCGACTTTGAAAGGCGTGTCTGGACCATCCCGCCGGAGCGGATGAAGAAGCGCCGCCCGCACAGCATCCCGTTGAGCGATCAAGCCATGTCATTGCTGGAGATACTGAAGTCCCACAGTGGTCACCGGGAATACGTCTTTCCGGCAGACCGAAACCCTCGTACTCACGCCAATAGTCAGACCGCCAACATGGCGTTGAAACGCATGGGCTTCCAGGACCGCTTGGTCAGCCACGGCATGCGTTCGATGGCCAGTACCATCTTGAATGAACACGGGTGGGACCCGGAGCTCATCGAAGTGGCGCTGGCGCACGTCGACAAGGATGAGGTGCGCAGTGCCTACAACCGAGCCGACTACATCGAGCGACGGCGGCCGATGATGGCTTGGTGGAGCGAGTACATTCTGAAGGCGTCGACGGGCAATCTCTCGGCCAGCGCGATGAATGTGGCTAGGGATCGGAACGTAGTACCCATCCGATAGGGCGGCGACAACGGCGACACTGGCGACAGACCGCGTGCAATCTACATCCTTGCCGTCTGAGCGGATGGCGACAGTCGCCAACTCGCCTCGATTTTGGCTTCTCCGGCTAAGCCCGTGAGCATGGGGAGGCTTCGCATCCCCATGCTCACGGGCTAACACTAGAAAAGCGACAAACGGCCACTTTGCCACTGACACCCACCGACTTCCAAAGCACGCCAGAGGAGGAATCTGGCGCATTTCTATGTGCCCTTCACCAATTGACCCGTGCCGCGGTGACCGATAGAACGAAGATTCAAAGCGCTGCCTTAGGCAGCACCCCAGATGACCAGAGCCTTCAAGGTCATGCCGCTAACCCGGTGGTTCATCCCAAAGTGCGATTCGCGCCCGGAGGCTCGCACGGTCATTCGCCAGAATGATGGACGCCCTCTAAACAATCCGCCTAGTGCGGCTGCCCGCTAACCCTTTAGCCCTGCAGCAACGAACCTGCTCGGCCAACGTTTTGCGCCAACCGTTCGCCCGTCTCTTTTTCCAGAAAAGAGACGGGCGCTCCTACCACTGCTGCAGCCCTCATCGCACATGGCTTTGCGGCACTTCCCCTCGTGACAATCGGCGTGACAAACGCCGATGTCACCAGCAACAGCGCTATAGATGATGGTGCCGCAGACCAGGGAATGGACTGCACCTGACTGACAGTCAGGCATGCCCCGGTCATCGCAGTGCTGCTTGCACCTGGCTCAGGATCTCGCGGCACTGGTCTCGTCAGCCAATGTAGCCTCCACCCGCCCACCGGCAACGGTGCTCAGGAGGCCAGATCATGAGATGCCCTTGCTCCTGGTCGTAAGGAGCCGCCAGTCCCGCGTCAGTGGACACCCTCACAGGTCGCAGGGGCCTTGATCCCTGATAACACTCAGCATTCTTGGCGGGATGACGTGAGGGAGAGATCGGAAATTTATGGAGGACGGCTATGCAACTGCGCGAAGTACAAGGGCCACCACGCCCCTTGTTGGAACAGCAGATTCCGCCCCTACCCTACCCGGTCGCGGCGCTAGGCGATCTATTGGGGCCTGCCGTGGAACGCATGGCCGATGTGATCGGCGTGCCCTGCGCCATGGCCGCGCAATCTGTTCTAGCCACGGCAGCTTTGGCGAGCCAGGCGCACGCCAATGTTCACCTCGACGGCCGAATTTATCCGTTGTCGCTGTACTTGCTGACGGTGGCTTGCTCGGGTGATCGCAAAAGCGCGGTGGACCATATTGCACTGCAGGCCGTACGCGACTGGGAAAGACAGCAGTGGATCGCCTATGGCGAACAGCTCAAGGCGCACCGAGCTTCAATGAGCCTCACCGCGAAGTCACCGACCTCGAAAAAGTCAGCACAGCTAGCGCAGGACGCCCAACCTGAACCAGTCCAACCGAGACTCCTCAGTGCTGAGCCGACCATTGAGGGCCTGGTCAAAAGCCTGTGCCACGGCTTGCCCAGCATGGGGCTGTTCAGCGATGAGGGCGGGCAGTTTTTAGGCGGTAGCACCATGAGCAAGGACAACATGATCAAGGCGATCACTCACTTGTCGACGCTGTGGGACGGTAGCCCGATTGATCGGTCGCGCGCGATGGCTGGGGAAAGTCTGCGTGCCTATGACCGCCGCCTCAGCATGCACTTGATGCTTCAACCCCGACTGGCAGACCGCTTGCTGCAGGACGCTGATATCAAAGACCAGGGCATCCTGGGACGCTGTCTGATCAGTTGGCCAGAGCGTCTGGTTGGACAACGGCTGTACAAAGCCATCGACCTGACCCGAGATCCAAAAGTGCACCTGTACCAGCAGCGCATTGCCGCGCTCATGCAGAAGCCCTGGTCACGCCATAAAGACGGCGGCCTCAACCCTGTAACCCTAGAGTTAAGCCCCCACGCCCGTGAAGCATGGATTGCCATTCACGACACCATTGAATGCGAGTCTGGGGAATTCGGCGAACTGGTCAACGTGCAAGCTGCTGCGGGCAAAGCCGCCGCGAACGTTCTACGCATGGCTGGCGTGATGGCGGTGGTTGAAGAAACGACTGTCTTGGAAGAAATGCACATTCAGCGCGCCTCTACGCTGATGGATTACTACCTGGCCGAAAACCAACGACTGACTGAACAGGAGCCTCTGAATAAGCTTCGCGCAGAGGCCGACTGCCTGCTGCGCTGGTTGATAAAGAAAAACTGGCCACCGTTTCGCCTCCGCGACATCACACGCAACGGCCCTCGCTTTGCCCGTAAAAGCACGCGGCACACCTTCGAGTTACTGCTGCAACTGGTTACCCATAACTGGCTAAACAATGCCGGAGACATATTCGAGGTGCGCCATGTTCCGCCTCAATGACGCCGTGCGCCGCTATCGGGCGCAGCATCGCTTGCCGAGCGAGCTAAGGTGTGTCGCCGCCACTGCCACCACTTTGTCGCCACGTACCAATCCAGATGCGGCGAGGGTTGTCGCCAGTGTCGCCGCTGTCGCCACTCCAACATCTGAGTCAATCGACCTCGCTCGGCTCATCGAGCACTTGCAAGGAGAAGGGGCTTTACTGCAACACAGCGAAAATGCCCTCCTCATCCGCCCAGCACACTGGGGGCAGTTGGACACCATCGGCCCCCACTGGAAAGCCCTGCTGCTGCTCCTTCAAACCAATTATCAAGGTGAAGACAATGGCGCTGGTCGGTCGGCGTGACGGTCGCAACTTTGGCTACGGTCGCCAACTGAGCTACGCCGGTCGGCAGGCACTGGAAGATCTGTTTGCCGGCGGCCACTTCGCCACCGTCAAAGCACACAGCGATCGCTGGCAAGCCTTCGTGCGCTGGTGCCGATCGGAGGACGGCCCCGGTTACAACGATGCACGCCAGATTGATCGACAGACGCTGGAGGATTACGTCGCATACCTGCGGCAGCAGATCCTGCAAGGCGAACTATGCATCACCACCGCGCAAAACCGCCTGAGCAGCGTTAACCGCACCCTCGCAGCGCTGCGCGGTGATCTGGACGTGAGAATTGTCAGTCCGAGCCAAGCATTGGGACAGCAGCGATCCATCGTACGCACCCGTGCGCCGGATGGCCAAGACTATCAAAACGTTCAACGAGTAGCGCAGGTGCTGGTACAACAGCAACATGAGCGGGTAGCAGCGATTGTCATGCTGGCCCGGACTACCGGAATGCGCCTGCGCGAAGCGATCCTGGCGGACCTGCCACGCTTGCACCGCGAAGCCGAGTACTTAGGCCGCATCAATATACAGGACGGCACCAAAGGCGGCCGCTCAGGGGCTTCAGCTCCGCGATGGGTCATCGCAAATGAGGAGGTAAAGGCGGCACTACAGTTGGCACGTGAAGCGTCGCCGACCGGCAGCCGCAACTTACTGTTCCGGGATGAAACCTACGCCTTGTTCATGCAGCGGACGGTACTCCCTGCTCGCGCAACATTGCATGAGTACGGATTAAAGGGGTTTCATGAACTGCGTGCGGCATACGCCTGCAAACGTTATGAGCAACTTACAGGCCTCGCAGCTCCGATCAATGGTGGCCACGGTTGTCGCACAGACCGCGATCTTGATCATCAGGCACGCCTACAGATCAGCCTTGAGCTGGGGCACAACCGGATAGATGTGGTTTCGGCCTACATTGGTGGACGATCATGAGCAAACCTTCTGATATGACGCTGTTCCTGAGCGGCACCCTGGCCGGCTCGAGAACAACGCAGCAACGCCACCTACGCCAAGCCCGAATCATGCAGGCTGCCATTCAACAGCGATGGCATCGAGATAATCCGTGGACCTGGCAGCTAAAACATGTGCGCTGGTTTCTTACCCAATACCTGAAAGATCATTCCGACGCCAGCAGGTATCACTATCGTCTCACTGCTGCATTGATCTTGAAGCGCAGGGGAGCCGTCGGGCGCTGACATTATATTAGAGGGATATGAGTCAGTATTAGCTGCCGAAGTCTTGTTAAGACCAAACGTTACAACTCACTCCCCTGCGAAATAATCACTGTCCAACTGCTTCACCTCATACACCTGCTTAATGCTCACACCCAAGTTGTTCTCGACCATCAGTCGCGCCAGCTCGACACCGTCGATCAGCACCACTTTGATATCCAGCCCCAGCGCTGCAGCACGGGCGCCATCCGAGAAATCCGACGTGGTGATAAACACGCCTTTGCGGGCACGCTGGCGTGTCAAAGCGCCGATAAATTTGTCGATTTCCGGACGATGCACAGTGTTGGTCCAGCGCTTGGCCTGCAGATAAATCACGTCAAGGCCGAGCTTGTCTTCTTTAATAATCCCGTCAATCCCATCATCATTGGTTGCCTGGGTTGCCTTACCGGCTTCCTTACGCGATCCGCCGTAGCCCATGGCGATCATGAGATCGACCACCAACTGCTCAAAAAAGCTGGGGGTAGCGGCCCGGACTTGCACTAACAGCTCATCTGCCAGTGACTGTACCATTGCTTGATGCGCTTCTGCCAACTGCTCGTCAGGCGTGGTTTCAGCAACCTCAACAGGTAGCAAGGCAGGCGCGTCAAGCTCTTGCGGTTTGGCGGTATGGAAGTCTGCGAATTCAGGGAACTGCTTCAGCCAACTAACCGTGATGCGCTCCGGGCCATCAGCCAAAGTAGTGAGGCCGCGCGGCGTAATCTGCACCATCCCCTTAGTAGGAATGCACAGCAGTCCCGCTTTGTTCAAATAAGTACGTGCCCAGCCCACTCGGTTGTTGATTACTGTCTGATGGCCAGAGGGCAGCCGCTCCTTGCGCTCCTCCTCGGTCAGTTGAAACCGCTCGGCCACCTGCTCGCGCACCTCGTTGAGTGGCATCGGCATACCATTTTGCACAGTGGCCAGCACAGGCCGCATCACGCTTTGAAAATCAGGAATTGCCATTGTTGCATCCTATCCTTACACGCGGTGTTCAGGCACCGTGCAAGCCGCTCTGATCAAATCCAGCCGCTGTCTTCAGCATCTTCAAAATCACCAGCGCAAACGCCCGACTCTTCGTCTCGTTATCCAGCACCTCCAGCGAGAGTTTCTCGTGGTCGGTCATGGCGTCCAGCACGGTGTCCAACACGCGTTTGGGGAACAGGCCGTGCATCACTTGATCCACCGAGTGGTTGTTCACCTGGGCCATCACATCTTCCTGGCGGCTGATGCGCTGGGCGATGCCGGTAAGGAACTGCAGTTGGTCGTCATCACTCACCTCGGCTCCGAAGATATCGTTCAGCGCCTCGATGATTTCCGATAAGCGCTTCTTCTCCGGATCATGGGGCTTGCCGCTGCCCACATTACTACTAGGTTTGAGGGTGTATTCGCCGGTTTCCTCGTTCAGGCGCAGCTGATGCTCGGCGCGCTTGCTCAGACGGTAGTGGCTCAGTTGCAACTCGCTTACATCCACGTCGTCTTGTTGTAGTCGATCCTCGCGCAACAGCGGGTGCAGGTGTTTGGCGTACACGCAGAGCTGCTCCAGTTCACGGTCCTCGTAGGGCACAATCTGCGAGAGGAACTCGTACAGGCGCACAAAGCTATGCAGGTTTTTACGGAACAGGTCGAGTTGATCGATTTGCTCGCCGGCCTCTTTCAGCGCGTGCTCGGCTTTTTTCAGGCCGCTACTGTCGCCGTTAGCCTCGGCCGTGCGTTTGAAGTCCAGCGCCTGCTGGCGCGACTCCACCGACAAGGCGTAGCGCTTGGCAAAGCGCTCCTTGGCCGGTGTGCAATAGTAGCTGAGCTTGCTGGCCGCCGCCTTGGGGTCGAAGAAGGCCATGGCGAACGCCTCGACCTCCTGCCAGTGATAGATCCCCTCTGCATCCAACTTCTTCTGCAGGTCATAGATGATCTGCGGGTCAGTCACATCGGTCAGCTCGGCCTTGGTATAGTACGGCAAGAAGGCGTCGAGAATGTCCTGCGGCTCATTGAAGAAGTCGAGGATGAAGGTTTCCTTGCTGTCACCAAAGGTGCGGTTCAGCCGCGACAGGGTCTGCACGCAGTCCACGCCTTGCAGCTTTTTGTCCACATACATGGCGCACAACTTGGGCTGATCGAACCCGGTCTGGTACTTGTTGGCGGCGATCATCACGTTGAAGTCCTGGGTGTCGAACGCCTGCGCCAGGTCGCGGCCATTCAGGCCAGCATTGAGCAGGCTGCTGCTTTCCGTCACCTCTTCAGGGATCACCTCATCCGGTAACACGCTGCCGGAGAACGCCACCAGCGGGTGCACATCGCTGTAACCCATCTGCTGCACATAAGCCTTCACTGCCAACTGGTAACGCACCGCCTCCTGGCGGCTGCTGGTCACCACCATGGCCTTGGCCTGGCCACCCAGCAGACCACGGATATTGGCGCGGAAGTGCTCGACGATGACCTCGACCTTCTGGCTGATGTTGTAAGGGTGCAGGCGCACCCAGCGCGCCAGCTTGATGCGCGCCTTCTTGCTGTCCACCTCGTCGTCTTCGCCATCCGGGTGGGCGATCTTCCAGGCGGTGCTGTAGGTGGTGTAGTTGCGCAGCACGTCGAGGATAAAACCTTCCTCGATGGCCTGGCGCATGGAGTACAGGTGAAACGCCTCCGGCTTGTTGCTGGAGCTGGCCGGCAGCGTCGGGTCGGCCGGACGACCGAACAGCTCCAGGGTCTTGGCCTTGGGCGTGGCGGTAAAGGCGTAGTAGCTGATGCGCTCATTCGGTTGGCGCGCCTGCACGGCGGCGTCCAGCAGCTCTTCGGCGCTGACTTCTGCGGCATCCAGTGCATCGCTCCCCAGAATCTGTTTCAGCTTGCTGGCCGACGAACCGGTTTGCGAGGAATGCGCCTCGTCGGCAATCACCGCGTAGCGCCCGCTGGCCAGCTTGGGGTACTTGTCCAGGGCATCGAACAACGCTGGGAAGGTCTGAATGGTGACGATGATAATGCGCGTCTGCTCAGCCAGCGCCTCGGCAAGCTGCTCAGATTTGCTCTGGTTGCCGACATCACGGCTGATCGGTTTGACCACGCCCTGGGCGTGCTCGAACTGGTAGATGTTGTTCTGCAGCTGGCTATCCAGCACCGTGCGGTCGGTGACTACGATCACCGAGTTGAACAGCCGTTGGCCAGCATCGTCGTATAGCGAGGCCAGTTGATGGGCGGTCCAGGCGATGGAATTGGACTTGCCCGAGCCGGCGCTGTGTTGAATCAAGTAACGCTTGCCCGGTCCTTCGGCTCGGGTGGTGTTGATCAGCCTATTGACCACTTCCCACTGGTGATAACGCGGGAAGATCATCGTTTCCTTGGTCACCGGCGTGCCGTCGAAGCCTTCGCTGGTTTTCTTATCCAGGTGCAGAAAACGCCCCAGCACCTTGAGCCAGGCGTCCGGCTGCAACAGGCGCTGCCACAGGTAGCTGGTGGAATACTGGCTATCGTCGGCAGGCATTGGGTTGCCCGCGCCGCCTTCCTCGCTACCGAGGTTGAACGGCAGGAAGAAGGTGTCCTTACCCGCCAGCTTGGTGGTCATCGCCACCTCGTTCTGGCCCACTGCAAAGTGCACCAGCGCGCCGCGCTTAAAGGTCAAAAGCGGCTCGGGTTTGCGCGTCAGCGGGTCTTTTACCGGGCGGTCGTAACGGTACTGCCGCTTGGCATTTTCCACCGACTGCCTGAACTCGCTTTTCAGCTCCAGCGTGGCGGTGGGGATGCCGTTGACGAACAGCACCAAGTCCAGCCGTGGGTTGTACTCACCATCCCTGAAATGAGGCGAGTAGGACACTTCCGGTACCACGCGCAGGCGATTGTACTGGTAGCGCTTGAGAGTGTCTGGGTTCATGCCATGGTCGGGCCGGAAACTGCACAGTTCCACCTTCATCGCTGGCAACTTAAAGCCATGGCGCAGCACATCCAGGGTGCCGCTCTGCTCCAACTCGCGCACCAGCTTCTGCACCAGCACGCCATCCGGATTATTCGGGTTGGCCTTGGCGAACTTGTCCCAACGCTCCGGCCAGGCGTCCTTGAAGTAGCCCAGCACATCCTCGGTATACAGCGCCGTGCGGCGGTCGTAGCCACTGGCGGTGCCGACCAGCCAGCCTTGGGCGGCCAGGGCGTCGATAATGTCCTGCTGAAATTGCGCTTCCTTGCTGTCCGCCATTACACGGCCTCTTGTACTAATTTGGGAGTTGGCACGTTGGCGGGTGGCTGCCAGGCGCGCACGTCGATTTTGCCTGTGACGGCGGCGGAGATCAGGGCTGAGCGGCGTTCTTTTAATAGCTCCATAGTGCGCCATGCTTCGCTAGACAATTGGCGTGCAGCTACGCACTGCAACTGAAGAAAATGAGCAATAAGTGCTTGCTCTTCAAGTGGAGGGAAAACGCCAACAACCTTTGTAAGATTTTGAATTGACAAGCGAGGCAGGCCCGCGCCTTTCACAAAACCGTCTACCTGTTGGGAAACTACCCAGGACTGGCACATGAAGTCGAGATATATTGGGAGTAATTCCGCTCTGTTGGGTCTGATAATAATCAGTGAAGACGCAACGACAAAATCTGGCGAATTTTCACCGACTACAATAGTCCGGCCTATAGTCCCATCCTTGCTGAATAGAACATCACCTGTCGCTGGCTGGCAGCCTGTTTTTACTAGGTACTCATAACTGGCAGCAGAAGTTCGAAGACAACCATCAAAGTCTATGCCTTCGTCTGATACATCTCTGGTAGAGACAAAGCAGTAAACCCCGCTTTCCGTCTCAGGAGAGATATGTGCACCATCAGTAATCAGATTACATCGACGTTTAATTTGAGTGATTTCCCAATGTGCCGGTACCTCTCCCAGCCACTTCACACCGGAGTCTTTCATCTGCACCGTGGGGTCGAGGCCTTTGGTGACGGCGTGGGAGATCACGGCCTGGCGCTTTTCCTTGAGCAGCTCGATCAGGCGCTGCTGCTCTTCGATAAGCGCGTCGATGCGGGCGGTTTCGTGGTCGAGGAAGCGGGCGATTTGGGTTTGTTCAAATCGTGATGGTCGGGGAAAGAAAAAGTCTTTGAATTCCTCTGTAGGCAGCCGCCAGCGTCCAAGGTGTGCAGATCCCTGCCCGAATGGAAAGAACAGTTTTTGGTGGTAAGCGTTCTGAAGCAATCGCAACATGAATCGTGGATTATCCAGTTCTGGGTGTGCCGAACTAAAAACACGATAATCAGGGCTTGTTACGCCATCAAATTCTGAGATATCCACATAACCTGTAACCAAGTCCATGTGATTCATTGCGAACTCGCCCTTCATGACTAGCTGATACTTGCTGTAGTCACTAGACAGCTGGCCGTCACCGCTATCGACATCCTTAATCTTTACGCCTTTATTAGTAATGGAAAGAACGTCAAAGCCAAGTTTTCCGGCAATTCTCTTTTGAATGAAGAAGATATTTCTAAGGCGAGAAGCACACCAATGCTCTGGGATACTTCCTATCCACTGAACCCCAGAATTCTTGTAAGCCGGATACGCTGGAAACGTCATGCCGACAGCCCCTCTATCATCTGCTTGATGCGGTCGGTGCAGGCTTTCAGGTCGCGATCGATCTCGACCAGCGGACGCGGTGGCTGGAAAACGTAGAAGTGGCGGTTAAAGGGAATCTCGAAGCCGACAATGCCAACCTCGCCATCCAGCACGTCGGTTTTGCTTTCGTCGATCCAGGCATCCGCTACATGGGGGATGACTTCACGCGCAAAGTACTCGTATACCGATTCGCCCAGCGGCACGTTCTCGTTATCGCGCAGGCTGGCGTCGGCTTCCGGCTTGCCCTTGGTGGTGCAGATATCCGCCTTAGGGTCGCGCTCGCTTAGGGCGCTCATCAGGGCTTTGAGTTCCGTCGCACTCAGGCTGACGCTGTGAGCGGTGAGGGCTTTTTTCAGCTGCTTGCTGAACTGATCGCGGTTGCGGTGCATCTGGCTGGCGTCAATCGTTTGCAGGGCGGTCAGTAGCTGTTGCTGAGCGGCGCTGTCGAGTTTCTGCAGGGCTTTTTCTTCCAACACCTTAGCGATGCGTTCGGCGCTGGTTTGGAAGTTCAGGCGCAGCGGGCGTTCGACGGTGATACGGCGGTAGCCGAAGGCGTCAATGGGGAAGATTTTGCTCTGTGCGGTTTGCTCGAAGCTGCCATACAGGCGCACCAGCTCGCTGATTTGATCCTCGGTGATGTACTGGCGCTTGCTGCCGAGCGACTTGCGCATTTTGGCGTAGTGCTGGCTGCCGTCGATCAACTGCACCTTGCCCTGGCGCGCAGCGGCTTTGTGGTTACTGAGTATCCACACATAAGTGGCGATGCCGGTGTTGTAGAACATGTCGGTTGGCAACGCGACGATGGCTTCGACCAGATCGTTCTGCAGCAGGTAGCGGCGAATCTCCGACTCACCCGAACCCGCGCCGCCAGTAAACAGCGGCGAGCCGTTGAGGATTATGCCGATGCGCGAGCCACCATCGCGCGGGTCTCGCATCTTGCTAACCAGGTGCAGGAGGAACAGTAGCGAGCCGTCGGACACACGCGGCAGGCCGGGGCCGAAGCGACCGTCGAAACCTTTGTGGCTGTGCTCGTCGGTGATCTGCTTCTGTACCTTCTTCCATTCCACGCCGAACGGCGGGTTGCTGAGCATAAAGTCGAAGCATTTGCCGGCCAGTTGGTCGCTGGACAAGGTGTTGCCGAGCTTGATGCTGGCCACATCCTGGCCCTTGATTAGCATGTCCGCCTTGCAAATAGCGTAGGACTCGGGGTTGAGCTCCTGACCGTGCAGCGACACGCTGACCTTCTCGCTGATGGACTGGATGTACTCATCGCCCTCAGACAGAAAACCACCGGTGCCGGCAGTTGGGTCATAAATAGTGACGATGCTGTTGGGCGCGAGCTTGTGGTCCTGATCGGTGATCACCAGCGAGGTGGTGAGGTGCACGATATCGCGTGGGGTGAAGTGCTCCCCGGCGGTTTCGTTGGAACTTTCCGCGAACTTGCGGATCAGCTCTTCGAAGATGATGCCCATGCCAAAGTTGCTGATGAACTCGGGGCTCAGATCGGTTGCCGCGAAACGCTGCGCCACCTGGTACAGCAGGTTGGCGGTTTCCAACTGCTGAACGAAATCTTCGAAGTGGAAGTGCTCGAAGATCTCGCGGGCATCCTTGCTGAACGCCTGCACGTAGCTCATCAGGTCGGCGGCAGTCTGGGTGTCGGACAGGGTGCCGAGGGTCAACGATGAGGAGTTGAAGAACTGCTGGCCAGCTGCGCGCAGCATGTACATTTCACGTACGGTGTCCGGGCGGCCTTCCTGAGCGTAGGACTCGTAAATCACGGCATCCTTGGTCGGCGCCAGCACACACTCCATACGCCGCAGCAGGGTGAATGGCAGGATGATGCGGCCGTACTGGGACTGCTTGAAATCACCACGCAGTAGGTCGGCAATCGACCAGAGAAAGGCGGCCGTCTGGGAATGATTTTCCGTGTTCACTCAATAATTCCTTGGAATACACAGGCAAAAGGGTGAGTTTAACCTTTCGAGCCGACTGAATGTCACAGCCCGAGGGCTCATGGGCGGCCTGGATGCCGCGCACATTAAGCCTCAGAACGTCCAGTGCCAACACTTGACGTGCGAACAGGTAAATAATCCACTCAGTTACCACTGACGCACCCGCCCTAGCTCGCAGGTTCTTGCGGATTGGCACGCTTGGAGATGAGCGCACCTGTACCCATAATTGACATATCAATGCGTGTTCAGCACGGCCTCAAAATCAGAAGCCTGCAGCTCCGAAGCCCCGCTCAACATATCTCGCGCCAACGCCCGCCGCTTACTCAGCAGCTCATCCAGCGTCGCCTCAAACGTCGGCATTGCCGCATCTCGAACCGTCGGGTAGTACACATACACATCCTTCTGCTGCCCAATCCGATAGGCCCGATCGGTCGCCTGATCTTCCTTGGCCGGGTTCCAGCAGCGCGTAAAGTGAATGACGTGATTGGCGGCCTGCACGTTCACCCCGAATCCGACGGCGATGGTGGACAGGATGATGACGGCGAATCCTGGCAGCTCCTGGAATTGATCGATCAGCCTCTGCCGGCTATTGGCGCTCTGACTGCTGGTACTGGTATCGCCATTGATGACCGTCGCCCGAAACCCGAAATGCTGCTGAATCGCGTGCTGCAGTTCCCGCTGAATATCTCGCAACTCGGTAAAGACGATGACCTTGTCGCCGTTGCCAGCCCTTTTGATCGACTCGAGCGTCTGCATCAACCACTGCAGTTTCGGCGAGTTGTCGCGCAACCGCGTGTCTGGCTGAACGCTGTAAGGATGGGCACAAATCAGCTTGAGCTTGTGCAGCAAGCCAAGCATGCCGGAGGTCTTCTGATCGAGCTGCTCTTCGATCTGCTGCTTCTGGCTGTATGCGGATATTTCGGACAGATACAGATTACGCTGCAAGGCATGCATGCTGAGTGAACGACATGCTGCGTCTTCGATTTTGTCCGGCAGATCCTTTGCGATGTCTTGCTTGGTCCGCCGCAAAGTCTGCGGTTCGATTAGCCCACGCAGGCGCTCCAGCGCATCCGTATCACGCTCCAGCGCGGCTTCGATGGGGCGCTGATAGTCGCGACCGAACTGGTTCAAACCGCCCAGGAACCCTGGCTGAATGAAGTCGAACAGGCACCAGAGATCGATCAGGGTGTTCTCGACCGGCGTACCGGTACACGCCACTCGGAACCGTGCGGGAATGGCTTTGATCGCCTGAGTCACCAGTGCCGCCGGGTTCTTCAGTTTCTGAGCTTCGTCACACACAACGATGGACCATTGCTGGCGCGCCAGGGAAAACTCCTGATCACGCAGTGTCTCGTAAGTCGTCAGGACGATTCGGGCACCGCCCATCCAACCTGGGCGTAGCAGGTTCTTGATGCCTTTGGCTTTCAAGTCCGCTGGGATTTCATCTTTCTTGAACTTCACTGCACTCAAGGCTGAGCCATACAGCTTCAATACAGGCAGCGCGTCAGCGAATAAGAAACGGTGAAGCTCTCGCTCCCAGTTATCGAGCAACGAAACCGGAGCGACGATCAGTGTTGGCTGATCGTTTGGGTACTGTTCCAGGTACCAGACCAGGAAGGTGAGCAACTGGATCGTTTTCCCAAGCCCCATGTCATCAGCGAGCAAGCAACCCGATACGTCAGTGGGGGACAAGCGGAACAAATGCTGTAACCACGCCACGCCTTGAAGCTGATGGTCGCGCAGGACGACTTCAGGCTTGAGCAGGCCAGGCAACTCTGGCGTTGCATCCAAAGCGGCGCGTAACGCTGCTTGACGCACCTGAACGTAAGTCGGCTCGTCAATGTTGTGACCGATTTGCAGTACGGCGCGACCAACTTTGTCCCGTTGCTCAACCGGGTCTGTCTCGACAGGTGCAATCTTCTTCGACCAGGCATCAAACAGTTGCTCGGCAGCGGCAATGGAGAGTGGTGTTTCACACTCTGGCAAACACACCGTGTCATCGCCGGCAGCACGCGCTTCATCCAACCGCTGCCCAAACGCTTCAAATTGAGCGCGATCGGAAGGGTCCCACCGACCGAGGATTCCTGCGTCGATGCCCAGCGCTGCCACATCCTTCGGCAACCAGTTCTCGGTCGCCTCTTTGACCAGGAAAGGCGAAGTAATTCTTTCCGCTTCCCCAATGCCCGTCACACGGTCGCCGTAGAGGGAAAGGTCCAGGACCGAGTCAAACTCGATACCGGCCGCCTCGTTTTGCCAACGTTTAAGCAGGTCATTGATGCCTGCCAACTGGCGCAAATCAAAATCGCTGAGCTCCAGCTCATAGCCCTGCCAGAAGCCCGCAGGCATGCCGGCGGCCAATTTCAGCTGCAGTTCATGCACGAGCGGCGCGAATTCATGGGCCGCTTTAAACTCAATTTCGATGGGCGCTTGCGGGGTTGGAGAAATCGGTTCGAGCGTCAGTGTTACCTGCTCGATACGCTGGCCCGCTTCATCCAGTTTGGGTTCCAGATGGAAGCGATGAAAGAAAATGCCGGCCTCGGCGAGCTCGTCTTCATAGGCTTCGGCATCCAGCACGTGTGCGGCACTTTCGCCAAGTGTGCTGTAAGGGTTACGGACGAATGAAAGGGCATCGTCACCAGCAACCCGACGCCCGGGCAACGAACGTACGTAGTCCAGTACCGATTTGACTTCAGGCTCAATCAGAACATGAGTCAGCGAGCCATCGTCACCCGTCACCCGATATCGATCCTGAACCTGCTTGGCACCGTCAAAGCTCTCAAGCCAGTTGGCCGGTTGGCCTTCGAAGCTCGGTTGCAACTCGATGACCGGCGTGTCGCCTAGCGTCGACTTTCGTGGGTTGAGCCGCAGTTTCTCAGGCTTGATAACGACGGTCTTGTCCAGGAAGCCATCCATACCAGCGCCAGCCTTGCGCGCCAGCTTTCTGATGCTGGCCCAGCCGATCTGGTTGGTTACTTCACCGGGCTCATTTTGTTGTGCCAGATAAAGCTGTCGTACCGCACCGGTCAGTTTCCAGGCTGCCTCAGGCAGAAGCTCTGTGGCTCCCTGATATTGAATGATGGCGCCCGTTCGCTTCACCTGCACATTGGCATTGGACTGCGGATCGCGCCAGCCACTGATGGCGACTTTAAATTCGTCGGAGGCAAGGCTGCCCTGGCTGTTCAATTGAGGGATGAGAGCTGTCTGCGGCGGCAAACCTAATAGCGGCAGGCTTGTTACGTGCTCGGGCTCATCCAGCAGCCGGTAGAGTTCATCCCACGTCAGCAGCCAGCGATCGCTCAGCTGGGAGACGAACTCCTCTTCTTCCAGTTGATCGAGATAACTGGCCAGCGACCAGGACTCGGAATTCTCCGCCAAGCTCAGGGGATAATAGATACCCTGCTCCTCAATGGAAAAAACCGGCTCTGTCTTTTCTGCTACCGAATTCGGCTGCAGGCCAATGCCTTTGAGGAAACGCTTGAGCATTACTGTCTCCAGAACCGGAGTGGCTGGTTATTGACGGGCCTGAAGCCCAGGCGCTGCAGTGCAGTTACGGCGGCCGGCTCATGATCATCAAGCTGGACCTGAAATGCACCGCCGCGCTCGCGCTGATCATAGACTTTGTGTTTGACCGACTTGAGAGCGTCACGGACCTGCTCTTCGAAAGGTAACGGTTTAGCTGAGCCTGGAGCTCCGGTCTGACTATGCACACGAATACCCAGCCGACCTAGAGTGCCATCGAACTTACTCAGCCAGCCCTCAACGCGATCTGGGCGGTTTGGTGTAGGGACATGGGGCATCCACTCCACCGCACGATGGCGCTGCTTAATCTCGGTAGTTAATTCAAGGTGGGGTTTTTCTGGATTAAATGGCGATTGGTCTGCTTGGTACACATAGCAGGCACCCTTTCCCGAAAATTCCACGAAAAAGTAGTTTCCGATCTGCATGACTACAGCATTGTTATGACCAGCTGCGCCTATCAACCGGCCAAGCCGCCCTTTGTTCTTCTCACGGAAATGAGCAAAGTCTCGACCCTCGTTACTCCATGCATCCGAGCCCATGATGATTCTGGTGTAGCTCATCTGATTGGCAAACCGCAGCCAGTAGAAAAGGCGTGACTGGTCGACGTCATCATCGCCCTTCAGCAGGTTGAAGAAGTGCTCAAGATCCTCCTTCGCAAACCAGGCTACGACCATCGCACAGACATCCTCTGCAACGTAACGAAGCCAGCTGTTTTGTCTGGAGCGGATCTGCGGACTACCCCAATTGTCGAGCGCAAGCTGTTTAAGCAGCGACGATGGCTTCTCCCGATAAGCTGCCGAGTGGTAACGCGACAGGCATGCGCTCAAAATGTCGTTCATGTACCGCGGGTGCTGCCGGCCGATGTCGACCAGGTCAGCCAAACGCTGAGAGAACTCGGTGTCATCCAGCATGAAAATGCGAGAAATCAGCACGGTAAAAATCCTGCGCCACAGCCAGCTGTTATCTGGGATCTGCGCAATCGTCTGCAATGCCGAAAGGTCGCTAATCTCGCCCTTGAACATCTGGTCACCCAGCGTGGCACCTGCCTGCTCGGAAAAAAGCTCCTGATGCTGCTGAACTATCTGCACCCACTCCTTCACTCGCTTTTGCTGGTCTCTGACGCATTCGAAACCGAGCTGAACGTCTTCGCGCAACAGGCACCAATTGGCGTTCTGCGCAGGCGTAGCGGCGTCGTACCCAAAGTAGCTGAAGCACAGCGCCAACCAATCCCGGCGGCTCAGCCTTCGCTCTTCAATACGCTGATGCACTTCATCGTGCACCCGGGCGTAAAGCTGGTCATCGTTCAGTATCGGCCCAACGCTCTCACTCTTGTCTGAAAGGCCGGCGAACACCAAGCGCCATTCCGAGGCGTTGAGTGGCAACACATTGCGAAACTTGCTTATCGCAGCACGGCGCTTTTCTTCAGGTGGCGGTAAGGCTTTTTCAGCGCGCTCAAATCGCTCGTAAAGATCGACCCCCGCAGCAGCCAGACGGGGGAAACGCTCCAACGGTTCTGGGGCCTGCACCGTGCGATGAGCTGACAGGCTTTGGCTAATGGCGGCGGAAAGTCTCGCGATCGAACTGGTCATCGGTTCATCGCCAACTGACATTTTTCCACATCAGTATTAGTGAACACCGGCACATCAGGCTTGAGTTTGCCCTCCTTCTCCTTCAAGCCAAAAAACTGCATGCGCAACTCCACTCGCCGGCTTTCTTCCTTGGTGTCCTTTGCATTATTGAAGGACACGCCACCCGCCAGAAACATCGATCTGATTTGCTGCTGATGCTCCGGCGACAATCCGACCTGGAGCGGGCTGCGGCTATCGAGCAGGCTGCACATCACCCACTCCGAACGCTGCAGTGACAGGTGCAGGTTATAAAGGTAGGAACCATCGGTATCGGTAGACCCCTCGATCACGACCTGCTTGAACCACTTGCGCCCCTCTTCACTGTTGGCCGCGTCCAGAATCATCGGCACGACCTCCTGAAGTGCCGATTGGCCATCGTTGCTCAGCGCGTACTGGTTGTGCCCAAAGCGGCCAGAATCGCCGAAGCTAATCCGGTTGTCCTTGCAGTCCACGACGATGGTCTTGCTGGCAGTTTTCGCCTTGAGGCTCAGGTGCTCGCAAATCTGACTGATGTCCTTGCTACGCTGCTTCTCCCCCTGTTCCGCCTGGTTGATCCGCTGCGTCACAGAACTCAAAGCCGCCACCATGACTACAAGAAACAAAATCATCATCGCCGTCATCAAGTCAGCGAAGGAGATCCAAAAAGGCTTCTCTCCTTCGTCTTTTGAACGGGCAGCCGAAGGCATTTGCTTACCAAACATCGACTAGCCTCCGTTACCGCCTGATGCGTTCCATGATGTCACTGAAATCTTCGAGACTACCCTTGACCTCATCTACGCCGCTAGCGAGGCTTTTGACTGCTTTATCTAACTCGGTATCAAGGCTACCCAAGGTTTGTCTCAAAGCTCGATCCATGCCATCCCCGAACTCCTTAAAGCCGCTACCCAGAACACCACTGATGTTTTCGAGGTACTCATATACTTCACGGTTGAGCGCCTGCATCCGCTCGTTTTGAACCTTCAGGTCCTGGAGATACTGACTGCGACCGCTGGCTTCCCCTTGAGCACTGGCAACTACCCCTTCGATGACCGCGAGCGTTTTCACGAGCGCTTCACGATTGTTCCGGTAGTCCGCGACTACGGTATTCAGCTCACGGGATGCCTGTGCAAGCTCAGTTCCTGCGCCCTGGACTGTACCCATCAGCCCTGCAGTCGACTCACTGGCTCGCGCAACGCTTTGTCCGGCGGTTTCAAACCGCTCAGCCGCCGCCCGCATCTTATCCGCACCCAGCTGCATACTTTGCAGATGCTGCTCAGTCTGGGCACTCAATGCATTGACGGTGTCCTGGGCAGACTTCTGTTGCTCGGAAACCGTCTGCAGCAACGCCTTGACCTGCTCGTCGAGGCCGCCCACCAGTTCGCGGGTACCTTGGTGCAGATCTGCCTGGGCAGCGCGGGTGGATTGATCCATCTGCTGCTGGCCCTGTTCCAGTTGCTTGAAGACTGCCGAAAGCTGCTCACCCAGCACCTCGACCGAGCCTGCAATCTTGGCCATGGTTTCCTGTTGGCCTTGGCCGATACTCTGCTTAATCGACTCGACAAAAGCCTGGAGATTCTCAGCCATTGCCTGTTGGCGAGCCTCGCTTTGAGCGAACAGCTTCTCCAGTTGCTCGGCCATTCGCGCGCCAGCCCCCTCTCCTTCGTTGCCGATACGGGCAACCGAAGCCTGAAGATTGGCGAGCATCTCGTTCATCCCGGCTTGCATGGCGTTTTGTCCTGCCTGCATATCGGCCAGTAGCTGGGCAATCATGGTCGAACTGCTTTGATTCGAGGACTCGCTAGCCGAACGCATATCCTGGATCAGCGTCGAGAAGCCCTGCTGCATCGACTGCATGGCGGCAACCGACTGGCCCATCAACTCGTGCAGGCCATTGAACTGCTGGCCGAACGTACCTTCCAGCTTGTTCATGAAGGCAACCAGAACATCCTGAAGCAGATTCTGTACCTGCCCGGACTGATCGCCACTGGCGGCCTGCACGGCACCCGCGATGGCTTCAAGCGGCGATTTGAGGCTGTTCTCGATTGCACCGCTCACCTGATCGGCCAACAGCTGCCCAGAGTCGCGGTACGTCGTCGACAAGGTATCTGCCAATTTGAGGCTTTCACGAACCTGGGTATCAACCAGGTTCTGTAACATTTCCCGCAAATCGGTTACCAGGCTGTCCTTCAACTGACGGGTTTGCACCGAGCTTTCAGCACTTGATCGCACCAGCTCGGCCAGGTATTCCTCGCCGACACCGCTGTCAAAAAGCCCGTCGATGGTTTCATTGAATGCCTCAAGCAGCTTGTAGCAGTGTCCCAAGCGCCACTTTTCAGTAAGCGTGACGGCGATAGAGGCCATGATTGAAATGAAGGAGCCGATGAAAGCGAACAGCACGTCTTTCAACAGCTTATCGACGCTGGCGTTAACCTGTTCAGGCGTGCTCGGGTCGAAGTGCTGAAGACCTAGCATCAGGCCGAAGAAGGTTCCGACGATCCCGATACCGGTCAAGATACCCGGTAGGTGCTTATAGAACTCGGTCCCCAGCGGAGTATCAACCACACTTTGCGGTGAGAAGAAGTGTACAGCACCGGCAGTGGCTCGCGATCGGACAAGAACCTGTTCGCCCTCCTTGAGCTCGAACTGATCGTGCAGCGTTTCAGCATACTCACGCCAGGAATGCTCCAATCTGCCGCCACTGAACAGACGTTCAAGCTCAGAGCGCCGAAGAGGTGGAGCGAGAGTTTTCACGTTCTGCAAGCTAACAGTCAAACGTTTCAGCTGGGCGCTAAGCTTGAATGACCTACAGAAGTAACGGACGAAATACCAAGCGCAAAGAATGAAAACGAGACCAACAACCATTTTGGGTGCGATCAGCTGCTCAGAGCTTGCTGCACCCCATAGGTGCAACAACGTCGAAAAATCCATACCTTCCGCCTTCAATTAAGCATTCTTGATGTTCAGCATGACCGCATTACCGACACTGATGCGTCAAAGACCAATCCAGTTGGATCAATGACAGCACCTTGCCAAGCGCGCGCTTCGGGGTGCCACAAACTCGGAATGGGCGGGCGCACCACGTGCTCCCTAGAACCTTCCGTGGACAAATGGTGGGAGATAATGTCCTTATGCCAGCACCTTAGCTTGAGCCGTAACAGTCGTAAAGCTGAAAGCTCAACCCCTAGATTCGGCATCCCGAAGCGAAGCGATTTCCCATCTACCCGCTTAGCTTGAGAGCAGCCCTCTAGGTACATCTGATCAGGGTGAAAAACCTCAGGCAAGTGCAGTGCAAGCTGATGGCGGGCTATGCCTTCAGTTCGATGCCCCGCGACGGTGTCGAGCCGGGCCGACGATCGGATCAGGAGCTCGCGCAGGTCAGTCGAAGCAGGCTGACGCTTCGACCAGGTCGACCGCGATTTGGGCGCAGGTCGACTTACAGTCGTCACTGTTGTTTGTTGGCAGGCTAGGAATAGGTTTCTCAGTATTCCAGTTGGTATTCCAGGCTAAAATGCAAACCGAAATTAAGCCTATTAATCAATATATTAATCAGTCGATTCAACTTACCCCGGCCCAGCAAAATCATAAATCTAAAGATTCCAAGGACGCACCTTTAAACCTCAAATAAATCAACGATTTGCGACGCAGCCCAATCAAACCCTCACGCCAATTTCGGTATACTCCCCCGCCCCAAGGACCTAGTAAGGCTTAAGAAATGGACTTCACCAAAATCATCTCCCAGTACTGGACCACGCTCAGCTGGTTCATCCTGCTCATCATCCTCCTTTCCATCCTGAAAACCCCAGCAGCCAAGGGCTATCTCGGCGAGCTTCTAGTACGCCTATTCGTACGGCTACAACTAGACGAACACACCTATCCCCGTCTGCACAACGTAACCCTGGACACACCCGACGGCACCACGCAGATCGACCACGTTTTCATCTCGGTCTATGGCATTTTCGTGCTGGAAACAAAAAACATGAGCGGCTGGATATTCGGCGGTGAAAAGCAAGCACAGTGGACGCAGAAACTCTACAAGCGCACCTTCAAATTCCAGAACCCACTGCGCCAGAACTACAAGCACCTCAAGGCACTGGAGGCAACGCTAGGCGTTAGCACCGAACATCTCCACTCAGTGATCACCTTTGTCGGTGGCAGCACGTTCAAAACCGAAATGCCGGAAAACGTCACCCAAGGCAGCCAATTCATTCGCTACATGAAGTCGTTCCAGCAGCCGGTTTTCAGCGAAGAAGATGTCGATGAGATGGTACAAGCCCTAAAAACCAGTCGCCGTGCGCCTACCCTGGCCACCCACCGCGAGCATGTGCAAAACCTTGAACGTCGCAACGATCCAACAGCAGAACGGCAATGCCCGAAATGTGGCAGCGCTCTGCTGGTTCGGACTGTGAAATCAGGTGCTAAGGCAGGGCAACAGTTCTGGGGATGTTCGGCATTTCCTAAATGCCGCACCCTGCAACACTTCTAAAGCTCGTGGCCGACCTCCAGGTTGGCCTCAGCCTGCTGAGCGAAAACTGTTGTAATTGCCGTTAAGCCTCATTCCGCTGCCTCGTGCCCCGCTGAATGCCCCTGATTGTCTCGGGCATTCAACTTCAAAATATGCTCTTTGATAGCCTCACCCGCCAGCCTGACAAATTCCATAAAAAAGTCCTTACCCAATTGCCGCAAAGATGAGCCCTCCAAGGATTCAGCGGCGGCCTTCAGCGTCAGTACCCCGAACTGCTCAGCGATGATCTCGATGCTGCGCGTGCGCTTGGAGGGATGGTCATAGGGTTTCTGGTACCACGTTGCGATCTGATACTGGGCGTCTTCCCTTTCGAAAACCGCATACAGATGACTGACCAGGGCGATGCTGGTTTCGCGAATAAGCCCAGGGTCAATGGTATGCGCTTCAAGCAACGCTTCGACGGGCTGGTTAGCTACAGACAGCAGGTCTCCAATGGTATAGCCGGGCATTGGAGGGAACACGCCGGGAGGCAGTTCGATGTGTGGGGTGGGAACGTCTTCCGGGTATTGGTCATTCTTCACATGAAGCTCCTTCTTCAGCAGAGTGAGTGCGCCTCAGCGCCCCGTCAGGGTCGGCGCGAAGTGAATGACAGTGTTCCACGGAAATAATTGGTCGGCAGCAAAAAATTGCCCTGCCTCAAGCTTGCCCGTCCGCCAGCAATGTTTGCTGCACGGCTGGCAGTGGCCGGCTCAGCAGCGCGCCAACCACCACGGCCGATATCAGCGCCACCACCCCCGCCGTCACCAACACCGCCTCAAATCCCCCAGCAAACGCTTCCCGCGCCAACGGCGCCACCACCTCGCGCAACCCCGGTTCAAGCAACGACAGCGCAGCCTGCAAATC
>Ga0160474_100284_pt1 | contig 22886 bp, 18 predicted proteins | sample HID1975K_E11MG_FD_108240 | JGI IMG/M metagenome (GOLD analysis project Ga0160474, IMG submission 108240) | Enriched soil microbial communities from UW Madison campus, WI, USA - HID1975K_E11 MG | ecosystem: Environmental > Terrestrial > Soil > Unclassified | place: USA: Madison, Wisconsin...
CGAGATACGGCGAAGAAACTGCCGTTGACGGATGAGCAACTGCGCAAGGTGCATGAGCGCAATGCTGAGGCTGATGCGAAGGACGCGCAGGACCGCTAAATCCCCTGCCCCATTCCCTGTAGAAGACAGCAACGTCCATTCGACGTCGCTGTCATGCCAAATGAAAAGGCCTTAGTCCGCCCCTTCTCTAACCTGTGGGAGCGGGCTTGCCCGCGAAGAATCCAACACACTCTCCGCTCGAGTTCCTGCTGGCTTTATCTATACCTCTCCATGGCCAATTGATGCATACGTCCATAAATGGGCTGAGCCAAGCATCGCCTGCCCAGCCCGACTGCTGATTACTCCACCATTACCTTGTCCCGATTACGCTCCAGCAACGCATTGCCGATTCCCTTGATCTCTAGCAGCTCATCCACTGACGCGAATGGGCCGTTGGCTTCCCGCTAGGCGACGATCGCTTCAGCCTTGGCCTTGCCGATGCCATTCAGTTCTTTTTGCAGGGTTGGGGCATCGGCCTTGTTCAGGTCTAGGCGGGTGGTCTGAGCTTCCATGTGGGTGACGATTGGCACTGGTTCCTGCATGGCGGTAGTGCTGGCGGGGGCGGCGCTGACCGAGAAGGACAGGCTGGCGAACAGGGGCAGAAGCAGGTAGGACAGAACGGTATTGCGCATTAGGGATCACTCCTTGGGTTGGTCTTATCTAGCAGCAGCTTTCCTTTGGCTGCGCAATCAACCCTAGTTGTTCACCCTCTTTCTATAAAGGCACCGAGGATGGTGAATCGTAACGGAATAGGACAGGACACATCAGGGATACGCTTACCCATCAGGATACTTACAAGGTGCTCAACTTAAGCAATACACCGCTAATTAGCGTGGCTGGCGAATAGCCATCAGACAAATACTTATGGGTTCGCTTCTTCAATCGAATGATTTTCCGGACTGTTTCCTACAGTACTCGCCGACACTACCCCGCCAGGACTCTCCCTCGTGAGAGCTGCTAGCTCAGAAAAGCCGGTCGGTCCCTAGCTTTGACGCATTTTGCAGGCCTCGTTTGCCTGAGCGCATCCCATACCGCTGCGTGCCTAACAAAATCCGACACTCGGTACTTGCCATGAAAAAAGCTATTTTTTCCCAGATGTACGAGGTCAAAAGCTCGGAATTCTGCGTTTTTCTGAGTGGTTTTTTTTACCAAATCAGTGGTGGCTCCTTGACGCTTATGCCTTGTCACGCTTAACCTCGCCCCCCTTATGAACATGGAAGTCTCCGGGACGTTCTCAGCAAACTGCTGGGTAGTCGGGCCTTTCCTGAAGATGAATTTCGGCGCGCCTTGGCGCGCTGCTTTGCCTTGCGGTAACCATCTTGAAGCCTCGTTCCTCCTTTCAGATCCAAAAATCAGTCATCTTTGCCCTTGTTTTGCGCGAAGCGCGGGCACGTCTAGGTGAGCGCCGCATGGGTGCAGTTTGGATGCTGATTGAGCCTATCTGCCACTTGCTAATTTTCTCGGTTTTGTTCGCATTGTTGCGCGCACGCTCCGTTTCAGGTGTTGAGTACCCAGTCTTCGTTTTAGTAGGCATGGCACCCTTCCTCCTTTACCGCAACACCGCACTACGCCTGATGGACAGCCTTCGTGAAAATCGCTCCCTATTTGGCTACAAACAGATCAAGCCCCTGGATACCTATGTTGCGCGGGTCATCGTAGAAACCTGCATCGCAGCTACCGTGTACGCCATTCTGGTATTCGGCTTTGCTTGGTACGGTTTCGACATGACGGTGCATCGCCCTCTAGAATGGGTCGCTAATCTACTTCTGGGCTTACTATTTTCCTTCAGCCTAGGGATGCTGCTTGCCCTGATAACGCACGCGCTACCCAGCCTGAAAACCATTATCCGAATGGCATTTTTTCCACTGTATTTCATCTCTGGCGTATTGATTCCAGCATCGTACTTGCCCCAGGCCATGATGCCGCTGCTGCTTCTCAACCCCTTCCTGCATATTCTCGAATTGATCCGTGCTCAAGTGCTGCCCAATTACACACCGGTTGACGGCGTGTCCGAGACATATGTGATCAGTTTCACCGTGGTACTGCTGTTCCTGTCTCTGGGCACCTACCGCGCCCGCAGGATGCACCTGATTTCCACCAAGAACGGTTAAGTACAGGCCAATCGTGTTCGAGCTCAGAAACGTCACCAAGTCGTACCTCACGCCCAAAGGGCGGCGGTATGTATTTCGTAATTTGTCGCTGGCCATTCCGCCCGGTAAGAATATTGGCCTCATAGGCCGCAACGGCGCAGGCAAGTCAACCCTCATGCGCTTGCTTGGGGGGGCCGACGTACCCGACTCAGGGACCATCGCCACGGACCGCAGCATCTCGTGGCCGGTCGGGCTCACCGGGGGGTTCCAAGGCAGCATGACTGGGCGTGACAATATCAAGTTCGTCTGTCGAGTCTACGGTGCAACCGGAGAGGCCATGCGCGAAAAAGTGCGCTATGTGCAGGAGTTCGCTGAAATCGGCGACTGGATCGACGAGCCAATCAAGACCTATTCATCAGGCATGCGCTCACGAGTAGCGTTTGGCCTGAGCATGGCCTTCGACTTCGACTACTACCTGATCGACGAAGTGATGTCGGTCGGTGACGCGCAATTCAAGCGAAAATGCGCTGACGTATTCAAGGAAAAGCTGCAGACGTCCAACGTCGTACTGGTTTCTCACTCGATGCCCGAGATCAAGAAACTCTGCGATGTGGTCCTCCTCGTGCGTGACGGCGGCATCCAGGTGTATGACGACGTAGCCGAAGGCATCAAGGCCTACAACAGCTGATCTCCCCCCACAATTTAGCAGCACCGTTCCATTTCAAGGATGCATCCAATTATGAGCAGTACGGGTAAAAAGAAGGGCTGGCGCCTAACGATCGCGATGGTGATTTTGCCAATGATCCTAGCAGCCGTGTACTACGGTGTGTTCGCGGTTGATCGCTACGTCAGCTCAGCCCAAGTTGTCGTACGCCAAGACGGCAATAACCAAGGCGCGCAAGTACCGGGACTCGCCACCTTGCTGACCGGCGCCAATCCTGCCTCGCGGGAAGAGACGCTCTACCTGCGTGAATACATCAGCTCCATGGACATGATGCTGCTGCTAGAAAACCGCCTGCACTGGATTGAGCAATACGCAGCTCAACGTAGCGATGTCTTTTTCTGGCTAGACAAAGACGCTCCTCGAGAGGATCTCCTCAAGTACTACCAACGGATGGTGTCGGCTCACTATGACGAAACTACTGGCCTGCTGAAGGTTGAAGTCCAAGCTTTCAGCCCAGAGCTGTCTGAGCAAATGCTGCGCGTCATCCTCCAGGCAAGTGAACATTTCGTAAACGAGGTCAGTCACAACATCGCACGCGAGCAAATGAAATTTGCCCAAGGCGAACTGGAGACGGCCCGCGTTAACTATTCCAAGCGTAAAACTGAGCTTTTGAGCTTCCAGAATGACAATAAAGTACTCGACGGGGGAACCTCCGCCCAAAGTCGCGCTACTATCATCGCTGATTTAGAAAGCCAGTACACCAAAGAGCAAGCACAGCTTACGGAAATGAGCTTCAAGCTCCGTGCTGATGCACCTCAAGTTCGCCAGCAACGTCAAAAAGTAGAAGCAATCACTCAGCAATTGGCCAAGGAAAAACGACTTCTCGTTTCGTCCCCCAAAGGTTCGCAACTGAACGTAGTAGCCTCGCGCTTCCAGCAACTCACCCTGGATGCCGGCATCGCCGAGGAAACCTACAAGACCTCAGTCGCCGCGCTCGACAACGCTCGCATTGAAGCCAGCAAGAAGATCCGCACCCTGGTAACTGTTGTCAGCCCGAATACTCCACAACTCGCTCTGTATCCAGAGCGCTTGTACAACCTGGCAACCATTTTGCTTGGCCTGTTGATGCTCTATGGCATCACCCGCTTCATTCTGGCTTCGATCGAGGATCATCGTGATTAAATCCCTGGCTGTCTCTCACACCTTCAACCTGAAGCTGGCAGCACTAGCCCTGGCAACTCTGGGCCTGGGCGGCTGCGGCGGTACGCTTTCCGGCGCCGGCCCCTACAAGGGCACGATCGAAACCAAATCCGAGGCATATACACTCGTCGACATCAACGCAAATACTATTGCTCCGTATATGCCGGGCGCTCAGCGCCCAGCTCTCGCTTCCGTGACCAAGCCCCAATCACCAGAAGTAAGATTGATGTCCGGCGATACGCTGAATGTCTTGATTGCTGATACTGCCCCTGAAGGTTCCGCCTTATTTGCACCGCTTGCCACGGGCGGCACTCAGCTAAAAACGCGCATTGATTCAGAAGGCATGCTTTCACTTCCCTACGTGGGACGCCAATTTGTTGCAGGCATGACACTGAATCAAGTCGAGAACATGATTCGCCGCCAGCTTAAAGGCATTACCACTGACGTACAGACTCATGTTGAACTAGTCGGGGATCTGTCTGGGTCAGTACTGGTAGCAGGCGCAGTCAAGACACCTGGTCGATTTAGCACCCTGCAGGGCCCATTGACTTTGCTTGATGCCATAAACCAGGCCGGCGGCCCCGTAATGGAGCCACACTTGGTAAACGTTACTGTACGCAATGGAACTCAAGTTCAACAAATGAACTATGAGAACGTACTTGCGGGCAACAACATTGTGCTTCGCCCCAATTCAGAGGTTGTCGTTGACCGGGCGCGCCAACGCTTTGTTGCTATGGGCGCCGTAGGCGAACCAGGCCTGAAAGACTTGCCAAGCCAGAACACAACACTTTTAGATGCCTTGGGCAGTGTGGGTGGACTGCGTGAGCAGAATGCCAACCCCGAAGGTGTATTTGTGTTCCGCATGAATGAAGGAAACACAAAAAAACCCATTGTACTGCGAATTAATATGCGGGACCCTGCCGCAATATTCTATGCCAAGCAGATTGCTATTAAACCAGACGACACGATTTACGTGACCAACGCCGCCGTATATGAATGGCAAAAAATCATTGGCCCAATCGTTCAAACGATGGTTCTTGGCCGGGCAACAGGAGTGCAATAAGCCGGCAGAGATATGCCCCCTGCACACGCTGCAGGGGGCAATGAATAGCATCATTTAGCCATCCACCCCCATCAAAAGCCTACCCACCACAGAACCTCTGAGCAGCGCACCTAGACGAACCACGCCTCCGCCCGCCCCCACCTTGAAACACTTCGGTCACAAACATACTGTAAAAACACCCTCATGAAACTTCTGCAAGACAGTGATAACAACTCCTTATCATTTGACTGGAGGAAGAAATGGGGACACATGTATTTTGCACACTTATTTTTGTGATCCTTGTCATAGTATGCCTACTCACTGCCTCAACCATAGGCTGGGCAACCCACCTCCTCAAGCAGGACGAAGCCTGAACCCACTCCCCTAGCAGGCACGCAAACAAAGAAAATTCACCCTAGGCCGATGCGAGCTTTCATGCAACAATAGCCCATTTAAGGCATAAATGGATATGTGCCAAGAATTCACTAGGGGGCAAAGCGTTGAAGCAATTCATTTCGGTACTGTATGGCCTCGCAGAGCAAGCAGGCGGTGTAACTAGGGTTTCCTTGACCAGAACTCAAGCACTGGCGGGCCCAAACATATACTCTAGGATGGCCCTCCTTTCTTACGACGACAACCTTGACACAACCCTAGAAAACCTTGTTGCACAAGGTCGCATTTCAAGCGAAATCAACATTATAAATATTTATAAGTGGTTCGCAGAAAAAAATGAAATAACGCGAAAAGTCAGAAAACACCACACAACGAACACGCTTGAGCATGCAAGAGTAAAAGTTAGACGTCGCGCAGAGCACATCAACCAACTCAACGTTAAGGTCGTCCGCTACTTCACGGATGACGAAACTCTTTTCCTTGAAGAGTACTATAAAGAAAACGGCCAGTTAGCAATGGCTGCCGTATTCCAATCGAAAGCACCAACCTTAAAGTTCAACTCACTTAGAACTTTTCAAGCTTTTTGGCTATCCGAACTTACTAAAGGCTACGAATCGACTCACCTCATCGCGGACGCTATACACTCAGCTGAAACCATCTGCATGGTCGATACAGAGCACACCTTTAAAGTGCTCATGATGCACAGCAACCATCTTATGAGACCCTTCACGCCAGGCTCCGAGGTTGCTGCCAAGTATCACGGAGTGATCAAGAGCATCCCGAAGTGCGACCGCCTTGTCCTGCTCACTCACGCTCAACTTGAAGACCTCAACGAACAGTTTCCGAGCGACCGATACCGAGCTATTGGCAACCCAATCAATGTAACACCAATTTCAGTAGAGATTCCACGTGAAAAGAACTTAGCGGTTATTGTCGCAAGGTTGCATTCAATCAAAAGAATTAAAAATATGATCAAAGCCTTTGCCAAAGTGGTCGAGGCGAACCCTGAAGCGCGCTTAGAAATTTGGGGTTCTGGAGAACAAAAGGATGAGCTTCAGCTAGAGATCGAAAAGCTTAACGCCACCCACTCCATTAAATTGATGGGCTTCGCCACCGATGTATCTGGGATATTCCGCCGCGCCAGCATGAGTTTGGCAATGTCTGCAACTGAAGGATTCGGCGTTAGCTTTGCTGAGTCGCTTGCTTACGGGGCACCGCTTGTATCCATTAACACGAATTACGGCCCGAAAGAAATTGTGACAAACGGTGTAGACGGCTTTATCGTTAACACTGAAAAGGAATTCATAGAAAAAATCTGCCTCCTGCTTAACGACCATAGCCTCGCAGTGCGTATGGGAGAACAAGGCATGGAGAACATGAAAAGATTTTATGCTACCGCCATCACTGATCGCTGGATGGAACTATTTGAAGATATCGAACGCAACCCTCCCCGTCCAACCCCGACAGTAGCCTCGAGCACAACCACTACCATCAACACAGCTGCCAGTAAATTTGGATGGATCTACCTCCCCAAAACAGACGCGCCGGAGATCATCCAAAAATACAGGACTGCTCAATCGGTGCTTATAACTCAAGTTACGACAACAAAGAAATTCCTGGGGGAAGCCACAGAGCTGACCGAAGGAGTTTATGAAGTTGACGAGATGGTGCTTGATGAGCCTAAAGGCGTGTACCGATTCAGAGCGATGAAGCACGGCACCTCCTACAAGGGAATAATCGCTGCCGAATCTGTAGAGTTCTCACTCTAAAGCAGCGTTTACCCAGAGCGAATAAAGCCTGCGTCATTTACAATTTCGCAGGCTTTACAAATTTTCTGACGGCGGTTTTTTTGACAGCCATCATAATGACATCATACAAAAGGCCTACTCCGAACCCTCACAACGAACAGAAGGCCAGCTAAAACGAAAAATCCTACAAAAAAAATAAGCTCATGCCCCTTGACGGATTGACACAATGCTGGCACGCCGATAGAATTAATTCTTTTTATTAGCTGCGCGTATTAATCGAAGACTGCTTTTACAGCGCAATGGCGGAAGCGCAATACTCTGGAGAGGGTAAGGAACGTTGGACGTAAAATTGGTAGCAGACTCAGCAAGTGTTGCGGAAGATGCACTTCTGAGCCATCCGGTAAAAATATACGATAACGTGATCGTGGAGTCGAAAGCCAAGATCGGAAAGTACTCGTTCATTTCCGATCGTAGTGTCGTAGGTGCAAACAGCACAATAGGCAACTACTGCTCCATTGGCCAGAGCTCCAAGATTTCTGTAGATGTATCCGCCCCTCATAGCGATTTCAGCTCGCATCCCTTCCAGTACTGCTCCAAGCATTTCAAGGAAATTAAGGGCTACACCAAGAAGGGTTCCTTACCCGAAACCCCACACGCGACAACCATTGGTCACGACGTGTGGATTGGCGCCAATGTTTCAGTTTGCAAAGGCGTCAATATCGGCACAGGTGCGATTATTGCGAGCAACTCTGTAGTTTCTGAAGATGTCCCAGCGTACGCAGAGGTTAGCGGAAACCCAGCAAAGGTTGTTCGTTTCAGATTCGATGAAGAAACTATCGAACAATTCCTGAACAGTGGCTGGTGGGACCTTGAACCCAAGGACATGGCGGACCTGGACTTCCAAAACCCACTTGAGTGTTTGGAAAGAATCAACGCTTTGAAACTTCATTTGAAGTTGAAAAACCGCAATGCGTTGGCTGGCGTTTTGAAAAATACCGTAAGCGGAACAAACTCTGGGATTATCTGGTTCTCTACGCCATACGCGTACGCAGACATGGATGCACTCGAGGGCTTTAATGCGATCGAAGTAATCTCGCACGACCCAGGTTCCGAGCCAAACGCAACAGCGCTGAACTCCGGCACCTACCCGGTAACCAAATCTGTTTACGACCCAAAACGTGGATGGTACCGCCTCGATATATCTAGCGATGGCGCTACATTCAAAGGGAAAATTGCAAAGAACAAACTTACGTTCCAGCTAGTTACTGCGAACTGACAAGCCGTCTATCCCGAGGGTTTCGGCCGGTAGAATACGTACCCATGGCGAAGTATTGCCATGGGTATTAAATTTTCTGAATCAACCATATTTAAGATAGGGATATTTATGAGAACTGTCATCACTTTTGGCACTTTCGATGTGCTCCACATTGGCCATGTCAAAATTCTACAGCGCGCGCGAGCCCATGGTGATCGACTGGTTGTCGGAATATCCTCTGACGCGCTGAACTTCTCAAAAAAACAGCGCTACCCAGTTTATCCAGAGGCAGAACGCCGTGACATCATCGCATCACTGGCGTGCGTTGATGAAGTATTCATTGAAGAGTCCCTTGAACTCAAAGGTGAATACATCAAAGAATTTGGCGCTGACGCCTTGATTATGGGTAATGACTGGGAAGGTCGATTTGATGAGTTCAAGTCGCTCTGCGAAGTAATTTATCTTCCTCGCACCGAAGGTATTTCTACCACTCAGTTAATTGCAGAGATCAAGAAGTATGGCTGAACTTCCGAGGATTGGGTTTGTTGGCTGGAACCCCTTCCAGTTCCTCCACATCAAGAAACTAGCAAGCACCTTTCCAGGTGCCTGCTTCGTTATTGAGAAGCGTCAGGATTTCATTTCTGAATTCAGCGATGAGATTCTAAATGACCCAGACACGCCGATTATGGTATGGGATCGAGCTCAAATGCCAACCCTTGACGGCGTGTTCGACATCATTGTATGTCAGACCCCGTTTTCTCGCATTGAAACCATTGAAAAATCAAAAATTGCAATGATTCAGTACGGGTATGCCAAAGAGCCGCATAATTACGGCCCCTGGCGCGCATTGGCTGACCTCTGCATGACGTATGGGCCATACGCCTCAGAGCGAATTGAACACTTCAGCCCAACAGCATCTGTCGGCAACCCTCGATACGATGACTGGCACAGACCGGAATTCCATGCCGCTGCCAAGGCAAAACACGCTGACAAACTCAATGCCGCACGTAAAACTGTATTGTATCTGCCAACGTGGGGTGAGCTCTCAAGTGTTGACCGTTACTTAAACGCCATTTATGAGCTTTCGGTTAACTACAATGTATTGTTGAAAATGCACCACAATACGGAGTTATTGGAAGGCGATCGCAAAAGCAAAATGGATCTAGACTCTATTTTCCACTTTGGCGCCAACGATGACCTCCTAGAGCTTATTTCACTCGCTGATATCGTTATCTCCGACTACAGCGGTGCGATTTTCGATGCCATGTATTGCCAAAAACCCATCGCCTTACTGCAGAGCGACCTGGCGGAGCAGATGGGTGGCCGCAAAATCGACGAATACAGCCTTGAATATGCTCGACGAGACGAGCTTGGCCTGACGATCGAGAGCCCTGAAGCACTGGAGCAAGGCATTACAGAGCTTGCCTCTCATCCCGACATACATATTCAAAAGTACGATCAACTTCGTAACCTGCTTTTCGTCGACACTAAAGATTCTTTGAACTTAGCACATGAAGCACTCATTGATCTCTGGAAAGGAAAGTACGTACAGAGCCAACCTCAGGCTTATGTACGCAAGGAGGTCAAAGAACACTACACAACCAAGCGACAACTGGCAATTGCCAAGAAGAAGCTGAGCGAAGTCAAATAATGTCATCACTTAAGCAGCATCTACTCGTTAAAACGATATTTTTGCTTTCTAAGTTTGGTGCGCACCGTGCCAGCTTGGCCTATACCGACAAGCTGCTTCGCACAGAAGCAACACTGAGTCAGTTGCGCAAAGCTGTTGATGCGGCGTACGCCAGGGAGGATTACGATTCGGCTTTAAAATTTGCCGAGCACGCAATCCAGTATTACCCAAACAATTCTTTTGGCTACATTGAAAAAGCCAAGATCCAAGCCGCACAGGATTCAGTTGACGCGGCCATTCAGACTCTGAACCTTGCCCCGTCTTGCGCCCCTGTCAATGATGCGTTGTCTAAGCTACGATTCGGCACGCCTGCCCCTAAGAAAGCGGCGAAACCGAAAGCGAAGCCGAAGGCCAAAGCTAAACCCAAAGCGAAAATCACTGTCACAGCCCCTGCTGCTCCGAGTGCGCTAGAGATCTCACTTCTTGAAGCAGGATCTGACACTTCAGTTCTTGAGCTCATTGCGGAAAAAGCCCAACAAGCCATCGATGCTGACCCACAGAATGCGACCAACTACAGCATTTTGACCCGCGTCTATAGTCAGCTCAAAGAGCATGAGAAGCTCATCGCGGCCATCAATGCCTTCCCGGCAGAGATTTCTTCCCGGATTAATTATCAGTTAATGCTGGCCCGCGCATATCAGCTAACACGAGACCAGCAAGCAGCGTTTCAGACTTTGCTGAAGGCCCAGATCAATAACCCATCTGAGCGTAAATTGTTGATGCGCATCAGTGATATGTTGAAAGACGATGCAAAGGTGGCACGCGCATATTCTTATCTGTGCGCCAGCCAAGCGCTTTATCCGACATATGGCACAGTGAAGCGCCTCTCCTTTGAGATTGACAATTTCCTGTACGATGCTGCCCGCAACACTCTCTTGACGGTCCTTGATTTTCCGCGTGAAATAGTCATGAAGTTCATGCCTATGATTAACCGGGCGACCCCCTTTTTCCCGGAGCTCAGGGAAGCTATCCAAGCTGCGCGCGGGAATGCGCGCCAATTGTTGGCCGCCGAAAAGGGAAGGAAAGGTATCAACCCTGACGATCAATTGAAAGTTGCAATCAAATGCCGCTGGCTGCATGAAGCTCAACAGATCATAAACCGCAACCGTTCGGGCTCTCAACCCGTCTCCGAAGAGAACCAACAATGGCTCGAGACAGTAATACGTAATCTCGGACCTGCCCGTTCTTTAGTAGAGATCGCATCCAGCAACGAATCGTCATCCAGCTTGCATGGCCTGTACAAAGGCTCAATCGTAAACATCAACGGCCGAAGCGTTGACAATGCCAACATCGTAGAAGTCTTTATCCCTACCGTTTTCTTTGCTGCACCTGGCGAAGAGAAGCCTAGCTACGCGACGGTTAGAGAATTCTTGATGAATGTTTTCAAGTTCTTGCTTAGCCGTGAAGACCTGATACTTGTACCGAGGCATCAATGGAACTGGCGAAACTGCGACCCTAGCATCCCAGGTGCACGCGTTGTTAGCTACCATACTAATGCGCCCTACGATGTCAATCACCTGCATATTCAGGAAGTCCCACTGGCTGGCCGCTGCAGTATTGACCACCAAGGTTTCGCTGGTTATTCCTCGCTCGCGAGTGAATATGAGCAAATCCGTACGGCCATGCGCGATGTATCTAATGAGGTAATGGCCGAAACGGAGAGCCAGCTTCATCACGCCTACGTGGCTAACAACGTTTCAAAATACTCACAAACTCAAGAGCGTGTGAGCTTTGACGATGACTATGTTTTCGTTGCGCTGCAGATCCCTACAGATACAGTAGCCGCCCTCGCCGAGATTTCGGGCATTGACCTTGTAAAAACAGTCGCAAAACACTTTGCTGGCACAACAACTAAAGTGCGAGTCAAGCGCCACCCGTACTGCAATAGCATGAGTGTTCAAACAACACTCAAGGCACTTTCAGAACAAGGTGAGATCGAACTCTCAGATGCATCTGTCCATGATCTCATCGCCGGCGCCAAGTACGTCTTTACTGTAAACTCCGGGGTGGGCCTTGAGGCACTTTTGCATGGCCGCCCTGTTGTGATTACCGGCGAGTGTGATTACTCTTACGCCACCGCAGCTTATCCACGCACAGTGGATGACCTGAAAGTGTGCCTACAGCAAGAGCTCACTTTTGACAGAGAACGGACCCAAGAGCTCCTGCATTACTACGTAAACAATTACTCCATGGCCGCTAATGACGCGACCGCTATTCACCGCAAGCTGGAAAACTGGCTGCGCTGAGTAAATAATAGATTTAAGAGTGAATTCACAATGATCAAAATCATCCCAACTATTGAAGTATCCAATAACGCCCCGTTTGTACTGTTTGGAGGCATCAATGTTCTGGAGTCGGAAGATCTTGCTCTGACGGCTTGTGCAGAGTACGTTCGAGTCACTGAGAAACTCGGTATTCCTTACGTTTTCAAGGCCAGTTTTGACAAAGCCAACCGCTCTTCTATTCACTCGTACCGCGGGCCGGGCATGGAAGAGGGTCTCCGTATCTTTGAAAAAGTCAAAGCGGAGTTTGGCGTCCCTATCATCACCGACGTCCACGAGATTTATCAGGCAGCGCCTGTAGCCGAAGTAGTAGATGTCCTGCAACTGCCGGCATTCCTGGCCCGACAAACCGACTTGGTTGTTGCCTTGGCCAAAACAGGCAAACCAGTTAATATCAAGAAACCTCAATTTTTGAGCCCTTCGCAGGTGCAGAATATCGTTCACAAATTCAAGGAGGCTGGTAACGATCAGCTTATCCTTTGTGACCGTGGCACTTGCATGGGCTACGACAACCTTGTTGTTGATATGCTGGGCTTTGGCGTAATGAAACGTGCCTGCGAAAATTTACCAATCATTTTCGATGTCACCCATGCCCTTCAGAATCGTGACCCGTCTGGCGCAGCTTCCGGCGGCCGCCGCGACCAAGTGGTCGATCTGGCGCGTGCCGGTATGGGCGTTGGCCTGGCTGGCCTGTTCTTAGAGGCACACCCCAACCCAGATCAGGCAAAATGCGATGGTCCAAGCGCTTTGCCATTGGATAAGCTTGAGCCGTTTCTGGCACAGATCAAGGCACTGGACGATCTCGTGAAGTCCTTCCCGCCACTGGTCATTTCGTAAGCAAATCCAAGCGACAAGGATTGTGAGCATGTCAAGTTGTGAACAACGGGTAGCGATCGTCATCCCTGCTCGCTTCGGTTCAACCCGCTTGCCGGGTAAACCGTTGGCAGATATCGCTGGCAAACCAATGGTACAGCATGTCTATGAACGTGCGTCCCAGGTCTCAAATGCCCAGATTGTGATCATCGCTACCGATGATGAACGTGTAGCCGAAGTCGTTCGGGGGTTTGGTGGGGAGTGCGTTATGACCTCACCGGACCACCCGTCCGGAACCGATCGTCTCGCTGAAGTGATGTCGCAAGTTGATGCCGATATTTACATCAACCTGCAAGGCGACGAGCCGATGGTTCGGCCGACGGACATAGAGGCTTTGGCAGCGGGGATGCTGGCTGATACCACAGTGAATGTGGGTACTCTTTGCCATCCAATAGACTCGAAGGAAGCAGCCAACCCCAACACTGTGAAGGTTGTTCTAGCGAGTAATGGCAATGCGCTTTATTTCAGCCGTTCGTTAATTCCGTACCCTCGAGACAGTGAAACTGCGACTTTCCTCAAGCATGTAGGCGTTTACGCTTATCGTCGCCAAGTGCTGGCTGAGTATCCTAACTTGCCGCAGCCTATGATGGAACATACTGAGAAGCTTGAACAGTTGCGTCTTATGGCCGCCGGCTATTGCATACGCGCTTTCGAGGTCGAGCCTACAGGCCCAGGAGTTGATACTCCTGAGTGCCTCGAACAGGTGCGCGCGCTGATGAGCGGTGAACCCGTCGCCTTGAAGCCTACCCTGGCCGATATACGCTTGGTGATTACCGATGTTGATGGCGTGTTGACCGATGGTGGCATCTACTATGATGCTACTGGAGAGTGCCTCAAGCGTTTTCATGTGCGTGATGGCATGGGAATGCGTTTACTTGAGGAAAATGGTATTAGAGTAGCCGTGCTGTCAGGGCGTGATTCTGCCACCCTTCGCAAACGCGTTGCTGACCTCGGTATAACCCTGTGTCAGTTCGGGGTTAAGGACAAGCTCAAAGCCTGTACTCAACTAATGACTGAGGCAGGCGTAAATGCAAATCAAACTGCATGTATTGGTGATGACTGCATCGACTTGCCAGCCTTTTCGGCTTGTGGGATATCATTTGCGGTGGCAGATGCCCCAAGCTATGTAAAAGCTGCAGCTACTCAAACGTTGGATGCGGCAGGAGGAACCGGGGCATTTCGCGAGGTTGCTGACGCTATTCTCTTAGCGCAAAACAAGGCAGACGCCTTAGTCAGCGCTGCTGGGTACTCAAAAGTCATGAGTCTTATGGCTCAATAAAGCTCTGGAACCGATTCAATCTTCTCCAGGTTGGCAGCAGATTGAATCGGTTCCAATATAAGAAGATATTTAACCATAAAACATGAAAGCTTGAGAGACATAACCCTAATAAAAACTACAACTTTAATTAATTTGCAGCACTATATATTGGAACTTTATATAAGTTGACCTTCCTGAACCCCTTGTCACCACTTACGATACCGACAAACAGAAAAGCTTGATTATCAACATCCATCAAGGCCAATCCTTCAGGCTCATAAACCTCTCCCCGGCCATCCAACATAGCTTTGGACTTACCAATATCCACATGCAACTCCCTATCAATTAACTCCCCCTTTAGTGAATAGGTCACCATACGCTTAGGCACGTCTATTCTGTTATTTCCAGCAATAATCCAAACACGGCGCCCGTCACTAGCTATGCCTTGTAAAGGATAGCCAGCCCCCCCTATATCTTTGACATCCCACTCATACATCCACGACTTCGAATAATCACCTGCACCGCCCTTGACCAAATCAGAAATCTTCCAAACACGAATCGTTTGATACGCCACACCCTTTCTCTTTCCCGCAGCAACAATATACCTTTGATCAAAACTAACTGTTGGCGTAGAACTCACATACGTCCTAAAGTCACTACCAAATAGCCTGTAGATCTGCACATCACTGACAGGCAATTCATCAGACACAGCATAACGCACCACCTGCCTGGAATCTTTATAATAGGTAGACCACAACCTTATTGCACCTGAAGATAAATATTCTAGACCTAGGCCCTGATGCCCTACCACGTCATTCAAAGGTTTAGTAAAGGCTATAGAGCGCTTAGATTCACCACCACCTAACGGATATCTATTTATTGTCGCCAAGTTCTTATTTTTTCTACCATTTATATGAAGCGTATAAATATCCCCATTATATTCATCGAGTGCAAAAGACTGGATGCCATTTCTTTGACCTCCGGCCCCACGGATTTTATCTATTGAGGCAAACATGGAAACAGACCTCAGCCCCTCGCCGAGCTTAATGTACTGACTCTCTGGCGTACGCTTTATAGCAGCCTGTGTTGTAATTAAGTCTCCACGCTGCCTAGATTCCGCCATAACGCTGAAGGGCAATATCATTAATAATATGCAAACAAGTCTCTTCACTGCGTCACCTCCAGGTCTCGTCAAGAAATTATTATAACTGGTCCAACCCTTTCTAGAGCAAGCCATACACCTTACCCCATCAGGATAATGACCCACGTAGGACAAGGATGGTTTTTATGGGTTCAAAAAAAACGCCGAGCACCGAGCGCTAGGCGTTTTAGTTATTAACCGCAACAAATCAACGGCAAGCCGAAATATATCATTGCTTAGACGCTGATAATAAAAGGCCACACAACAAAAGCTACACCGTTATTGAATACTTCTCAATCCTCGCCAGTACACTTTTGTTATTTTTATCAAGATTATATGCCTTGAGCAAAGATGCATCAGCCGCTCTGACTTGCCCTTCTGCACGCGTCAAGTCGGAGATGAAGACATGGGTAAGTACCGCATCAGGACTGAGCTTGGCATGCTCGCTCAGGTGGAATTTCGCACGCTCATACTCCTTCTGCATCATATAGGCCCTAGCTAATCTATATTGAGCATTTGCGAAATGCGGCGCAGATGCAACCGCCCAGGCAAGATAAGGTACAGCTTCACCAGGAAGCTTAGACTCTATGAGCGATGTGCCCAGCCAGTAATTTGCTGTTTCGTTCGCAGGATCAACATCCAATACTCGCCTGGCTTTCTGCTCAACTTGGCGCCAGTCCTTATTTTTGGCATACGGATGCAAATCTACTAATCTTTTAACAATTGTCTCACTATTAGCAGCTCGCCCCTTCTCAACCACATCTGGCAACGGACGCCCAGACGCAAAACTCCCAATAAACTCAGAGAGGCCATACTTTAACTCAATGAAGGGAGCACCACCATGGCCTACCCCCCTAATGGTTAACGTCGAAATGCCTTCATCCTTTAAAAGATGATGTGCAGCTTTCAAGTCCATTGCATCAGCTTCCCCAGCCACATGCAATATAGATGTAGAAGCTTGACTTTTTATCAACGACAGATCAGGAAATACCAGGTTTACAGACTTCGATATTTGCATGCTTCGGGAATGGGCTATTTTTAGCTTGCTATCAAACCCAAAGGCCATGGCGCGACAACCAATGAGTTTGGAGAAGAGTGCTGCTGCATACCCACCCATGCTTACGCCATGTAGAACGATTTCGGTGGCACCTAACGACCCGGCGATTGTTTCAATTTTCTTACCGATCGATACGACATCCTCTGCGAAACCTGGGATGCCATTTTGATACCACTCATTACGACCGTTATTCAGAAACAGCTTATGCTCGGATTGACTATTACCTACTCGCCAGAAATCGAACTTACCATCTGTCTTGTTAGTCCCCGCGAAAAACACGAGCAGGCGAGTTGCTCCTGGGCATGTCACTAACTTATGATGCGGCCCCTCAAGCTGTTCTAGCACCACACTATACTCCCCAACTCATGACTAAGCGGGCGAAAACGCAAGGCTCCGTCCCAATTCTTTTTGTATGCGATGGCAACCTTGCTATGAAAGGCTCACCATCATTATTGCCCTGAAAACTATTTGCTTGAGATTGAATCAGTCAAAAATCTCAACAACACCTACCACCGCACCCTCAGCATCAGTGACTGGCAACGCGCGAATCTTATTATCGAGCATATAAGATTCAGCCTCAGACAACTGCGCGTTCTCCAGGATGGTATGTGGCTTGGCAGTCATGAATTGAGCAACTGTCTCGTGAATAATGCCTTCGTTATTCAGCAACGCACGTCGCAAGTCGCCATCGGTGACAATACCGACTAGCTTCTCATCATCCATGACAACAGTCAGGCCAAGTCGGCTTCGAGTCATCATCAACAGGCAATCGTGGAAGCTTGTAGCTGACGTAACAACCGGTGCCGGGGAATGCATCACATCGCGTACGCGAGTCAGCAGTTTGCGACCGAGGCTTCCACCGGGGTGGTAGCGAGCAAAGTCCATGGGTTTGAACTGGATGGCATCGATCAGCGCTACCGCTAAAGCATCGCCCATCGCCATCGTTGCCAGGGTTGAAGTGGTGGGGGCGAGGTTGTTCGGGCAAACTTCACGCTCTACCGAAATGTCGAGCCAGATGTCAGCGTGTTTGGCCAGTGTGGACTTACCATTGCCAGTCATGGCGATGATCTTGTTACCGAACGATCTGAGGCTAGGAATGAGCTTGATCAGTTCCTCGGTCTCGCCGCTGTAGCTGATGAGGATCAGCACGTCGATTGGCTTGAGCATGCCCAAGTCGCCGTGGAAGGCTTCGGCTGGGTGCAGGAAAAAGCTTGGGGTACCGGTGGAGGCGAAGGTGGCGACCATCTTCTGCCCGATAAGGCCGGATTTACCCATACCACACACCACGGTGCGGCCTTGGCAACCGAGGATCAGTTCGACTGCGCTCTGGAATTCGCCATCAAGGCGATCAGCCAACTGAGTGACAGCTTGAGCCTGTGCGATTAGGGCTTCTTTGGCGATGTTGAGATGATTCATTTTCGTCCCTGACGACATCTGATAATTACGAAGCCGCGAATGGTAAGGTTTTTGTTACTGGAAGCAAAGTGCGGGGACATCAGCGGAAGCGGAATCTGACTGATGGGGGCAGCAACGCTAAAACCAGTCATTCAGTCAGTTTTCTTAGCGTCAACAATCGACTGAAGGGCGCCAGATACTGGCAATCTGCCCTTACGAAACAATGTGTTGATGCAATTTTTCGTTGTGTGTAAGCCATTCATGCAGCAGCATACGCCCTTTGCAGCTATAGATTGGACCTATGTCCCCTCCTACATGGATGTCATGAACCCCGCTTCAAGCCAGCCCGTAGCGAACAAAACTTTCTACCGCTGGCAGCGCGCCCCGCTGGAGCACCACCTCCATACGCTGATGCCACAATGGGCTGGCAAGCCGCTGGACATCACCAGCCAGGATCTGGCGTCAAACGCCTCGTTCGTCAACTACGTGCGTCACCATCGGCTGATAGACCCCTGCACCGGTAAACCGGTAGAGATGGTGGAAAAATCGATTCGCAAAGTCGCTTTTCTGGGAAGCCAGGAAGCACGCTTTCATCGCGCTGATGGAATGCTCGTAGGGAGCTCACATTTTCGCCACCCCGCCTGCTTGGGCGTAATCGAAACACCTTGGGAAAGCTTGATCTTCACAGCGTTCGTGAAGGGGAAGCCGCCGCGCATGCAAGCGATAGCCAAGCAACTGGCCCTGGGCATTGCTGAGCTTGAAGAGCTGAGCCATCACTACTTGCAGGCGCAACCCCCACGCAAGTCGCCGTTAATTTGGAGCATGGACTTTTTCAGGCCATGGTTCCTGCTGCGGCCGCGCTTCAACTTTGCACGATGCCTGCCAGGCCTCATCCAGCTAGGCCGGCAAGATGCACGCTTTGCCGGGCTGGCGGAGCGTTTCAAGGTCTGCCTACCCCTGACACGTCGACTGGCAACCCAGGCGCGACGCAGCCCTCGCTGCATCAGCCATATGGACTATTTGCGCAAAAACCTCTTCATCGTCAAAGGGCATTTGCACTTGATCGACTGGAGCGAGGTGAAGGTCGGACGTGTGGGCTTCGACGGCGGGGCCTATCTCGGGAGCTTGTTCCGGCGCAAGGACATGAAGGTGTTCCTCGCGGCGCAAGCAGAATTCGTTGAGGCCTACCGCACTGCGCTACCCGAGCACTTCGATGCAGAGCTAGCACTGGGGAACTTACGCTACGTGTTTTTACTCACAGCGTTGTTCCATTGCCTGCGCCCGGAGACGATCGAAGAGTACCGGGAACGCGACCGGATGAGCTTGCTGCATGAGAAATACGTGTATCTGCTGGGATTGGTTGAGGCAGCTTAACGACCCGACTGCACTGGCCAGCTCAACCCACTAGCTGAAGCCGGAGGTGCAGCACGGTTTGGCATCTGCTTCAAACAGATATCATTTTGATGTCATCCATCAAGATTTGCGCAGATTGTCTAATTTCTTTTCGCGATTTTTCTCAATCAGCGAGCCTACAAAATTGAATTTGTATTAAGATTCGCCATCTTTTTTTCCCATCGGATCTCCAAGGCCCTTCAGGACCTTGCCGTTCTTCATTTTTAATGGATGCCGCTGCACGTTTATGGATGACGTTTCGCCCCGCCCTCGTCTGCTGGTGCTCTCGAAAGGAGCCCAGCTCATCAGTACGTTGCCAACCCTGCTGCCCGATTTCGCGCTGCATAACGGTGTCGCGCGCGATGTTACCCGCGCCGATTGGGTGATGGCCTGGGGCCGCAAACCAAGTGCGATCAAAGCAATTGCCGAGGCAACCAAGGCCGGAAAACCGGTCTTGACCTTGGAGGATGGTTTTGTCCGGTCTGTAGGGTTGGGGGCCGATGAACCGCCGTTGTCGCTAATCGTTGACGATGTTGGCGTTTACTACGATGCCAGCCAGCCTTCGCGACTGGAACAGTTGATCGCCAAGTCGCTCAGCGCTGAGCAAACCCAGCGCGCCCTGAAACTCCGTTCTCTGTGGCAGCAGCAGCGGGTTTCCAAGTACAACAATGCGCGCATCGAGGTACCGGAGCTTCCAGAAGACTGTGTACTGGTGGCTGATCAGACCTGTGCCGATGCCTCTTTGCAAGGCGCAGGGCCTGACGACTTCCGGGCAATGCTCGACGCCGCGCTGGAGCGCTACCCGCACAGCACCATCGTGCTCAAGGTACATCCTGATGTAGTCGCTGGGCGCAAGGCCGGGCATTTCGACCTGGAGGCGCTGGCGAGCAACCAGCGAGTCAAGGTACTTGCTCGCAATATCCACCCAGCCGAGCTGCTACCGCGTATGCGCGCAGTGTACGTAATGACCTCACAACTGGGCTTCGATGCGCTGCTGTGGGGCGTGCCTGTGCACACCTGGGGTATGCCGTTTTACGCAGGTTGGGGCCTGACCGAAGACCGCCTGCCAGCTCCAGCCCGACGTACACCTGTGGCGCTTGAACAACTGATTCACGCAAGCTTGGTAGATTACCCACGTTATGTATGCCCTGAGCGGGGCGAACCTTGCACACCGGAAGTACTGATCAATTGGCTGGGGCTGCAACGGCGTCACCGCAGTGTGCTGCCAGACGCCGTGCAGATGATGGGTTTCAGCCGCTGGAAAGAACCGCTGGTTGAACTGTTCTTTGATGGTGCGGCGATCCGCTTCGTCAAACCTGAACAGCCTCTTACGCAGGATCTGCCTGTCGTTACCTGGGGCTGCAAGCACGACGACGATCTGAACGCTCATCCACACGCTATCAGTCGTGTGGAAGATGGTTTCTTGCGTTCAGTGGGCCTGGGAGCCGGAAAGGCGCGGCCTTTGTCATGGGTTCTCGACGATGTTGGAATCTACTACGACGCTACACGCCCCTCGCGTCTAGAGCGCATCCTTGCCAGCGAAGTGTTCGAGCCACAGCTGCTGGCCCGCGCCAAGGCCCTGCGCCTGGCGATTTGTGCCGCCGGGCTGACCAAATACAACTTGCCGGGCGCAAGCTGGCAACGCCAACCACAGGCTCGGCAAGTGATCCTGGTAACCGGCCAGGTCGAGGGTGATGCATCAATCCGCTTTGGCGGAAACCGAATTCGCAGCAATCTGCAATTGCTGCGCGCCGTACGCGAACAGAATCCCGATGCGTGGGTTTTGTATAAACCGCACCCAGAAGTGCTTGCTGGCACCCGAGCCCGTGGGGATGACGAAGCGCAGACCGTGAACTGGTGCGACGAAGTCATCGGCGACACCCCGCTGCAGCAACTGCTTGAGGTGGTCGACGAAGTTCATGTGCTGACCTCTCAATCAGGCTTCGAGGCACTGTTGCGCGGCGTACCGGTAACCACCTATGGCCAGCCTTTCTACGCCGGCTGGGGGCTGACCCGGGACATGGACCTGGAACCCCAGGTAGTGGCGCGGCGCAACCGAGCGTTGAGCCTGGACGAACTGGTCGCTGGCGTCTTGCTGCTCTACCCCACCTATGTAAGTCGCATTACCAACCGCTTCACAACCCCTGAACAGACCCTATACGAATTACAAAATTGGCACGCGCTTACGCCGCAGCCAGGAGCTCCCTCCCGATGGCAGGACTTGAAACGACGCTTGAGCAGTTTGTTGGGCATGAATCGCCCGAAAAACTGAAAGCAAGGGCGACGCGTGGTCCTCTGCTGCGTGTCCCAACTTGTAATTTCCTATTTCTTCAAGGCGTAAGCTCGCCCTTCTTTGCGCGGCTTGCCAAAGCTCTGCGCGATATCGGCCAGTATGTGCACAGTGTGCGCTTCAACGTCGGTGACGAGCTATACGGCGCGGATGGCCCCAACATGGGCTGCCCAAAGAAAGCTGAGGACCTGGAAGCTTGGTACGTCCAGGTTTTTCGCCAACTCGACATCACCGACTTGGTGTTGTTCGGTGACTGCCGCCCGGTGCATCGGTCCGCAATAAAGCTGGCGCGGCTACAGGGCATTCGCGTACATGTGTTCGAGGAAGGTTACTTCCGGCCTTACTGGATCACCTTGGAGCGGGACGGGGTCAACAATAATTCGCGCTTGCCTCGGGACCCCCAGTGGTACAGGGAAGTGGGCAAACATCTTCCTCGCTACCAGAATGGCACCCCATTCAAGTTGTCCTTCGCCGCACGCGCGGCTCACGACGTGCTCTATCACGCCGGCGGTGCGCTGAATGCGCTGTGCTATCCAAAATACCGCACCCACGCCCCTTTCAATGCGGCGGTGGAATATTTTGGATATGTCCGGCAAGGCTTACGCCTGTTGCGTGCCCGCAGCCGTGATGATGCTTTGGTCGCCGATGTGGCAAACGAACGTCGCCCAACTTTCCTGCTACCACTGCAACTGGACAGCGACGCGCAGATCCGCGATCACTCGCCGTTTGAGAACATGACCCAGGTCATCGAGCACGTGATTGACTCGTTCTCGCTGAACGCTCCGTTCAATGCCCGCCTGTTGGTCAAGAACCACCCGTTGACGCCTGGGCTGGTTAACTATCGGCGCGTCACCGAGGCGCTGGCGCGTGAATACGACGTAGCCGACCGGGTCGAGTTCATGGAAAGCGGGCACATGCCAACCCTGCTCTCGCACATCAATGGCATGATTACCGTCAACAGCACCGCCGGCGCATCAGCCATCCTCCACGGCCGCCCAACCATCACGCTGGCCGACCCAATCTACGCCATGCCTGGTCTGACCCACCAAGGCGCGCTGGCCGATTTCTGGCAATCCC
>Ga0160474_100288_pt1 | contig 22684 bp, 17 predicted proteins | sample HID1975K_E11MG_FD_108240 | JGI IMG/M metagenome (GOLD analysis project Ga0160474, IMG submission 108240) | Enriched soil microbial communities from UW Madison campus, WI, USA - HID1975K_E11 MG | ecosystem: Environmental > Terrestrial > Soil > Unclassified | place: USA: Madison, Wisconsin...
ATCCAGTGTAACCGAACAACTTTTGCGAGACATAGGGTCATCACGCGACCATATAGTCTAATACGGTCACGCGGTACGCACCGCCCCGCGCCGTGATTGTTGCCCATGAACCATGACACAGTTACGCCCTGCGCCCTTGGCGCTGTACAGCGCCTGGTCGGCGCACTTGAGCACTTCTTCGGGGTTGCGGTGCTCTGCCAGGCGTTCGGCGACGCCGATGCTGATGGTCACCGACACGGTGCCACTGGCACTGCCACTGCGCCGCTGGCGGCCGGCGGAGTCATCCTGCGGGCGATTGTTCTGGTCACGCAGGTGCATGGTGTAGTTGGCGATCATCTCGCGCACCGCTTCCACATGTGGCACGCATTCCTCGGCCGTCTTGCCGGCGAAAACCAAGGCAAATTCTTCGCCGCCATAGCGGTAGGCACGGCCACCGCCGGTCACCTTGGACAACCGGCTGGCGACCAGGCGCAGCACCTGGTCGCCGACGTCGTGGCCGTGGGTGTCGTTGAATTTCTTGAAGTGGTCCACATCGGTCATGGCAATCACATAGTTGCGCCCCAGGCGCTGCATGCGCTCATTCAGCGCGCGGCGCCCGGGCAAGCCCGTGAGCTCATCGCGAAACGCCATCTGGTAGGCCTCGTGGGAAACCGCCGCAGCGATCATCAGCATCACCTGGCTGCACATGATGTTCAGCGTGAAGGGCAGGATGAAGGTTTTGGGCAGCATCCAGAAAATGCCGATCAAGCCAATGATCTGCGCCGCGTGCAACGGCCTTGGCTCCCGCAGGTACTGCACCACCAGCAGGATGAACACGCCGATGAACAACGGGTAGACCATCTGTATCAGGCTCATCCACTGGCCATGCAGCGATGGCCAGCGGATTTCCGCCAACCAGCCCAGCAGCGCTTCGGGAAAACTCTGCTCAAGGGCCACGGCCACGCTACCGACGGCGAACAGCACGGCAAAGCGGGCGAGCAGGTCCTGGGCCAGGTGGGTACGTTCCTGCCAGGCGCCGAACAGGCCATACAGTGCCGGCAACAGCAGGCACACCAGGTGGAAGATCACCGCTGCGTCTTCGCGCACGCGGCCGTTGTCGCGGTAATAGTCGGTCTGGGTATCGAGCAGAAAGTAGGCGATGTACACCGCGACCATCAGAAACAGCTCGCGCTGGCGGCGATACACCGCGCAGTAGGCACCGCCCAGCAGCAGAACCAAGGTGGGCAGCACGTTGAACAGTGACGTGAAGAAGACGCTGAGGTCTCTTACGTAAGCCGCCGCAAGCCCTGCCAGCAATAGAATCAGCGAAGGCAGGAAGTGGCTCGCGCGTACAGCGTTTAAACGAAACAAGGGTAATCTCCGACCCGGCAGATCAATAATGGCATTGTGCCTTTACTTCATCGGCAGCGCACATGAATTGATGAATACACCGGTGTGTTAACGGCAGCGGGGGCGGAGGGCTTGAGCTTTTCTTGTAACCGGTTTTTGGGGCCGCTACGCGCCCCATCGCCGGCAAGCCGGCTCCCACAATGTCCGCGGCGCTGCAAAACCTGTGGGCGCCGGCTTGCCAGCGATGGAGCGCGAAGCGGCCCCCAAAAACGCGAAAACCCGCCTGCCGACAAGGCAGACGGGTTTTCGAAGGGCTGAAGGCTTAGATCGACAGACCGAAGTCTTCTTCTTTCATCGCCATCAGGTTGCCGGCACCGGACAACATGGTTGCCACGTGAGTGCGGGTGCGCGGCAGGATACGCTGGAAGTAGAAGCGCGCGGTCTGCAGCTTGGCGGTGTAGAACGCCTGTTCGGACGTACCGGCAGCCAGCTTCTCAGCGGCCAGGCGGGCGATGTCGGCCCAGAAGTAGGCCAGGCACGCATAACCGGAGTACATCAGGTAATCCACCGAAGCGGCGCCCACTTCCTCCCGGTCCTTCATGGCAGCCATGCCCACTTTCATGGTCAGCTCGCCCCACTCCTTGTTGATCGCAGCCAGCGGCTCGACGAACTCCTTGATCGCCTCGACACCTTCCTGCGCCTGGCAGAACTTGTGCACGATCTTGGTGAAGCCCTTGAGCGCTTCGCCTTGGGTCATCAGCACTTTACGGCCGAGCAGGTCGAGTGCCTGGATGCCGGTGGTGCCTTCGTACAGCATGGAGATACGGCTGTCGCGGACGTTCTGCTCCATGCCCCACTCGGCGATGAAGCCGTGGCCACCGTAGATCTGCACACCGTGGTTGGCCGACTCGAAGCCGACTTCGGTCATGAAGGCCTTGGCGATAGGGGTGAGGAAGGCCAGCAGGGCGTCGGCCTTCTTGCGCTCTTCTTCGTCCTGGCTGTACTTGACGATGTCCACCTGCTTGGCAGTGAAGTAGACCATGGCGCGGTTGCCTTCGGCGAAGGCCTTCATGGTCAGCAGCATGCGGCGCACGTCCGGGTGCACGATGATCGGGTCGGCAGCCTTGTCGGGCGCTTTCGGGCCGGTCAGCGAGCGCATCTGCAGGCGGTCACGGGCGTACTTCAGGCCGCCCTGGAAGGCCACCTCGGCATGCGCCAGGCCTTGCAGCGCCGTACCCAGGCGAGCGGTGTTCATGAAGGTGAACATGCAGTTCAGGCCCTTGTTGGCTGGGCCGATCAGGTAGCCGGTGGCGCTGTCGAAGTTCATCACGCAGGTAGCATTGCCGTGGATGCCCATCTTGTGTTCCAGCGAGCCGCAGCTCACACCGTTGCGCTCACCTACGCCGCCTTCGGCGTTGGGCAGGAACTTCGGCACGATGAACAGCGAGATGCCTTTGGTGCCAGCGGGGGCATCGGGCAGGCGGGCCAGAACGATATGGACGATGTTGCCGGCCATGTCGTGCTCGCCGGCAGAGATGAAGATCTTGGTGCCCGATACTTTGTACGAACCGTCGGCCTGCGGTTCGGCCTTGGTGCGCAGCATGCCAAGGTCGGTGCCGCAGTGTGGCTCGGTCAGGCACATGGTGCCGGTCCACTCGCCGCTGACCAGCTTGGTCAGGTAGGTGTGCTGCTGCTCCTCGGTGCCGTGCGCGGAAATGGTGTTCATCGCACCATGGGACAGGCCTGGGTACATGCCCCACGACCAGTTCGCCTCACCGACCATTTCGCTCAGGGCCAGGCCCAGCGATTCGGGCAGGCCTTGGCCGCCATGGGCAACGTCATGCGCCAGGCTCGGCCAGCCACCTTCGACGAACTGCTCGTAGGCCTCCTTGAAGCCGGTCGGGGTCTTCACGCCGGACTCGCTCCAGGTACAGCCCTCGAGGTCACCGACACGGTTCAGCGGGGCCAGCACCTGCTCACAGAATTTCGCGCCTTCTTCGAGGATCGCGTCGACCATGTCGGGCGTCGCGTCCTGGCAACCCGGCAGGCTCTGATAGTGCGCCTCATAGCCGAGCAGCTCGTCGCGAACGAAGCGAATATCACGCAAGGGGGCTTTGTAATCAGGCATTGCGATGAACCTCTGTGATGAGTCCGGTGGGGAGACCGCTGATACCGACCAGCTCTTGCCGGCTTTCGGTCAAACAGTTGTTTGAAACTTACGTTTAGGACTGACCGATGTCAAGGAGGGACTATGGTGCCATTTATGCCGCGAAAGATGGCATTTATGCCATTAGCCTTTTTCCGGGCCATTTACGACTGTGGGAGCGGGCTTGCCCCGCGAATGCGTCAGCACAGACATCCTGTCCGGGACTGACGCATTCGCGGGGCAAGCCTGCTCCCACAGAGGTTGCAGCTTGATTAATTGGATATCAGGCGTAGGTATCGATAAACCGACCGAGCATTTCGTCGGAAGCCTTGGCGACCTTCGCGCCCAGTTCGACTTCGGTCTTGCCCAGGGACAGTTGCACGGTGCTGGTGGCGAGGTCCATCTGCTGGCTGCGATCGACTGCGCGCAGGCGCTCGGCCTGATAGTCGCTCGACTGGCTGGTGGCGGCGCGCTCGACACTGTTGTTGGCGATCTGGCTGGCCGCCTGGTCGATGCGGTTGTGCCCGCTCTGGATGGCGCTGAGGCCCGCGTAGTACGCAGAGCTACCGGTGATTTCCATGTCAGGACTCCAATGACGCTGGATGTGATCAGGGGCAATTAAAGCAGGCCAGGGCGCAAAAGGCCCGTTTAAATCCCTAATAGCTCAGTGCCAGCTAATAGAGGGGAGGCATGCTGCCTCAGTCCAGCAAGTCCAGTTGCAAGTGTTCCGCCACCGCATCGGCCGTCGCCACCTTGAGTTTGGGCACCCGCCCCAGGCACGGCGCGGGCAGACGCTCGGCCAGGCTGGCCAGGTTCTCTTCCAGGCGCGCAGTACGCGGCTCGATGATATTGGCCACCCACCCCGCCAGCTGCAGGCCATCACGGGCGATCGCTTCGGCGCTGAGCAAGGCGTGGTTGATGCAACCGAGGCGCACGCCCACCACCAGAATCACCGGCAGCTTCAGGGCAATCGCCAGGTCGGAAAGGTTGGCGTGATCGGACAGCGGCACGCGCCAGCCACCTGCACCTTCGACCAAGGTGAAATCCGCACCCTGGTCCAGCACGTGGCGCATGGCCTTCAGCAAGGCCGGCACTTCCAGTGCAACACCCGCCTCGCGCGCGGCCACATGCGGCGCGATGGCTGGTTCGAAGGCAAAGGGGTTGACCTCTTCATAGGCCAGCTTGACCGAGCTTTCGTCGATCAGCGCCAGGGCATCGGCATTGCGCAGCCCTTTGGCAGTGGCGCTACAGCCCGACGCAACCGGCTTCGCACCCAGCGTACTCAGGCCTTGCAGCCGCGCTGCATGCAACAGCCCGGCGGCAATGGTGGTCTTGCCGACATCGGTGTCGGTCCCCGCGATGAAATAGGCCTGGCTCATGTCGCTCCTCTTACGCCTGTGGCTTGCGCAACACACCATAGACCACCTGATAGGTGGCTGGCAGCCCTTGCGGTTGACGGAATGCTTCGTAAGCCTGCAACAGCCCCTGCATACGGGCGCGGCCAGTCAGGCCTGATGGCCGCCCGGGGTTGAGATTGTGCGCACCAAGGGCCTTGAGCTCATGGGTCAGGCCGCGGACATGCGGGTAGTGCAGCACATGTGCCTGCTGCTGCAGGCCGAGTTGTTCCAGGCCACTTGCCGCGCACAGGCGCTGGTAGTCCTCGAAGCGGCGGAACCGATTGACGTGCACCATGCCGTCCACGGCCTGCCAACTGGCGCGCAGCTCATCGAGGGTGCCGACACACAGGCTGCTGAAGGCCAGCACGCCACCTGGGCGCAATACCCGCCGGGCTTCTTCCAGCACGCTGGCGAACTGCCCGCACCACTGCACCGCCAGGCTGGAGAACACCAGGTCGACGCTGCCATCGGCCAGCGGCAGGCGCTCGGCATCGCCCGCTACGTGATACTGCGCCCCGCCCTGCTCGCCACGGGCATGGCGCAACATGCCTTCCGCAATGTCCACGGCCAAACCCGTGGCGGATGCGAAGCGCTCGGCCAGCACGCGGCTGAAATAGCCGGTGCCACTGCCCAGGTCGAGCCAGCGCGAGGGCGCCAGTTCGTCCGGCAGCTGCGTCAACAGGCTCACGCCCACCGCGCGCTGCAGGGCTGCCACGCTGTCGTAGCTGGCCGCTGCGCGGGAAAACGAAGCCGCTACCTGGCGCTTGTCCGGCAGCGCGCCGGGCAGGGTTGGACGGGAAAGGTCAGTCATCGCCACTCTCATGCAGGAAAATCTTGATGCCCGCCGCCAGCTCCTGTGGGTATTCCAGCAGGAAGGCGTGGGAACTGTCTTCAACCAGCCCGACCTCCACGTCGGGCAGCAACTCGCTCAAGGCCTTGGCCGCCTCGGCCGGGACCAGCGCATCGCTGCCGGCGAACAGGTGCAGTTGCGGCCCCCCATAGGCCTGCAGGGCCTCGCGGGTATCCAGCTGGGCCAATACTTCCAGCCCGTTGGCGAGGTAAAGCGGGTCGGTCTCGGGCACGCCAACGCCCAGTTGGCGCAGCAGGGTGCGCGGTTGCTGGGCGCCGTCGCTGCACAAGCTGCGAAAGCGCTTGAGGGTCACGGACGCATGGCTGCGGCACCCATCCAGGAAGGTCCCGAAGGTGTCATTGGCCATGCCGTATGGCCAATCGGCACGGGCCACGAAGCTTGGGTTGCTGGCCAAGGTCAACAGCCCGCAACAATGGTCGCCGCGCTTGCGCGCAAGTTCGCTGGCGAGCATGCCGCCCAGCGACCAGCCGCCCAGCCAGGTATCACTGGGCACTTTGCGGTCAAGGTGGTCGACCCAGGCCTGAACATCGGTTTCGGCCAGCTCCGGCAGGGGCATCAGCTCGACCTGCAGGCGGGCGTCCTGGGCGCGCAGGCTGGCCGCCAGCGGCTCCAGCGCCGCAGTACCCAGCCCCCAGCCCGGTAGAAGGATCAATCGGTTACGCATCGGCGGCCTCCAGCTGTGGATAACACTCGGCCAATGCATTCAACAATAGCTGCACCTGCGCCTCACTGTGCGCGGCGCTCAGGGTTACCCGCAAGCGTGCGCTGCCGGCAGGCACGGTGGGCGGGCGAATGGCGGTGACCAGCAGGCCACGTTCGCGCAACATTTGGGACAGGCGCAGCGCCTGTGCGCTGTCGCCAATCAGGATCGGCTGGATCGGCGTCGGGCTGTCCATCAGCGTCAGGCCGATCGCTTCGGCACCCAGGCGGAACTGGCGGATCAACGCGCCCAGGTGCTCACGGCGCCAGGTTTCGCGGCGCAGCAATTCCAGGCTCTTGAGCGTCGCGCAGGCGAGCGCCGGTGGCTGGCTGGTGGTGTAGATGTAAGGCCGGGCAAACTGCACCAGCGCTTCAATCAGCTCCTCGCTGCCGGCGACAAAGGCGCCCGCCGTACCGCAGGCCTTGCCCAGCGTGCCGATCAGCACAGGCACATCCTCGATGCCCAGGCCAAAGTGCTCGACGATACCCCCGCCCTGTGCACCCAGGGTGCCCAGGCCGTGTGCGTCGTCGACCATCAACCAGGCGCCGCGAGCCCGCGCAACTTCGGCCAGCGCGGGCAAATCGGCAAGGTCGCCGTCCATGCTGAACACGCCGTCCGTGACCACCAGGGTATTGCCGGTGGCTTTGTCCAGGCGCTTGGCCAGGCTGGCCGCATCGTTGTGCAGGTAACGATTGAAGCGGGCACCACTGAGCAAACCGCCGTCCAGTAGCGAGGCGTGATTCAGGCGGTCCTGCAGCACCGTGTCGCCCTGCCCCACCAGCGCGGTGATGGCGCCAAGGTTGGCCATGTAGCCGGTGGAAAACAGCAGCGCACGGGGGCGGCAGGTCAACTCGGCGAGCGCTTCTTCCACCTGGTGGTGAGGGGTGCTGTGGCCGATGACCAGATGCGAAGCGCCGCCGCCTACCCCCCAGCGCTCGGCACCCGCCTGCCAGGCGGCGATCACCTCGGGGTGGTTGGCCAGGCCCAGGTAGTCATTGCTGCAGAAAGCCAGCAATGGCTGGCCATCGACCACCACGTGCGGCCCTTGCGGGCTCTGCAGCAGTGGCCGCTGCCGATAGAGGTCTGCGGCGCGCCGTTCGGCCAGGCGCGCCGCCAGATCGAAGGCCATGTCAGGCAGACGCGGCGTTATAGAACAGCTCGCTGCTGCGTTGCTCGACCAGTGCCTGCTCGATGGCGGCCTGGTGCACTTCATCGGCATGCTCTTCGCGCGCTTCGGGCTTGATGCCCAGGCGAGCGAACAGCTGCATGTCCTTGTCGGCCTGCGGGTTGGCGGTGGTCAGCAGTTTTTCACCGTAGAAGATCGAATTGGCGCCGGCCATGAAGGCCAGGGCCTGCATCTGCTCGTTCATCTGCTCACGGCCTGCGGACAGGCGCACGTGCGACTTGGGCATCAGCAACCGCGCGACTGCCAGCATGCGGATGAAGTCGAATGGGTCGACGTCTTCTTCATCAGCCAGCGGCGTACCGGCCACCTTCACCAGCATGTTGATCGGCACCGATTCCGGGTGCTCGGGCAGGTTGGCCAGCTGGATCAACAGGCCCGCGCGGTCGTCCAGCGACTCGCCCATGCCAAGGATGCCACCCGAGCAGATTTTCATGCCGGCATCACGCACATAGGCCAGGGTCTGCAGGCGCTCGCTGTAGGTGCGGGTGGTGATGATGCTGCCGTAGAACTCCGGCGAGGTGTCGAGGTTGTGGTTGTAGTAGTCGAGGCCAGCCTGAGCCAGGGCCTGGGTCTGGTCCTGATCGAGCTTGCCGAGGGTCATGCAGGTTTCCAGGCCCATGGCCTTGACCCCTTTGACCATCTCCAGCACGTAGGGCATGTCTTTTGCCGATGGGTGCTTCCAGGCCGCGCCCATGCAGAAGCGGGTCGAACCGATGGCCTTGGCCCTTGCGGCCTCCTCCAGCACCTTCTGCACTTCCATCAGCTTCTGTTTTTCCAGCCCGGTGTTGTAGTGGCCAGACTGCGGACAATATTTGCAATCTTCCGGGCAGGCGCCGGTCTTGATCGACAGCAACGTCGAAACCTGCACGCGGTTGGGATCGAAGTGCGCGCGATGCACGGTCTGCGCCTGGAACAGCAAGTCATTGAACGGTTGCTGGAACAGCGCCTTGACCTCGGCCAGGGTCCAGTCGTGACGTGTTGTTGCAGTTGTGCTGGCGCTCATCGGCGTTTCCTTGTTTAGGCTGTAGCTGGCGCCGGGACAGGAATGCCCACCAGCGCATCACGGATAGCTCGCATAGTCATGGAAGGCCTATGAACTGTCAACCTTGGCTAAAAGCACTGGTTTACAAGTGTACAAATGTTGATCACGCCTGTTTGCTCTGCGATGAACCGGCCGAACAGCCCTACCCTTTATGCGTAGCCTGCGAGCAGGAGCTGCCGTGGTTAAGTGAATACTGCCTGCGCTGTGCGCTGCCGCTACCCATGGCCGGGCTCACCTGCGGCCAGTGCAGCCGCCGCGCGCCGGCCTTCGACCAGGTCGTCGCGCTTTGGCATTACGGCTTCCCCGTGGACACGCTGATCAGCCGTTTCAAGCACAACCGGCAATGGCCGCTGGGCCGTTTGATGGCCGAAATGTTGAGTTCTGGCCTGCAGCATCGCTATGCCGAAGGCCTGGCCAGGCCTGACCTGCTGTTACCAGTACCCCTGGCCAGGCGTCGACAGCTGGAGCGCGGCTTCAACCAGGCCGGCATGTTGGCGCGCTGGCTGTCGAAGCACCTGGCGATCGACTTCAACGAATGTTTGCTGCAGCGCACCCGCGAGACACCGGCGCAGCAAAGCCTGGATGCCAAGGCGCGTCGGCGTAACTTGCAGCGGGCCTTTGCCATGGTCGACGAGGGCGTTGTCGAGGGCCTGCATGTGGCCGTGGTCGATGATGTACTGACCACCGGGGCCACCGCACAGGCCATTGCTACACTGCTGCGCGGGGCCGGTGCGCGGCAGGTCGATGTGTATTGCCTGGCACGCACGGCAAAACCGGGGCAAGCTTGACGGGTCAGTCCCAGATAGGCGCCATCATGTCCTTGCCCGCTCTGCTCACCCAGCACATCGCCCGCCGCCCGCAACGCATCGCCCTGCTCCAGCACATCGCCGAGCAAGGCTCGATCACCCGCGCCGCCAAGGCCGCCGGCATCAGCTACAAAGCCGCCTGGGACGCCATCGACGAGCTCAACAACCTGGCCAGCCAGCCACTGGTCGAGCGCAGCACGGGCGGGCGTGGGGGCGGCGGCGCACGCCTGTCGGTCGAAGGCGAACGCGTGCTGCGCCTTTATCAGCGCCTGCAGGCGTTGCAGGCACAAATCCTTGAAGCCGCCGAAGAGTCCAGCGACCTCGACCTGCTCGGGCGCCTGATGCTGCGCACCAGCGCGCGCAATCAGCTACAGGGCAGGGTCAGTGGCCTGCGCCGTGAAGGCCGGCATGATTGCGTGAGCCTGGCGCTGGGCGGTGGCCTGCAGATCGAGGCGCTGATTACCCACGACAGCACCGCACGCCTTGAGCTGACCCTGGGGACCATGGTGGTGGCGCTGCTCAAGGCCGGGTGGGTTCAGCTGCTTGGGGCAGCTGATGTGCCGGAGCCAGGCAGTAACTGCCTGCCGGCCTGCATTGAAGAAGTGCTGGCGGATGAAAGTGGCCATAGCGAGCTGCGATTGGCGCTGGGCAACGGCCAGACGCTGTGTGCCCTTGCCGAAACCGACTGGCTGGCCCAGCAGGGCCTGAAGACGGGTGACGAGGCCAGGGTGCAGTTTCACCCGTCCTTCGTCCTGCTGGGCGTACCGGCCTAGGTCAGGTTACGTTGCTGAAGATTCCGGTCACGGCCGAAACGTCGCCGGCATAGGGCACCGAAGTACCCGCTGCCTGCGCAATGGTCGACCAGATGCGCTGCATGTCCACATACTTGCCGCCGGTCCAGTGCGGGCGGTCACCCTGGCTTTTGATATTGAAGTAGCGGCCGTTGCCCGAGCCGCTTTGCAGCAAGCCACTGGCCCCGCCCATGAGCAAGATGGGCATGTTGAGCATGTGTTCCGGAGCGCCGTCGGCCATCTCGCTGGTGAGCACCACAAGCGTGTGCTTGAGCAGGCTGTCACCGGGGACATCCGGGTCGTTATAGCGGGCCAGTTCATCCATGAACAACTTCGCCTGGCGCGCATACCATTGCCGGGAACCTCGCCAGACTTCTTCACCCGCATAGCGGTGGGCGCAGTCGTGCGGGTTGGTGCTGGCACTCACATCGAGAATGTTCAGCGACTCTGCCGAGCGCCCGACCTGTACGGTGGCCACTCGGGTCACACCGCAACCCAAGGCTGCGGCCACTACCTTGTGATGGCTGGCCTGAACCTGATTGCGGTACTGCGCTGAACTGATGGGGTGGTCTTCCAGGGCCAACGGCTCGCAGACAGAAGGCACCGCGCCTTCCAGGTCCTTGGCGACCTGCTCCAGCGCATCCAGGTGGGTCACCAGTTTTTCTCGCTGCGCCCCGGCCACACGCGCCCAGAGCGCGGCAATATCAGCGCGGATCGGGTCGAACACATGGGCGTTGCGCGATTGGCGCTCCCGCACTTCACGGGCCGTGGCGCCGAACACCGATTCATACAGGCGTACCGGGTTCTGCTGGGGCGCCCTGATCTTGTTGCCGTCCCACGAAACATACCAGGGCGTGCCATCGATGCCTGCATGCGGCCCGGCGAACAGACTGCGGTGCACAGGTTGGGTGCCGGGCATCGCGTCACCCAGGATCTTGTCTATCGAGCTCATCTGCCCTTTGCTGTCACGCAACGCGTACTGCCATCCCGCATGGCCACCTGTGCCGGAGGCTACGATGATGCCCTGCAGGTACAGGGAGTGCTGGCGATAGGCTGCCAACTCTTCACTGACCACGTTGAGCTGGAAGTCCGCAGTATCATCACTTGCCGCCTGCGGGAACCACAGCCCTTTGCCATTGTGCTCGGGGCCACTGTAGGCATCGACGGCAAGGCCGTCCGGCACGATGAAGAACACCACCTTCAGGCGTGGCTCCTGCCGTTGGCCCTGCAGCAGGAACTGAGCTAACCCACTACCGCTGAGCGGCACCAGCGTACCGGCCGCAGCCAGGTGCATCAGGAAACGCCGACGGCTTTTCAGAATGTCCATGTCAATTCTCCTCTTGGCGCTTGAGGAACACAGGTGAGGTAGCCAGCTCGCGAATCATCTGGATCAACGACCCATTGTTCTTGAGCGACTCAGCGGCAGACTTGAGCGTGGCAACCGACCCTGCAGAAACCTTGTTGCCGAACATGAAGCGGAAATAGCTGTCGGCCATGCAGGTTTGTGCCGTGATATTGGTCGGCAGCAGCCGAGCGATATCGCGCACATTGTGGACATTCGCCCAATTCTCCAGGCCGGTGTTGCTGATGAACGGCCCCGCGGCGTCAATCTTCACCTGCCCCGGGAACTGCGCATGGTTGTAAGCCTGTTCGGTTTCCCGGTAACGCCCGGACGCATCGTAGTTTTCCATGCTCGAGCCGGTGTCGTTCATGTACTTGTGGCACTGCCAGCAACGGCCCTCGGAAGCGTGTTCGCCGTTGACCAGGTCCCAACGCTCACGGGTTGTGATTGCCCTTGGCGGATACTGCGGCTCTTGCGGGTCGGCATCGACCGGCGCCCCGAACTCCCGGCACAGCAACTGCTCGCGGATCATGATGCCGCGCTTGACCAGGGAGGTCGCCTGGTAGTCAGAGGTGGCCGCCTGGGTAGCGCCCAAGTGCAAAAGCCCGCCCCTGCGATCATCGACCGCGACCTTGCGCATGTCATCGCCGGTCACGCCGGCAATACCGTAGTGTGCTGCCAGCTTTTGATCGAGGTAGGTGTACCCAGGGTTGAACAATGCATCGAATGCCGCGCCGGTCTTGAGCACCTCACCCACCAGGCGTGCCTGTTCCTGTCGCATGCTCTGAATAACCTCAGGCGCCAGCCCAGGCTTCTCCTGTATGTCGCGACTGGTCTTGATGTAGTAGCTGATGAAGCGGTTGAACTGGGCAATGCCCTGTTCGCTCATCAGCATCTGCTGAGCCATCGCGCCAACCTGCTCAGGCGTCTCGAGCTGCCCTTGCTCGGCCTGACGCATGAGCGCTTCACTCGGCGTTGTACCCAGCATTGCGTACGAAAGCGCCGTCGCTCGTTCGTTAGCCGTCAGCTGATAACCAGCGGATGCCCGGCCATCTGGCGCACCCAATTCGGAGCGATACAGGAAGTGAGGTGACAACAGCAGTGCTGCCACCAACGCGGTATCGTCATGGTCAGCTTTGACGGCTGCATACCGGCTCAACTCATCCGGGCTCAGCGGGCGCCGGAAGACACGATGGCCAAGGCTTTCGACACGCTGCTCAGCCAGCCACTGCGGGTCGACCTTGCCTGCCACATTCCACGCCACGTCATACAGCATCTTCAGATCTTCGGCGTTGAGCACGCCCAGATCTGCCTCGCCGACGTACTTGAATTCCTTGTCGAACTTGTCCGCCGGCAACGTATCGGCCTGCACCTCCACGGCAAACAGGTCACGCACGCTGTTCACGTACTCGTCACGCGTCAGCAGGCGCAGTTGGCGCTTGCCGAATGCCTGGCCGGGGTCCAGATAGTCGGCCCACAGTTGGTCATAGAAGTAATCGGCAATCTGCCCCGCGCAGGACGTATCGCAATGCCCCCTTACCGTCATGCCAAGGATCTGCTGAACAAGCGCTTCCTTACCTGCCAGGCTCCAGTTGATGGCCTTGTTGGCATCCTCGAAGTACTGCACGGTATGGCAGTTGGCACAGGTGGTAGCCACCACCTGCCTGCCTAGTTCAGGGATGTGTTGGTAGCGCATCTGCACCGTCACCTCATCCCTGCTGTCTTCGTCAATGTCCACGACCTGCTGGGTCGGCTCTGGCAGTTCGCTCTGGTAGTACGGGAAGTTGAAGGTATGCTTGCCGACCTGCAGTAGCACCTGCTGAGTGCCGCCCCAAGGCACTTTGACAACCTGCTTGTCGCCGTCGCTGATCAAGGTCACTTCCCAATATTCGGGCGCTTGGCCTGCGAACGCGGGCTTGTCCGGTGCCACCAGGGATGCCTTGACTGGCTCGAACGGTGGTCGCTTGATGTAGGCCAGTTCGACGGTCTGTACTTGCGAGGCGCTGAGCACCACTTGTTGCTGACGGGTTCTGGGTATCAGTTCACCGACGTTGTCCAACGTTACCGTGTAGGTGCCGGCAACCAGCCCCTTGACGTTCAGCGGCGATTCACCCCAGGCGACATCGAAACGACGGCTGCGCCCCTCGCCATCCTTGAGCGTGCCACTGATCATCAGCGGCCGTACTACGGGGTTCGGCGCCACTGTTGGTTGCAGTTTGAGTGTGCTTCTGCCCTCCAGCTGCTCGGCGTCGAAGGTGATGCGGTAGATCACACCGGCCAGGTCGTCGGACACCAGCAAGGCGTTATCACTCAACGGCAACATATCGGTCGGGCGGCCCAGGCACGAGTCGTCCAGGCAATAGACATTGAAGTCGTCCGTCGAACCTCCCCAACCTGTCACCAGCGGGATCTGGTTGATGACCTCGCGCCCGCCCTTCACCGTGAGCATGCGCAGCTCCATGCCCGGGTTGGGCTTGGTCCCGGTACCGTGTACCGCCACCAGCAAGCGCTGCAGATCGTCGCCATCGTTGTAGAAACCGTTCCAGAATGCGATGCCAAGCGGCGCCGTATTGCTGCCCAGTTCATAGGCGGGTGCTTGATAATCTTCAGGCTTGAGCTGGTGCAACGGCTTGTCCGAGACGATTGCCCCCTCCACCAGTGGCGGCACGATCGAGCCCGGCTCCTGATACTCCTCCTGAGTGAACCCCGGCACATCGCGGCCGTAGAAGTAGGGCACACCAAAGTGCTGGTCTTTCTCGCTGATCACGTTGACCTCATCGGAGTTGAGGTAGCCGCCCCGGTTGTTGTCGGTGAACCAGATCTTGCCGTCCGGGTGCCAGGTGAAGCCGACCGCATTGCGCACGCCCTTGGCCAATACCCGGGAAGTACCGGTATCCATGTCATAACGCAATACCGTGCCGTAGCGCCCGTCCGGGGGAGTGATGCAGCTGTTGCAAGGGATACCGACGGCGGTATACAGGCCCTTGTCCGAAGGGTCGATCGGGTTGAAGTGCAGGGGGTGTTTCTGGTGAAAGATCCGCAGGCCAGGCCGGCCCAGCGGGAAGGCGGTGTCATCGGCCGGGAAGTTCATTACCGGTTCAGGCCGGGCATTACGGTAGGTCTGGTCGACGTTGCGCACCCGATACAACTTGCCGGAGGTCGAGTAGTACAGGTCACCATCGCGGTACACCACGCCATGCGGCTCTTCCAGGCCGGAGGCGAGCACGTGCACGGCCGTCGGCTTGCCCGCTTCATCCAGCGGGATCGCATAGATGTAACCGGCGGTGCGTTCCTCGTAGGTGTAGACGGGGATGGCGCTGGAGCCGACATACAACACTCGGTTGCCCATCGCCATCTGCCGCGGTTGATACAGGCCACTGGCGAACAACTCGACCTTCACCCCCGGCAGTGTCACCAGCCGGCTCAAGTCCAATGGCTGGCGAAATTTCAGCTCGAGGCTGATCTTCTCTGGCGTATCGGGCTTGAATTCGATCTGAGTAGGCGTGGTCAGCGGCAGATAGCCCTGTGCCTCGTTCATGATCACGTCGTACTTGCAGGCCGGGAGGTCGTGCAACACCACACCTTCATCGGAGCGCCCCGAGAATGGGATCTCTTGCGCCTTGCACCTCAGTACCCCACTGACCTGCAGGTTTCGCCGCGCCTGTGGCCCCACGCCTTTGCTGAGCGCCTTGAAAGGTACCCCGCCCGTTACCGTGCTGAACGACAACGACAACGTGTTGCCTTCAGGCTCGGCCGGGCAAGCGCCAAGATCGTTCCATGCGTCGCGCCAAGCGTCGTTAGGTCTACCGGGTTCGTAAGCCCCTTGGTTGCACCATGCCCATGCGCCAACGGTACCTTCGCTGTCGCTTTTGCATTGGTAGGCTCGTTCCCGATTGGTCACCAGGGAGCCTTGTTGGTAGGGCAGCTCTCCCGCACCAGGCACCACGTAGGCAGGCGCCTGACACTGTTCAGGCATCGCCTGCCGTGAGGTCGAGCGCTCCTGCGAAGGTGCAAGGGTCATGTATCCCAACAGGCTTGTCAGCAGTGCAGCAAGACCGAACGCAGCAAGACGGCGCATGAATCTTCTCCTTGTCGAGCCACCCGACGCAAAAGCGCCGGTGACAACCGCCCCGGTGCCCCAGCGGCCATATGAGCGAGGGAATCCGGGAGCTTCTAACCGTTCGTGCGCAACTGCCGATATGCGAGAGCGATGAGCAGGACAGTAAACCAGCAGCTTTTTTGCGGGTACTGGCAGAAATGCTAGGTACCCAGCCGGTCTGCGCGACATTGCGATCGCTTGCGCCTGCGAACCGATTGGGGGAGGCTGAACGCTCAGAGCGTCATTACAATGCGGGCTCGATGCCCCATTCCCCCTGCGGAGCTTTCATGTCCCACCCTTTCGATACCCTTACCCCAGACCTGGTCCTGGATGCCGTTGAAAGCATCGGCTTTCTCAGCGATGCCCGGATCCTGGCACTGAACAGCTACGAAAACCGCGTGTATCAGGTGGGCATCGAAGGTGAACAACCGCTGATCGCCAAGTTCTATCGCCCTGGGCGCTGGAGCGATGAGGCGATCCTTGAAGAACACCGCTTCACCGCCGAGCTCGCCGACTGTGAAGTCCCCGTGGTCGCCCCCCTGCAGCACGATGGCCGCACGCTGTTCGAGCACCAGGGCTTTCGCTTCACGCTGTTCCCCCGCCGCGGCGGCCATGCACCGGAACCCGGCAACCTGGACCAGCTCTACCGGCTCGGCCAGTTGCTTGGCCGGCTGCACGCAGTTGCCGCGACACGGCCGTTCGAGCATCGCGAAGCCCTGGCTGTGGACAACTTCGGCCACGCTTCGCTGCAAACCTTGCTGGAAGGCAACTTCGTCCCGCGCGAATTGCTGCCCGCCTTCGAGTCCGTAGCCCGCGACCTGTTGAAACGGGTCGAGGACATCTACGCACGCACGCCACACAAGGTGATGCGCCTGCACGGCGACTTGCACCCGGGCAACCTGATGCATCGCGACGAGGTGTATCACGTGGTCGACCTCGACGACTGCCGGATGGGCCCGGCAGTGCAGGACCTGTGGATGATGCTCGCCGGCAGCCGTGAAGAACGCCTCGGCCAACTGGCAGAGCTGATCGACGGCTACAACGAGTTCCACGACTTCGACCCGCGCGAGCTGCCACTGATCGAGCCCTTGCGCGCCCTGCGCCAACTGCATCACTGCGCCTGGCTGGCGCGGCGCTGGGATGACCCGGCATTCCCCCGCAGCTTCCCCTGGTTTGGCCAGCCGCGTTACTGGGGCGATCAGATCCTCGCCCTGCGCGAACAAACCGCGGCGCTCGACGAGCAACCGCTGAAATTGTTCTAAATGCCCGCAAGGGTCTGTCTACAATAGGCGTCGCTGTATTTAGCTACCTAAGCAAGGATTCTGCATGCACGCCGCAAACCCGCGTCGCGGGTACATTCTTGGCCTTTCGGCCTACATCATCTGGGGCTTGTTCCCGCTGTACTTCAAAGCCATCCAGAGCGTTCCGGCGGTGGAGATCATCGTCCACCGGGTGCTCTGGTCGGCACTGTTCGGCTCGCTGTTATTACTGGTCTGGAAACACCCAGGCTGGTGGCGCGAGCTGCGCGACAACCCACGCCGGCTAGCCGTGCTAGCCCTGAGTGGCACCTTGATTGCCGGCAACTGGCTGACTTACGTCTGGTCGGTGAACAACGGGCGCATGCTCGAAGCCAGCCTGGGTTACTACATCAACCCGCTGGTCAACGTGCTGTTGGGCATGCTTTTGCTGGGTGAGCGCCTGCGCCGCCTGCAATGGTTGGCGGTGGGGTTGGCTGCGTTGGGTGTGGCGCAACAGGTATGGCAGGTCGGCAGCCTGCCATGGGTGTCACTGGTGCTGGCGCTGACCTTTGGTTTCTACGGGCTGATCCGCAAGCAGGCACCGGTTGCCGCGTTGCCGGGGCTGGTGGTGGAAACCTGGATGCTGGTGCCTCTGGCGCTTGGCTGGCTGCTGCTGCACCCCGCCGCAATGAGCGCGCAGGGCGCCTTCTACACCAGCAGCGAGGCGCTGTGGCTGATGGCTGCGGGGCCGGTGACGCTGATCCCGCTGGTGTGCTTCAACGCCGCTGCACGGCATTTGCCCTACACCACGCTTGGCTTCCTGCAGTACCTGGCGCCTACCCTGGTGTTGCTGCAGGCAGTGCTGTTGTTCGATGAGCATTTGTCTTCGAGCAGCCTGGTGGCATTCGTGTGCATCTGGGCGGGGTTGGCGCTGTACAGCGTCGACGCCTGGCTGAATTTACGCAAGCGCGCCTGATCAATTAATGATCAAAACTCTGCAGGCCACGCAGTTCGTGGCCTGGCAGAACATCTCCAGAGGTTATCCACACCCTCGTCCCCGTGGTTTGTGCACAAGCGACTGATTAGTGGACGTTTTTTGCTCAAATCGCCAGGGGCCCCGCCGTTATTGGGCTGGCGACGTGCACCCCCAGCTTATCCACAGGGCCGTCCCCGTAAAACCGGGATAACGCGATGGGCCGCTTCGCGCCCAATCGCCGGCAAGCCGGCTCCCACAGGGTTCGCGCAGACTTTGTGAGAGCCGGCTTGCCGGCGATAGGGCCACGCAGCATGTCGGAGCCGGCTTGCCGGCGATTGGGTCGCGCAGCGGCCCCGCCCACAGCTCAATCCTCCGGCCGCAGCTTCAACTCCACCATCAAATCATCCGCCAGGCTCTCCAGCTTCTGCTGCAGGTCATCCAGCGACAGGGTCAACGGCAGCGCCAGCAAGGCATCAGCATGGAACAGCGGCTCGCTGCTCATGGGCGCAGGGCGCACTTCGGTGGTAAAGCGCTCCAGGTTCACCCCCTGCTCGGCCAGCAAACGGGTAATGTCACGCACGATCCCTGGCCGGTCGTTGCCCACCAGCTCCATGGCAATCGGCTTCCAGGTACACGAAGGCTCGATGCCGCTCTCGGCGATCAACACGCGAATATCGTATTGGCCCAACGCCTGCAGCGACTTCACCAGCTCATCGTAATTTTCGGCAGGCACCGCCACCCGCAGGATCCCGGCGAACTGCCCGGCCATGCGCGACATACGGCTCTCCAACCAGTTACCGTTGTGGTCGGCGATGCACTGGGCAATGCGTTCGACCTGGCCGGCCTTGTCAGGGGCGATCACGGTCAGTACAAGATGATCCACAGGGGCTTCCTCTGCGTCGAGCCGCTCAAAGCGGCGTAAATAGGGGGATCGACTGAGTATAGGCAAGGCGCGGCAACCTGCCGCAGGGCCGTCCGTGGAACTAATCGTGTACTGTTTCAAGATTTATCTGGAACAATCCACCGGTTTTTTGCGAACATACCCACTCCCAGCGTGACCCGACGCGACCACCCGGTCGCAGAGCGACGCTTTTAGTCTGATGTTTACCAGCCTGCTGCATCATGTAGTATGCGCTGGCGCGGACTACAAAACGTCGTTTCGATGTCTGCCAAGGCGCCTGTGAAAATACGCCAACCGCTCGCCAGCCTGCCTGGCGGGCCGCACCCAGCCGCTCTCGTAGTGGCGAGAGCATGAACTGGTGCCGTGTTTAGAGAAGCGCTACAGGCTTAATACAGAAGAGCGAAAGCGAAATAGCTGAGCAAAGGTGAGGCAAGCAATGACTGGATACGTTCAAGTCGGTGGCCTTCAGGTCGCCAAGGCCCTGTACGACTTCGTCAACAACGAAGCGATCCCTGGAACCGGCGTCAAAGCCGATGCGTTCTGGGCCGGGGCAGAAAAGATCATCAACGACCTCGCCCCCAAGAACAAAGCCCTGCTCGCCAAGCGCGACGAGCTGCAAGCCAAGATCGACGCCTGGCACCAGGCACGCAAAGGCCAGGCCCACGACGCCGTAGCCTACAAGAGCTTCCTCCAGGAAATCGGCTACCTGCTGCCACAAGCCGACGATTTCCAGGCCACCACCCAGAATGTGGACGAAGAAATCGCCCACATGGCCGGCCCCCAGCTGGTCGTGCCGGTGATGAACGCCCGCTTCGCCCTGAACGCCGCCAACGCCCGTTGGGGTTCGCTGTACGACGCGCTGTACGGCACCGACGCCATCAGCGATGAAGGCGGCGCCGAAAAAGGCCAGGGCTACAACAAGGTGCGTGGCAACAAGGTCATCGCCTTCGCCCGCGCCTTCCTCGACGAAGCCGCGCCGCTGGCTGCAGGCTCCCACGTTGACTCCACGGCCTACCGCATCGAGGGTGGCAAGCTGATCGTCGCCCTGAAGGGTGGCAGCAACAGCGGCCTGCGTGACGATGCCCAGCTCATTGGTTACCACGGCGACGCCGCCGCGCCGACTGCTGTGCTGCTCAAGCACAATGGCCTGCACTTCGAGATCCAGGTCGACGACAGCACCCCGGTCGGCAGCACCGATGCCGCCGGCGTAAAAGACATCCTGATGGAATCGGCGCTGACCACCATCATGGACTGCGAAGACTCGGTCGCCGCCGTCGATGCCGACGACAAGGTCATCGTCTACCGCAACTGGCTGGGCCTGATGAAAGGCGACCTGGCCGAAAGCGTGAGCAAAGCTGGCAAGACCTTCACCCGCACCATGAACCCTGACCGCGAGTACACCGCGCCAAATGGCGGCAGCGTCACCTTGCACGGTCGCTCGCTGTTGTTCGTGCGTAACGTCGGTCACCTGATGACCAACCCGGCGATCCTCGACGCCCAGGGCAACGAAATCCCGGAAGGCATCCAGGACGGGCTGTTCACCAACCTGATCGCCCTGCACAACCTCAACGGCAACACCAGCCGCAAGAACACCCGCACCGGCAGCGTGTACATCGTCAAGCCGAAGATGCATGGCCCGGAAGAAGTGGCGTTCGCCGCTGAAATCTTCAGCCAGGTCGAAGACCTGCTGGGCATGCCGCGCAACACCGTCAAGGTCGGCATCATGGACGAGGAGCGCCGTACCACGGTCAACCTCAAGGCCTGCATCAAGTCGGCCGCCGAGCGCGTGGTGTTCATCAACACCGGCTTCCTTGACCGTACCGGTGACGAAATCCACACCTCGATGGAGGCCGGCGCCGTGGTGCGCAAGGGCGCCATGAAGAACGAGAAGTGGATCGGTGCCTACGAAAACAACAACGTCGACGTGGGCCTCGCCACCGGCCTGCAAGGCCGCGCGCAGATCGGCAAGGGCATGTGGGCCATGCCGGACCTGATGGCCGCCATGCTAGAGCAGAAGATCGCCCACCCGCTGGCCGGTGCCAACACCGCCTGGGTGCCGTCGCCGACTGCAGCCACCCTGCACGCGCTGCACTACCACAAGGTCGACGTGCAGGCCCGTCAGCGCGAGCTGGCCAGCCGTACCCCGGCTTCGGTCGACGATATCCTGACCATCCCGCTGGCTGCCGACACCAACTGGTCTGACGAAGAAATCCGCAACGAGCTGGACAACAACGCCCAGGGCATCCTCGGCTACGTGGTGCGCTGGATCGACCATGGCGTGGGTTGTTCGAAGGTGCCGGACATCAACAACGTCGGCCTGATGGAAGACCGCGCCACCCTGCGTATCTCGGCCCAGCTGCTGGCCAACTGGCTGCGCCATGGCATCGTCAGCCAGGAGCAGGTGGTAGAGAGCCTCAAGCGCATGGCTGCAGTGGTCGACAAGCAGAACGCCAGCGACGCCCAGTACCGCCCGATGGCGGCGAACTTCGACGACAACGTGGCCTTCCAGGCAGCGGTGGAGTTGGTGCTCGAAGGTGCCAGGCAACCGAACGGTTATACCGAGCCGGTGCTGCACCGCCGCCGCCGCGAGTTCAAGGCGCGTAACGGGCTCTGATCCGCAAAGGGCCGCGTTGCGGCCCCATCGCCGGCAAGCCGGCTCCCACAGGTAGAGCACCGGCCTCAAGGGCTGTACTGTACCTGTGGGAGCCGGCTTGCCGGCGATGGGGCCCGCACCGAGAACACAGCTATTCGAGCTTCAATTCCTTCTTCACCAACTGCAACAGCTTCCCCAGATCCACTGGCTTGAGCAGAAAATCCACTACCCCCAGGTGCATCACGTCCACCGCCTCCTTCACATCGGTGTCGCCCGACACCACGATGATCGACAACGCCGCCCGTTCCGTCTCTCGAATCTGCCGAATCAGTTCCAGGCCATCCTCGGGCTGCATGCGCAGGTCGGTGATCATCAAGGAGATTCGCGGTTCATAATGCAGCTTGAACATCGCCTCCTGAGCCCCGTCGGCCTGCATGCACTCAATGCCCCTGCTTTTCAGGTAAAGGCTCAGTGCCTCGCTATTCACCGGGTTGTCATCGACAACCAGCACCACCGGCTTGGGCGCTATAGGTGCACTCAAACCGGCCAATGCCTCGCGTTCTGCGTCACTCAGGATGTCGTCATGCTCAACCATGTTCGTCTCATCAAATAGATCTTGCTCACCGGTAAGACCGCGGCATGCGAAATTGATCACACCACGCTCATAGACTTACGTCCAATGGGCACCACACGGCCGTCAGCCGACCATGGGGGCCGAGAACAACATGGCCGCACCTATATATAGATATATATAGTTCGGCGTAGCGATACGGTCAGTTTCATGAGCAAAAAGGACGCCTACAGCCAAGCGGGCAGAACTGCAGTGCTGCAGAACATTCAAGGCACACTGCAGTTCTTGCAGCGCTTCCCGCCGTTCAACCAGATGGAACACAGCCACCTGGCGTTTCTGGTGGAACAGTGCCAGCTGCGCTTCCATGCGCGTGGTGAGAGCATCATCAAGCCCGCCGATGGGCCGGTGGAGCACTTCTACATCGTCAAGCAGGGCCGCGTGGTCGGTGAGCGCCAGCACCTGGTCAAGCCAGGCGTTGAAACCACCTTCGAAATCACCAGCGGTGAATGCTTCCCGCTGGCCGCGCTGCTGGGCGAGCGCGCCACCCGTACCGAACACCTGGCGGGTGAAGACACGTTCTGCCTGCAATTGAACAAAGCCGCCTTCATCCGCGTGTTCTCGATGTCGGCAGTGTTTCGCGATTTTGCCTTGCGTGGCGTCAGCAGCCTGCTCGACCAGGTCAACCAGCAGGTGCGC
>Ga0160474_100322_pt1 | contig 19791 bp, 11 predicted proteins | sample HID1975K_E11MG_FD_108240 | JGI IMG/M metagenome (GOLD analysis project Ga0160474, IMG submission 108240) | Enriched soil microbial communities from UW Madison campus, WI, USA - HID1975K_E11 MG | ecosystem: Environmental > Terrestrial > Soil > Unclassified | place: USA: Madison, Wisconsin...
GCGCACCGGCCGCTTCCAGGGCCTGGCGCGCCTGCTGCCAAAGGTCGATGACGGTCGCGCGGGTGTTGATGCGCTGCCCGGTCGGGCCGCCGATGCCAGGTTTTTCGGAGGTGCCAGCTTCGGTGTCGGCATTGATGTACATGCGCGGCACGCCGAAACGCTTGCCCTTGAGGGTGCTGGCGTCAACGGCCAGGTCCAGGTAGGAAGCCGGGCGCACCGAAGAAGCTGCCGGGATCGGTACCCACGGCTGCAGGCGCCACAGGTCGCCGCGCTTGTCGGCATCGTCGGCAACCACGACATCGAGGATTTCCAGCAGGTCGGCCATGGTGCGGGCGTAAGGCACCACCACGTCCATGGTCGGCGTCAGCGGCCAGTTGCCGCGTACCGAGATCACCCCGCGCGACGGCGTGTAGGCGCACAGGCCGTTGTTCGAGGCTGGGCCGCGGCCGCTCGACCAGGTTTCCTCGGCCAGGCCGAAGGCACTGAAGCTCGCGGCGGTCGCGGTACCGGCGCCGTTGGACGAGCCGGAGGCAAACGGTGCGGTCAGGTAGTTGGCGTTGTACGGGCTTTCGGCGCGGCCATAAACGCCACGCTGCATGCCACCGTTGGCCATGGGCGGCATGTTGGTCTTGCCCAGGCAGATGGCGCCGCCAGCGCGCAGGCGCTCCACGGTGAACGCGTCGCGCTGGGCGACCAGGTCCTTGAAGGCCGGGCTGCCGGAGGCGGCGGTCAGGCCTTTGACCAGGTAGCTGTCCTTGGCGGTGTAGGGGATGCCGTCCAGCGGGCCGAGCAGTTCGCCACGGGCGCGGCGGGCGTCGGAGGCTTCGGCTTCTTTGAGTGCTTCTGGGTTGCGCACTACCACGGCGTTCAGCGCAGTGGCGGTATCGGCTCCATCGTAGGCGTCGATACGCGCCAGGTAGGCCTGGACCAGCTCGACCGCCGTCGTGCGGCCGGCTTCGAGCGCGTCGCGCAGCTCGGCAATGGAAACCTCGGTTACCTCGATCATGCTTTCACCAAAATTTGTGCAGGTGGGGGCTTTTGCGAGGAGTGTACAAGAAGGGCACGGGGGACGCAGGCTTGCGCCGGGGCAAATGGATTTTTGCAACCAGGCATTGTCGGCGCGTTTCGTCCCGCCCGCCCGCAGTGCAAATCCATGGGAGCGGCCTTGGCGCCGGACCGGTCGGAAGGGGGCCGCCAAGCGGCCCCGAGACACTCAGGCCAGGTCCGCCGCTGAATGCCGCTCGGGCACCTGGCTTTGCTCATCGCCCCAGGTGCGGTTGACCCGGGTACCCCGTTGCACCGCAGGCCGCTGAGCAATGTCTTCAGCCCAACGCTGCACGTGCGGATACTCCTGTACCGCAAGAAACTGCGCAGCGTCGTACAGGTTGCCGCGCACCAGCTGGCCATACCAGGGCCACACGGCGATATCGGCAATGCTGTATTCATCGCCACCGAGGTAGCGGCTTTCAGCCAGGCGGCGCTCCAGCACATCCAGCTGACGCTTGGCTTCCATGGTGAAACGGTTGATGGCGTATTCGATCTTCTCCGGCGCATAGACATAAAAGTGGCCAAAACCACCGCCCAGGTACGGCGCCGAGCCCATCTGCCAGAACAGCCAGTTCAGGCTTTCGGTGCGCGCAGCGCCTGCCTTGGGCAGCAGGGCACCGAACTTTTCGGCCAGGTACAGCAGGATCGAACCCGATTCGAACACCCGTACCGGCGGCTCGACGCTGCGGTCGAGCAAGGCGGGGATCTTCGAGTTGGGGTTGACCCCCACGAAGCCGCTGGAGAACTGGTCGCCCTCGCCGATGCGGATCAGCCAGGCGTCGTACTCGGCGCCGCTGTGGCCCAGGGCGAGCAGTTCTTCAAGAAGGATGGTGACTTTGACGCCGTTGGGGGTGGCCAGCGAGTACAGCTGCAGCGGCTGCTTACCGACCGGCAGGTCCTTGTCATGGGTAGGGCCGGCGATCGGGCGGTTGATGCTGGCGAACTGGCCGCCGGAGGCTGCGTCGTTGCGCCAGACCTTGGGCGGGACGTAAGGGTGCTTGCTCATGCCTGGAACTCCTTCAAAGGCGCAATGCGGTCACGTACAGTCGTGGACCTGCATCTATGCCATGGGTTCTGTGCGATGTGCAAATGCAATGGGCGCTGCGGGAGCGGGCGGGCCCGCCCCCGCAGCGGTTGCGTCGACTACGCCACCGGAATGGTCGGGTCTGCCGCCGCCAGTGCCGCGGCGCGGTCATTGGCGGCTGGTGGATAGATCCACACCGTGTTGATCTGCGACTTGAGCAGCTTGGCCTCGGCCTTGTCCGTCGGCGGCGACACCGTGCGCTCCCAGCCCTCGGTATACACCGCGCCCCAGGCTCCCAGGTCGAGGCAGGTCACGTACTTGGGCTGGCTGTAGGTCATCGGTGCCACGCCGATCAGTTCGGCTGCGGCATTGTTCCCCGCGTACCGGCCCAGCGGGATGGCGTGCTGGCACGACATCACCGCGTAGTTGCCGGCTTCATCGCACGCCGCATAGGCCACATCACCCGCCGCATACACCGCATCGTTGCCCTTGACCTTCAGGTTGCCATCCACATGCAAGCGGCCCTGGCGGTCGCGTTCGCCGCTGATCTGCTCGGTCAACGGGTTGGCCTTGAAGCCCACGGTCCACACCACCGTGCTCGCGTCGATGCGCTGGCCGTTGTCCAGCAGCACACCGTCACGGTCAACCGACGCTACCGTAGCACCGCAGATCCATTCGACGCCCAACGCCTCGGATGCCTGCTCGATGGCCGGGCGAATGCCGTCGCCCAGGGCCGCACCAATCCTGGCCCCGCGGTCGATCACCACCACCCGCGGTTGCGCCTGCTCGCCAAGAATGGTGCGCAAGCGCGCCGGCAGTTCGGTCGCGGTCTCGATGCCGGTAAAGCCGCCGCCGGCCACCACCACGGTGTTGCGTGCGGGCGTGTCGGGCAGGTTGGCCAACGACTTGAGGTGCGCTTCAAGGCGCGCGGCACTGTCGATCTTGTCGACATCGAACACATGCTCGATGCCGACCATGTCCGGCCGGTTGAGCACGCTGCCGCAGGCCATGATCAGCCGATCGTAACCCAGGCTGCATTCGGTACCGCTCTGGGTGCGGTAGCTGACGCGCTTGCTGGCTTCATCGATATGGAACGCCGTGCCTTGCACAAAGCGTACATTCACGGTTTCGAACAGCGCCTCCAGCGGGGCAGCCATGGTGTGCACTTCGGGTTCGTAGAAGCGTGGGCGCACGTGCAGTTCGGCCTGCGGTGCGAGCAGCGTCACCTCGACATCCGTGCGCCCGTGCAGGTCCAGTTGGCGGACGGCGCCGAGGGCGCTCCACAGGCCTGCGAAGCCTGCGCCAATGATCAGGATATTTTTCATCGTTGTGCTCCTGGAAGGTCCGGATAAACAAGGTAGTCCGTGTTTGCGGTCAACGATGTTACGGGCGACGAAGCGCGCACCCTAGGCCAAAGAACCCTGAATTTCGGCCAGCGGCACACAGCGGGCGAAGCGTGCACGGTAGTCGCGCGGGGTGACTGCCAGGTGGCGCTGGAACGCCAGGCGCATGCGCTCTTCGCTGCCAAAACCGCACTGCCGGGCGATCTGTTCGATGTGGCTGTCGGTGTTTTCCAGCTGGCGCCGCGCCGCTTCAAGGCGGAACACCTCGATGGCCTTGGCCGGGGTGCGGCCGGTCTTGAGTTTGTACACGCGGGTGAAGTTGCGCAGGCTCATGTGCGCCTGTTCGGCCAGGCGCTCGACGGTCAGTTGCGGGTCGCCCAGGTGGGCGTTGAGCCACAGGTGCAAGGCTTCGAATTCGGCGCAGTCCTGGCCCTGCAGCTTGAGCAGCTCGCTGAACTGCGCCTGGCCGCCCGGGCGCTTGAGAAACACCACCAGCTCGCGGGCCACCTGCATCGCCACGTCGCGGCCGCAGTCCAGCTCGACCAGCGCCAGGGCCATGTCGATACCGGCGCTCACCCCTGCAGAGGTCCACACCGTGCCGTGTTGGACGAATATGGATTCAGGGTCCACCTGCACCGCCGGGAAGTCGCGGCGCAGCACCTCGCACATGGCCCAGTGGGTGGCGGCGCGGCGGCCATCGAGCAGGCCGGCGCTGGCCAGCAGAAAGGTACCACTGCACACCGACGCGGTGCGCCTGGCATGCAGGCTGGCGCGGCGCAGCCAGGCCACCAGCGGGCCGTGGCCGGGGAGGGTACGGATGATGTCCGGGGCGCCGGGCACGATCAGCGTATCGACGGCCTGGGCCATTACATCATCCAGGCGCTCGGTGGCCACCGTCAGGCCTTCGGCAGTGGGCTGCAGGCCACCGTCGAGGCTGGCGGTGTGCAGGCGATAGCCCGGCAAGCCACGCTCGGCCATGGCCTTGGTGGCGGCCCAGAACACCGTTTGCGCGCCGCTGAGGTCGAGCAGGCCCATGGCCTCATACGCGACGAAAACCACCACCCGGGGTTGGTCGACGGGCAGGAGCGGGGGGTCGAGCTGAGCGGCGATATCGGTCATGGTTGGGCCCGCTGGCTGAGAGGCGCTTCGGTCCAACGAGTATGGACAGCCTCGGCGCGCCCAGGCAACTGTCAGGCCACGGGTATCACCCCCCTCGGCGCCAGGCTCTGTATGAAAAGCCTAGGCGGCTGCCCCGGTGCGCTGCAGCTGAAGGCTCTCGACATCGCTGCACAGGTACAACGCACCGCGTTCGGGTGAGTTGAACATTGACCGCAGGTTGTGCTCGATATTGCGGCACAACTCATCTGTGCGAATGCTGTGCTGGCTGCAGCCAAAAGGCGTTTGCAGGTCAGTGCCGATGCGCTCCATGGCCAGCAGCATACACCCCACCACCGTGGACACGACGGGGGTGAACCAGCCTAGTGTTGGCACAAGGCTCAGCGGCATGATGACGCAGAACAAGGCGCTGAAAAGCCTTGGGAAGTAGGTGTACGGATAAGGAAGCGGCGTGTTGGCTATCCGCTCCATGCCGCCTTGCCAGTTGGAGATGTCGACCAAGGTCGACTCCAGGCGGGCCAGGCGGATGCTGTCCAGATGCCCTAGTTTGAACTGCGCAGCGATCAGCTCTGCAGAACCGCTCAGTATGTCGTTAGGGAGATTGTGGGTTGCCGCCAGCCGGTCAAGGTCCTGGTCAGGCAGCAATGGCGCCAGCGCTGCAACATTCTTCTGGCCCCGCAGGTGCATGCGCAAAGCATGCAGGTAAGCCACATGACGTCGGATCAACAGTGCCTTGCACGGGTTGATGCCGTCTTCATCGTCGATGAGCGTCAACACCTGACGGCCGAAGCTTCTTGAACTGTTGACCATGGATCCCCACAGGGTTCGGGCTTCCCACCAACGGTTGTAGGCGCTGGAATTGCGGAAGCTGATCAGCACGACAAGTGCCGAACACAAAAGCGTCAACGGCATGAGCGGTAACTCGATCCCGTAACCTTCGACCAGCATGGCATCGAAGGTGACCGCGATATCCCACACCATCAACCAGAAGAGCGACCAGCCGACATAGGTTATGGTGCGGGCCAGGCATTTCCATTTGCTCATCAATGCAGCTTCCATATTGCATCACTCCAGTATCCAGGATGGAGGCGAACGCTCAGCGCCGTTTTCCTGGCCAGTCTATGAAGTGATGCTTAACGGCAGCTTAATCCGCGATTTTTCGCGCCATGGCAGTCACAGTGCGTCAGGTACGATCATGCTGGCCGGCGCGTCGGCCGCGCGGCGGCGCGCCACCCAGTAATACAACACGCTCGGCACCACCAGGCCGATCAGCCAGGACACGTCCACACCCCCCAGGTACGCAACCATGGGCCCGGTGTACAGCTTGGTGTCGATGAACGGCATCTGAATCAGCACGCCCACGGTATAGACGCTGATGCCCGGCCAGTTCCAGCGGCCATAGCGGCCGTCGGGGTCGGCCAGGGCAGGGATGTCGTAGCGTTCCTTGGTGATGAAGTAGTAATCCACCAGGTTGACCGCGCTCCAGGGCACGAAGAAAGTCAGCAGGAACAGGATGAACGACTTGAATGCGCTCAGGAACGAGTGCTGGCCTAGCAATGCCACCAAGGTGGCGGCACCGACGATGGCGAGCACGAACACCAGGCGCTGAGTGCGGCTGATGGCCAGGTGGCCACGGAAACCGCTGATGATGGTGGCGATGCACATGAAGCTGCCGTAGGAGTTCAGCGTCGAGATGGTCACCTTGCCAAAGGCGATGCAGAAGTACAGCAGCGCCGCCGTGGTGCCGGCGCCACCCAGCCCGACGATGTAAGCCACTTCGCGCCCGGAAAACTGGCCCCCGGCGATGGCTGCAGCGAACACGCCGAGGATCATCGAGGCCTGGGCACCGATCACCGAACCCAGGCCGGCGGCGAAGAAGGTCTTGACCGCCGAGGTGCTGCTTGGCAGGTAGCGCGAATAGTCGGCCACATAGGGGCCGAACGCGATCTGCCAGGACGCCGCCAGCGAAACCGCCAGCAAGAACGTTGCCCAGCTGAAGTGGCGGTTGTCGAGCAACTGGCCAATGTCGGCGAGCACCAGGATGCGGCTGAACAGGTAGACGAAGGCGATGATGCCCAGCACGCTGGCGACCCGGCCGATCCAGTGGATGACCCGATAGCCGGCGAGCGTGGCAGCGACGATCACGCTGGCAAAGACAAGGATGCCGGCGCTGTCGCTGACGCTGAGCAACTGGCCGATGGCCTGCCCGGACAGCACCGTGCCGGTGGCGGTGAAGCCCAGGTACATCAAGCACACCAGCACCATCGGGATGGCCGCACCGTAGACGCCGAACTGCACGCGGCTGGAGATCATCTGCGGCAGGCCCAGGCGCGGGCCCTGGGCGGCGTGCAAGGCCATGACGGCGCCGCCGATCAATTGCCCCAGCAGCAAGCCGATCAACGACCAGAACACGTCGCCGCCGAGCACCACGGCCAGGGCGCCGGTGACGATCGCGGTAATCTGCAGGTTGGCGCCGAGCCAAAGGGTGAATTGGCTGTACACCCGTCCATGGCGTTCAGCTTCGGGAATGTAGTCGATCGAGCGCCGCTCGAGCACGGATTTACTGGACATTGATGGCTCCACTTCATTGTTTTTGTGTGGGAGAGGGCCATTGGCAGGACGCGGCACGAATGGCCTGCGACCGATATGAGCATGTCTATACAAGTCAGGTCAAGTGAAGCGTGCTGGGCTTTGCAGATGGACTGTTGTGCAAGGGTGGCGGGTAACTGTGCCGGTCCGCTGATGTGAATTGGCCTTATGCTGTTACGAAATATGTCTAGAACGCCTGAAGAAGGAAGTCGCAATGCCGCTCAAGGACCTGCTGATCGCCCTGGTGGTGATCGTCGCCTGGGGAGTCAATTTCGTGGTCATCAAGGTAGGCCTCGACGGCCTGCCGCCGATGCTGCTGGGGGCATTGCGCTTTCTGCTGGTCGCGTTTCCGGCCATCCTGCTGGTCAAGCGCCCGAACTTGCCGTGGCGCTGGCTGATTGCCTACGGTGCGACCATCTCCCTGGGACAGTTCGCTTTCCTGTTCCAGGCCATGTACAGCGGCATGCCGCCAGGCCTGGCCTCGCTGGTGCTGCAGTCGCAGGCCTTCTTCACGCTCGGTTTTGCAGCGTTGTTTCTGGGTGAACGCCTGCGCCTGGCGAGCGTGCTGGGGTTGTTGGTGGCGGCCAGCGGACTGGCGTTGATCGGCAGTGAAGACAGCGGCCATGTACCGCTGGTGGCGCTGGTGCTGACCCTGTGCGCCGGTGCCATGTGGGGCATGGGCAACATCATCACCCGCCGTTTCGGTTCGGTGGACCTGGTGGCGCTGGTGATCTGGGGTGGGCTGATCCCGCCGCTGCCGTTTCTGGCCTTGTCGTGGTGGCTGGAAGGGCCGGAGCGTATTGGCCATGCGCTGGCCAACATCGGCTGGAGTTCGGTGCTGGCGCTGATCTACCTGGCGTTCGTTGCCACCATGCTGGGGTACAGCCTGTGGAGCACGCTGCTGTCACGCCACCCGGCGGGCAAGGTGGCGCCGTTTTCCTTGTTGGTGCCGGTCATCGGGCTGAGTTCTTCGGCGTGGTTGCTGGGGGAGCGGTTGACAGCGGTGCAAGGGTGGGGCGCGCTGCTGGTCATGCTTGGGTTGTTGGTCAATGTGTTCGGGCCGAAGCTGGGGCAGCGGTTGCGGGCGGCAAGTGCGGGTTGATGGTTCGGGGATCTACTTGCAGAGGTGTGTGTGAGTCGATCCTGAACATTTGATTGATTCTGATGGTAACTTTTCTCACGATATAAAAGATGTTTTCCTATGTGGTTTTTATCTTCTACCGGAAACTTCCTACAACTAGCGTTTAATAGTGCGAAGCTTCCCACAGCATAGTCAGACCCATGTAGGACGCTTGTCCTATTGCTTCGCGCTAGTATCCCCTCATGTTGATTTATTACATGAGGTGGCACAATGCCGGATCCCTTTTATGGCGCTGATGCCAGGCCAGTCGACAGCGGGCTAGCGTGTCTCATCATGCTGTCGCGTTACCACGACGTGGCTATTTCCGCGGAACAAGTGCTACATGCCCATGTAGCACCGGGCGAGCACTTCTCAGATGACGCAATACTTCGTGTATTCAAACAGCTCGGCCTGAAAGCCAAGAAGCTCAACATCAGCCTGAAGCGGCTGCAGCATTTGCCGTTGCCCGCAATTGCTGTCGACACCCAAGGTAAATATTTCATCATCGCTCGGGTGGAAGACCAACGCGTTCTGGTGCAAGACCCGCATGTCGCTGCTGCACAAACCCTGACCCTTGATGAGCTCTCCGCCCGTTGGAGCGGGGGCCTGATAATGGTCCGTTCCGATGCCGCATTGCCCGATGGGCTAGCGCGGTTCGACCTGACCTGGTTCATTCCGGCCGTGGTGAAGTACAGGCGGCTTCTTGGCGAAGTGCTCGTCGTCTCGCTGGTCATTCAAGTGCTTGCATTGCTGACACCGCTGTTCTTTCAGGTGGTAATGGACAAAGTGCTGGTGCATCGCGGGCTGACCACGCTGGACGTGATTGCGCTGGGTTTGCTGGTCATCGTCCTGTTCGAAACCTTGCTAAGTGGCTTGCGTGCCTATGTAGCGGCGCACACGGCGTCACGAATCGATGTCGAACTGGGCGCCAAGCTGTTCAGTCACCTGATTGAACTACCGCTGGCCTACTTTCAGGCCCGGCGCGTCGGGGACTCGGTTGCCCGTGTGAGGGAGCTGGAAAACATCAGGAGCTTCCTGACTAGCAACAGCATCACGCTGCTGCTGGATGTGCTTTTCACAGTGGTCTTCATCGCCGTCATGTTCCTTTACAGCGGCTGGCTGACATTGTTGGTCGTCGCCTCGCTACCTTTGTACGTTCTCGTATCACTGGCGGTCACCCCGTTGCTGCGCGCGCGCATCGACCAGAGCTTCCAGCGCGGCGCAGAGAATCAGGCGTTTCTGGTGGAGACGGTGAACGGCATCGACACGCTGAAGTCGATGGCGGTGGAGCCACAGATTGCCCGGCGCTGGAACAATCAGCTGGCCGCCTATGTATCGGCCAGCTTCAAGACCCAGAACCTTTCCAACGTGGCGAACGAGAGTGTCGGCCTGATCGGCAAATTGGTCACGGTCGGCACATTGTGGTTGGGTGCGCGGCTGGTCATTGAGGGCGAGCTTAGCGTCGGTGAACTGATCGCTTTCAACATGCTCGCAGGGCGCGTGTCACAACCCATCATTCGCCTGGCCCAACTCTGGACGAGCTTCCAGCAGACTGGCGTATCGATCCAGCGCCTGGGCGACATCCTCAACAATCGCACCGAAATCAACCAGGCCAAGGGGACGGTGCTGCCTGCACTGGCCGGGCAGGTCGAGCTGGACCGCGTGTGCTTTCGCTATCGGCCGGACGGGTGCGAGGTACTACGCGATGTCAGCCTGAAGATCGCGCCCGGTGAAGTGATCGGCATAGTGGGCCGTTCGGGTTCGGGCAAGAGCACGCTGACCCGGGTGATCCAAAGGTTGTATTCCCCTGAGCGGGGGCGGGTATTGCTCGACGGTGCTGATCTGGCCGTCGCCGACGTGGCATCGCTGCGTCGGCAGATCGGTGTCGTGCTGCAGGAAAACATGCTGTTCCGGCGCACCGTGCGCGAGAACATCGCCCTTGGCAACCCCGCAGCACCGCTCGAAGACGTGATCACCGCCGCGACGCTGGCAGGTGCCCACGCGTTCATCCTCGAGTTGCCGGATGGCTACGAAACCCTGGTCGGCGAGCACGGCGCCAGCCTGTCAGGCGGGCAGCGCCAGCGCATTGCCATAGCCCGCGCGCTGTTCGGCAACCCACGCATTCTGATCTTCGACGAGGCCACCAGTGCGCTGGATTACGAGTCCGAACGGATCATCCAGCAGAACATGGCGCAGATCTGCGCACAGCGCACCGTGATCATCATTGCCCATCGGCTGTCCGCCGTGCGCCATGCCGACCGCATTGTGGTCATGGAGCGGGGCCAGATCATCGAGCAAGGGGCCCACGATGAGCTGCTGAGCGACCCACACGGCACCTATGCCTACCTCCATCGGCTGCAGCTTGGGGCCGCCGTATGAGCGCGGCACTCCATGACCTTGCCGAGCGCTACAAAGATGCGTGGCGAGGTGCCTGGCGCCAGCGCCGGAGCATGGACGGCCCGCCCCGCGAGCGTGACGAACTGGCCTTTCTTCCCGCGGCGTTGTCCCTGCAGGAAACGCCGGTGCATCCCTTGCCGCGCTACCTGCAGTGGAGCCTGCTGGCATTCATTGGCCTGGCGCTGGCCTGGGCCTGTATCGGTGAGCTCGACGTGGTTGCAAGTGCCGAGGGCCGGATCGTGCCCAGCGGCAGGAGCAAGCTGATACAGGCCAGCGAAGTCGCGGTGGTGCAGGCGATCCATGTAGTCGATGGCCAGGCCGTGCGCAAAGGCGATGTGCTGGTGGAACTGGAAGGGCAGTTGACCGGTGCCGACATCAGGCGCCTGGGCAGCGAATTGCTGGCTGCGCAGATCGACCAGGCGCGCGCCACCACGTTGTTGAATGCACTGGACAGCAACGAGGAGCCTGCCTCCCTGGGGCCATTGATACCGCTGGCCACTGCCGCGCAGCAGGCCAGCGCCCAGCGCTGGCTGCAGGGGCAATACCTCGAACTGCGGGCCACGTTGGAACAGGCCGATGCCGAAATCGGCCAGCGCGAAGCCGAGATTCGGTCTGCACAGGCGCGGGCGCGGGCCCTTGCAACTGTCAGTGATTACCCGCCAGCTCACGGCGGATTACAAGCAATTGTTCAGCGAGGCAGCGGTGGCCAAGCATACCTACCTGGAAAAGGAACAGGACCGTCTGGAGCAGGAGCGCGAACTGGCCATCCAGCGCTCGCGCATCGAGGAGCTGAATGCAGCGCGGCTGGCAGCGCAACACCGCCGCGCGGGCGCCATCGCTCAACTCAGGCGCGCCATGCTCGACCTGTTCGGTGATGCAGAGCGGCGAATCGCAACGCTGGCTCAGGAGTTGAGCAAGGCCGAACAACGCCACCGGCTCAAGGCATTGATATCGCCGGTGGACGGCACCGTGCAGCAACTCGCCATTCACACACAGGGCGGCGTGGTAACGCCTGCGCAGACGCTGATGGTGGTTGTACCCACCGGGCAGCCTGTGGAAGTTGAAGTGAAAGTCGAGAACAAGGACATCGGGTTTGTCTACCCGGGGCAGGCTGTGGAAGTGAAGGTGGAGACGTTCACGTTTACTAAGTACGGGGTTGTGCCGGGCGTGGTGCTGAGTATTTCAGATGACGCCATTGAAGATGAGCGGCGGGGCCTGGTTTATAGCGCTCGGATTGGGCTGGGTAAAGAATCGTTGCGTGTGGCGGAGAAAAATATGCCGTTAACGGCGGGCATGTCTGTGCGTGCCGAGGTCATTGTAGATAGGCGCAAGATTATAAGTTATTTCCTGAGTCCTTTGCAGCGACATGTTCAAGAAAGCTTGGGGGAGCGATAGATGGATTATGAAAAGGTAGGTTCTATTTTTTTTAACGTTATATGGGGCGCGCTTCGGATTTGCAGTGCGTTGATTGTAGTGGTACTTGGTTTTTGTTGGGCTGTAGTAGTCGTAATGTCTAAACCTTGGGAGCCCGTGGAGAAGGTCGTTGTAAATCCTTTGGTGTGCGGGAGGATGTCTGGAATCGTTTACGAGGTGCCAAGGCGATATGTGATCTATTGGCCGGAATATGAAGGTAAGAGCTCTTGGGAAGTTGGGTTTACTAAGAATGAAAAAGGATGTGGCGCAAACTTCGTGTCGCTTTTTTTAGCCATGAGCTGGCCGGAACTTAAGCCAGTTTCTTTTAGTGATGCGACATCATTTAACTTCAGCGGGGTGACTGTCGGCGTTGAGCCATGGGGGGCTGGAGAATCTGGTTTGAGAGCGGTGCTCAGGAGTTACCTGCGGGCAACGCCTGAAAGCATCGTTGCTCAAGCTGTTTACGATAATGAAATAGGCATGAGTTATGTGGAGGGGGTTCATCGGGCCTTTTCGGATCGCAAACAAGATTTTTTTTGGTTAGAGGAGGGTGGGGGTATGAGATACATTGTTTATTGTGTCAAAGCCTATCATGCGGATCAGTCATATTGTGATTTGAGGTACTTGCTTCCAGGTGCAGGTGTGCTGGTGAGTATACAGTTTCTCCGGGGGCGGCTTAATGAGTGGAAGGATGTTGTTACTGGTGTAAATGGTTTCTTATTAAGTGGGATGAAAAATGGAGGGAACAAATGATGAGTCTCGAGACCACAAATGTGCAGGAGGTGCGCAGCCTCCTTGATGAACATGGCGCCTCGGCGATGTATGACTAGCTAGCGGCGACAGGTGTGGCATATGGAGATTGAGCAGCCGGCTTGCCGGCGTGAATTTAAGACAAACTGTAGCTGCAGCATAGGGCTTTTATGCAAAGTCCTGTAGGAGCTAGCTTGCCTGCGATCGGCGATTTTACTATGGGAGTTTAGGTGGAGACCTTCACGTTTGCCACGTGTGGGGTTGTACCGGGCGTGGAGCTAAGTATTTAAAATGACGCTGCTTTGAATGAACGGCGAGAGTAGGTTTATAACGCTCGCCGTGCTCTTGGATACAGCGTTCTAGCACATTGGAGAGAAGGATATGCCGTTAACCGTAGGGATGGCGAACGGGCGGAAGCGATTGTGGGTAAAAGAAAAGTAACTGGTTACTTCCTGCGTCCTTTGCAGCGGTACGTAGGTGAAAGCCTGAAGGAGCGCTGAATGGTTGAGCGGAAATTGCTATATCGGCTTTACGCTGTTGTCTGGGGCGCGCTTAGAGTTTGTGCGAGCATGCTAATACTCATGGTTGCACTACCGGCGGGTTGGGGCGGGTGGCAAGCTGAATATTGGAGAATGAGAGAAGCAGAAAAGGTCGATGCAGTAGTATGTGGAAAAATATCTGGAGAGGTATACGAGTTTTCCCGATTGTATTTTCCGTTCTGGCCTGAATACGAAGGTAAAAGCTCTTTTGATACTGGGTTTGTCAATAATAATAAGGGCTGTGACGCTAACCTTATCTCGATTTTTTTGTCGATGACTTGGCCGGGGCTTGAGCCTGCTGATGATAATTTGATATTTCGACAGGGGTTGGAGCATGAGGGGTTGCTAGTAGCGGTTTCTCCCATAACACCAAGAGATGGGTTTTTGCGTAGACAGCTCGATTTTCTCTTAAGGAGCTCACCTAAGGGGTTAATAGCACTAGCCGAGCATGATGATTTGAGCCGTCTTAATCGCGTAGAAGGCCGTGATGCCGTGTTTGAGCATCACAAAAAACTTATTTATTGGGAAGGTGATTTGACGAGACTTTCAAGTGTCGGTTATTGCAAGTGGCGGCCTGCATTGCCTAATTATTACTCATGTGAAATGACCTATTTGGTGTCCGACAATATCTTGGTGAAAGTGACGATGCGTCCGGATAAATTGGAGCAGTGGCAAGATATTAGGCGTTCGGTTGATGAGTTCTTAAGTACTAGCAAAAAAACGAGGTGATATATGGTTGGCATGACTAAAGAAGACTTATTGGGTGCTCGTCGGCTTCTTGATGAAAAAGGTCTTGATGAGATGTATGATTATATGGCGGGCAAGGGGGATCGCTACGCAGTGCTGGCTAGTGGTGTCGCAAAGGGTAATTCTATCGCGGGGATAGCTGCCATAAACTTTATGAAAAAAACCGAAGATGATGCTGGACGATCCATGAGTGAGGCTGATGTCGAGAAGGTCAGATTGGAGATGGGTAGAGCCTATTTGGATCTTCAAGAACGTCGGGTTGCGGAGGGTAAGACTGGCGATCCAGAGCATTCCGAGGTCTGGAAATTCCATAGTGATGTTTTTGAGGGTTTAGGCAGATCGAGGGACGCATGGACGTTAAATTCTGTTTTCGAGTTGATGAATCCTGAAGTGCGTGAGGCGTATTGGCGAAGTGTGCTTGATGCGGCGGGAAACATCGCTAAAGAATTATGGTTGTCAATTGAAACCGATAGTAAAGTCGCCTACTCGACTTTCAATGCTCCGCTAAGCCTTCAGCCTACGGCGAAATACTGGAAGGCACGTATTGATTCGCCAAGAGCCATTGCTTCACTGCTGTATTCCTTGGGAGAGGCCACGGGAACTGGATTGGCCGACGTAATCTCGGATCTTGTGGATGTAGATGGAAATGAGCAATCAATGCCATTATTGGATATCGAAATCACCCCCACAACCGATTCCCGCCGTGACCTCCAAGGCCAGGACGACATCCGCAACGATGTCTCCAACGGCTACGTCGACCGTCGTCTAACTCACAGCATCGCCTTCACCGACAAAACCCTCGACAACACCGATTTCACCTCAGCACAGCTTGGCAGCCTGGCCACCGGCGGCATCCGCCCTGGCGAGCTCCAGCTGGACCCCAATGTGCGTCCCAACCAGCACTTGGCGCAGTTCTACCGTGACGGCAGCGAACAGCCGGACTTCAGCCTGCGCAACGCCGTGGTACTGAATGGTCTGGCGGCCATGACCACGGTAAACACGTTTGTTGATCCGTTGCTGCTCGACCTCAGCGGTCAAGGTGTGGGCATGACCGGCATCGAAGATGGCGTGCTTTTCGACATTGATAACAGCGGAGCTTTGCGCCGCACCGGCTGGGTTGATCGGCAGACCGGCATGTTGGTGCATGACGATGGCTCGGGCCAGGTCAGCAGCATCAGCCAGCTGTTCTCCGAATACTACGGCGGCAAAGCCGGCAGCGAAGGGAACTCGGGGGAAACTCTGTTTAAGGATGGCTTCGCCGCGCTGGCCAGCGTGGATGCCAACGCCGATGGCGTCATCAGCGCTGAAGACGCTATCTGGGCGCAACTGACGGTATGGGTTGATGGCAACCATGACGGGCGTGCTGATGCCGGAGAGCTGAAAGCATTGCAGGAGCACGGCATTACCCAGATCAAGGCCGGTCAGATCGCGCCGGTGGGTGAGACGCGTCAAGGAAACCAGGTGATGTCCCGCAGCACATTCACCGTCAACGGCGAAGATCGGGAAGTACTGGCAGTGAAGTTCCTCGCCGATACGGTCAGCAACCGGGTCGAAGCTCAGGAAGGCGGTGCGTTGCTGACCTCATCAAGCGGGCCGACTTCCCGACGTGCCTATGTGAGCCAGGCCCCTCAAGGCGGCGCACTGGATGCCGCAGCCTTAGGTGTTGACACGCTGTACGGCGCTGCAGGCGATGACATCCTCACAGCAGGGCCCACCGGCAGCTGGCTGGTCGGCGGCGGTGGCAGCAACACCTACCACGGTGGGGCGGGCGACGATGTGTTCGTGATCAGCGCCAGTGACGACTGGGCGAACATGCACGGCAACGGCGGGCGGGACACGGCACTGATCGTGGGCGAGCAGGGTGTCGGCCTGAACATGGCCAAGGCAGGGTTGACCATCGCGCAGGGAGGGCGGGGTAAGGACATCATCGCCAGCGGCGGTCAGCGCGGGGTTTTCATCAAGGGTGGCTCCGGCGACAGCTTGCTGATCGGTGGTGGCGGCAATGACGTGCTGGTCGGTGGCACTGGCCGCAACGACATCATTGGCGGTACCGGCAAATCTGTAATTTACGCAGGCCCCAAGGGGGATCGCATTCAGGCATCGGCGGGAGGAAGCATCATTTACGCCGGCGGCGGCGCCGGCCAGATCACCGGAGCGGCTGGCGATGACGTGATCGAGGCCGGGCGTGGTGATGCCACGATCGATGGCGGTGCCGGCACCAACCTGGTTAGCCTGCATGGTGCGCACGACCAATACCTGATCACGCGTACTGACTCGGGGCACCAGATCACGGACACTGTGGCGGGCCGAGATGGGCGCCTGACCCTGAGCAATATTCAGAAATTGAGTTTTGCAGACATCGCCGCCATCGATCTTCTTGGCGCTGGCGCCATGCCAGTGGGTGACAGGCTCGCAAACGAGCAGCTGGCTACGTTCACCACGACGGAAACCGCGGTGGTGGTGCCTGCCGTGACGCTGCTGGCAAACGACCAGCCGCTGAACAGCAGCGGGCCGCTGCGCATCGCGTCGATCAGTGATGCCAAGGGTGCGACCGTGCGCTTGAATGAACAGGGTGATGTGGAAGTCACGCCGTTGCCTGGTCATGACGGTGATGTCAGTTTTCGCTATGACTTGGTCGATGCGGCTGGCAATGCCTCGATGAGTGTGACCGAGGTGGGCAGCGGTGCATCGGCGCCATTGCGTGCGACGGTTGTCTTGCGCAATGCACATTCGCCCAGTGATCCGCTGGTGGGGCGCCAGTGGTATCTGGATGAAATCAACGTAGCGCCAGTGTGGCGAGATTTCACAGGCAAAGGCGTGAGAATCGGCCAGTTCGAGCCGGGGGGTGAGTTTGCCGTTGCACCGGAAATCTTCGACATCGAGCACCCCGACCTCAAGCCGAACATTGATGTTGTCTGGCTGCAAACCCAGCGTACCAATGGCACGCTGCCTACGCTGGCGTCCAACCACGCCACGCAAGTGGCGGGCGTGATCGTCGGCGCGCGAAATGATCAGGGCGGTGTCGGTGTTGCCTATGATGCCAGGATTGGCGGGCATTACCTGGCCAACAAAGGCGACGACCTGACCAACCTGGGGCAAATGGTCAATTACGACGTTGCCAATAACAGCTGGGGCTTCACCAAGGACTTTGCGCTCGGCAACGTTCCCGAAGGCAAGGTCGATACAGCGCTTGCACTGGCCTTCAGCACCACACTCGCCGCCACCAATGGCCGCGGGGGGCTTGGCACCATTGTCGTGGCGTCCGGCGGCAACAAACGCGACAAAGGCGGCAGTGCGCAGGGCTCGTTGACCAACAACAACCGCCATGCCATTGAAGTGGCGGCGATCAATGCCAAGGCGGACCTGTCGGTGTTGCAAGCCGCTACCGCCCCCTTCTCCAACCCAGGTTCCAGTTTGCTGGTCGCCGCACCGGGTAGTCATGTGTTGTCCAGTGGCGTAAGCCTGGAAGCCGAGCGCGGGGCGACAGTGGGGAGCGCCTACAGCACGACGCAGGGCACCAGCTTCGCCGCGCCGATCGTTTCAGGCGTGGTGGCGCTGATGCTGCAAGCCAATGCGGGGCTTGGTTACCGGGATGTGCAGCAGATCCTCGCGTTGTCTGCACGCAAGGTGGATGACGCCTCCACGCAATGGGCATACAACGCCGGGTACAACTGGAATGGCGGTGGCATGCACGCCAGCCACGACTACGGCTTCGGCATGGTCGACGCACGTGCGGCAGTGCGCCTCGCCGAATCGTGGGGCAGCCAGGCGACCAAGGCCAATGAACACCTGTTGACTGCCAGCAGTGAACCACTGGCTCACCAGGTTGCAGCTGGGCAGGTGGTTACGGTGTCCTTGACCATGGCTGCTGATGTGCTGGTGGAGCATGTGGAGGTAGACATCCACTCGACGGTGGGCCGCCTTGGCGACATGACGCTTACACTTGTGTCACCTGGGGGTACGCGCAGTGTGCTGCTTGATCGTGCGGGCAAGGCGCCGGGGTCGGGTGATGACGATCTGGGTGATTCGCGTTCGGGCATGTTCACGTACGGGTTCATGTCGACCCATCATCGCGCAGAGCGCTCGGCGGGGGAGTGGACGCTTGAGGTGCGCAATGCTGGCGCTGACCTGCCGTTGACGCTCGAGCGCTGGGCGCTGCGCCTCGCGGGCAGCCCCACAACCCTCGATGATGTTTATTACTTTACCGACGACTACGCGAACCTGGTGGCCGAGAGCCCTGGGCGGTCCCAGCTTGATGATGCCAGCAGCGGCAAGGCGGGAGGGCGCAACACATTGAATGCTGCTGCCGTCAGTCGCAGCATTTCGGTGGATTTGATCAGCGGCATTGCCAGCATTGGCGGGGCAGCGTTGACCATCGCCCCTGGCTCCGTACAGAACCTCATCAGTGGGGATGGCGACGATACCTTGATAGCTGGACCGGTCGGAGCATTGCTAGATGGGGGGCGTGGAGACAACCTGCTCAAGGGCGGGGAGGCTACTGACCGCTACGTTATCCATAAACGTGCAGATGGAAACGACGCGATCGAGCATTTCGAGAGCGCTCGTGAGGTGATCGATCTAGTTGGCTTCAGCGACCGCGGTTTTGCTGACCTGACAATGCAGCAGGAAGCCGCTGCAACAGTGATCGACCTTGGCAATGGGCAGACACTGCGGCTTCAGGGTAAAACCGCCGCCGAACTGCAGCCGGCCAACTTCCGCTTCCTCGAAGCGTTCACCGCTTCGCCAGGGTACTTCGAAGGCAATCCCGAAGGGCAGGTTCAACAACCGGTCAACGCAAATGTACTGCTGAGTGGTGGCGCGGGTGGCGTGTCGCTGACAAGCGACGACTCAGGGCAACTGGTAGCTTCCCTGACAGGCAAAATCTACACGCCCGCCACGGTTTTGCCCAGCGTGTTCGTGGTGGCGAAGCAGGAGGGTGTGAGTGATTACAAAAACACGCTGCGCGGGTTCCGGCATGGTATCGACAAGATAGACCTGAGCCAGGTAGGCATCAGTCGTTTCGAAGAGTTGCAAATCAGCAAATATGAGCGCTTCCAGCTCAATGGTTTCGCCCAGATACATGGCGTGGCAGTCGATACTCCGTCATCGGCAGGGGAGGAAAGTGTTGTGAAGTTGCTTTACCTGGATGCGCTCGAAATCGCTCAAGTGACAGCAGAGGACTTCGTCTTCGCGCAGCCGGCTGTGGTTACAGCCGAAATGACTGCCGTGCCTGAAGCGCTGGTACTTTCAGCGCAGGCATCCTTGTTTGCCGCGGAGCAATCGTTGCCGAGCGTGGGAAACCTTGTCGATGCTATGGCTGCATTCGCACCCAAACCCGCTGCTTCTGCAATATTCGGGGATGTATCGGCTCTGCGCATTGACGCGACGATTGCCGCAGCGGCTTAGCCGTGGCGCAAGCAAGGCTGTGTTGATATCCGTTGGTCCCTTCGCGGCAGACCGCCGCGAAGGGGCCAAGGCTTTGTTAGACTTGGCCTCTTTTGCCAAGCCAACGGAGCTTCCCCATGATCATCTCCACCACCAGCCAGCTCGAAGGCCGCCCGATTGCGGAATACCTTGGTGTAGTCAGCTCCGAATCGGTGCAGGGCATCAACTTCGTGCGCGATTTCTTCGCGCGCTTTCGCGACTTCTTCGGCGGCCGCTCGCAAACGTTGGAAAGCGCACTGCGCGAGGCCCGTGAGCAGGCAA
>Ga0160474_100346_pt1 | contig 18435 bp, 16 predicted proteins | sample HID1975K_E11MG_FD_108240 | JGI IMG/M metagenome (GOLD analysis project Ga0160474, IMG submission 108240) | Enriched soil microbial communities from UW Madison campus, WI, USA - HID1975K_E11 MG | ecosystem: Environmental > Terrestrial > Soil > Unclassified | place: USA: Madison, Wisconsin...
CCGACCAGCTTCGACACGCTGACCAGCGTGAGCAGAATGAGGACGGTATAGGCTGACTGCATCCGTGAAAGCTTCCTTTATGAATCAATAACCGCAGCGGGGCGAAACTTCGCCATTGAAACAATATGTTAGCGGCGTATGGCAATGCGGGGCCGCTGCACGATAGTCGCAGGTGCGGCGGGAATATGTAACACGATGCTACCCACCACGTGCCATTAACGCTGCGTGTTCACTCTCCAGGCTTGAAATGACGCTATGTCGACGTATAATCAATCTTAACGAATAACGTTAAGCGTTCAGGCCCATGATTCAAGCCTTCAGCTGTGCTGACACGGAAGCACTCTTCACGACTGCAAAGACACGGCGTTGGTCAGATATCAAATCTGTCGCAGAGCGCAAATTGGCCATGCTTGATGCTGCCACAGAACTGCGCGACCTTCGCTCTCCTCCGGGCAATCGCCTGGAACAGTTGAGCGGTAATCGCGCCGGCCAACACAGCATACGAGTCAATGATCAGTGGCCCGTGTGCTTTATCTGGACGGAAAACGGTCCGGCAAACGTTGAAATTGTCGATTACCACTGAGGTGAATCATGCTCAAGAATGGCATGCGTCCAATACATCCTGGTGAAGTTCTGCGCGAGGACTTCCAGAAAGAAATGGGGTTCAGTGCCGCTGCTCTGGCGCGGGCATTGGGTGTTGCGACGCCAACGGTCAACAACATCCTGCGCGAGCGTGGCGGCATTTCCGCCGACATGGCACTGCGCCTGGCCATCTGCCTGGACACCACACCGGAGTTCTGGCTCAACCTGCAAATCGCCTTCGATTTGCGCACAGCCGAACAGCAACATGGTGATGAGATCATCGGATCCGTGCAGCGCTTGGTCGCTTGAGACATATCTCGATCAATAAAGTCGGGCGCCACAGGCGTGGCGCCGCGCGGATCGATCCAGCATAATCCCGCGACTAACTTTCGAAAAATGGAGAAATTGGGGAACCTTTGCCCCAATGTACACAATGACTTACACGCTCTACGGCATCAAAGCCTGTGACACCATGAAAAAGGCGCGTACCTGGCTCGAAGACAAAGCCATCGCCTACGAATTCCATGACTACAAAACCCAAGGCATCGACCGTGACAGCCTGAACCGCTGGTGCGACGAGCACGGCTGGGAAGTCATCCTCAACCGTGCCGGCACCACCTTCCGCAAGCTCGACGACGCCAGCAAGGCCGATATCGACCAGGCCAAGGCCGTCGAGCTGATGCTTGCCCAACCTTCGATGATCAAGCGCCCGGTGCTCGATCTGGGCGAGCGCACCCTGGTTGGTTTCAAACCTGATTCGTATGCCGCAGCGCTGGCCTGAGCCCGCCTGCGCTTCCACCCTATTTCGCACGAGGTAATCCCATGTCCAATACCCTGTTCAGCCTGGCCTTCGGTGTCGGCTCCCAGAACCGCCAGGGCACCTGGCTTGAAGTCTTCTACGCACAACCACTGGTCAACCCAAGCGCCGAGCTGATCGCTGCCGTTACCCCGATCCTCGGCTACGAAGGCGGCAACCAGGCCATTGCGTTCAGCAACGCGCAAGCGGCGCAGCTGGCTGAAGCCGTGAAAGGCGTCGATGCCGCCCAAGCTGCCCTGCTGACCCGCCTGGCCGAAAGCCACAAGCCGCTGGTCGCCACCCTGCTGGCCGAAGACGCTGCGCTGACCTCGACCCCAGAGGCCTACCTCAAGCTGCACCTGCTGTCGCACCGCCTGGTCAAGCCGCACGGCGTGAGCCTGGCCGGCATCTTCCCGCTGCTGCCAAACGTCGCCTGGACCAACCAAGGCGCCGTCGACCTGGGCGAGCTGGCCGAACTGCAACTGGAAGCACGCCTGAAGGGCGAGCTGCTGGAAGTGTTCTCGGTGGACAAGTTCCCGAAAATGACCGATTACGTGGTCCCGGCCGGCGTGCGTATCGCCGACACCGCCCGTGTGCGCCTGGGCGCCTACATCGGCGAAGGGACCACCATCATGCACGAAGGCTTCGTCAACTTTAACGCGGGCACCGAAGGCCCAGGCATGATCGAAGGCCGCGTTTCGGCGGGCGTCTTCGTCGGCAAGGGTTCGGACCTGGGCGGCGGCTGCTCGACCATGGGCACCCTGTCCGGTGGCGGCAACATCGTCATCAAGGTCGGCGAAGGCTGCCTGATCGGCGCCAACGCCGGTATCGGCATCCCGCTGGGCGACCGCAACACCGTTGAAGCTGGCCTGTACATTACCGCTGGCACTAAGGTGAACCTGCTCGACGAGAACAACGAGCTGGTCAAAGTGGTCAAGGCCCGCGACCTGGCCGGCCAGACCGACCTGCTGTTCCGTCGCAACTCGCTGAACGGCGCGGTGGAATGCAAGACCCACAAGTCGGCCATCGAGCTGAACGAAGCGCTGCACGCCCACAACTGAGAACCTTCCTCGGTTTGAAGTGATAAGATCGGGTCTGGCGTAATGCCAGACCCGTTTTTCATTCCAGGCCCCGCGACCATGTTCCAGCCCTCCCCCTGGCGTGCCGATTTCCCCGCCATCGCCGCCCTGCAACGGCAGCACCAGACTTACCTGGACAGCGCCGCCACCAGCCAGAAACCGCAAGCCCTGATTGATGCCCTGAGCCATTACTACGGCCATGGCGCGGCGAACGTGCACCGTGCCCAACACCTGCCCGGCGCGCTGGCGACCCAGGCGTTCGAAACCAGCCGCGACAAGGTTGCCGCCTGGCTCAATGCCGCCGATTCGCGGCAGATCGTTTTCACCCATGGTGCCACCTCGGCCCTTAACCTGCTGGCCTATGGCCTGGAGCACCGCTTCGAAGCCGGTGACGAAATCGCCGTCAGTGCCCTGGAACACCATGCCAACCTGCTTCCCTGGCAGCAGCTGGCCCGGCGGCGCAACCTTCGCCTGGTCATCTTGCCGCTCGACATTCACGGCTGCATCGACCTCGATCAGGCCCTGCAACTGATCGGGCCACGCACGCGGGTACTGGCAGTCAGCCAGCTGTCCAACGTGCTGGGCACCTGGCAACCGCTGTCGGCGTTGCTGGCCCATGCCCGGGCCCAAGGCGCATTGACTGTGGTCGACGGGGCCCAGGGCGTGGTGCATGGCCGCCATGATGTGCAGCAGTTGGCGTGCGACTTCTATGTCTTTTCCAGCCACAAGCTGTATGGGCCGGAAGGGGTTGGCGTGCTGTACGGTCGCAGCCAGGCGCTGGCGCTGCTGCGCCACTGGCAATTTGGCGGTGAGATGGTGCAACTGGCCGAGTACCAGAGCGCCAGCTTCCGCCCCGCCCCGCTGGGCTTCGAAGCCGGCACCCCACCGATCGCGGGTGTCATCGGCCTGGGCGCCACGCTCGATTACCTGGCCAGCCTCGATGCTCAGGCGGTCGAACGGCATGAGGCCAGCTTGCACCAGCACTTGCTGCGCGGCCTGGCCGACCGCGATGGCATCCGCGTGCTCGGCGCGCCACAGACGGCCTTGGCCAGCTTCGTGATCGAAGGGGTGCACAACGCCGATATCGCCCATCTGCTGACCGAGCAAGGCATCGCCGTGCGTGCCGGCCATCATTGCGCCATGCCGCTGCTCAAAGGGCTGGGGCTTGAGGGGGCGATTCGGGTGTCGCTGGGGCTGTATAACGACAGCGATGACCTGCAGCGCTTTTTCGACGCGCTGGATCAAGGGCTGGAGATGTTGCGATGAGTTTGCCGACAGCTGCCCGAGAGGCGCAGGAACAGTTCGAGCAGGCCCGCGGCTGGGAGCAACGTGCGCGGCTGCTGATGCAGTGGGGTGATCGTCTTGAGCCGCTGAGTGAGGCCGACAAATGCGAGCACAACCGCGTGCATGGCTGTGAAAGCCTGGTGTGGCTGGTGGCTGAACAACAGGATGGCCAGTGGCGATTCAAGGCCAGCAGCGATGCACGGTTGTTGCGCGGGTTGCTGGCCTTGCTGCTGGTGCGGGTGCAGGGCCTGGCCAGCAGCGAGCTGGCTGAGCTGGATTTGCCGGGCTGGTTCAGCCAGTTAGGCCTGGAGCGGCAACTGTCCCCCTCGCGCAGCAATGGCCTGCATGCAGTGTTGCTGCGGATGGCAGAGCTGGGTGCTGTCAGTTGAATCAGCGCCTTACTCGGCTTTGACCCGCTCTGACGGCCGCCTGGCACCCGCCACCAGTTTTTCCACGGCCTTGCTGGCCGCGACCATGCCAAAGGTCGCGGTCACCATCATCACCGCGCCAAAACCACCCGAGCAGTCCAGGCGCACGCCTTCACCGACGAAACTCTTCTGCAGGCAAACGCTGCCATCCCCCTTGGGGTAGCGCAGCTGCTCGCTGGAAAACACACACGGCACGGCGTAGTTACGGCTGACATTGCGCGAGAAGTTGTAGTCGCGACGCAAGGTGGACCGCACCCGCGAAGCCAGCGGGTCGTTGAAGGTCTTGTTGAGGTCACCGACCTGAATTTGCGTTGGGTCGATCTGCCCCCCCGCGCCACCGGTGGTCACGACGCCGATCTTGCGCCGCTTGCACCAGGCAATCAGCGCGGCCTTGGCCATGACGCTGTCGATGCAGTCGATGACGAAGTCGAGGCCTTCGGTGATGTACTCGGCCATGGTCTCGCGGGTGACGAAGTCAGCTACCGCGTGCACCGTGCACGCTGGGTTTATCGCCCGCAGGCGCTCGGCCATGACCTCGACCTTGGGCCGCCCCACTTGCCCTTCGAGGGCATGGGCCTGACGGTTGGTATTGCTGACACAGACATCGTCGAGGTCGAACAGGGTAATCTCGCCCACGCCACTGCGCGCCAACGCCTCGGCCGCCCACGAGCCGACCCCGCCGATACCGACGATCGCCACATGGGCCTGTTTCAACCGTTGCAGGCCATCATCGCCATACAACCGGGCGACGCCGGCAAAGCGTGGATCTTCTGTGCTCATCTTGCTACCCCGAAGCGCATACCGCTAAAAACGGCGCGCATTATATGCCAATGGCGCCGTTAGCCTCCATGGTTAGGAAAGTGCCGGCCAATCCTGCTTTAATATTCACTCAATTCGACAGACTTGGACGACAATGTCATCACGCAAATTCGGCCTCAACCTGGTCGTGGTCCTGGCCATCGCGGCGCTGTTCACCGGGTTCTGGGCGCTGATCAACCGCCCCGTCTCCGCGCCTGCCTGGCCGGAGCAGATCTCTGGTTTCTCGTACTCGCCCTTCCGCCTCGGCGAGAGCCCACAAAAGGGCCAGTACCCCAGCGACGACGAGATGCGCCAAGACCTGGAGCAGATGAGTAAGCTGACTGACAGCATCCGCATCTATACCGTAGAGGGCACCCAGGCAGATATCCCGCGCCTGGCCGAGGAATTCGGCCTGCGGGTGACCTTGGGTATCTGGATCAGCCCGGACCTTGAGCGCAACGAGCGCGAAATCGCCACCGCCATCGAACTGGCCAACACCTCGCGCAGCGTGGTGCGGGTGGTGGTCGGCAACGAGGCGCTGTTCCGCGAAGAAGTCACGCCCGAGGCACTGATCCAGTACCTGGACCGGGTACGCGCCGCCGTCAAGGTGCCGGTCACCACCAGTGAGCAGTGGCACATCTGGAAAGAACACCCGGAGCTGGCTAAGCACGTCGACCTGATCGCCGCGCACATCCTGCCTTACTGGGAGTTCGTGCCGATGCAGGACTCGGTGGAGTTCGTGCTTGACCGCGCCCGCGACCTCAAGCAGCAGTTCCCGCGCAAGCCGCTGCTGCTGTCGGAAGTCGGCTGGCCGAGCAATGGCCGCATGCGCGGCGGTGCCGATGCGACCCAAGCTGACCAGGCCATCTACCTGCGTACCCTGGTGAACACGCTCAACCGCCGCGGTTACAACTACTTTGTGATCGAGGCCTACGACCAGCCCTGGAAAGCCAGTGACGAAGGTTCGGTGGGGGCTTACTGGGGCGTGTTCAACGCCGAGCGCCAGCAGAAGTTCAACTTCGATGGCCCGGTAGTCGCCATCCCGCAGTGGCGTGCCCTGGCGGTCGCCTCGGTGGTGCTGGCGATGATTGCCCTGATGGTGCTGTTCATCGATGGCTCTGCCCTGCGCCAGCGCGGCCGCACCTTCCTGACCTTCATCACCTTCCTGTGTGGGTCGGTGCTGGTATGGATTGCCTACGACTACAGCCAGCAATACAGCACCTGGTTCAGCCTCACCGTGGGCGTGCTGTTAGCGCTGGGTGCGCTGGGCGTGTTCATCGTGTTGCTGACAGAAGCCCACGAACTGGCCGAGGCGGTATGGATACACAAGCGCCGTCGCGAATTCCTGCCGGTGCAGGCCGACAGCGCCTACCGGCCCAAGGTGTCGGTGCACGTCCCCTGCTACAACGAGCCTCCCGAGATGGTCAAACAGACCCTCGATGCCCTGGCCGCGCTGGACTACCCCGACTACGAAGTATTGGTGATCGACAACAACACCAAGGACCCGGCCGTGTGGGAGCCCCTGAAGGCCCACTGCGAGAAGCTTGGCGAGCGCTTCAAGTTCTTCCATGTCGCGCCCCTGGCCGGTTTCAAGGGCGGCGCGCTCAATTACCTGCTCCCGCACACCGCTAAAGATGCCGAAGTGATCGCAGTAATCGACTCCGACTACTGCGTCGACCGCAACTGGCTCAAGCACATGGTGCCGCATTTCGCCGACCCGAAAATCGCCGTGGTGCAGTCGCCACAGGACTACCGCGACCAGCACGAAAGCGCCTTCAAGAAGCTGTGCTACAGCGAGTACAAGGGCTTCTTCCACATCGGCATGGTCACCCGCAACGACCGTGACGCGATCATCCAGCACGGCACCATGACCATGACCCGCCGTTCAGTCCTTGAAGAGCTGGGCTGGGCTGAATGGTGCATCTGCGAGGACGCCGAGCTGGGCCTGCGGGTATTCGAAAAAGGCCTGTCGGCCGCCTACGCCCACAACAGCTACGGCAAGGGCCTGATGCCCGACACCTTCATCGACTTCAAGAAGCAGCGCTTCCGCTGGGCCTACGGCGCTATCCAGATCATCAAGCACCATGCCGGCGCCCTGCTGCGCGGCAAGGGCAGCGAGCTGACCCGCGGCCAGCGCTATCACTTCCTGGCCGGCTGGCTGCCGTGGATCGCCGACGGCATGAACATCTTCTTCACCGTCGGCGCACTGCTGTGGTCGGCGGCGATGATCATCGTGCCTCACCGGGTCGACCCGCCGCTGATGATCTTCGCCATCCCCCCGCTGGCGCTGTTCTTCTTCAAGGTGGGCAAGATCATCTTCCTGTACCGCCGGGCGGTCGGGGTCAACCTCAAGGATGCCTTCGCCGCCGCGCTGGCGGGGCTGGCGTTGTCGCACACCATCGCCAAGGCGGTGCTGTACGGGTTCTTCACCAGCAGCATGCCGTTCTTCCGCACGCCCAAGAATGCCGACAGCCATGGTGTGCTGGTGGCCCTCTCCGAAGCGCGCGAAGAACTGTTCATCATGCTGCTGTTGTGGGGCGCGGCGTTGGGCATCTATCTGGTGCAAGGGTTGCCAAGCTCGGACATGCGCTTCTGGGTGGCGATGCTGCTGGTGCAGTCGTTGCCATACCTGGCGGCATTGGTGATGGCGTTGCTGTCGTCGTTGCCAAAACCTGCCGAGAAGAACGTCGAAGCACAAGCCACCTGAAACAGGCCGGGGCCGCCCAGCGGCCCCATTGCCCCGTGCCGACAACCCTCGTTTGATATAAGATAACGCCCCTCGTTTTTCCGCCTTGCCTTGCCCCGGAGTTCCCCATGACGGCCCCTGCCGAGCTCTCGCCTACCCTTCAACTGGCCTGCGACCTGATCCGTCGCCCCTCGGTCACCCCCGTCGATGCCGACTGCCAGGCGCAGATGATGAATCGCCTGGGCGCCGTGGGCTTCCAGCTCGAACCCATGCGCATCGAAGACGTCGACAACTTCTGGGCCAGCCATGGCAACCAGGACGGCCCGGTGCTGTGCTTCGCCGGCCATACCGACGTGGTGCCGACCGGCCCGGTGCAGCAGTGGCAGCACGAGCCGTTCGAAGCGCTGATCGATGCCGATGGCATGCTCTGCGGCCGTGGCGCCGCCGACATGAAAGGCAGCCTGGCGTCGATGGTGGTGGCCAGCGAGCGCTTCGTGCGCGACTACCCCGACCACCGTGGCAAGGTCGCTTTCCTGATCACCAGCGACGAAGAAGGCCCGGCCCACCACGGCACCAAGGCCGTGGTCGAGCGCCTGAAAGCACGCAACGAGCGCCTGGACTGGTGCATCGTCGGTGAGCCTTCGAGCACCACCCTGCTCGGCGACGTGGTCAAGAACGGCCGCCGCGGCTCGCTGGGCGCCAAACTGACTGTGCGCGGCAAGCAAGGCCATGTGGCCTACCCGCACCTGGCGCGCAACCCGATCCACCTCGCCGCCCCCGCCCTGGCAGAACTGGCGGCCGAGCATTGGGACGAAGGCAACGCGTTCTTCCCGCCAACCAGCTTCCAGATCTCCAACCTCAATTCCGGCACTGGCGCCACCAACGTGGTACCCGGCGAGCTGACTGCGCTGTTCAACTTCCGCTTCTCTACCGAGTCGACCGTCGAAGGCCTGCAGCAGCGGGTGGCGGCAATCCTCGACAAGCATCAGCTTGACTGGAGCGTCGACTGGGCACTGTCCGGCCTGCCTTTCCTTACCGAGCCGGGCGAATTGCTGGATGCGGTGTCGGCCAGCATCAAGGCCGTCACCGACCGGGATACCCGCCCGTCCACCAGCGGCGGTACCTCCGATGGCCGGTTCATCGCCACCATGGGCACCCAGGTGGTAGAACTCGGCCCGGTCAACGCCACCATTCACCAGGTCGATGAGCGCATCCTGGCCAGCGACCTCGACCTGCTGACCGAGATCTACTACCAGACCCTGGTCCGGTTGCTCGCCTGATGCTGGCCTGCCCCCTCTGCCAGGCAGCCCTGTCGCGGCTCGACAATGGCGTGGTGTGCCCTGCCGGCCACCGCTTCGACCGCGCCCGCCAGGGTTACCTGAACCTGCTGCCGGTGCAGCACAAGAACAGCCGCGACCCGGGTGACAACCAAGCCATGGTCGAAGCCCGTCGCGACTTCCTCGACGCCGGGCACTACGCCCCGGTGGCCGGTCGCCTGGCCGAGCTCGCTGCCGAGCGCCAGCCGGGTGCGTGGCTGGACATCGGCTGCGGTGAAGGCTATTACACCGCGCAGCTGGCCCAAGCCCTGCCCGATGCCGACGGCTACGCCCTGGACATTTCTCGCGAAGCGGTCAAGCGCGCCTGCCGGCGTGATCCGTCGGTCACCTGGATGGTCGCCAGCATGGCCCGCGTGCCCCTGGCCGACGCCAGCTGCCAGTTCATCGCCAGTGTGTTCAGCCCGCTGGACTGGGCCGAAGCCAAGCGCCTGCTCAGCCCTGGCGGTGGACTGATGCGGGTCGGCCCGACCAGCGGCCACCTGATGGAGCTGCGTGAAGTGCTCTACGATGAAGTGCGCCCGTACGCCGACGACAAGCACCTGGCCTTGGTACCGGACGGCATGGCCCATGCGCACAGCGAAACCCTTGAGTTCCGCCTGAGCCTGGCTGCGCCCAAGGCACGTGCCGACCTGCTGGCCATGACCCCGCACGGCTGGCGCGCCAGCGCCGAAAAACGGGCACTGGTGATCGACCAGGCCGAGCCGTTCGAGGTCACGGTTTCCATGCGTTATGACTATTTCGTGCGCCAAGACTGAGCACACCCGGAGCCCTTATGCGCCAACCTGATATCGAGATTTACCTGAAGGACGCCGACGTCGACCACAAGCAGATTGCCGCCTGGCTCGCCGAGGCCGTCGGCCCGTGCAGCGAATGGCAGCAAAAAGGCCAGACCTTCAAATGCAAGGCCGGTAACATTCCAGTCACTTGGTTACCCAAGGCTGTAGGGAAATGGAACAGCCTTTACCTAGAAAGCGACCAGACGCCGTGGGCTGATGACGTCGCCTGTGCACGCGCCGCGCATGCCGCGCTCGGCGTCGAAGTACGCTGCGCACCGGGTGGCTGGGTCGAGGAAGACGGTGAAGAAGATGCCGATCGCTGGATCCGCATCAGCGCCGACGGTGAAGAGGAAATCACCTGGCGCACCAGCTGAACACGCTGGAAACTGATCGCATCAGGCTGCAAGTGACACGGACTTGCAGCTTGAGGCTTACCACATGAGGCTCAGAGCCCTACTACGTCCTCGGCTTGCAGGCCTTTCTGGCCCTGCACGCAGGCGTACTCGACCTGTTGCCCTTCGACCAGGGTACGATGCCCCTCACCGCGGATCGCCCGATAATGGACGAACACATCCGCACCACCTTCGCGCTGAATGAAGCCATAGCCCTTGGCATCGTTGAACCACTTTACATTCCCAGTCTCACGAGACGACATCTGAACTACTCCGGATTTTTATTGTGAAGATCGCCTTGTAGGCCCGCAGTCATCACCGCGTGCCGACGCCGCTTGCCGAAATATCCTGCAAGTGGCAGGCCGAGTATATGACACAGATTAAAAAAATTTGATGACGGTCCGGATTTTTGCCGGTTTTTGCTGAACTTACGCACATACGGCAGACTAATTGGCTGGATACTCACCTGAAAATCACTCCCAGGGCCTACTCCTCATGACCCGTTCCCCCCTGCGCCGCCTGATCTTCGGCGCCCTGCGTCGCCTGTTGTACCTGTGGGTGCGCTCCGAGACCATCAATCAGTCGTCGCTGACGCTCAAGCTCGACCGCAGCCGCCCGGTGTTCTATGCCCTGCCGTCGCCCTCGCTGACCGACCTGGCAGTACTCGACCGCGAGTGCACCAAGGCAGGGCTGCCACGCCCGGTGCTGCCGGTGGCCGTGGGCACCCTGCACGAGCCAGCCGCGTTCTTTTACCTGACGCCCGACCCCGACTGGCTGGGCCGCCAGGACAAAAGCGGCGCCCCGCCCACCCTCGAACGCCTGGTCGCGGCCGTGACCCAGCACGCCGAGGAAGACGCGCAGATCATTCCGGTGAGTGTGTTCTGGGGCCAAAGCCCCGCCAGTGAGTCCAGCCCCTGGAAGTTGCTGTTCGCCGACAGCTGGGCGGTCACCGGGCGCCTGCGCCGGCTGCTGACCGTGCTGATCCTGGGGCGCAAGACGCGTGTGCAGTTCTCTGCACCGATCCACCTGCGTGAACTGGTGCAGCACAACAAGGGCCACGAGCGCACCGTGCGCATGGCCCAGCGCCTGATGCGCGTGCACTTCCGTAACCTCAAGACAGCCGTGATCGGCCCGGACATCTCGCATCGACGCAACCTGGTCAAGGGCCTGGTGCATGCGCCACAGGTACGCCAGGCCATCAGCGACGAAGCCGAGCGCGAGGGCATCCCCCTGGCCAAGGCCGAAGCCCAGGCGCTGCGCTATGGCAACGAGATCGCCTCGGACTACACCTACACCGCGATCCGCTTCCTTGAAGTGGTGCTCAGCTGGTTCTGGAACAAGATCTACGACGGCATCAAGGTCAACCACATCGAGCAGGTGCAAGGCATCGCCCCGGGCCATGAAGTGATCTACGTACCCTGCCACCGCAGCCACATCGACTACCTGCTGCTGTCGTACCTGCTGTTCCGCAACGGCCTCACCCCGCCGCACGTGGCGGCCGGCATCAACCTCAACATGCCGGTCGTCGGTAGCCTGCTGCGCCGTGGCGGGGCGTTCTTCATGCGCCGCACCTTCAAGGGCAACCCGCTTTATACCGCCGTGTTCAACGAGTACCTGCACACGTTGTTCAGCAAAGGGTTCCCAGTGGAGTACTTCGTCGAAGGCGGCCGTTCGCGCACCGGGCGGATGCTGCAACCGCGTACCGGCATGCTGGCGATCACCCTGCGCAGCTTCCTGCGCTCGTCGCGCACACCCATCGTCTTCGTGCCGGTGTACATCGGCTATGAGCGCGTGCTCGAAGGCCGTACTTACCTGGGCGAACTGCGCGGCGCGAGCAAGAAGAAGGAGTCGATCTTCGACATCTTCAAGGTCTTCAGTGCCCTGAAGCAGCGCTTTGGCCAGGTCTACGTCAACTTCGGCGAGCCGATCCGCCTGGCGGGCTTCCTCGACGAGCAGCAACCCGGCTGGCGTGAACAGGACCACGGCCCGCAGTTCCGCCCGGCCTGGCTCAACCAGGCCACTTCACGCCTGGGCGACACTGTGGCGCGCCACCTCAACGAAGCCGCAGCGATCAACCCGGTCAACCTGGTGGCCCTGGCGCTGCTGTCCACCAGCCGCCACGCCCTCGACGAACGTGCCCTGAGCCGCGTACTGGATCTGTATCTGTCGCTGTTGCGCAAAGTGCCGTATTCGCCCCACACCACCTTGCCGGAGGGGGATGGCCTGGCCTTGATCGAGCATGTGAAGGGCATGAAGCTGCTGTCTGAGCAGAAGGACGCCTTGGGCCGCATCTTGTATCTGGATGAAGCCGATGCGGTGTTGATGACCTATTACCGCAACAACGTCCTGCACATCTTCGCCCTGCCGGCCCTGCTGGCCAGCTTCTTCCTCAGCAGCTCACGCATGAGCCGCGAACTGCTTGGCCAGTATGTCCGGGCGCTGTACCCGTACCTGCAAACTGAACTGTTCCTGCGCTGGGCGCCGGAGCAACTGGACGAGGTGATCGACCAGTGGCTGGCAGCACTGGTCGAACAAGGGCTGTTGCGCCAGGAAAACGATGTTTACCTGCGCCCGGCACCGAGCTCTCGGCCGTTCGTATTGCTGACGTTGCTGGCCCGCAACATAACCCAGACCTTGCAGCGCTTCTACATGGCCACTTCGCTGTTGCTCAACAGCGGCCAGCACACCTTGAGTGCCGAAGCGCTGGAAGACCTCTGCGTGATGATGGCCCAGCGCCTGTCGATTCTGCATGGCCTCAACGCCCCTGAATTCTTCGACAAGACCCTGTTCCGCCACTTCATCCAGACGTTGATCGAGCAAGGCGTGCTGCAAGCAGACGCGCAAGGCAAGCTGGGCTACCACGACAAGCTCGCCGAGGTGGCCGAAGCGGTCGCCAAGCGCGTGTTGTCGGCGGAGTTACGCTTGTCGATCCGCCAGGTGGCCTTGCATCGGGATGAGGTGCCAGACGCCCGCGAAGGGTAAGGGTTCAGGCTGCCGATAGGTACCAAGGGGATTCAGAATCAGTTCGCTGTTTCCATAAAATCCCCTGGTCATTGAGGACAACAGGCATGAACACCTCCAATCCCGTCGAGATCATCGCAACCCTTACTTCCCCACAGCTCCCAATGCTGCCGTCAGGCTCACCTCGCCTGGGCATTTACATTTACGGGGAGGTGGCTGGCACGAAGCGCTTGCTTGCTGGCAACAGCAGCCAGTGCTTGGGGGGGCCCATGCCCATGCGCCTGCTTCTCGACCAACAGGCACTTGCAAGCACTCAGCAACTCTCCCTGGAGGCCCGCTGCAGCGTAGGTGCCGGAGAGGACGCGGTGATCGCACGTCATACTCGAACGCTTGATGTCGATGAAATCGAAACGATCGGATCCTTGGACCTCATTCTGGAGGCTGTCGACTCAGCCGAAGAATCGCCGAGTGAGCAGCCACTTCCACCTACCGTCGTTACACTGACAGGTCAGGTCAATATCCCCGCCGAACTCATGCAAACACCGGCCTATCTTGACGCAACACTACTGGTGATCCAGGAAGACGGTCGCAGCAACAGATATTCGAGCAACATCGCTGATCATTCTCTGTACATCGAAGGTGAAGTCGCGCCTTTTACGCTGTACATCGACACCGCAACCCTCCCCACGGGCCAACAGGTTAAGTTGCATTTCGGGCTGTATGACCTGGAACGCAAGCAACTCTTTGCAGGTAACGTCATCAAGAACCTGGATATTTCCAACCCTCCCGACCTGAGCGATATCGTCCTGCGCAAGCCTCGCCACTGATTCATCGCGCAAAATCCGCTAAAGTCCCTGGGGTTGGCCAAAAGCCAGCGCCAAGGACTACGGAGATTCCATGAAAAAGCTCTTTATGCTGTGTTGCGCATCCCTGCTTGCAGCCTGCTCCAGCCACACCCCATCGACCCAGGCCAGCCTGGACGGCGAAGTCTTCTACTTGCAGCGCATCGCCCTGCCCCCAACCGCCACCCTCAGCGTGAGCTTGCAGGACGTGTCGCTGATGGACGCACCCGCAGTGACCCTGGCCAGCCAGGCCGGCCCGGTTAAAGGCAACGTGCCGCTGCCGTTCCACCTCACCTACGACCCGGCCCAGGTCAAGCCCGGCCACCGCTATGCGATCAGCGCGCGCATCGAGCTCGACGGCAAGCTGCTGTTCATCAACACCGAACACCACGGCGTGAAACTCGACGGCAGCGACACCCAGCCCGTGCGCATCAAGGTCGATCAGGTTCGCTGACACCCGTCTATTTCTGTTCAGAAGGAAAGCTTCATGATTCGCTCCTCCCTGCGCTTCACTACCCTGTGCGCCGGCTTGCTGCTGTCTGCCAGTGCCCTGGCCTTGTCGCTGGGCGACCTGTCCCAGAAGGACGCCACCGGTGGCCTGAAAGACGCGCTGACCCAAGGCGCGCAGATTGCCGTCAAGCAACTGAGCACCCCAGGCGGTTTCAACAACAACCCGGACGTGCGCATCGAACTGCCGGGCAACCTCGGCAAGGCCGCCAAAGCCATGAAGATGTTCGGCAAGGGTGACCAGGTCGATGCCTTGGAAACCAGCATGAACAAGGCCGCCGAGGCTGCCGTGCCACAAGCCCAGGCGATCCTGGTCGATGCTGTCAAGAACATGAGCGTGACCGATGCCAAGGGCATCCTCAGCGGTGGCGACGATTCGGCCACCCAGTACCTGAACAAGAGCAGCCGCGAACAGATCCGCGCCAAGTTCCTGCCGATCGTCAAGCAAGCCACCGACAAGGTGGGCCTGGCCCAGCAGTACAACAACTTTGCCGGGCAAGCAGTGGCATTGGGCGTGGTCGACGCCAAGAGCGCCAGCATCGAGAACTACGTGACCGAAAAGGCGCTGGATGGCCTGTTCGAGATGATCGGCAAGCAAGAACAAAGCATTCGCCAGAACCCGGCCGAGGCTGCAACCAGCCTGGCCAAGAAGGTCTTCGGCGTTCTGTGATAGCCAAGGGGCTGCTTTGCAGCCCATTCGCGGGACAAGCCCGCTCCCACAGGGCCTCACTTTGAGATACGCAAGCACTTGGACTGCCCCAAGGATTGGATTGGTGTCCAACTTCTTGGGGGGTAGTCCAGGCCTCACTTTGAGATACGCAGCACTTGTGGGAGCGGGCTTGCCCCGCGAATGGAGGGCACCGCCCTCCCCTGCGGCCTTCAGTCTTTCCGGACCCTGAACCACGCCGCATACAGCGCCGGCAAGAACAGCAGGGTCAACGCGGTCGCAACAATCAACCCGCCCATGATCGCCACCGCCATCGGCCCATAGAACACACTGCGCGACAACGGGATCATCGCCAATACCGCCGCCAGCGCGGTCAGCACGATCGGGCGGAAGCGCCGTACCGTGGCCTCGATGATCGCCTGCCAACGCGCCATGCCCGCCGCGATGTCCTGTTCGATCTGGTCTACCAGAATCACCGAGTTGCGCATGATCATCCCGGCCAGGGCAATGGTGCCGAGCATGGCGACGAAGCCGAACGGCTGGCGGAACACCAGCAGGAACAAGGTCACCCCAATCAGCCCCAAGGGCGCGGTCAGGAACACCATCACCGTGCGCGAGAAGCTGCGCAGCTGGATCATCAGCAAACTCAACACCACCACGATGAACAGCGGCATGCCGGCATTCACCGATTTCTGCCCGCGCTCCGAATCCTCCACCGTGCCGCCTACCTCGAGCAGGTAGCCATCCGGCAGCTTGGCCTTGATCGCCTGCAGTGTCGGCTCGATCTGCCGCACCAGCGTCGCGGGTTGTTCCTTGTCATAGATGTCGGCGCGTACGGTCACCGTCGGCAAACGGTTACGGTGCCAGATGATGCCCTCCTCGAAGCCATACTCCAGGGTCGCCACCTGCGACAGCGCCACGCTCTGGCCGTTGTCGGTGGGCAACGCCAGGCTGCCGAGGTTGGCCAGTTCGCTGCGTTCCTTGTGCGTGCCGCGCAGCAGGATTTCGATCAATTCGTTGTCTTCGCGATACTGGCTAACCGTGGTCCCGGTCAGCGAGCTCTGCAAGAAGCTGGACAACTGCGCGGTGCTGACGCCGAGGGCGCGCGCGCGGTCCTGGTCTATCTCCAGGAACACCGCTTTGCTCGGCTCTTCCCAGTCCAGGTGCACGTTCACCACATGCGGGTTCTCACGCACCTTGTCGGCCACCTCGCGGGCCAGGGCCCGGGCCTTCTCGATGTGCTCGCCGGTCACCCGGAACTGCACCGGGTAGCCCACGGGTGGGCCGTTCTCCAGGCGGGTGACGCGGCCGCGCAGCTCGGGGAATTGCTGGTCCATGGTGGTGATCAGCCAGCTGCGCAGGCGCTCACGGTCATCCATCGACTTGGCCAGCACCACGAACTGGGCAAAGCTGGCGGCCGGCAGTTGCTGGTCCAGCGGCAGGTAGAAGCGCGGCGAACCGGTGCCCACATAGGCCACGTAATTGTCGATGCCGTCCTGCTGCTTGAGCAGTGCTTCCAGTTGCTTGACCCGCTCGGCGGTGTTGGCCAGCGACGCACCTTCGGCCAGTTTCAGGTCGACCATCAGCTCCGGGCGCCCGGAGGCCGGGAAGAACTGTTGCGGCACGAAACGGAACAACAGGATGCTGCCGACAAACGCCGCGAGGGTCAGCAGGATGACCGTCTTGCGCCGCCGCACGCACCACTCCACCACCCGCCGTACGCGTTGGTAGAACGGCGTGGCATACGGGTCGGGCGCGTGGCCATCACTGCCGTGCCGCGCCGCATGCAGTTTGGCCAGGTCTGGCAGCAGCCGCTCGCCCAGGTACGGCACGAACACCACCGCAGCGACCCAGGAGGTCAGCAGCGCAATGGTTACCACCTGGAAGATCGAGCGGGTGTATTCGCCGGTACTCGAGGCCGCCGTGGCGATAGGCAGGAAGCCCGCCGCGGTGATCAGGGTGCCGGTGAGCATCGGGAAGGCCGTGCTGCTCCAGGCATAGCTCGCCGCCTTGAGCCGGTCGTAGCCCTGCTCCATCTTGATCGCCATCATTTCCACGGCAATGATCGCATCATCCACCAGCAGGCCCAGCGCCAGCACCAGGGCGCCGAGCGAGATCTTGTGCAAGCCGATGCCAAAGTAATGCATGGCGGCAAAGGTCATGGCCAGTACCAACGGGATGGCCAACGCCACCACCAGCCCGGTGCGCAGGCCGAGGGAGAAGAAGCTCACCAAAAGCACGATGATCAACGCCTCGGCCAGCACCTGGACGAACTCACCAACGCCCGCCTTGACCGCCGCCGGCTGGTCCGAGACCTTGCGCAGCTCCATGCCCGCCGGCAGGTTGCGCGCCAGGCGTTCGAACTCGCCCTCCAGGGCCTTGCCCAGTACCAGGATGTCGCCGCCGTCCTTCATCGAGACGGCCAGGCCGATGGCGTCCTCACCCATGAAGCGCATGCGCGGTGCCGGCGGGTCGTTAAAGCCGCGGTGCACCTCGGCAACGTCGCCGATGCGGAAGGTGCGATCGCCCACGCGAATCGGGAACTGGCGGATCTGCTCGACGCTGTCGAAGCGGCCGCTCACCCGCAATTGCAGGCGCTCGCTGGGGGTTTCGAAGAAGCCGGCGGTGCTCACCGCGTTCTGCGCCTGCAGGGCCTGTTGGACGGCTTCCAGCGGCACTCCGAGCGTTGCCAGCTTGAGGTTGGACAGCTCGATCCAGATTTTCTCGTCCTGTAGCCCGACCAACTCGACCTTGCCGACGTCCTTGACCCGCTGCAGCTGGACCTGGATACGGTCGGCGTAATCCTTGAGCACCGCGTAGTCAAAGCCCGCGCCGGTCAGCGCATAGATGTTGCCGAACGTGGTGCCGAACTCGTCATTGAAAAACGGGCCCTGCACCTCCGGTGGCAGGGTGTGCCGGATGTCCGCGACCTTCTTGCGGATCTGGTACCACAGCTCGGGGATGTCCTTGGAGTGCAACGAATCGCGGGCCATGAAGGTCACCTGCGACTCGCCCGGGCGGGAGAACGAGACGATCTTCTCGTACTCGCCGGTCTCCATCAGTTTCTTTTCGATGCGCTCGGTGACCTGGCGCGACACTTCTTCGGCGGTGGCGCCGGGCCACAGGGTGCGCACGACCATGGCCTTGAAGGTGAAGGGCGGGTCCTCGCTCTGGCCCAGCTTGGTGTAGGACATGGCGCCAATGGCAGCCAGCAGGATCATCAGGAACAGTACGATCTGGCGATTGCGCAGCGCCCAGGCGGAAAGGTTGAAACCCATCGGGACTTACTCCTTGGCCGTC
>Ga0160474_100363_pt1 | contig 17468 bp, 18 predicted proteins | sample HID1975K_E11MG_FD_108240 | JGI IMG/M metagenome (GOLD analysis project Ga0160474, IMG submission 108240) | Enriched soil microbial communities from UW Madison campus, WI, USA - HID1975K_E11 MG | ecosystem: Environmental > Terrestrial > Soil > Unclassified | place: USA: Madison, Wisconsin...
AATTTTCATGTGGCACCGCCGATCCCAATCGGTTACTACCTATAGAGCTCGTAACCCTGAATAAAGAGGAATTCCTTTAATGAATTATCTGTCTCCGGCAATGATTGACTCGCTGTTCTCCGCGCAGAAGGCGTTCTTTGCTACACGAGCTACGGCTGATGTGGGCTTTCGCAAGCAATCGCTAGAGCGCCTAAAAGATGCAGTGGTAAATAATAAGGAAGCTCTTTATTCTGCACTTGCGGAGGATTTGGGTAAGCCAAAAGAGATAGTCGACTTGGCAGAGATCGGCGCAGTCTTGCACGAAATTGATTTTGCACTTGCTCATCTTGATGAATGGGTCAAGCCGGTTTCGGTTCCATCGCCAGAGATCATTGCGCCGTCGGAATGTTATGTAGTCCAAGAGCCGTTCGGTGTCACCTACATCATCGGCCCATTCAACTACCCGGTTAACCTGACTCTCACCCCGCTGATCGGTGCAATCATCGGTGGCAATACTTGCATAATCAAACCATCTGAAACCACTCCGGAAACCTCTGCAGTAATCGAGAAAATCATTGGTGAGGCGTTTGCTCCTGAATATGTGACAGTTGTCCAGGGTGGCCGAGACGAAAATAGTCACTTGCTCAGCCTTCCTTTCGATTTTATTTTCTTCACCGGCAGCCCTAATGTAGGGAAGGTGGTTATGCAGGCTGCTGCTAAACACCTCACCCCAGTCGTTCTGGAGCTCGGTGGCAAGTGCCCACTAATTGTCCTACCTGATGCAGATCTCGATCAGACGGTCGATCAATTAATGTTTGGTAAATTCATTAACAGTGGTCAAACATGCATTGCTCCTGATTACCTCTATGTGCACCACAGCGTCAAGGACTCACTTTTGGAGCGCCTTGTTGAGCGCGTGAAGAGCGATCTTCCTGAGGTAAACTCTACCGGCAAGCTCGTTACCGAGCGCCAGGTGCAGCGATTGGCTTCCCTTCTGGAAGTAACAGAAGGGCAGGTACTTGTAGGATCTCAGGCGGACGTAAGCAAGCGCGCCTTGAGTGCTACGGTTGTGGATGGAGTAGAGTGGAATGACCCTCTAATGTCCGAGGAGCTTTTCGGCCCGATTCTGCCTGTTCTCGCATTCGAAAACGTTCAAACTGCTATTGATCAGGTCAACAAGCACCATCCGAAGCCTTTGGCCGTTTATGTGTTTGGTAAGAATATGGATGTCGCCAAAGGTATCATCGACCAGATTCAGTCTGGTGATGCTCAGGTGAACGGCGTGATGCTCCATGCGTTCTCACCATACCTCCCATTCGGGGGGATCGGTGCTTCTGGTATGGGCGAATATCATGGCCATTTCAGCTACCTGACCTTCACTCATAAAAAGTCCGTGCGGATTGTGCCGTAACTATTGAAGCAAGGCGCGCTCCGGCGCGCTTCTTGCTGTTGGGTGTCAGTCCACGAGCACTGTCTGACCGGGTTTTTTTCATCAACGAACGTCAGGGGGAAGATATGAGCATAAGCAAAGACTTTCTCCCTGGGGGCGACAGGATGAATCTATCGCTTGGAGTCGAGAGCAGCATGGGTTGAGAATTATTCCATCCAGTGATGAAGTAAACCGTAGCACATTAGATGTCGAGTTTTCCGCGATAGTTCGGGCGTCGCAAGGCGGTGTGGGAAGTGAGCGATTGACTCGGCATGCTCTTGGTGAGCTGTTCGATAAGCTGTCATCTGATCTTTCAATAGCTTTGGATTTACTAAGTCTAGGCGTGGGGAGTACTGATGCTCCCACTGTGTCCAAACTTATTTACGTGCACGCAGTTAATCTAATCGAGTCGTTGATAGTATCAGTGCTGAGTAAGGCTGTTACAAGTGGTTTAAGTTCGCAGAATGGATTTAAAGTAAGATTTTTTGATGGTGGATTATCTTCGGGTTCGCATGATGATTACCGAGAAAATTTACTGAGCAAGAGAGAGTCGTCAAGGGATGCAGTGTCCGCTTTGAATTTGAAAGGATTTCGAGATTTTGAATATTTGTTAACTGCGATCTTTGGTGGGCGACTTGAGGAGTTGAATTTTGCTCTTATAGATCAATTCTTCACTAGGCGTGACTGGCTTCTTAGCCATGATGGGCTGGATGTTGAAGGTCAATCAGTGCAGCTTGCCGCTGAGGAAGTTGAGCTCGTGATAGTCGCCATTCGCGATTTTGCTGTAGATCTGAATATCAAAATTTATCATTTATTGTTTCATCATGATTCCTCAGCTACTTGAGTTCAGTCATCTGAAAGCCTAACTCTTTATTCCTCCTTCTGCGCCAGGGCAGGTTTGGTTTTGCCCCAATGACACCGGATACGCTTCTGCGCGAAGCGGATAGTGGGCTCGAATACCTTCGCGATAATCTTCGCTGACCGTGAGTCTATGTGCGTGCAAGGCGACGGTGCTACTCGTCCATTGGGCCTCAAGCGAAGGCATGGGCGCCTAGATAATAATAATGAATCGAGCTCGACAGGCCTCAAGGCGTGCGGGCTGGGGAGCAAATATGTCGAAAATAACGCTGCGTCTATGGGCCGCTGCGATCGTACAGATCGGTGCAGCAATCGCGGGCCTGACAGCATTTCTTTACCCTGAGTCTTTGATCCTCTGCCTATCACTCAATTTATCCTCATTGCTTTTAGCCGGTTGGCTGTACCACTTTGCAAGGTTCGAGAGGGTAGAGGTGCGTGTTGAAATACCCTACGAGGTGCGTGTGCCGTGCTCACAAACGGAAGACAGCAAACGCAAGGCCGAGCCCCTCGCGCTTAACCCTCAAGTGAAAATTGATCTAGAACGACTGAGAGTTGCGATTGCAGGCACCGAGCGAGATATGGACTTCGCCAATCAGCTGGCTCGCGAGGCAGGTGGAAAAGTCAGCTCCAGCTCAGGCAGTATTCAAAGCTCGGCTAGCATCTTCAGAGAGCTTGACCAGTCAATGGTTCATTGTGCCCAGGCCTTTAATGCGTTGGGTGGCCAGTCGGTGGAGATTACAGGTTTAGTGGGTAGCATCCAGGACATTGCTCGCCAGACAAACCTCTTGGCGCTGAATGCGGCTATCGAAGCCGCAAGGGCAGGGGATCATGGCCGAGGCTTTGCAGTGGTGGCTGATGAAGTGCGTAACCTTTCTCGACGTGTAGCTGACTCCAGTGCGCAGATCCACCAGATAGCTCAGAGTCTTGAGCAGACCGCTGGTGAGGCTCGTGAGGGAATAGATCAGCTCGGCGTTTCAGCGCGGAAAGGCTTGGCTCAGTCGGACGACGCTCTAGAAGCTATGCAAGGTCTGCGTGATGCAGCAGCAGCCCGTATGAAAATCGTCGAGCAGATCATGAATCGCCTGGCAGAGCTCGGTGAGCTAGCTGAAAGGATAGAGGTCATGCTTCCTGAAGATTCCAGCATCACCCGCTCGAGCTAGTTGGCAACGGGGGGGCGGTTGGCGATCGTGCCTGCCAATCCTAACTGGGGCGCGACGAGAGAATCCATTAGCCAAAGCTTTAACAGTCGAGTCGATGAGCTATGGATGGCTGATCGCAAGGGTAGATCTGTGATCTCTACATTGTCGTATTTGGGGGCGGATGCTGATAGCTCGATTTAGATTTCTCAACACCTCAATGAGGGGAAGCGACTCACGGCTATACCGAAAGTCGGTTCCCCTCACGCCGCGTTTGGGAGAGGCGTTTTCAGATCTTTAGATATCGAAGTTGGAGGGCAGGATCACCATATCGCGGATGGTGACGTTGCGTGGACGGGTCAGCATGTACAGCACGCCGTCAGCAACCTCCGAGGGTTCGATAAGGCTTCCTGTTTCCTTCGCTTTCTGAAGGTTCTCAGGTGGCCAGTCTGCCAAAAGGGCGCTGATCACAGGCCCTGGAGAAACCGAGCCGACACGGATGCCGTGCTTATTCACCTGGCGCCGAACAGTCTGCACAAAGCAGGTCATGGCCCACTTGGAAGAGGAGTACACCGGCTCCCACTGCACTGGAAGGTGGCCGGCGACGGAGCTAGTCACGATGATGTCGCCGCTGCCTTGCTTGATCATCTGCGGCAGAACGTCATGGACGTTCTTGATGACCACGTTGATGTTTAGGTTCAGCATGCGGTCGATGGCCTGGGTGTCAGAGTCGACCAGGTCGCCGCCAACATAGCTCCCCGCGTTGGCATGCAGAATATCAATCCGCCCCGCGAGCTGGAGTGCTTGGGGAACGAGGCTTGCGCAATCTTCAGGGTTGAGTAGGTCAACTACCAGAGCCACCGCGTGCTTGCCGTACACCGCGATCAGTGAGTCCAGCGCCGCCTTGTCTCGGTCGACCATGATGACCTTTGCGCCGGCCTCCAGTAGAGCCTCGGTTGTTGCCTTGCCGATGCCAGACGCCGCTCCGGTCACAAGTGCAACTTTGTTTTCCAATGGCTTACTCATCTTCGATGTCCTCTTGCACTAATTGGGATGTTTTTTCGACCATGTGGTAGTTGTCGATGGTCTGTTTGATGCGCCAGAGCAGCACAGCGGTGGGGTCTAGCGGCCGATTTGCGAACTGCTCGGCGCCTGGCAAATGCTGACGGATCAGCGGAAGCAGGACAGTTCGGCCAGACAACACCTCAAGTAAGTGGTCGCAGGCTGCTTTGACCTGCGGCGTGTTCCAGTAGTACCTGATCCGATCAGACAAGGAATAGTGCCGGAGCACCGTTTTTTGCGAATCATCGCCATCGTAATGGCGGGCCCAGTTGTCGGAGTTCTCAAGCATCACTCGCTCGAACGTGCTGTAGAGCGGACGTTGACCGTAGCCTGGTACAAGGTCGCTTGCGATTAAATCCAGCGCGTAAAACGCTTCACGAAGGACAAAGGTGAGTTCTGGCCCGACCTTCAAGATCGCGAAACCATCCTCAACCAAGTCTGCGAGGATCTGACGTCCCTGATAGTCAGTTGAATGAGCTTCGAAGACAAAATGAGGCTCCTGTTGCAGGATGCCGATCAGGCTCTTCGCCTTGTCGCGGTCGTACAGGATGACGTTGTGATTGCCGAACTCTACCCCTGGCTGGACAACCAAACCTACAACCCGGTTGAACGCCGGTAAGATACCTGCTTCGGCAAACCTTTCGCGATGGATACGGATTGTGTTCAGTGCGGCCTCTGGATTGGTGGGCGCGATTGAGGTGAGCTCGTGATCGGCACCGCCTGGTGGGGGGACTTCGGTGCCAATAATGTAGTACGGAGCTTTTAGGCCAGCTTCGACTGCAGCCTTTTCGGCCACCTGCGCTAGCCGAACTGCCCGCTCTGCGATCACTTCATCGCTCAGGGCCTGCGGCTCCCCAGCACAGCTCATGGATGCGTCAAGATGGATCTTTTCAAATCCCGCTTTGACATAGGCGGTGACCATAGCCTCAGCTTCCTTCATGGCATCGTCTGCCGACAAATGTCGCCACGGATTTGGGCCTAGGTGATCTCCACCGAATATGACGTTCTCGAGAGGGTAATCCTCTTCCTGAGCGATGACGGTCACCAGGTCGACAAAGTCGGCGGGGTGCATCCCCGTGTAGCCGCCCTGATGGTTAACCTGGTTGCAGGTGGCTTCAATGAGAACAGTCGAAGATGTCTCGCGCCCATACTGTAGGGCTGCTCGAATCACCAGGGGATGAGCAGAGCAGATGGAGGCTAAGCCTGGGCTGAGGCCATCGCGGCGAAGGGGGGCCAGTTGCTCGAGTCCTAATCGCATTTTGCAAGTCTCCGTTGCTGGTGGATGAAAGCATCAAGCTGTACTCGAGTGGCTGCACCTTCCATGGGCCCCTGTACAGAAACGTTCATAGCTCCAGCTGCACATCCATACTCGAGTGAGCGGCTGATGCTCAGCCCAAGACGGCGGCTGGTGAGGTACGCGGCGCCGAAGCAGTCGCCTGCTCCAGTAGGATCGACTTCATCCACTGAGAAAGCCGGACAGTTGACTTGGTTGCCGTCGCTGCTGAACTGGGTCGCGCCGTGAGACCCGCGTTTGAGAACGATCTCGCTGATACCTCGTTTGAAGAGAGCGTTGATGGCTTGATCCTGGCCGCTGACGCCTGCAGCGAGCTCGAGCTCTTCACCCGAGGGAAGCAGCAGGTCGGTGACGCCTATGAGATCTATGAACTTCTCGCGGATGTCGTCCGTGACCTGGAGCTCTTTACGGAGATTGGGGTCGAGCGAGATGGTGCCCCCACGAGATTTGATGACGGGGATTGCATGCTCGAGAATGGGCCAAGTGTTCGGCATCACCAGGCTGCTACCCATGATGTGAAGGTGGCCGGCGATTGCGATCAGTTGCTTGGACTGCTGATTCAGAGCGAATTGAGTCGCTGCGGAGGCGGTGATGTTGTACACAAAATCTCGCAACCCATCAGACCTGTATCGGACGAAGGCACTTCCGGTGGGGAGGTGTTTGCTTACGCTGATTGCAGAGGTATCAACGCCGTCTCGATGAAGGCGCTTGATGTTCAGATGTCCGAAATCGTCATCGCCTACCGAACCAATCATCGCCGCAGCACCGCCCATTCGGGCGCACTGGCTGATAAAAATCGCTGGAGCGCCGCTAGGGTAGGGGCCAATTAACTGCTGAGGTGAGTCGAAGCCATTTCCTTTCGTTGTGGCCATGATTTCGACTAGGATTTCACCGACGGTAATAGTAGGCCCAATTTGATTGTGGGCCAGTTTTATAATTTCGACCATTATGCAGCACTCTTGTTTTTGGAATGCACATCCCTGGCGACCAGACTTGGTCGCTACAGGGAGTTATGGCTTTTTGTGTTTAAAACATGGTCAAGGTGATGTTGCTATGTCGCATCTAAAATCCGGCTGCTGTTCAGAGATAAGAAACGCTGATGCAACATGCACGCTGCACCAAATGCAGAGCCTTTTTCCGCGTCGTCGTGGTAGATGATTTCAGGAAGTGCAAAATGGGTTGCCTCGCCAAGACCCAGATACGAGGCGACACGTGCAGCGACCAGCGGATAAAGCGCTGACACTGATCCACCTAAGACAATTCTGTTAGGGTCGATAATGCAGGACGCTTGGCGCAGCAGTAGGCCGAGATATCTTGCCCACTCATCCGCGATCAGTACGGCTTGGGGAACACGATCTCGGACATCTGTAAGCAAGCTGTCAAAGCTGCAATCGTTATGGCCGATGTTTGAGCAGTACTGACTCAGCAGGTGATCCAGACCGAGCAGAGATTCGATTTCTCTGCCTTGATCGTCGGGCACGAGCATATGCCCGATCTCACCCGCTAGCCCGTGGGCGCCTCGGAACAACTCACCATTAATCAGCACGCCACCACCTACGCCGCTTTCGATAACGAGAAACAGCGTTACTCCTGTCTGAGCTTCTTTCCTGGTGTAGCCCTCACCCAGAGCGAAAGCATTTGCATCGTTCTCTACGACAATGGGAACGTCGATTGGAAGGGCTCGACGGGCTATTTCGGCAAGGTCGGTTTCTTCCCAGCCCAGTAGCGGAGCTGATCTGATCCGGCCTTGGAGATCGATCTGGGCAGGGGCTGACAAACCCACTCCTTCGCATCTCTCGAGCAGATTGGGCGGAAGATTCTGCAGAGCCTGATCAATGCCCTGCTGCACCGCACTCTCGAGGGCAGTTGCAGTGCCTCGGAAGGCTAGAACACGGTGCTGTAGAACGTTGGTGGCCAGGTCAATCGTGGTAGTCGTGATGTGCTCCACGCCTATCTCGATGCCGACAAAACAGGCAGCATCTGGAACGAGCTCAAGAAGAATACCCGGTCTGCCGGCTTTAGCTTGGCCTTGAGGGTTCGGGCTTTTCTCATCGACTTGCCGGACAAGCCCATTACTGATGAGGTCAGCAATGATGTCGCCCGACGATGATCGATTCAGGCCCATTTCACGAGCAAGCTGAGCTCTGCTCAGGCTTCCGTTACGGTATAGCGCCTGTAATGCCGCGATTTCGTTGTTCTGGCGGACTCGGTGCGCGGAGCGCAATGGTGAAGCATAGTTATTCACAAATATGATCCTATCTTACGCGCCGCGTCACCGAGCATCATCGACCTAACAGACTTACGCCTGATTGGTAGTCACTTTACGACGGCGGGCTTCGGCGTACTTCAGTTCGATGAACTGCTTGGCATGCGTAGCGAGCGGAGCATTGTCCGTCCAGGTATCGCGCCAAATGCCACACGCTACCGATAGGGCTTCGTCGACCACCGCGCTGGAGAAGCTCTCGAAGACGATATCACGCTTGTAATCGATCTCGACGAGGGCATCGAAGATCTTGGCGAAATCGATGGCACCAGTGCCCAAATAGCCACGGTGGCTTTCGCCGATGTGGAAGTAACCGACCTTGTCGCCTGCGAGCCGAATGGCTGCAGCAGGGCAGGCTTCTTCGATGTTCATGTGGAACGTGTCGAGGTGGAGGCGGACGTGGTCGGAGCCGGTGGCTTTGATGAAGTCCATGCCTTGGGCTGCGGTGTTGAGGAGATTGCTCTCGAACCGGTTCACGATTTCGAGTACGAGATCTACACCAGATGCCTTGGCGATTTCAGCGGTTTCTGCGATAGCCGCGATGCTGTGCTGGCGGCCCAACTTAGTGGGCATCGAGTCGTATTTGGTGTGCGCAGAGTAGAGGATTCCACCCAGCTTGTTGCCGCCGATATCACGGACGGCCTTCACCGCATCAGCCAACACTGCTCTACCTTTTTTAACCACTTCAGGGTCATCGCTCGATACGTCTGCAAAGCGAGGCAAGCCCATGGTTACGCCGATTTCCACATCGAGCGATTGAGCTTTGGTAGCGAGGCGGTCGAGATTGAATTTCTCAGGCCGCAAGTAAGCGAACTCGATGGTTTTGTAGCCGTGCTCGGCGCTTTTTTCCAGAGCCATTTCCAGGCCTTCCTGGGTTTGGCCACCAGTCCATACGAATGAATGAATACCTAGGCGTCGCATATTGGAAACCCCCATGGGCTTGTTTTTTGTTGTTGGTGAAATCCATGCTAGGCGAATATGTATGTCAGCACAACATATTTTTTTTAGGGGCAATTCCTTGATGGATTGGGCTGTTTCTATGCTGTCTAAACTACTGTTTTTATTGGATAAAAAGCTATTTTTCTCCTCAGGTCTTCATCAGGATCAGTAGCCTGTATACCGTCTTTGTGATCATGGCTGCTTGCGGATCTGCTGTATTTGTTGTTATCTGGAACATATCGGTGAGCGCCGCTCGGCAGCGCATCAGATAGCCCACAAAAATAACAAGGGAACATCATGAAACCATTCGCCCCCTCCCTGATCCGAGCGGCAGCTGTCTGCTCATTTGCCTTTTCTGTCGATGCCTTGGCTGCTCAAGGCCTGCGTATTGGCATGTCCTTCCAGGAACTCAATAACCCTTACTGCGTAGCAATGAAGGAATCGCTTGAAAGCGCGGCCAAAAGCCTCGGCGCGACGGTGATCATCAGTGACGCCCGGCATGACGTGGCTAAACAGGTCAGCGATGTGGAGGACATCCTGCAGAGGGGTGTCGATATCCTGCTCATCAATCCAACCGACTCTGTGGGTGTGGAGTCAGCCGTTCTTGCGGCGAAAAAGGCAGGTGTTGTGACTGTGGCTGTAGATGCCCAGGCGCAGGGCCCGGTCGACTCGTTTGTCGGGTCGAAGAACTATGATGCCGGTGTCCAAGCGTGTGATTACCTTGGCAAGCAACTGGGTGGCAAAGGAAGCGTGGCCATCCTGGACGGGATACCGGTCGTTCCAATTCTCGAACGTGTAAGAGGCTGTGAGGCCGCTCTGAAGAAGTATCCCGAGATCAAAATCGTGGATAAGCAGAACGGCAAGCAGGAGCGTGACACCGCGATGAGCGTGACCGAAAACATGCTCCAGGCTCATCCGGATCTCACGGGCCTTTTCAGTGTGAACGACTCTGGTGGTCTGGGGGCCCTGACGGCCATCGAGGCTAGCGGCATGGATGTGAAGATGGTGAGTGTTGACGGTTACCCCGAAGCCGTTCAGGCCATCAGCAAGCCCAACTCCAAATTTATTGGCACCTCTGCCCAATATCCACGAGATCAGATCCGCTTGGCGCTTGGCGTTGCTCTGGCCAAACACTGGGGCTCTAAAGTTCCTGCTGAAGTTCCCGTAGATGTAACTCTGATTGATAGGGATTCCGCCGCGAAATTCTCTTGGTGAGATGTGCGCGATAACTAAGCCAGATTCACTCTGTCTAGAAAGGTACTTCAATGAAGCCTCTCCTTCAATTAGAGTCCATCTCCAAAAGTTTTGGGAAAGTTAAAGCTCTGGCCAATATCAGTCTACGAGTCGAGGCAGGTGAGATCCTGGCCTTGCTGGGAGAGAATGGTGCGGGTAAATCTACCTTGATGAAGGTTCTCTGTGGAATTTATCAGCCTGATAGCGGGTTTATAAAAATAGACGGGGAGGAAGTGAAGTTTAACCATTCAAGTGATGCGCGGAAGGCTGGTATCAATATAATTTTTCAAGAATTCAGCCTTGTGCCATACCTGAACGCTATCGAGAACATCTTCCTCGGACGTGAGCTTACCAATCGGTTCGGACTGCTTGATCGACATTCGATGGAGGCCAAGGCTCGTGAGGTTTTCGCTCGCCTGGGGGTTGCTCTGGATCTGCATGTTCCTGTGGCTCATCTGAGTGTCGCCGAGCAGCAGTTCATCGAGATCGCGAAGGCCCTTTCCGCAGATACCCGTATCCTGATCCTGGATGAGCCGACCGCCACTCTGACACCCAACGAAGCTCAGCACTTGTTCAGAGTTATGCGGGGCCTGCAGAGCCAAGGTGTGGGCATGATTTTCATCACCCATCACATGGAGGAGATCCTTGAGGTCTGCGGTCGTGTAACGGTTATTCGAGATGGTGAGTACATCGGCGACTCATCCATCAGCACGACTAGCGTCGATAGCCTTGTGGAAATGATGGTTGGTCGGCGGCTGGCGAGCAACTTCCCGCAGAAGCGAAAGGCGTCCCTCGATGGTCAGGAGATTCTGATCGATGTTCGAGCCCTGCAGTTGAAGAAGAATGGCCCAACCAATAGCTTCAGTCTCAAAAAGGGCGAAATTCTCGGGTTCGCCGGGTTGGTGGGCTCTGGGAGGACTGAGCTGGTTAGGGGGCTTCTAGGCGCTGCACCGGTTTACAAGTCAGAAATCGTCCTGGAAGGGCGCCAAGTCGCGCTGAGCTCTCCAGCCATCGCGCTTGAGATGGGGCTCGGTCTTCTTCCTGAGAGTAGGAAAACCGAAGGTCTGATGGTGTCGTTTTCTATTCGAGAAAACATCACCATCAACAACCTGAGTAAGCACTGCCGTAACACTTTCTTGATCGACCACCACGATGAAAATCGGTCGGTCGATGAGTTGATCAGGAGAGTCGGCGTGAAAGCGCCATGCCGTAACTCCGTTGTTTCCAACCTAAGTGGGGGCAACCAGCAAAAGGTTGTTATTGCCAGGTGGCTCAACCACAACTGTAAAGTCTTGATCTTTGACGAGCCTACCAGAGGCATTGATGTAGGAGCGAAGGCCGAGATCTATGAATTGATGCGCAGCCTTACTGACGCTGGCTTGTCGATCATCATGATCTCTTCTGAGCTTCCAGAGGTAGTTGGGTTGAGTGATCGTGTCGCCGTATTCCGTCAGGGAAAAATTGTGCAGATTTTGTCTGCCGGCGATGTGAACTCGAATGAAATTATGCTCCATGCTACTGGAGGTGTTTAGTAATGAATACTATTGTAAATACCGGAAATGTCAGGCGCCTGCAGATTACCAATTGGGTTAATAGTGTGCGGCGGCTGCCGTATTTCTACTCGCTGGTAGGATTTGTCATCATTTTTGTATCGATGGCATTTATTAATGATAACTTCCTGACCGCCAATAATTTGAGTAACGTGGCTCGTCAAGTGTCCATCAATGCCATTATTGCTGTTGGTATGACTTGTGTGATTTTGACCGGGGGCATTGATCTTTCCGTTGGGCCAGTCATGGCTTTGTCAGGAACAGTGGCTGCGGCACTCATGCTGGGGGGTATTCCACCAGAGTTAGCAGTGTGCGCCGCGTTGGCAGTAGGCTCAGGCTTCGGCACCTGCAATGGGCTCTTCGTAGCTTATGGGAAGATGCCGGCGATCATCGTCACCTTGGCGACCATGGGCATCGCTCGTGGTATCGCACTGATCTCCACCGGTGGCTATCCACTGTCCGGCTTGCCATCGGCTTTCAGTTTTTGGGGGCGAGGTGAGCTGCTTGGTATCCAAACACCAATTTTGGTAACCGCCCTGGTGTTCGCACTGGCCTATATCCTTCTTCATCACACCCCTCTAGGTCGCTACATCTACGCGATCGGCGGAAACGAGGAAGCGGTAAGGCTGAGTGGGATCCGGGTGCAGCGCTATAAGCTCGCTGTCTACACCCTCAGCGGCTTCACTGCGGCTCTGGCGGGAATCGTTCTGTCTTCCCGGCTCATGAGCGCTCAGCCCAACGCGGGTATCGGCTTCGAGCTGGACGCAATCGCTGCCGTTGTGTTGGGAGGAACGGCCATCGCTGGCGGGCGTGGTGCCATTATCGGAACGCTGATCGGCGCTATGATGCTTGGCGTTCTTAATAACGGATTGAACATTATGGGCGTCTCGCCATATGTTCAAAATATTATTAAAGGCGCTGTGATTTTGCTTGCCATATATATCGGCAGGACGCGCTCTTCAAGCTAAGATTAACGTTCTTGCGTGGTGGTCTCGTTAATTATGTTTTTATAAGCAGTGATCGGTATCTCCATTTTTGCTGGCTAAAAATAATACCTATTAGAATGGAGCTGCCTGATTGTCATCCTCTGTTTTTTCGCCTGGTTCAGGATGTTTTGAAGGAGCAGCGTCTGTGATTCAGTCTTCAAGTTTAACCGGTAGTGCTGCTTGGCACGCTCTTGGCGAGCACCGAGTGGAAATGGAAGGGTTCCACATGCGCGATGCGTTTGCCGCCAATGAAAATCGGTTTGATCAGTTTTCGCTTGCGGCTTGTGGGATATTTCTCGATTACTCCAAGAACCTTATCACTGAAAAAACCCTGAAGAAGCTGGTAGACCTTGCAGCTTCTTGCGGTGTTAGGCAACTGGCCAAGGCGGCCTTCACTGGTGAAGTGCTCAATGTCTCCGAGCGCCGGGCGGTTCTTCACACTGCGCTTCGTCGTCCATTCGGCGATAGCTTGATTCTCGAGGGTCGGGACATCATGCGGGATGTCCACGCGGTGCTATCCCAGATGACCGACCTGGTGGGGCGTATCCATCAGCGTTTGTGGCGTGGGTATTCAGAAAAGCCGATTACAGACGTAGTGAACATCGGGATCGGCGGGTCGTATTTGGGCCCCCAGTTAGTGTCCGAGGCACTGCTCCCTTACACCCACGCTTCGGGAATCCGCTGCCACTATCTGGCCAATATTGACGGCAGCGAATTTTGCGACCTAATGGCAACATTGGACGCGGAAACGACGCTTTTCATCATTTCGAGCAAGACCTTCAGCACACTTGAAACCCTCAAAAATGCAGAGGCGGCCAAGCGCTGGTACTTCGCCAAGGGCGGGAGTGCAGAAGGCTTATGTCGGCACTTCATTGCGGTGACCTCCAACAAGGTGGCGGCTGTGGAGTTTGGCGTTGCCGACAGCAACGTCTTCCCGATGTGGGATTGGGTTGGTGGTCGGTATTCACTCTGGTCTGCCATCGGCCTCCCCATCGCTTTGGCCATCGGCATGTCGAATTTCAAAGACCTCCTCAATGGTGCCCATTCGATGGACAGGCACTTTCTAGAGGCGCCGCTTGAACAAAATATGCCTGTGCTGCTTGGCCTGCTTGGAATCTGGTATCGGAATTTTTGGGATGCACAGAGCTATGCGTTTCTCCCATATGATCACTACCTGAGGAATTTTGTTAAACACCTCCAGCAACTCGACATGGAGTCGAACGGCAAGTCCGTATGCCGCGATGGTACGGCCGTGGATTGTGAGACTGGGCCGGTGATTTGGGGAGGCGTCGGTTGTAACGGGCAGCATGCTTACCACCAGCTGTTGCACCAAGGGACGGCGCTGATACCTGCTGACTTCATCGTACCGGTGGTTAGCCAGAACCCGGTGGCAGATCACCAGCAATGGCTCTTCGCGAACTGCCTTTCCCAGAGTCAGGCCCTTACGGTTGGCCGCACACGGCAGGAGGCCGAAGCGGAGCTCCGAGCAAAAGGATTATCTGAGAGTGACGTCCAGAAGATCGCGCCGCATCGTGTGATCCCAGGCAATCGCCCCAGCAATACCTTGGTCATCGATGCCGTCACCCCAAATCGCTTGGGTGCATTGATCGCTCTATACGAGCACAAGGTGTTCGTCCAAGGCGTCGTCTGGGGAATCAACTCATTTGACCAGTGGGGAGTAGAGCTCGGTAAAGAGTTGGGCCAAGACATATACGCCCAGCTCACCGGGGGTAGCATTAGGGGCGTTGGAAACTCATCCACGGATGGGTTGATTCGGCATTTTCGCGACCGCCATCGAGGCTGAAATCGAGTTGTGAGCTTGTGCTCGAACCGCTGTTCCTAGTCACTTTGACCGCGTAGTTCTGCTCGTCACCTGAATGCCAACAGTCGAAATTGCGGGTGAGCGAAGATCGACGGCGCCTTCTTCGGCAGGCTGGAACAGAAATACCACAGTTCCCGGCACTTGATCCTTATGCTCGGCCAGCACTTTTGCTGCGCCCAGGAGCATGGCGACATGAGTGTCATGCTCGCAGGCGTGTATGACAGGCACGCTTTTGCCTAATCGCATGCTGCTAGCCTTACTGGCGAAAGGTTGCCCAGTCATTTCCTTGACCGGTAGTGCATCCATGTCGGCGCGTAGGGCCACGACCGGGCCGGACAGGCCACCTTTTGAGTATGCCTACGACGCCTGTGTGGCCCACTTGGGCTCTTACTTCGATATTGGTTGCTCTAAGCCGTTCGGCGACCAACTCGGCAGTCTGGAATTCAAGGTTTCCCAGCTCCGGATGTCGATGAATACGATGGCGTGAGTCGATGACTTCCGGATTTACAGCGCTCACAGCACTGTTGACCCACGTCAGGTCGGAGCCATGGAGGGAGGCGGCGAAGAAGGCAGGCAGTATGGCAAGGCAAAGTGGAGGTGTGATAGTCCTTATCAAGGCCATGCTCTCTTATGGTTGATATGCAGCGGTAAACGGCGGCCATCTGCAAGGCTAAGCATCCTCATTGCTACAAGCGCCAATGGCGGTGATCGCTCGTTGTCTTCGAGATATTGCGATGTTGTTAGTTCTCTAGTTTTCGCGTTCTCGACCCAGGGCGAAATGCTCGCATCTGTTAGCAATCGTCCATCCCGATTCAGAATGTGCGGGGCTTATCTGGTTATATTTTTTAGGCCTAAATAAATCATTTTATATTTCTTTATGTTTTCTGACGCCTCGCTCATAGTTGCTCCCTTTTGGTGGGCCGACGCAAAGAGGGGGCAACGATGGAGTGCGAGCAAAGGCTCCGGTCCAGATTGATTGATCGCTGGTTCAGGGATGAGTACCGATGGCTAAGGGGGTGGGTAGGGAGAAAGGTGGACTGCACACACAACGCCGAGGACATTGCTTCGGAAACGTTCGTTCAGGTCCTGAATTTTCGTGACATCTTCGCTGTGCAAGCACCTCGAGCACTGCTCAGTACGATCGCTCGGCGAATCATGTTCGAAGGCTGGCGTCGTCGAAATCTGGAAAGGGCCTACCGGGAAAACCTGGCGGATCACGCCGATGCCTTTCATCCTTCGCCAGAAGAACAGCTTGTGGTGATTGAGGCGCTGGTCGCAGTGGACCGGCTGCTAGACGGCCTTTCGAGCAACGCCAAGGCGGCATTCCTCCACCATCAACTCGATGGGATGACGTACCAGCAGATCGCCGGGAAGCTGGGCGTATCGGTCAGCCGAGTCCAGCAATACATGGTGCAGGCTTTCAAGCGGGTCTACTTGGCGATGGAGCAACCATGAGCAATCTGCACAGGCAGATAATCGACGAGGCCGCGCAGTGGATGGCAATTCTGCAATCCGGGCGAGCCGGCGACGAGGATCTGCAAGCTTTCGAAGTATGGCGCGATAGCAATCCGGAGCATGCCCAAGTGATCGCACGCATGAGCGGGGCCGTGGCACTGGTGCCGATAGAAACCCTGCGCAAGCTGCCACGGTCGGCGGTCCTGGCCAGTGTCAACAGCGCTTCAAATCGGCGGGAGTTTCTCGGCAAAGGTCTGTCTGTGCTTGCGTTAGGTGCTGTCGCCCTGAGCATTGGGCAATGGGGCGGCTTGGTGTCTTTGCCTGGCGAGTTGCAGACTCGTACAGGGGCGCGCGGCAAGTGGACGCTGGCAGACGGTAGCGTGCTGACCTTGAACGCACAAAGCCGCGTCGTGGTGAAGATGGAAAGCCGGCAACGTTCTGTGACGTTGAAATGCGGCGAGTTGTTGGTCGACGTTGCCCGTGACCCGGAGCGGCCGTTCGTGGTGAAAACGACGCATGGACAGATACGCGCACTCGGGACGCAATTCATCGTGCAGTACAGTGATGAGCACACGCGTCTGGTGATGCTGCATTCGAAAACCCAGATTATCACCGTCTCCGGTCAGGGCCTTGTGCTTGAAGCAGGGCAGGCTGCTACGTTCGACGGAAATGGGGTTCTCAAGGTAGGGACGGCGCTTGGGTCCGAGAACGCCTGGGCGGATGGCCTGGTGGAAGTCCGTGATCTTCCACTAGGCAGCCTCGTTAACGAGTTGCGCAAGTATCGCCGTGGGATCATTAGGCTGAGTGCCGAAGCCGCCGCCCTGCGGGTCACGGGCGTTTACTATCTGGACGATATCGATCGCACGTTGCATTTGCTCGAGCGATCGATGCCGGTGTCTGTCGTTTACCATACCGCTTACTGGGTCAGTATCGACCGGCGTACCTGAATTCTCGGCGCAGAAATTTTTTTCATTCGCCCCTATAAACCCCGGCCAGAAGTTGCACCTATCACCAACAAGTTCGGCTTTGGAGATGGGGTGTATGAGGTATCTCAAGGGGGCGGTGACCGTCCCATACCTGGCAATAGGAATGCTGGGTAGTCTGGTCTGGGGAGTGGCGTTTGCCGACGACGCAACGCCTACGCGCGTCGTGCACTTCGATGTGCCGGCAGGTGCGCTTGAAGTGGTACTGCTGAAAATTTCGCGCCAAGGTGCGGTGCCTATTTCATTTCCGGCCAGCTCCCTACAGGGGCTCGAGGGGGCATCGGTCGAGGGAGACCTGACGCCGGCTCAAGCCATCGATCGCGCGCTTGAGGGCAGCGGCTGGCGCCGGGTGCAAGGCGACAGCGGCTTGACCATCGAGAGGGATGAGGCACCCCATGTCAGTTCCCCCACGCTGGGTACCATAACCGTCAATGGCGAACATTCTCGCCAACCCAAGATCATCGCTGGGGCGCTGGGTA
>Ga0160474_100379_pt1 | contig 16682 bp, 9 predicted proteins | sample HID1975K_E11MG_FD_108240 | JGI IMG/M metagenome (GOLD analysis project Ga0160474, IMG submission 108240) | Enriched soil microbial communities from UW Madison campus, WI, USA - HID1975K_E11 MG | ecosystem: Environmental > Terrestrial > Soil > Unclassified | place: USA: Madison, Wisconsin...
CTCCAAGGCCGATGAAGTGCTCGGTACCCGCAGCCCGGGCAACGCCTCGTCGGAGCAGGTGACCGGTGCCACCATTACCGACCAGGATGCCTACAAGGCGGCGTTCCCGTCCGGTGGTGCCGTACTCAAGTTCACTGGCACCAATACCTTCGAACTGTATGCCTCGCCGGTCAGTGCCGACAGCCGTCCAGTGGCCTCGGGCACGCTGGGTGGGCCGAACGGTACCACCGCCACGGCGGCGGGCGTCAGCTTCGAGCTGTCTGGCGCACCGGCTGCGGGTGACTCGTTCTCGGTCAAGGTCGATACCCACCAGACCCAGAACGTCCTCGACACCATCAGCAAGTTGCGCACCGCGCTGAGCACGCCGCAAGACAGCGACCCGGTGGCCAAGCAGAACTTCAAGGCTGCCCTGGACTCGGCCATCGGCAACGTCGGCAGCGCGATCAACCAGGTGTCCTCTTCGGTCAGTGCCATCGGTGGTCGCGGCCAGGCGCTGGATGTTCAGGCCGAGACCAACGAATCCTTGAGCACCGAAAACACCAAGACCCAAAGTTCGATCCGCGAAAGCGATCCGGCAGAGGTCATGGTGCGCCTGCAGATGCAGAGCAACATGCTGCAAGCGTCGTTGCAGGCCTATGCCAAGGTCGCCGGGCTGTCGCTGGTCAACTACATCTGATCTGCCTGGGCCTGCGCCAGGTCATTTAGCACAAGGGTGCCCCGACAAAGCCCTGCGGGGTCGCCCCTGTGCCGTTACAGGATTGAAGCCGGCCTGATTACCCAGCGAACCGCGCCCCCTCCATCAAGGTCGTCATCGTGACTGAGCAGCCTCTTGTCAGCATCGCCATTCCAGCGTTCAACGCCGAGTTCTTCCGCGGCACCCTGGCCAGTGCGTTCGCCCAGGATTATCCCAACCTGGAAATCATCGTCTGCGACGACAGTGCCGACGGTGAGATCGAGGCCATCTGCGAGGCTTTGAGCAAGGATGGCGAGGTGCGCTTGCGCTATGTGCGCAACCCGTTGCGCCTGGGTTTTGCGCGCAACCTGCAGGCTTGCCTGGCGCAGACGAGCGGTGAACTGATCAAGTTTCTCTGCGACGATGACCTGCTGCTGGACAGCTGCATCAGCCGCCAGGCCAGGGTGCTGATGCAGTGGCAACAGGTCAGCATGGTCATCGCACAGCGCCTGATCTGTTCCGCTGATGACATCCTGCTGCCGTCCCGCGCACTCAATAGCGTGATCGCGCCGCAGAGCGCCGTGCTGATCGGCACGGACTTGCTGGCCAGTATTGCCGACAACGTGCCCAACCTTTTTGGTGGGCTGAGCCACGCGCTGTTCCGTCGCACTCAGGTCGAGGATTTTCTGGCGCAACTGGTGCTCGACGGGCAGGGCTTCGCGGCACGTCTGGACCTTGCCTTGTACGCCTGCCTGATGCGCCGGGGGCACCTTGCCAGCCTGGAGCAGGTATTGAGTGTCGAGCGCATTCACGCCGGCCGGCTCAGCCATCATGTCAGTATGACCGAGGCCTACAAGGTCGAGACCGAGTGGCTGCAGCAGATGCTGGCGGCGCGCACCGGTGAGTCGGCGCCTGCCAACGGATGGGTGCGTTACCTGCCACTGGCTGCCTACACCGCCGAGCCCGATCAGGTCTGGGAAGAGTTCGATATCCGACGGTTCTACGCCGGGCAAGTGGCCAACTTCATACAGCAGGTCGGCAGCCACGCGCTGAGCTTTGCCGAGCTGTACAGCGAGTGGCTGGAATGTCGAAACCTGTCGGCCGGGCAACTGCGCTTGCTGCCCAAACGGATCGAGCAGTGGCCTGTTCAGCCCCGTATCGTGCCGATCGTGACGTGCCAGGCTGGCGATGAGCGGGCCCTGCGCAGCAGCTTGGACAGCTTGGCCGTGCAGTCCTATCCCACGGCCCAGGTGCTGGTGCTCGCACCACAAGGTTTCGATGCTGTGGATGCGCCTGGGGTGCAGTACCTGACCATGCACGGCAGTGGCTACGGGCAAATCAATGAGTGGCTGGCCAGCCCGACGACCGCCGACTGGATTGTGTTGATGCGTGCCGGTGACCGGCTGCAGCCACATGCCCTGGTGATCATGGCCGAGCGCATGGCGCTGCGTGCCGAGAGCCTGTGCCTGTACACCGACGAGGACACTTTCGACGGCCTCGCACCCGGCAACCCGATCTTCAAGCCCGATTTCAACCTCGACCTTATGCGCAGCGTGCCCTACGTGGGCCGGATGTTGGCGTTCGACCGTGCGGCGCTGCACGCGTTGGGCGGTTTCGATACCCAGTTCGAGCGTCTGGCGCCGCTAGACCTGCTCTGGCGGATGGTGGAAGCCCATGGCCTGCATGTGGTGGAGCATATCGCCGAAATGCTGGTGCACTGCCAATACGGCTATGCCGACTGGCTCGGCGACCCGCTCGGACAATGGGAGGCACCGCGGGTGGTCGAGGCGCACCTGCAGCGCCTTGGGGTTGATGCGACGGTGGAAGGCACGGGCAGCAACCTGGTTTCACACGTGACCTACCGGCACGAGGGCGTGGCGAGCGTATCGATCCTGATTCCAGCCGGTACGCATCTGCAGGCGCTCAGGCGTTGCGTCGAGTCGTTGTTCCAGCACACCGACTACGGCCATTTCGAAGTGCTGGTGATCGCTGACGGGGAAGAACCCGCCGACCTCGGTGACTGGCTTGCGGCCATGCGTGGCCTGGGCGGTGACCAGTTGCGCATCATCGACGTGCAGGCGCAGGACCGGGCGGCAGCCTTGAACCAGGCCAGCCAGTACGCGCGAGGCGACTACCTGCTGCTGCTCGACCCAGGCTGTGCGGTGTTCGAGAAGCACTGGCTCGGTACCTTGATGAGCCAAGCCCAGCGCCCTGAAGTCGGCGTTGTCGGCCCGATGCTCTGCGCGGGCGATGGCAAGATCGTCTCGGCCGGCTTGGTGCTTGGTCTCAATAACGGCACGGCCGGTATGCCGTTTCTGGGCAGCAAACTGGGCGCCGAGGGCTACATGGGCCGCCTGCGCCTGGTGCAGAACTGGAGCGCCTTGAGCCTCGACTGCCTGGTGGTGCGTCGTGAGCTCTACCAGGCGTTGGCTGGCCTGGACTGCAATGCCCTGCAGGCGGGGCTGTTCGATGCCGACCTTTGCCTGCGCGCCCGTGACAAAGGCTACCTGGTGGTCTGGACGCCGTTTTCCCGCGTTGCCAAGTTGTCAGGCGAAGTGGCAAGCGCCCCGTCTGATGAGGTGGCGCAAGCCGACAAGGATACGTTCCATGAGCGCTGGCTGGCGCGGCTGGCGCGTGATCCGGCCTACAACGACAACCTCAGCCTGCGGTTGGCCAATTTCAACCTCGAGCCAGGGTTGCGCGCGGGCTGGGACCCATTCATCGCTCGGGCGATGCCGTCGGTGCTGGCCTTGCCGACCAACACTACTGCGATCGGCCATTACCGGGTGATTCAACCGTTCACCGAACTTGAGCGCGCAGGCTGGATCCAAGGCCGGATCAATCACACGACGCCAGGGTTGATCGAGCTTGAGCGAGAAAAACCCGATGTGATGATCCTGCAGTGCCGCTACACGCCGACGAACCTCAAGGAAATGGAGCGCTTCAAGCGGTTTTCCAGCGCGCGGCGCATTTACGAGCTGGACGATTACATTATCGAACCGCCGAAAAAGAACGACCATGCCCGTAACCTGCCCAGCAACATTGCCGAGCTGGTCGCCCAGGGCATTGCGCTGTGTGATCGCGTGGTCTGCTCCACCCAGCCCCTGGCCGATGCGCTGTCGAGCATGCACCACGATATCCGTGTAGTGCCCAACATGCTCTCGGCGCAGTTGTGGGCGGAGGTTGCCAGCCAACGCCAGACCAGCGCCAGGCCGCGGGTCGGCTGGGCTGGCGGCACCAGCCACCGGGGTGATCTGGAACTTCTGCAGGAGGTGGTCAAGACCCTGGCCAACGAGGTCGACTGGGTATTCTTCGGCATGTGCCCGGAGGCCTTGCGTCCCTACGTGAAGGAATTCCACGGGGCGATTCCGATGGCCGATTACCCGCGCAAGCTGGCCAGCCTCAACCTGGATCTGGCATTGGCGCCGTTGGAGCAGAACCTGTTCAACGACTGCAAGAGCAACCTGCGCCTGCTGGAATACGGGGCATGCGGGTTCCCGGTGATCTGCACGGATGCGAAGGCCTATGCCGGCTATCTGCCCTGCACCCGGGTCAAGGACAACACCACCGAACAGTGGCTGGATGCAATCCGCATGCACCTGGCCGACCCGCAGGCCAGCTACCGCCAGGGCGATGCCCTGCGCGAGGCGGTGCTGCACGACTACATGCTGATGCCGCACCATTTGCAGCATTGGGCTAACGCCTGGCTGGCGGACTGAACGTTGGCGCCGGCTCACGCCTGCGCCGCATTGAAAACTGAACAGGTGCTTATGATGGAAACCGCAATCGGCTCGCGCAAAGATGTGACCGTTGTACTGCTGGGGCAGGGGCAAGCGGACAGTCGTGCCCGCGCACTGCACTACTATCGTCAGGCCGGTGTGCCTTGCGTGGCCCTTGAGCCGATGTCCGGGTCGCTGACCGAACCCTTGCTGGACGTGCTCGGCAACCTGGCGACAGCATTCGTGACCTTGGCCCTGGATACCGATTTCGTGCTGGCTGGTGCGCTGGACGGTGCGGCGACTTGCCTGGCCGCACAGCCCCTGGCTGTGGCCAGCCAAGGCTATGCCCTGGGTTACGCCGCGGGCAGCGGGCAGGTCAGCTACTGCCGGATGGGGTCGGCGTTCGCTGCGCTGGGCGACAGTGCGGGCCGTGGCAGGCTTGAGCAATACGCCAGTGCCGGGCAGCAGGCCTGGCGCGCGGTCATGCGCGTGTCGACCCTGCAGGTCGCATTGGCTACGCTGCCAAACGAACTTGACGACGCGGCATGGCGTGTGGCCCTGTCGTACGCCGTGCTGGCTCAGGGGCTTGTGGCCCACTTGGCGCAGACCGACGTGGTCGTCGAGCAGGCGCCTGCCGCGCTCAGCCCGGTGGCCCGCGAGGAGCGCCTGACCCAGCTGGTGCGCACGCTGCGCCAGTGGGACACCGAGCAGCACCAGCTGTGTGCCGACGAGGATGGCTTCGCAGTGCTCAACCTGTTCGTACGCAACAGCTATGAGCCAACCGCCTCGTTGATTTTCACTTCCCGCTGGAGCAGCGTGATCGATGAGCCAGAGCGTATTTTCGAACCCCGCCAGGATGTCGCGCTGCCCTACTACAACGGTGCCTTGTTCGCGCAGCTGACGACACTCGAATTCCTCTGCCACGCCTGGCCCACCAGCGCGCAGCACCAGCATGCGCTGGAAGGCATCTGGGTGCGCCAGCGTGCCCTCCTGCTGGAGCACCCCAACGACACCGCCGAGAGTCAGCAGCATCGTTACTGGCAAGCGCTTGCGCTGGGCCTGTTCAATGTCGAGGTGTGCCAGCGCCTGCTGTCGATGCTGAGCGGCGGCGACGACACCGCGCGTGCCCGCGAGCTGGCGGACTGGCTGGCGCGCCTTGAGCAAGTTCCAGGTGGCGACCTGCAGCAGCGCCTGCAAGGCACCGCATCTGGCCAGGTGATCGACGCCATTGCCGCCGGTACCCCGGATCAAGTCGGCCGCCAGCGCGCGCTTGCGCATCTGGCCAAGCATCCGGCTGCACAGATTGCGTTCGTGGTGCTCGACCTTGGCAACGACGACCTGGCACTGCAAGCCACGTTCGACAGCTTGCTCAACAGTGGCCTGCGCAATTTCAAACTGTTGGTGCTCAAGGCCGGCAAGCCGCCTGCCATCACCACGCCGCGCGATACCCTGCACTTCATTCAGGTCAGCGAAAGCAACTGGGTGACCCACCTCAACCAGGCGGTTCGCCAACTGCCGAGCGAGTGGCTGCTGTTGCTCCAGGCAGGCGACGAGTTGCTGGCTGGCGGCTTGCTGCGCCTGTCGGTGGAGTTGAGCGAAGCGCCAGGCTGTCAGGCCATCGCGGCCAATGAGGTGCAGCGCGACGGCGACGGGCGTCTGCACAGTGTCGTACGTCCGGGGGCCGACCTTGACCTGCTGCGTAGCCAGCCGGGGCTGATGTCGCGGCATTGGCTGGTACGCCGCCAGGCGGTGCTCGACCTGGGCGGCTACAGCGAAACGAACCGTCAGGCCCTCGAGCTCGACCTGCTGCTGCGCCTGGTCGAGACCCAGGGGCTTGGCAGCCTGGCACACATGGATGACTTCCTGGTGGTCGCTGATCAGCCTTCGCCGGCACTGGCCGAGCAAGCGCAGGCGGTTCTCGGTCGGCACCTGACGCAGCTGGGCTATCGCAGCCAGGTCAGTGACCAGGGCGACGCTGGCCTGGCGGTCGACTTCCGTCATGACAGCACACCGCTGGTCAGCATTCTGTTGGCTTTCGAGGGCGATACGGCGCAGTTGCAGGCGTGCCTGTCGGCCTTGCTGCAGCGCACCCGCTACCCGCGCTATGAAATCCTCGTGGCCTGTGCCCACGGCCAGTTCGATCTGGACGGTGCTTATGGCAAAGCCTTGAGCGGGCGCGTCCAACTGCTGGCCGGTGAGCCAGGTGCTTCGCGTGAACAGCTGTTGAACCTAGCCGCCAGCCACGCGCGCGGCGAGTATCTGGTGCTGCTGTCCGAACGTTGCAATGTGCTCACTCCGGCCTGGATCGAGGGCCTGCTGAACGAAGCCCAGCGCCCTGAAGTCGGCATTGTCGGGGCGCGCCTGCAGGCCGCTGACGGTACGCTGGTGCATGCAGGTTATGAGCTGCTCGCCGGCCCGCAGGTGTTCTCGCCGTGGCAGGGGCTGTCGGTCGAAGAAGTCGCCAAGGCTCATTGGGCATCGTCCGTTCGCAGCTGTGCGGCTGTGTCCGCCGATTGCCTGATGGTGCGTAAAGCGGTGTTCGACCACTATGGCGGTCTGCAGGCGCTGCAAGGTGCCGACATCGACTTGTGCCTGGCCGTGCGCGAGGCCGGCCTGATGGTGCTGTGGACGCCTCGTTCGCAACTGCTGGCCGCTGATGCCGGCGTGGCTGCCGCCAAAGCAAGTGATGCACTGGCTGCGCGGTGGCCGGGGGCGTTTGCAGGCCAGCTGCCGTTCGCCGGTGGTGATGCGCCAGCTGCTCGGTTGCAATGGCTGTCGCAGCTGGCATAGCTCACGTAGCTGGCTCGGGTTTTGCACCAGCTGGGCCAATGGCCCAGCTTTTTTATGCCGGGCGGCGACTTATTGACAGGTCAGGGCTGCCTTCTTTTGCCCTGGATTGGGGCTAGCGATGGCAAAGAAAGTGGCTGTTCTACAGTCGAACTACATACCGTGGAAAGGCTACTTCGACCTGATCCGAAGTGTCGATGCGTTCGTGTTCTACGACGATGTGCAGTACACCCGTCGCGATTGGCGCAATCGCAACAAGATCAAGACGGCCCAGGGTGAGCACTGGCTGACCGTGCCGGTGAAAAACAAAGGACGCTTCGATCAGTTGATCAACGAGGTGGAGATCAGCGACCCAAACTGGGCCGAGCAGCACTGGAAGACCATTGCCATGAGCTACCGGCGTGCGCCCTGTTTCGCCGAAATGGAAGGCAAGGTTCGCGCCCTCTACGAACACGCTGGTGGCATGACTCACCTGTCGGCCATCAACCAGTCGTTCATCGCCGGCCTGTGCCCGCTGCTGGGCATCCACACGCCACTGTACCGCTCCGAAGACCTTGGCCAGGCAGAAGGCCGCAATGAGCGGCTGATCCACTTGTGCCAAGCGGTGCAGGGCAGTGATTACCTGTCTGGGCCGGCGGCCAGCTGTTACCTGGACGAAGCCGCTTTTGCCGCTGCAGGTCTCGGGCTGTCGTACATGAGCTACGCAGATTATCCCGAGTATCCGCAGTTGTTCGGCGAGTTTCAGCATGCGGTGAGTGTGATCGACCTGCTGTTCAATACCGGCGCCGATGCCATGGCGTTTCTGCAGCGACAGGCTGCCTGACGCGGCCCGGGCCCGCGACTGCCCGATTGTGACCTGAACGGAGTTCACCGATGTCGAATCCTGCGCAGCCAGACCTGCTATTGCACGAACAGGCGCTGGCGCGTTTGCGGCTGATGTTTGCCAAGCCGGAACAGCCCTATTACATCTATGCGCCCGATTACCGCGAGACATCTTCCGGGATCGTGTCGCTGCACTACCTCTGCCACTTGCTCAATCTCAATGGCCGTGAGGCCTACCTGTGCGGCACGCAGATCGTCAACCCAGAGCTCAAGACGCCAGTGCTCGAGCTGGCAACCGCCGAGCGTCATCGGGTTGCGGGCAAGGTGCCGATCGCGGTGTACCCGGAAGTCACGTCGGGCAACCCGCTCAACCTGCCGGTGGTGGTGCGTTTTCTGTTGAACTTCGAAGGGTTCATCTCCGGCAAGAGCATGAATGCCAGGGCCGATGACCTGTTCTTCTACTACGCGCCGCGGCTGGCCGAGCATCATGGAAACCCTGGCGGCGATCTGCTGTGCCTGCCTACCGTCGATATCCAGATGTTCTGCGCCGACCCTTGCGACAGCGTGCGCCAAGGCCGCTATCTGTACCAGAACCGCCACCCGCTGGAGCGGGTCGACTATGGGCAGCTGCCGGCCGACATCCAGCTGCTGAGCATTGCCAAGGCACTGACGCTGCCGGAACTTGCCGCCGTGCTGCGCAAGGCAGAAGTGCTTTACACCTACGAGTGGTCGATGACCTGCGTGATTGCAGTGTTGTGCGGTTGTCCGGTGATTTTCATGCCAGGCCAGGGCATCGACCGGACCTTCCTGGAAAACAGTTTCTTTGGTTGCATCGGCTTTGCCATGCTCGATGAGCCCGATGCGCTCGAGCTGGCCAGGGCCAGTCTTGACCAGGCGTTGCCGCGTTACGTCGAACGCACGGCGCCGTTCTGGCAGCAGCTTGAAGTGTTCATCGCCAAGACCCAGCTGGCCGCGCGGCGGGAGGCTGCCGGCAACCGCTTGGGTATGCTCGATTGGTTACGCCAGCGCTACCCGCAGCCTGAGCAGTTGCGCGTTCTCAATGAGCGGCTGGCATCGCCGACCGCGCCAAGCCTTGACGTACTGGTGATCGATCACGGTGATCCACTGGCCTTGGCCGCTACCCTGGACAGCCTGGCGCGCGGCCTGTACCGGCGCGCCGAACTGACAGTGCTGGGCCGACAGTCGCCGGGCCGTGCCGGGGTGCAGTGGTTGCCGGGCGATCCGCAGCAGCCTGTGGCCGCCGCCAATGATTGGCTCAGGTCGGCTGACGGTACCTGGTTCATGCTGGTCGAGGCGGGGGCCAGCTTCAATGCCAGCGGCTTGCTGATGAGCGCGGTCGAGTTGTCAGAGGCGCCGGCCAATTGCCTGGCGATGTATGCCGATGAGGCACTGCGCCGCGAAGATGGCACGGTCGAGCTGGCGTTGCGCCCCGGGCTCAACCTGGACCTGTTGCTGGCTTACCCTGCCGGTCTGTCGCGCCATTGGTGGTACCGGCGCGAGGCGGTGCTCGGTTTGCATGGCTTCGATCATGCGGGCGGACGCGCTTTCGAGCTCGAGTTCCAGCTGCGTCTTCTGGTGGAACGTGGCCTTGGCTGCGTTGCGCATGTCAGCGAGCCGCTGCTGATTGCCGACACGGTAGCTGCCGAGGACTGCATCGACCATCAAGCCGTTATCCTTGCCCACCTGCATGAGCGCGGCTACACCGCTGCCCGGGTGATCCCCGTGCAGGTGGCTGCGGGAAGCTACCGCATTGATTACGGCCACCCGCAGAAGGCGTCGGTCAGTATCCTGATCTATCTGGAAGGGCAGTTGGCGCAATTCCAGCGCTGCCTGGAAAGCCTGCTGGCGCACGCACCCGCTGTCGACTTCGAGGTGCTGCTGATCGAGCCGGGTAACCAGGACCCCGCCTTGCTGGCATGGCTGGAGCTGCTCGGGCTGCTGGAAGGGGTCCGGCTGCAAGTATTTCGCTTCATGCCCGGCCAGCCCCGCGCCGCCATGTGCAATGCGGCAGCGCAGGACGCCACAGGCGACTACCTGGTTTGGCTCGATGCCCGCAGCAGCGTCCTTGAACGCAACTGGCTGGAGGCGTTGCTCAACCACGCCCTGCGCCCTGAAGTGGGTGCGGTGGGCGGCAAACTGCTCGATAGGGACGGCAATGTGCACCAGGCGGGCCTGGTGCTGGGGCAGGGCGGCACGGTTGGCCCGGCGTTCCAGGGGTTGCCGGCGCAGGCGTTGGGCTACATGGGCCAGTTATGGCTTGAACGCAACTGCCAGGCTGTCGGGGTGCAATGCCTGATGGTGCGGCGCGACCTGTTCATCGAGGCCGGAGGCTTCGATGCAGATCCGCTGCTGGCGCCGTGGATCGATGCCGACCTGTGCCTGCGACTGTCGCGCGGCGGCTACCTCAACGTCTGGACGCCCTACGCGCGGTTGTTGTTGGACGAGCAATCGCAGCCCATGCCCAGCGCCGAGCAGGCAGATGCCCTGTACGCGCGCTGGCTGCCCCAGCTGGCGCACGACGCTGCCTACAACGGCAATTTCTCGCTGCGCGCCGGTGAGAGTTTCAGCCTGGACAGCAACGGTTTCAGCTGGCGGCCCCTGCAGGGCCGTGCGCCGAGCGTACTCGCCTGCGCGGCCGACCAGGTGCTGGCAGGGCGCACGCGGCTGATCCTGCCATTCAAGGCATTGCGCGAAAGTGGCAGTATCGAGGGTGTGGTGACCGCAGGTGTGCTGACCCCCGTGGAGGTCGAGCGTGTGCAGCCGGCGAGCGTGATTTTACAGCGTCCTCTTGCGGACGCGGGGCTGTTGGCCATGCGCCGCCTGCGGGCCTTCTCCCAGGCCTTCAAGGTCTATGACCTGGACGGTTACCTGCCGGAAATGAACCTGCCTGGGGAGTGCGGCGCCGAAGAGATCGTGCAGCGCATGCGCCAGGGCCTGATGCAGGCCGACCGGGTGCTGGTTGCAAGCCCTGCGCTGGCCGAACTGCTGCGCGGCGAGCATGATGACGTGCGCCTGCTCGAAGCCGCATTGCCCGATAGCTGGGGCACCCTTCGCGGTCAGCGGCGCACGGGTGCCAAGCCGCGTCTGGGATGGCTGGGTGGCAAGGATTCGGACCTGCTCGCCGAAGTCGTGCCGGCACTGGCCGGCGAGGTCGAGTGGGTGGTGCTGGGTGACTGCCCAACGCCATTGCGGCCGTTCCTGGCCAAATGGCTGCCGGAAGTCGACCACCCGCACCTGGCGTCGGCCCTGCTGGGGCTGGACCTTGACCTTGCGCTGGTACCGATGGCCGAGACGCTGGGCAATGCGTGTTCCGGCGACCTGCGCATCCTCCAGCATGCGGCCTGCGGTCACCCGGTGATCTGCAGCCGGGTGAGTGGTTTTGTCGGCGGTGACTCGTTGCCGTTGACGCGGGTCAACAACCTGGCCGACGACTGGATAGCGGCGATCCGCATGCACCTGCAGGATCGTCAGGCGTCCGCGTGTCTGGGCGATACCTTGCAGGCCAGGGTGCGTGAGGACTGGCTGCTCAAAGGTGAGCGGCTGCAAGCATGGCGGCGTGCCTGGCTGGCGGATTGAGCCACGCGGCATCTGAATTCGAACCACGGCGGATCTTGATCCGACTCAACGCTGGAACTGGGCAAACATGAACAACACTCTCGATACCTTCATCGGCGCATACAGCGACAGTTTTGGCTACGCCTATGACAACAACATTATGCTCAACTGGTACCCGCGGCGGATCATGGAGCTGTGCGGCCAGGAGCTCCACCTGCTCGAACTCGGCATCGGTCACGGGTTCTCCACCAATCGGTTTTCCCGGTACTTCCGTTCGCACACTGTCATCGACGGTTCGCCGTCGGTGATCGCGCAGTTCCAGGCCCAATACCCGGACAGCCCCGCGCAGATCGTCGAGGCCTATTTCGAACACTTCGACACAGACCAGCGCTTCGACCTGATCGTCATGGGTTTTGTCCTTGAGCATGTCGAAGACCCTCAGGTGGTATTACGCAGGTTCAAGCAATTCCTCGCTCCGGGAGGGCGCTGCTTTGTCCTGGTGCCCAATGCGCAGTCGCTGCACCGGCGTTTCGGCCATGCTGCCGGGTTGCTCGATGACATGATGGTACTGGGCAAGGGTGATCACGAACTGGGCCACCTGCGTGCGTATTCGTTGCAGACCCTGACCGAGGAGGTTGAGCAGGCTGGCCTGCGTGTGCTGCGCAAAGAAGGGCTGTTCCTCAAACCATTCATGACGTCGCAGATGAAAGCGCTGGACCTGAGTGATGCAATCACCACCGCCATGTGCACTGTGGCGATCGATTATCCCGAGCTCAGCTGCGCGTTGATGCTGGAAGCGACGGTCGACGCGCTATGAAAAGCCTGGTGATCGGCAGCACCTCGACCATCGGCAAGGCCGTCGCCCGGTCATTGTCACGCCTGGGGCCGGTCAAGCTGGCGGGGCGTCGCGAGGCCGACATCCTGTTCGATCTGAGCCAGCCCGTATTACCCGCAGGTGGCGAGGCGTTCGATGTGGTGGTGCATGCTGCTGCCGATTTTGGCGGCGGCACGCCTGATGACCTGATTCGCACCGAGCAGGTCAACGCTGTGGGCGCCCTGGAGGCCTGCCGCCTGGCCGAACACTGCGGGGCGCGGCATTTCATACTGCTGTCTTCGCGCTGGGCGGCCCATCAGCCGGGCGATCCTTATTACGGCATCTACGCAGTGTCCAAGCGCCATGCCGAAGAATTGGTCAGCCTGTATTGCCAGGCGCGCGACATGGCCTTGACCATCCTGCGCATCAGCCAGGTCTACGACACCCAGGCGCAGTGCCGCGTGCACCAGCCGTTGCTGTACGCCATCGCCGACAGTGCCGCTGCCGGCGAACCGGTGCATCTGTACGGTACTAACGACGCGCGGCGCAGCTACCTGCACGTCGATGACCTGGCAGAAATGTGCGTGCGGGTTGCCGAGCACGGCGTCGAGGGCCTGCATAACTGCGGCCATCCGCAAAACCCGCGCTTGTCCGAGATTGCCGAGGCGGCCTTCGAGGCCTTCGGCACGCTGACCGACGTGCGCTTTGTGCCAGAGAAAAACGATATTCCGGACCTGCCGGCCTTTGTCTGCTCCAGCGACTTGTTCGCGCGCATTGGCTACGCCCCCCGGGTCGATATCCGCACCGGCTTCGAGCTGATCAAAGCGCATCGGGAGATACACGCATGAGAACGGTCATGGTAACCGGCGTCGGCGCGATCATGGGCTATGGCCTGCTGAAGTCGCTGCGCGAGGCAGACTCGTCGCTTCGCCTGGTAGGCACCGACATCTACGACGATGCGGCGGGCCGGGCCTGGTGCGATGTTTTCGAGCAGGCACCCCTGACCGCCGAGAAGCGTTACGCCTCGTGGTTGCTGGAGGTGATCGCCAGGCATGAGGTCGACCTGTTGATTCCGGGCATAGAGCAGGACGTGCACTGGCTTTGCGATAATCGTGCCTTGCTGCAAGACATCCCGTGCCAGGTAGCGCTCAATGACCCGCAGTTGATTGACCTGTCTCGCGACAAATGGGCAATGGATCAGGCCCTGCTGGCGATGGAGGAACCCTGCCGTATCCCCAGTGTGCTCAGCGGTGACTTCCACGCGCTGAAACAGGCACTTGGCCTGCCGTTTCTGCTCAAGCCACGCAAGGGTTATGCCTCCAAAGGGCTGGTGTGGGTGCACCAGGAACAGGATTTCACCGGCAATGCCGGGCAGTTGGGCGACGTGCTGATGGCCCAGCCGGTCATCGGCAGTGCCGCACAGGAGTTCACCGTGGCCGTGTTCGGCGATGGCCAGGGGGCGATGGGGCCGATGATCACCCTACAGCGCAGCTTGGCGTCGGACGGTTCCACGGCCAAGGCACGGGTCTGCCAGCACGCTTCGCTGGATGAGGTGGTGGCCCGGTTGTGCCGTGCATTCAAGCCGGTTGGCCCGACCAACCTGCAGTTTCGCCGTGATCACGATGGCAGTTGGAAGTTGCTGGAGATCAACCCGCGGATTTCTTCGACCAGCTCGATTCGCCGAGGCTTTGGCTACAACGAGGCGGCGATGTGCCTGGCGTTCTACCTCGACCACCAGATGCCGCCTGCTCCCGCTGTCAGGACGGGTTTCGCCGTCCGCTTCATCGAGGACTTGGTCATCCATGATCGGGATCATTTCTGACGTCCATGGCAATTACAGCGCGTTGCGCAGCGTGCTGGCCAGGCTCGATGCCCTGGGGGTGTCGCGGATCATCTGCCTGGGTGACACCGCCGGTTATTACTGCCAGGTGAACGAGTGCTGCAATGCGTTGCGCGAGCGCGAGGTCTTTTCGGTCATGGGCAATCATGACTGGTACCTGGCCAGGCAGGAGCGCTGCCCACGCTCCAACAGTGCCAATGCCTGCCTGGATTATCAGGCGGGTGTGATCAGCGAGCAGAACCGGGCGTGGCTCGACAGCCTGGCGTTTCAGGCCGTCGAGCAAGGCATAAGCCTCGTGCACGGCGGCTGGAACGACCCGCTCGATGAATACCTGCGGCCCTCCCAGGCCTATTTCGATGCGCTGCCGGGTAGCTGTTTCGCGTCCGGGCATACCCATGTGCAGTACCTTTGGCAGGGGCAGGGCAAGGTCTACTGCAACCCGGGCTCCGTTGGCCAGCCGCGTGACGGCGACCCGCGCGCCGCGTTTGCAACTTGGGATGGCAAGGCGTTCGAGCTGCACCGCGTCGAATACGACATCGGGGAGGTTCAGCAAGCCATGGCCAGGGCCGGATTCACGTCGTACTTCTATGAAAACCTCGATAAAGGCACCCAGATAGGTGGAAGGATCAGCTCCATCGAGGGGCTTTGAGCCGCCTGTACCGCCTTACACCGACCTACTGCGGAATGACAGCAATGAGCACCGACAAGATCTTCTTCAATCGCCCGCACATGACCGGCAAGGAGCTGTACTACATTGCCGAAGCCAAGTTCGGCAACATGCTCGCCGGCGACGGTACGTTCACCAAGCGCTGCCACCAGTGGCTGGAAGCGCACACCGGTTGTGCCAAGGCGCTGCTCACCCACTCCTGTACAGCTGCCCTGGAAATGACCGCGCTGATGCTGGATATCCAGCCGGGCGATGAAGTCATCATGCCGTCCTATACCTTCGTTTCCACCGCCAATGCCTTCGTGCTGCGCGGCGCGGTACCGGTGTTCGTCGATATCCGTGCTGACACCCTGAACCTCGATGAGCGCCTGGTCGAGGCCGCCATCACCCCGCGTACCAAGGCCATCGTGCCCGTCCACTACGCCGGGGTCGCCTGTGAAATGGACAGCATCATGGCCATCGCCCGCAAGCATGGCCTGCATGTCGTCGAAGATGCTGCCCAAGGGGTGATGTCGACCTACAAGGGCAAGGCGCTGGGCAGTATCGGCGACCTGGGGGCGTTCAGTTTCCATGAGACCAAGAACGTGATCTCGGGCGAGGGCGGGGCATTGCTGGTCAATACCTCGGAACAGGTGCTGCGGGCCGAGATCATTCGCGAAAAAGGGACTGACCGAAGCCGCTTCTTCCGTGGCGAAGTGGACAAGTACACCTGGCAGGAAGTGGGCTCGTCGTTCTTGCCCGGGGAGCTGATCGCGGCGTTCCTCTGGGCGCAGCTGGAAGAAGCGCAGGCGATCACCGACAACCGCCTGGCGACCTGGGATGCCTACCATGCCTCCCTGGCCAGCCTTGAGCGGCAAGGGTTGCTGCGCCGCCCCATCGTGCCGCAGGGCTGCCAGCACAATGCACATATGTACTATGTGCTGCTCGCCCCGGGCATTGATCGTCAGGCCGTGCTCAGTGCGCTCAAGCAGCATGAAATCTATGCCGTGTTCCATTATGTGCCGCTGCATTCGTCGCCGGCCGGTGAGCGTTATGGGCGCACACACGGCGCCATGGAAGTGACCGACTACAGTGCCGAGCGCCTGTTGCGGCTGCCATTGTGGTGGGGCATGCCCCAGGACACCCAGCAGCGCGTGGTGGAGATTCTGGGCGATACCTTGAACCGGTTCTGACGCCCTTGGGCGGGCGCAACGCGCAACGCCGGTCTATTCGACAAAAAGAGCGTGACCTGGCAGTCAGAACGCGCATCTTCACTGTATATTGTCGAAAACCGGGAGCCGCTGCGCTGCACCTGGAAAACACACAGGGATCGGTGTCTACCGTGTCGCCTGGTGTTTTGCCGTTGCGCAGGCAGTGGGTACTTCGCTGTTATTGAATTGGGAAGCCATATGATTGGCATTAAAAGCATCGCCAGCTACGTGCCTACCGAAGGGGTGGACAACTACGCCCAGGGCGCGAAGTTTGGCAAAGACCAGGATTTCATTTTCGGCAAGATCGGTTCGACCTTCTTGCCGCGCAAGGACACCGCTCAGGAAACCTCCGACCTGTGCGTCGAGGCCGCCAGGAATCTGTTCGCTGCCAACCCCTCGCTGGACCCGGCATCCATCGACGCCGTGATCGTCGTCACCCAGAACGGTGACGCCGAAGGCCTGCCGCACACCGCCGCGATCGTTCAGCACAAGCTCGGCCTGCCGACCGCCATCGCTGCCTTCGACATTTCCCTGGGTTGCTCGGGCTATGTCTACGGCCTGTACGCGATGAAGGGCTTCATGGAAGCCGCCGGC
>Ga0160474_100416_pt1 | contig 15404 bp, 14 predicted proteins | sample HID1975K_E11MG_FD_108240 | JGI IMG/M metagenome (GOLD analysis project Ga0160474, IMG submission 108240) | Enriched soil microbial communities from UW Madison campus, WI, USA - HID1975K_E11 MG | ecosystem: Environmental > Terrestrial > Soil > Unclassified | place: USA: Madison, Wisconsin...
GCGTCGAAGCGGCAGGCACTGAGTGCGGGGAAGAGTTGGGCCATATCCTTAGCCTCCATATCCAAAAACGACATGCACGGTAGGATTTATAGCTGCGGGGTGCAATGAAAAAGGTGAGGGGGGCGTGGATTTTTTGGGGAGATGTGGCAGGTTCACTGGGCTAGATACCGGGAGGAAGCGGCGCGAACAAAGGGCTGGAAACACGGTGCGAAAAAGCGAGTCGTGGGGGCTCGTGTCACATCTTTCTTGAGCCGGGGTAATCTGAAACGAGTCGGTATCTATCTGTTTTGTCTAATTAATAATTGATTGGTCAACTTGCTTGGAATACCAGTTGGAACGCAGCGTGGTCTGGATTCCGATGGACGGTGCTTACGTGAGCCGCCCCCAAAAGCGAATTGGGTCCAAATCTATCAGCCAAATGGTCGTGCTGTTGATTGTCGCCCCTGTGCGTACGATGTCCCCACTCGCACGTACAGGAGCTCCTGACAACGATACCGTCAATGATTACCGTGCTGGCTAATCCGACTCTCGAAGTACTGCGCAGTCTCTTTGTCGGTGCAGTACAGGTAGCAACCCTTCATCCCGCGAGTCATCAGGGTCCGGTACGTATTTTTGATGATCAGGTCTGTTTCACTTTTCGCGAGGGTAGGTTGCTCTTTCATCATTTTTTTCCAGCCGCGAATCGATTTATCGTGCCTGTCGCGCTCATCTGGGGATGTCACGACCTTACCGTCACGTACGACCAGATCTGGTCCGATAATCACCCCGATGTAGTCGACTTCCAAACCTTGGCAGGTATGAATGCAGCCAACCTGCTCAATGGAGTTTTCAGCGATGATCCATAGGCTGCCATCCTGATCCAGATTCCATTGGCGTTTGTAGTCACCAATCACGATATCAGCAGCGGTGGGGTCTTTCTTGCTCAACCAAGGCCAGCAATAGCCCGCGACCACACGAGCTTTGTTCCCGTGGTTTTTCTCGTTGATTGCGTCATGCATCGCCTGAGGTGAGTCGAACACCTTAAACTCGTACTCTTGGGTCTCAAGCGTAGGATTTGCCGTCGAGCGAATGCCTAGCGTGTCATCCAACCATGCCAGGTAACCGTCAGAACCACTGCAGCGAAACTGCGAAGACAGCACGTGCTCTTCAACCACAGCACCCTTGGCTTTCGCAAAGGCGCGAATCGCCTGCTTGCTGCCGATATCGCTCAAGGTTACACGCTGGTCCTCATCAATGAAGAAAATGGAGCATTTCGCTGAGTCAATCAGCTCCTTGATCTGGTTCTCCCCAAGGTTTCCATAAAGCCCGCTTTTCTCATTCAGTCGGTGAGCTTCGTCCACGATGAGCGCATCGAATGTGTTGGGCTCAGTGTCGATGAATGCCCCAGAGCCTGAAAAGAAATTCGAGAAATGGCTGCGCTTGATGGTGCCAACCAGTTTGCTTTCGTAGACCTTGCGAGGGGCAGCATTCTTGGAGACGTATTTGCTCATCAGCTTCAATTCGGTGAGCTTCACCAGCAGATTGATAGCCAGGACAGTTTTCCCGGTGCCCGGCCCACCTTCGATGATCATCACCTTGGGTGCTTGGTCCGAGGCCTCGCTTGCCGCCGCCAGCGCCGACTCAAAAATTGCTTTCTGATCGTCAATCAATACGAACTCGGGTTTGCCTTTCATCAACCCCGCGAGGGCCTCGGCTAGCGCCTTGGACGGGCGAATTTTTCCTTCGGACAGTTCGTAAAGAACCTCTTTGTTGTCGCCATGAGTTATATGCTTTTTCAGGAAGCTTCGGAGTTTACTGAGCTCTTCCGGGCCTTTCAGGAACAGTGGCGCCTTGCTGATGTGGGGCTCGTAGTGAGCCGAATCTATGATGCCGTCGCTGACATAGTTATGAAGGTAGGCACACGGACGGATTTCGATGCTTTTGTCATACACCGCCTCGTTGAAGCCTTCCAACAGCGCTGCATATGACCAAACCTGATAGGACGGGTGAATGGTCTCAATGAGGCCGCCACCCAACGTTGTTTTGACGATGGCGTCTTTGGTTGTGGCGTTGGCCTTGCTCCATTGCTTCAGCTCGATCAGTACGGCCTTTTTTGCCTGGTTTTCGTCGCGACCGGTGAGTAGAAAGTCGATTCGCTTCGACGACTGCGGAATGTGCAATTCAATGGCCAGGCCTGCATCGCTCGGGAGGCCCTCATCTCTAAGGACCTTGGCCATGTACGTCAGGGACCCTTGCCACGACCTGATTTCCGAGGAGCCTACGTTCTTGCCGGTAGCGTCCTTGTAATGCCTGAGGATTACCTCCTCAATGTCATCGTTATCGTTGTCTTTAAGAAATTGCTGTTTGGTCGCAGCGTAAACGATCACGGGTTGTCCTTAGGTGCGTGTTGGTCAGAGTCGGTCGTACTTTTTGCCGTTGCTTCTGGCTTTATCCACGGGGTACTTCTGGCCATTCGAGGCGAGTTTCTGTGTCACGGCTTCGTTGAGGTCAATGCCGAGTACACTGCTCAGGCGAACTAGGTACATCAGTACGTCTGCCAACTCATCCTTGATGGCTTGGCCGATTTCGGGATCTGTTGCGGCGGAGATCGAATCGGCATCGCTCATCCATTGGAAGATTTCGCACAGTTCGCCTACCTCGCCAGTGAGAGCCAGGATGAGATTTTTGGGGGAGTGGAACTGCTGCCAGTCGCGATCATCAGCGAAACGCTGAGGGATGCGGCAAGCTTCGTTATGTCAACCAGTGGCGCGGACGAGCTATCTGAGTCACTCACGGGGCTATCTCTTGGTTATCAGTGAGGGGCAAAGGATCTTTAGGAAATCGGGCTTCGTATTGTAAGACCTTTCGCAATTGACGCAGGCGTTTTGTTTTTTTCCCGCTCACTGTCTGCCAGCCGAATTGCTTGCCAGTATTCGCTATGTCATTTGAGGGGGGAACGTGGGCCGCCTACAGGCGGATTTTCTAGTGCTTGGCGACAGCCTCCGCCGTATCTGGCCTGGCAATTGGCGACAGGATGGTGACTGCCGTGGCGACGCACAGGATTCGTCGAAGACCTATATCGCGACTGATGGCGGCGCCCGGTCTGATTGACGCGGCATCAGGAGTCGAAATTCCGTTTAAATCATTGATTTATATGTGCTTTACATGAGCTTTTGTGGGTTGTATTTCATTGGGTACCCTGGGCTCTACGGAGGTTTTTAGCCCAGGAGATATGTGGGAAAGGGGCTTTGGGGGGCGTCGAGCCCTGCCTTCTGCGCTTCACAGGTTTAGGAGGCCAGCCAAAACCTGTATAAATTTTCAGTGTTTGTGCTCGATCTTTCGCGCCAAACCGGTTAGAATGACCTCCGTTAGGAGGCTTTCCCATGCATACTATTGACGCCGTTGACCTTTTTTGTGGTGCTGGAGGGCTGACTGCAGGTCTGCTCAAAACTGGTATCAGCGTTCGTGCTGGCTACGACATCGATCGCAATTGCGAGTATGCCTATAAGACGAACAACGGCGCAGAATTCGTGGCTGAAAGCGTTGAGTCTGCAAAGGTTGGCGATGTTGCTGCTTGGTATCGAGACGGTCGGGTCAAGCTCTTGGCGGGATGCGCTCCCTGCCAGCCCTTCTCGACCTACAATCAGGGGCGTGATACCAGCACTGATCGCAAGTGGCCGCTTCTGTATTCGTTTGAAGAGCTCATCAAAGGCATTAAGCCAGAGCTTGTCACCATGGAGAACGTCCCTGATGTTACCAAGCACAAGGTATATGTTGACTTTGTAAAGGGGCTGGAGGATGAGGGCTACCATATTTGGGCAGGGACCATCCACTGCATTGACTACGGACTTCCTCAGCAGCGTCGCCGACACGTACTGTTAGCTTCGAAATTTGGTCCAATAGCCATGATTCCGAAGACTCATGCAGGCAAGCCGGTGACAGTGGAACAGGCAATTGGACATTTTCCAAAGCTTGAAGCTGGTGGGTGTGATCCGAAGGATCCTCTGCACCGTGCGGCTACTTTAACTCCAACAAATCTTGAGCGCATCAAACGATCAACGCCAGGCGGTACATGGAAAGATTGGCCAGAGTGGCTGCGCGCACCTTGTCATCGCAAGAGTAGCGGCAAGACTTACCCGAGTGTTTATGGTCGGATGCGCCATGATGAACCCGGGCCGACTATGACGACGTTATGCTATGGATTTGGCAACGGGCGATTCGGTCACTATGATATGAAGCAAAATCGCGCAATCTCTCTTAGAGAGGCTGCAACTTTGCAATCCTTTCCTGAAACTTATCAATTTATGCCGCCTCAGGAAATCACGTTCAAAGCAGTCGGTCGCATGATAGGAAACGCCGTCCCTGTTCGACTAGGTGAAATTATCGGACTGAGTATTCAGCGCCACCTGGAAGAATTTGCTACCGATCGGAAGTAGGGGCAAATTCTCTTCTGAGTCGCAGCTTAAGTGAGCATGAACCTATCGTTTCGCACCTCCAGATGATGATTACTCGTCAGCCCAGCGTCTCAAACTGGGCTGACTTTCTACATCCCATTCTACGTTAGCGTTAAGCTTTTGTATCCAGTAGTATTGGCGAATCTTTGGGGTGGTTGCATATTTGCAGTTCTGATGGTGATGCCAAAAATACTCTTGCACGAATATTATTGATGTGTACTTCATTAGTAGTACATCCAGGCTTCCAGGAAGCGGTTTTTGTGTGGCTTGAATTGGAGTCACATATGATGAAATAAACGTATCGATTTAAGGGCGGGTGCGCGCCCGCCCAAAGTTTTCATAATTCTAGAGCATATTTGTGGGTTTTCCGTCTTTTTCAGTCGTTCTCCAAATTAGGCTGGTAGTGCAGTAGGTGCTGCATATTTCTTCTTTCTCAGATATGAAGAAATCGACCATAGCACGGATCTTAGATATACTGTAGTTTGGTAGTGGACCTTGGAGAGATACTCTGGTGAGGTATCTTGCCCGCACTGTTCAAATGATAGCCTTCCATGAGCCAAAGCATTTCTTTTATCTCTAACGTCTCGAAGTTGGCGCAGAGTTTGACGGCCGTTTAAGTTTGGGTCTGCAGTTTGGAAACCGTACTTTTTAGCTGTCGTTTTAATCTCTGCGCAATCAACATTTCCAGAGAATATTTTTTCTCTATCGTAACCAAGTCTGGTTATAGCAATTTCAATCGGGTGCGTTCTTCCATCTAAAGCTGAGCTATGACTGTCCTTGATGGCACGCTTGAAATGACTAAGTGCAATGTTTTGTAAGTTTCCGCTTAATTGGTCAAAACCCAGGTTGTCGCCATCCACAGCTTTGTGAATCGCGTCAATAGCATTTGTCATAGTCGCTTCCACCAAATTGTAAAGAAGCAAGTAGGTGTTCGCGCGTAAAGTTTTTGTTAGTTCACGCGATAGCTCGGCTCCTGCAATTGGAGCGATTTCGCCGTCAGTTTCACCGGCAAGTGATACAGAACGATTGTTCGCAATTATTTCTATGAAGTCAATGTATCTACTTACCTCGGCGCTTCTTTGCCTGAACAGGTCGTAGAGTTCGACGACAAGAACTTCACTGTTGGTCATACTGGACCTCTCGACCCAGCAGATTATCCCTGACAAAGTGGATTCGATTTACCACTTTTGGCCTGGAGTTGCTTGCATCAGAGCGAGTGAGCGTCTTGAACTCATCACTTGCCAGCCATGCCATTGAAGCCGGAACTAACCCTGGAGCTATTCTTTGAGCAAGGGCTACGCCGACTGAAATTGACTCAAATCGAATTCGAGGTACCGAAGAATTATTGGGCGCTTTCTTGAATCCATGAGGGAAAAATCTTTGAACGAAGTCAAGCATGTTTTCAAATGTTGTGAGGAGCTCCTCCCGGTCGAAATCATGGTTGTTCATATGGTCAAGATATTCATCTAGGAATTCATCGACCCGCTTGTTGAATGCTTCATATCTATGTAGGTAGGCGTAGAATCTAAGTACCATCTCCTCATAGTCGCGATGATTGATTCTTACGTCACTGATAGGGCAGAGCTGTCTGAAACGCAGGCTGGCAGCAGTGTTTCGAACAAAATCAGTGAACGGACCATCCTGTGAGCCGAATCGTTGCTCCATGTCCTTTAATTTTGTTCCGCCAGTGTTGAGGCGGTCGAAGAGCTGGCGGCGCGCCTCTTCATCGACTTCCATTAACTCGATCATTCGCATTGTTTTGCGTCTAAATCTAAGCTGGCGTGAGACTGGGAAATCTTTAAAGTAAAATCCGTTCAACATTGGCAACATTTTCAAATCGTCAAGCTTGAAATCGTTACCTAGAAAACGTACAAGTGTTCTTATTCTTTGCGAGCCGTCAACTATTTCTAAGCGGCCTTCGTTTTCGCCAGTGTGTACATCGGCGACATATAAATATGGTATTGGCAAATTAAGTAATATTGATTCAATAAATCTGCCTTGCTGTTCCTCGCTCCAGACTAGCTCACGCTGATAATCTGGAATGAATAACTCGGCCTTGTCGGTTTCCTCTAGTTTGTCTACATATTTCGATACAATTACTTCGATAGGGTATTCTCTTATGTCGAAGTCTGTTTCTTTTTGCCTCTCGATGATTTGTTTTTCAGCTTCGATTTTTTGTTCGTCGCTAATAAGTGCGAACATTTCTCCCTGCTTTGCCATTAAAATTCCTTATCTGCTGATTGTTGGCCAAGTTGTTAATTGATGTTGCGAGGTTTTTGGTTTGATCCGACTGTGCTGCACCATTGGGTTAAGCTTACACCTTTCGACGGTGTATGAGTTGATAGGGTTCGATAGAACGGTTGCAGGGGGGTGAGCATTCGCTCCTCGGGTAATTTGCTATCCCGGATGCTTCGCAAGGGGCGCCGAGGGATTTCTCGTAATGCCTGCATTCTCTGCAAAACCATCTTCTCGCTGGAAGGCATTTTGCCATTAATGGCGGTGAATGGAAGCCCTTTGCCAGCATGAAAGTCGGTATTTCCGGGGCAGCGAAAACAATTTTTATCCCGCATTCGAGAATACCCGTTACCAGCCGGTAGCGCAGTGATCACTTAAGATTGGACGCCTAAGCCGAATGTGGCATGTCAGCAACCCAGCTTGATTTAACGGCCATTCATGATCTGTCTCCTCTAGCAGTTGAGTCTCATTAATTTCCCCACGTAAGCCCGCCAAGAATGCTGAGTGTTATCAGGGATCAAGGCCCCTGGTACCTGTGGGGATGTCCTCTAACGCGGGACTAGCGGCTCCTTCCGTCCGGGAGCAAGGTAATCTCTTGATCTGGCCTCCTGAGCACCGTTGCCGGTGGGCGGGTGGAAGCTGCATTGGCTCAGGAGACCGGTGCCGCGAGATCCTGAGCCAGGTGTAAGCAGCAATGCGATGACCGGGGCATGCCTGGCTCAGTCAGGTGCGGTCCATTCCTTGAACTGCGGCACCATATCGTTAAGGGACGCGGTCACACTGCAATTGTTTCCCACGGATTACAGATTCATGTCACCGGAAGAAATCACGTTCAAATCCATAGGCCGCATGATTGGCAATGCGGTTCCCGTAAGATTGGGCGAAATCATTGGCCTGAGCATCCAGCGTCACCTTGATGAGCTGGAGCGACTAAAAACACCTTCCTGAGTCGAGCATCCAAGGACATCACGTCCTTGGTCTCACACTCCCAAACGACGACAACTCGCCAGCCCAACTCGCGCAGTTGTTCGGCTTTCCTATTGTCTCGCTCCACATTCGATGCAAATTTCGGTAGCCAGAAATCTTGGCGTGTTTTCGGCGTCGAGGCGTAACGACACCCCGGATGCCGGTGCCAATAACATCCGTGGACGAAAACCACCGTCCTTCGCTTAGGAAGGACGACGTCTGGACTGCCAGGCAGAGACTTCGAATGCAGACGGAATCGAAGCCCCATGCTATGGAGCAGGCGCCTCACGACCAATTCTGGCTGCGTGTGCTCCCGCTTGATCAAACGCATCCGATCGGACGCCGTGAACTGGTTCATAGTGGCTCTTCGCTGCTGAATTGCGGATCCACTTGTGTAACCATGCAGCCAAAGCCAAACGAACACAACAGGGAAAAACAGCAATGGATGCAATAGTCGAAGCGGTTGAGGATCAGGAGTTATTTTTGGAAATCGACCTCAACGTGTTGAATCACCTGGGGATAGGTCTATACAGCAGCACGCCCGCCGTAGTCACCGAGATCGTCGCCAACGCATGGGACGCCGACGCCCATACCGTTACGGTAGACATTCAACAAGACAAGATTATCGTTCAAGACGATGGCCACGGGATGGGGCACGGAGAGCTGCAGGCCCGATTCCTTCGTGTCGGGTATGCCCGCAGAGACCAACCGAAAGGCAATAAAAGCGACACTCTTGACCGCCCGGTGATGGGCCGGAAGGGAATTGGGAAACTGGCGATGTTCTCTCTAGCGGACCAAATCGACATTTGGTCAAAGAAAGCCGGGGGGCCACCTGTCTCCGCTCGAATCAACGTCGAACAACTCAGGAAAGACATTCAGTCAGCCAAGAAATATTCTCTCGAAAAGCTGGACACAGAATATGACTGGGGAGACAAGACCGGAACATGCATCGTTCTTTCGAAGCTAACGGCGGGAACTGATAAAACGGAGAGCTTTCTCCGGCCCCGCATAGCGAGGCGTTTCAGTGTGCTGGGAGATATCCATAAATTTAAAGTGATAATTGATGGACATGAAATCACGACCCAAGATCGCGGGTATCATGCAGACGTCCAGTTCTGGTGGGATTTGGAGGATGAAACCAGGTCAGAGCAAAAGCCTCTACTCAAGAATCTTGCGACCGACGAAGATGGCCAGGAGTGTATAAAGCGCATAAACAAAGTCGTAGTCGTCGAAAACCATGCCTATAACCTCCGAGGCTTCATCGCCACTGTCGCGAAGCCGAAGAGCCTGAAAAAGACAGATGACAACATCAATCAGATCTCACTGTTCGCCAATGGCCGGGTATTCCAAGAGGATATGCTGAAGGACATCGGCAATGCCAAGGTGTTTAACAGCTATATCGTTGGTGAGATTCATGCGGACTTTCTCGATAGGGATGGAACTGACCGGGCAACGGCAAACAGGGAATCGGTGAAAACCGGAGATCCTCTGGTAAGCGCTGTCCGTGCGTGGTTGAAGAATGCTCTTGACGATATTGCGGACCAGTGGGATGACTGGAGACGCCAGCAGAATGTCGATAGCGACGATGAGCGCACCAAGCTGGCGCTGGAAAAATGGTACGCCTCTTTGACGGACGGCCGAGATAGGAAGCTAGCTCAGAAATTGATCACCCCCATCCTGTCGGCTGAGCACTCGAATGATGACACCAAGAACAAGGACATCAAGCGAGACTTGGTACGTAGTGCGATTGTTGGCTTTGAAAAATTACGAATCCGGAAGCAGCTGGACAAACTCGAAAAAGTCACCGATGTATTATCCGTCGAGTTTCAGAGGCTGTTTCTGAATCTCGATAGCGTTGAAGCGACCCATTATCACGAAATCACCCGCTCCAGATTGCAGGTGATTGAAAAATTCGAAAAAGAAATTGCTAATACAGATGCGCTTGAGAAGGTTGCTCAGAACTATTTGTTCGACCACTTGTGGCTACTTGATCCGACATGGGGGCCGGTAGGTGAAAGTAAGGTTATGGAGCAGACTCTCACCAAAGAGTTGAAAAACATTGCGCCTGATAATCCTACCGGTGCACGGATTGATATCGCCTACAGAACTTCGACAGGGCGCCACGTAATTGTGGAGCTGAAGAAACCTGACAAAAGATCGGTAGATGTAGATGACCTTACGAAGCAAGGACGGAAATATCGAGGTGCGGTTACGGAATATCTCCGCAAGCATAGCGATATTGGAGGTCTGAGTGGCCGCAAACCAGCCATCGATGTTGTATTTGTGACCGGCGAACTCCCTAGGACCAGCGACGGAGATGTTCTGGAAATTCTAAGGGTAAACCAAATGCAATCGTTCACTTACGAGGGAATGATCGTGAATGCGCGGAGAGCATATCAGGAGTATTTGGATGCATCGCCGAGTGTTTCCATTATCGATGACATCGTGTCGAATATAACCTGATCATGCGTGCCCTGCCTATGGTCAAATAGGAAGCGTAGCTTTTTTTAGGGTGGATATCTTTACTGTGTCACCGTCCACTTTTGGCAGAGGTCGACAAGGAGACAGGTTTAATTTCTGGACGTGAACGAGTCGCAGATAAATCTATCCCCTTTTTTATGGGGTGAAGTGGATTTTAACTTTGATTTGATGCCGATTAATTGATGTTCCCTTAGCAAGTGGCCTCATACGCTTCTTTTACTCAATTGACTTATCCTTGTGTCATTGTCTAGTCAGATGAGATTCCGGTGGAAACCGTGGCTCTGGGATTATTCTTGATGCCGCTGTTTACTATGATCATTTAAGATGATCAGTTGTGTTTATTTGCTGAGTAAAATTGCAGCCTTGCTCTGTTAGGGTGTTGAATTATTTGATTTCGGGCGATTGAGCCGTTGGATTTTCGTGATACCTGAAAAGCTATTGGGTCAGAAGTCCACTCATCGATATCCCAGCCGAGTAAAGCCTCAATCTCGCCGCCAGTAGCTGTTGGTTCTCCGTTATCGCGAGAAAGTCTAATTTTTGAAACGATAATTAGGCCGGTTGATCCCTTATGCGCTCGATGGAGGTTTACTTCATTTTTGGTCATTAGCACCGAATCACAGAAGTCACTGGTCGTACCTTTAACCTCGACTAAAAGCTCCTCGCCAGCTCTCTTGGCTAGTATATCAAATGACTTAGTTGCTGAAGTGTCTTGAGATTCATATCCATTTATTGACAGGTGTTTTATTGCCAGTGTCATAGCATGCCGCTCAATTACCTGTCGCTCCTTTGCTGTCAGTCCTCGGCCTTGCTTTCCTGCTCTGTTTCTTAATGGCTTGGCGATTATAGAAATCTCGTCGGCGCTTTGGTCGCCAGGAGATAGGTCTCGTTGTTCAATTTGAGCAAGATAAATTTCGTTTAGACGTTCCGCAGCTCTGAATAATAGTAGGTCAAGATCGGTAGTATTTAATTCTGAGGCGGCAATGCGCTTGGCGAATCCCGTGGCCTTCTCAAATGTTCGCGGAAGTTGTGCTTTGGCACCCAGAAAAATTTTGTCATCAAAAGGGATTAGCGACTTCCATTTCTGCTGAACGATAAGTCTAGCCCATGAGGTTCGTGTCTTAAGTTCATCATCAGATACCGGCCGGAGATCACCTCCGCGCCAGATAGTGCTTCCACACCCTACGGTAATAAAAACAGCGGAGCCGTCTGCTGCAAAGTGAATTACCAGATAGAAACCTTCTCTAGGGGTAGGGGACATTGCCTTAGAGAATATGCGTACCCACGGAGCTTCCGTCTTTCGCCCGATACCATCCGAGCCTTCAACAGCAAGATCATCGAAAACGCTATCGAATGCCTTCCGTAGAGAAGGTAAACGGCTGCGCAACTCCCCCGCAAGTACTGACCGAATGAGATGCCCCCGCTCTTGCATGTCGGGTGTGTTGGATGACGTATACTTGGGCTGCAAGCTGCAAATTTGGCCTAATGTGATTTCCACTAAGAAGCTCCCAGTCTTATGCAAACTACATTCCAGATGCGGAAATCGTGACCAATTTGTGTCCAGGTCGGTGGATTTCCATCAGGGGATAGGAAGTTATCAATTTATTGCTTTCGGTTCATCCTAATAGTGCATAGATAACGAACCGGGTCCGCTTTTACCCAATTGAGATCACCTTCTGGTGCGAATCTGCCTATGGGCTAGGTGTCTGTTCTGGGTTGATTGCTTTAGGTGCCAATTTTGGGGACCAATTCTCTTTCATGGATTGAAAGCCCATGACTTCTTTAGACGTCGAGCAAGGAGCCGGATCGTCAGTCCGTAGTAATACCGGGTTGCCTCACTGTGCTGGCTAATTCGATGTTTGAGGAACCAAGCTACGTGCTTTCTCTGCCAAGCCCAAGGCGTTTCTCGTTGCCAGCGCTCTGCGATTTCAGCCTGGATGATTTTCGCCTGGCGTACATGACGTTGCCGGGTTGCGTGCGAGCCGCTCAACACAGCAGCTAGGAACAACTCCATATCGAATGGCCTACTCATGCGCACCCTCCAATGTAAGCAGCTACAACATCAATCCGACCGTGCCCCAGCTCATAGCTGATCTGCCTCCGGGCCTCACGATCAAGCTTCCTACCTACCTGGCAAAAGTGGCCACCGTTGATAGGCGCGCGGTGTTGGGTGATTTGCTCATAGCGCTCACATGCGTAGGCCGCTCGTAACTCATGGAAACCTTTGAGGTTGTGTGTTTGCAGGATGTCCCGCGCCGGGCGGATGCTTTCTTGCAGAAGATTCAGGTAGCTTTCGTGTGGCGCAATCAGATTGCGGCTACCCGCAGGCGACACCTGCCGTGCAAACTCAAGTGCACTTCGAACATGGTCTCCACCGCAATCCAACGGGGCGCCGAGGCGCCGGCGCGGCCGCCTTTGGCGCCATCCTGGATGTTAATCCTACCTAGATTGCTAGCCTCACGGCTTAACCGTGGAAGGTCAGCCAAGATGGCCTCACGCAAGCGGATGCCTGTGGCTCGCGCCAACAGAACAATCGCGGCAGCCCGCAGCTGATGATGGCGGCAAAGCGCATCGACGATCTGCTTAACCTGTTCGCGGTCTTGGCCTTGCGGCACCGATTGGCGAACCACTGTGCGCTGCATGCCCAGAGCCTTGCTCGGGCTGGACAATTTCACGCACTGATCACCGCGAAGCGCTGCCATGGTCCTGTTAACACTGGATAGCCGATTTTGTGCGGTGCTGACGGCGAGATCACCGCGCTCAACCAAGTCACGCAGATAGGCCGCATAGTCGGCCAACACCTTTCGATCAATGTGCCGCGCATCATTGATACCGGGCCCTTGTTCGGAGCGGCACCATCTGACGAATGCCTGCCACCGATCACAGTGTGCCTTCACCGTGCCGTAGTGGCCGCCGCCGAACATGTCTTTCAACGCCTGCGGCCCTGCATAGCTCAGTTGCCTGCCGTAGCCGAAATTACGGCCATCGCGTCTACCCACCAATGCCATGTCGAATCACCTCATTGCCTGGTCTACGATCTTCGCCCCACGTCATCCCGCCAAGAATGTTGAGTGTTATCAGGGATCAAGGCCCCTGCGGCCTGTGGGGAATGTCCACTACGCGGGACTGGCGGCTCCTTACATCCGGGAGCAAGGGCATCTCATGATCTGGCCTCCCAAACACCGTTGCCGATGGGCGGGTGGAGGCAGCGCTGGCTGACTAAAGCAGCGCCTGAAGATCCTGAGCCAGGTGAACGCAGCAACGCGATGACTGGGGCATGCCTGACTGTCAGTCAGGTGCAGTCCATTCCCTGGTCTGCGGCACCATCATCTGCATGGCTGTTGCTGGTGACATCGGCGTTTGTCACGCCGATTGTCACGAGGAGGAATGCCGCAAAGCCATGTGCGATAAGGGCTGCAGCAGTGGTAGGAGTGCCCGTCTCTTTCCACGGAAAGAGACGGGCACAGGTTGGCGCAATATTCGGCCAAGCGGATAGGTTGCTGCAGGGCAGCGAGGTACGGTGTATCTGGCGCACGAGCGCTATATGTGTATAGAGCATCCATCACATGGGTAGTGACCGGGCGAGCTGCCGAATGCTAATCGCCCTTGGGGAGAACCACCGCGAGAGCGGCGTGACCTTTAAGGTTCGGGTCACCTGGGGTGCTATCATCGACAGCGTTTGCACGGCCAGTTCTACGCCTGTGGATAAACCCGGTCAAGGGACGAAATTCAGCGCTCTTGGGGACTTGAAAAGCGGTTATCCATCGGTGGAATTCCCTGTTAAATCCCGGACAACTTCGTGGCTTATAGCTCTTCAAAGTGAGGTCCATCCAAACAGGGCGGCTTTGCAGCCCTGTTTGGATGGACCCGTGTTCAAAAGCGGATAAGGGAGGCTGCCTCCCCCGAATCTTGAGCGCTCAAATGTTGCTGCTGCCATTCTTGCGCTGTACGGAGCTAGTGGATCGGCACCACGTTCTTGTCTCTGACTTGGCCGTATGCAGAGGCGAGCAGACTGCTGGTGGCGGCCTTCTGGATGTATTCACTCCACCAAGCCATCATCGGACGCCGGCGCTCGATGTAGTCGGCTCGGTTGTAGGCGCTGCGCACCTCATCCTTGTCGACATGCGCCAGTGCGACCTCAATGAGTTCCGGATCCCAGCCATGTTCATTCAAGATGGTGCTGGCCATCGAGCGCATGCCGTGGCTGACCAACCGATCCTGGAACCCCATACGTTTCAACGCCAAGTTGGCAGTCTGACTATTGGCGTGGGTGCGCGGATTTCTATCGGCCGGAAAGACGTATTCGCGATGGCCGCTGTGAGCCTTCAGTGACACCAGCAGTGCGACAGCGTGATCACTCAACGGGATGCTGTGTGGGCGGCGCTTCTTCATCCGCTCCGGTGGGATAGTCCAGACACGCCTTTCAACACGCCTTTCAAAGTCGATGTCTGCCCAGCGAGTAGTCGCCGCCTCGGCGGGGCGAGTCATCGTGTGTAACTGCCATTCGATCAGGCAGCGGGTAGTGCGTTTGAGGCTGGCGTTCGCAATCTCCAGCATGAGCTCGGGGAGCTCTTCGGGCGGAAGCGCAGCCATGTTCTCTTTCTTGGGTTTCTTGAATACTGCCCTGATCCCACTGAGCGGGTTGGCGAAGATCAGGCCAGAGTTTACGCCGTAGGTCATGATCTCGTTTAGCCGCTGGCTGAGACGCTTGACTGTCTCCAGGCTGCCTTTCGCCTCGATGGGGCGGAGCAACGCGATCACCATCGGCGCGGTGATTTTTGCGAGTGGTGTCGTTCTCAAGTCGGGGAATACATGCAGCGTGAGCGACCGCCAAATGTCCTCGGCGTAGGCCGGGGTGACCGAGTCTTTTTTGAGCTCGAACCCGGCGGTGGCCACGTTCTCGAAGGTGTGTTCCGTTTCTGCGCGCTTGGCTTCATTCAACGTATTGCGCTGCACCTTCGGATCAATGCCTTGGGCGAGCAGCTCGCGCGCTTCGACTGCCTTCTTTCGTGCGTTCGCCAGTGACAGTTCGGGATAGGTCCCGAAGCCGATGTTGATGCGCTTTTTGGTCACCGGTTCGCGGTAGTTGAAATTCCACAGCAACGAGCCGTTGCTGCGTACGCGACCTGCAAACCGTGACCGTCCGTGAGGACGTAATCCTTGGACGCGGGTTTGACTCCCTTGAGCTGTCGATCGGAGAGACGGAGGTTTTGAGCAGGCATGAGATTCTCCTCAGGCACTGATTCGGTATTCCAAAGATTAGCACCGGATGGACTGGAATACCGTCTGGAA
>Ga0160474_100423_pt1 | contig 15317 bp, 10 predicted proteins | sample HID1975K_E11MG_FD_108240 | JGI IMG/M metagenome (GOLD analysis project Ga0160474, IMG submission 108240) | Enriched soil microbial communities from UW Madison campus, WI, USA - HID1975K_E11 MG | ecosystem: Environmental > Terrestrial > Soil > Unclassified | place: USA: Madison, Wisconsin...
TACCTGGAAGTCGCCGTACCACTTGTTGACGTTCTTGATGGAAATCATACGGTGATCCTTTTTTGCAGGCGCTTGACCAGCCACGAAGCGGAGAAGCTGATGATGAAGTAGACGACCCCGGCGAAGATCAGGAACTCATGAGAGCGCCCGATGATGTCGCCGTTGGAGCGTGCCGAGTTGAGGAAGTCGACCAGGCCCACGGTGTACACCAGCGAGGTGTCCTGGAACAGGATGATACTTTGCTGCAGCAGCAAAGGGGTCATCTTGCGGAAGGCCTGGGGCAGGATGATCAGGCGCATGGTCTGGGCGTAGTTCATGCCCAGCGCTTGCGCGGCGCCCATCTGGCCCTTGGAGATCGACTGTACACCGGCACGGACGATTTCGCAGAAGTAGGCCGCTTCGAACATCATGAACGCGACCACGCAGGAGGTGAACGCACCGACGGGGGTGTCTTCGCCGGTGATCCAGCGCAGTACGAACGGCACCGCCAGGTAGAACCAGGTGATCACCAGCAGCAGCGGGATCGAGCGGAAGTAGTTGACATAAGCGCCCGCCACCCGCGACAGCAGTTTGCTCGACGACAGGCGCATCAGCGCCAGGATGGTGCCGAGTGCGATACCGCCGACCACGCCCATGATCATCAGTTGCAAGGTCATGATCATGCCTTCCCAGAGGGCAGGCAGGGCCGGGATGATTTCGCTGAAATCCATGTCCATTTACTTGCCCCCCACGGAAATCAGGCCAGGTACTGCGACTTTTTTCTCGACCAGGCGCATGAGTAGCATCAGGCCCATGTTCAGGGTGAAGTAGATCAGCGTGGCCAGGGTGAACGCCTCGAACAGGTTGGCGGAGAACTCTGCGGTCTGCTTGGTTTGTGCCAGCAGCTCCATCAGGCCGATCAGCGAGGCCACCGAGGAGTTCTTGAACACGTTGAGGAACTCGGACGTGAGCGGCGGAATGATGATCCGGTAGGCTTGCGGCAGCAGCACGTTGGTGTAGATCTGCGGCAGGCTGAAGCCCATGGCGCGGGCTGCGGATTCCTGTCCGCGGGGCAGCGCCTGGATGCCGGTGCGCACTTGTTCGCAGACACGGGCCGCGGTGAACAGGCCCAGGCACACAACCACGCTGATCAGCGCCGAAGTGGTCGGGTTGAGGTCCTGCTTGAACCATTCCTGCAGGCCTTCGGGCAGCAGGTCCGGTACCAGGAAGTACCAGATGAACAGCTGCACCAGCAGCGGCACGTTGCGGAATAGCTCCACATAGGCAGTGGCGATGCCCGATACCAGACGGTTCGGCACGGTACGCATGACACCGAGGACAGAGCCCAGCAGCAGCGCGATGATCCAGGCGGTGATGGCGATGGCGATGGTCCAGCCCAGGCCGGTGATGTACCAGTCCAGATAGGTTTCGCTGCCCACGCCGGTGGACTTGAAGAACACGCCCCAGTCCCAGTTGTAATTCATCGGGATTTCCCCTCAGACGGTTGTTTCACGGGCACCTTCGAGCATCCGGGGGCGCTTGGCGCCCTCGGATGAAAGGTTAGACACTAATGAGTGGCCTGCAGAATTGATTCGTGCGCATGCGCACCAGGCCACTATCTGAGGATCAGGACTTCTTCTCGTCCGCCGCTTTGTCGGTCGGCTCGGCGATCAGTTTTTTCAACTCGTCGCTCATCTGGAACTGCAGGTTCAGGCCCTTTGGTGGGATTGGCTGCATGAACCACTTGTCGTAGCTCTTGTTGACTTCGCCCGACTTGAAGTAAGCCACGATGGCCTCGTCGACCGCTTTCTTGAACGCAGCGTCTTCCTTGCGCACCATGCAGCCGTAGATTTCGTACGACTGAGGGGTACCGGTGATAACCCAGTCGGCCGGTTTGCGAGCCTTGGCCATTTCACCGGCGAGCAGGGCGTCGTCCATCATGAAGGCCACGGCGCGGCCGCTTTCGAGCATGTTGAAGGCTTCACCGTGGTCCTTGGCGGAAATCACGTTCATCTTCATTTGCTTGTCGGCGTTCATTGCCTTGAGGATGCGCTCGGAGGTGGTGCCGGCGGTGGTCACCACGTTCTTGCCAGCCAGGTCCGGGAAGTCTTTATAGGACGGCTGACCGTCCTTGACCTTGGTTAGCAGGCGGGTGCCGACTTCGAAGATGCCGACCGAGAAGCCGACTTGCTGCTGGCGCTCGACGTTGTTGGTGGTGGAGCCGCACTCCAGGTCGACGGTGCCGTTTTGCACCAGCGGGATGCGAGTCTGGGAGGTGACGAGGTTGTATTTGACCTTGATGTCGGTGCCCAGTTGTTTTTTCAGGGCCTCGACCACGGCCAGCTGGATGTCGTGGGAGTAGCCCACGGGCTCCGGCTTGCCTGCCAGGTAGGAAAATGGAATGGAGGAGTCGCGGTGGCCCAATGTGATGGTGCCCGAGTCCTTGATCTTCTTCAGGGTGCCGGTCAGCTCCTCGGCCATGGCCGGCGAAGCGATGACTGCAGCCGCGATAGCAGCGCCCAGCAATTGACGAACGATACGCATCAAATTTTCCTCGACGTGTTTGTTTTTTTTATGGAGCCGTTGGCGGACTCTTTCGTTCAACGAATACAACATGAAGCGGGTGCATTCGGCTAAAGAGTGTAGAGCATGAGTCGTGCCAAGCTTCCTTCTTGATCATAACGCCCCGAAATTACGGGGTATCGATCTTTTTTGACAGTAAATCGACAGCATGTGTTGTCCGTGATTCCGAATGGGTTGGCTTTTGCTGTTCGGAAACCCGAATGAATGGGCCTAGATTTAGTTACCGCAGGTGACGGTTTGCCGTGTGGTCTGTTAACGGTTTTTACGGACCTCACTGCCATGACCCATTCTGCCGATGAAGCGCCTGCTTCGATTGATGCTCTGATTTCCCAACGTTTACCGGCTTGGCTCACCTCGGCCACGGTCGACCAGCAGCGTGCGCTTCACCGTGCCCTGCGCCAGCAGCAGGACAGCGCTGATCGTGTCCGGCAGTTGTTCAGCCGTATTCCACCCCTGGATGATTTTGCCGAGGCGCTGCTGCACGAAGCCCTGCGCCAGCGTTTTAAAGTCACCACCGATGTACGCAAGGCAACGCTGCGCAAGGTGGTGCAGATTATTCTGGCGACGCCCATGCCACCAACGCCATCGCCGAACATTGTCCGCATCTCGACTCAACCCCTGTTGACGACCGCGCTGCACAATTTCACCCAGGCGGAAACCAAGCCAGGCCCTTTCACCCAGATCGCACTGCGAGATGTGGCCGGTGTCACACTGTCGGTGTCATTCGAGCGCTTTGCCAAGTTGTGCCGCACGCTCGACCTGGGCGGGCGCTATCAGGCCCTGTTGCGCGAGCATCTGCTACCAGCGGATCGGCCAGGCGACGAACCCGGCCAGGCCCGTCGTGAGGTCGAGACATTGCTGGAGGAGGCCCTGCGCTCGTCAATGGAAGCGGCCGTGCGCCTGGCGGCCCTGAAAGGCCAGATCAGCCACGACAACTACCTCCAGACACTGCCGATTTTTGCTAAGCATGCCGTGGTGCCTGCCTACCTCGTGGTGTTGAATACTCGTCAGGTGTACCTGCTGGGCAAGTGTTTGCACGGGGTGGTGGCCATCGAGATTCAAGACCGGGATCAGGCATTTCTGCGCGGCATTATGCTTTGGATTCCCGGGGACCCACTGCAGCCCGTGCAGGTGTTCGAATCCTGGTGGGCGTTCTATCAGGCCATGGGCCTGCGCCTGCGCGATCCACACTATGCGGCGTTCATAGCGCGTTTTATCGCTGAGCGCGATAGGGTCGCTTTTTTCGGCACCTTAAGGCGTTTGCTGTCGTCGAGCGCCGAGGGCTCAGTCCTGAGACTCGATGGCCGTGACTTCGCCATCACCCAACCGTTGTTTGCCTTTCTGCGCGCTGCGCGCATCGACAAGGTGCTCGATGATGCCCGTGTGCTGGCAGTCCCAACCGCCGATGAGGACAGGAAAGCACGGGACGAACGCCTCAAGGGCTACCAGGAGGCGGGGCTGACCTTGTTGAACCTGGCTGGGCTGTTCGTGCCGGTGTTGGGCGAACTGATGCTCGCGGTCGCTGCCGTGCAAATTGCCGATGAGGTCTACGAGGGGTACCAGGATTGGCAACTGGGCGATCGCCAAGGGGCGCTCGAGCACGCTTTCGGTGTCGCTGAAAGTGTGGCGCTGGGCGCCGCTATTGGAGCTGGCACGGCAGCGGCCGGGCACGTGCTCAAGCGCATCGCGTTCGTCGATGACCTGTCGCCGATTCGTACCGATGCCGGTCACGTCAAGCTCTGCGCCCACGACCTCAATGCCTATCAGGTAAAGGAGCAGGGCGTGACGGTGGGAGAATTGATCCCAGAGGATGACCAGTGGCAATTGAAGTTGCACGAAGCCAGTTTTCAGTTGGCGGGCTACAAGGATGGCGAGCACTTGTTCATCCGTCATCCTCAGCGTAGCGAGGCCTTTCAGCCAATGCTCGAGCACAACGGCACTGGCGGCTGGCGGCATGCGCTGGAGCGTGCAGAGGAGTGGGCGGAGCCTGAGCGCTTAATGCGGCGGTTGAGTGCTGAACTGGCCGACGTCAGCGATGAAGAAGTACGCAGGGTGCTGGACAGCACGGGCTTCGATGATGCACAGCTAAGGCGTCTGCACCTGGAAAACGCACTGCCCCCCGCACGGTTGCTCGATGCCTTGGAGCGCTGCCGCTTGCATGAGCAATTCCCAACCGTGCAGGGCGAGGCGTTCGAGTTTCTGGTCAGCACATCGCAAGACAATGAGGAGCTGGCCAGTGTCGCGCTGCGTCGGGACTTTCCCGGCCTGTCGCAACGCGGAGCGCATGAAATCATCCAGCAGGTCGACAGCCAGCAGGTCGAGCAGATGCTGGCCAGTGATCGCGTCCCTTTGGCCTTGGCCGAACGCGCGCGCTGGTTTTTGCGCGACAGCCGCCTTGACCGTGCCTGCGCAGGTTTACGTCAGGCTTCGGCCGCCAATGCTGACACCGCGAAACTGGCCGTTGGCCTTATCGAAAACATGGCGCCTTGGCTTGAACCGTATGCCGTCGAAGTGCGAGCCGAGAGCCGCACAGGGGCGGTATTGGCATACGCGGGCGCAGATGTCGCTGCTCAGCGGTTTACTGTCGTCAAAACGCCAACGGGATACACCACCTATGCTACGACGGGCGAGCCGTTGGCAGGCACTGCCTCAACTGACAGCCTGCTGCAGGCACTTTCGTTGACCTTGAGTGAAGCGCAAACAGGCGCACTGGGGATAAATACGCTGGATACGCCAGCGTTGAGCGATCTGCTGGCCGAACACGCCCGCACACGCCGTGAGCTGGCCGCGCAGTTGATAGGCCTGGCGCCGATAGGCGGTGGTGTGCGGCCGCCGGTGCGCTGGGGGGACGGGCGCCTGGGTTACCCGCTCAGTGGCCGGGGCGAAAGCCGCGGGCAGGCCAGCAGACGCGGGATGCGGCAAATTTTCCCGACCCTCGACGACAGCCAGCTGCAACGCTACCTGCTGGACCTGATTGCGCGTGGGGTCGACCCATGGCAGCACTACAACCAGCTCAGCGAGCAACTGGCAAGCTTGCGCCAGGTCTTGCGACGGTGGCGTATGGAGCATGCCGGTGTACTGGACCTGCTGCGGCGTGGTCGGGTCGCCAACATTATCCGCCGCGCCTGGCGCTGCAAAACAGGCCTGCGCAGCGACGGCACGTATGCGCTTGATATTGCGGGGGAGCGTGTCGGTAGCCTGCCGACGCTGGAGGAGGGGGTGAGTTTCCCGCATGTCACGCGGCTGACCCTGCGCGATATGGACTTGTCGGAAATCGATCCTGATTTCCTCGCGCGCTTCCCTAACCTGCGCGAACTCGACCTGCGCGAAAATCATCTGGCCGTCGTCCCGCCAGGTGTCGAGCGCCTGACCCAATTGAGAGGGCTGCGGCTGGACCACAACCGGATCATCATGGACGTCGCTGGCAACCGTCGGATCAATGCCTTGGTCAACCTGCAACGGCTGGAGCTCAGTTTCAATCCGCTCGGGTTCGCTCCTGATATTCGCGGGCTAATTCACCTTGGCCCGTTGGGGTTGCGTTCAACAGGTATCAACGCATTCCCTTCGCGCCTGCAGCAGTTACCGCTGCGGGGTATCGCCGACCTGCGCAACAACCAGATCCGCCAGGTCAATCAGGACTTGCATGGGTTAAGCCAGCGGCTGCAGCGTATGGCCTTGCATGACAACCCGCTGGATGAAGTGAGTGAGCAGTATCTACATCAATTGCCCGCCCCTGCCAGTGGCCGCCACCAAGACGTCAGGCACAGCCCATCGTTTCGGCATCAGCTGGTGCAAGAGAACGAGCGTGAGCAATGGCTAGTCGGTTCTTCCGGCGCACAACGCAGCGAGCGCGAGATGCAGTGGCGTAACCTGCAATTGGAACGTGAATCCCGGCCTTTCTTCAACTTCCTGCGCGATTTATCTCGGTCTCCTGACTTCCTGCAGCGCCCCATCTTCTATCGGGCCCGGGTCTGGAACATCATCGAGGCTTGTGAACAGAACAGTGAGCTGCGTGAGCAGTTGTTCGTCATGTCCGGCGGCACCGCTTCGTGCGAGGACCGGTTGTTGTGGCTGTTCAGCCAGATGGAGGTGCGGGCGTTGATTCACCGGCACACCGCGGGGTTATCCATCGCGCAAAGCGAGGTCGAGCTGATGCGCCTGAACCGCTCGCTGTTTCGCCTGGATGCGCTTGACCACATCGCGGCGCGGCGTATCCAGGGGATTCGCGCTGCCGGGCGTGATGTAGACGACATCGAAGTTTATTTGACCTACCGTGTGCGGCTGGCAGGCCCGCTGCGGCTGCCGGCCCAACCTGCTGCGCTGCACTTCGAGGCCTATGCTGGCCTGACGCCGGCCGACCTGAATAACGCCAGGATTGAAGTGTTAAGGGCGGAAACCCCGGAGCTGCTGACCCAGGCGCTGGCCGAACGAGAGTTTTGGGAGCGTTACGTGCGAGACCGTTACGAGCGCCGCTTCACGGCGCTGGTGGATGCTTTCCGGGCACCAGAAGAGGCCTACCGGGAGCGTGCAGAAGCGGGAGAGGTCAGTGAGGAGCAGTACCTGAAGTACTGCGAAGGCATCGTGCAGGCCATACACGACGGTGAGCGCGACTTGATTGTCACGTTGGCCCGCGAAGCTTTCGACCGTTGGTTCGGGATTGATGGGGTGTTGCCGTAAGCGGGTGCCGCGCAGGCGGCACCGGCTTCAACGTCGCCTTCAGGCAGCCTTGAACGAAGTTTGGCTCAGCGGCGCTGTCACTAGGTAGTCGTGCAGCGCCTGCTGTTCCGCAGGCGATGTGAACAGGCCTAGTTTGGTACGGCGCCACAGAATGTCGGCAGCATCTACAGCCCACTCTTCGCTGCGCAGGTAATCGACTTCGCGGCTGAAGAGGCCGCCGCCAATGGCCTGCCCCAAACCTTCCGGGCCCTGAATACCCTCGAGCAGGCGCCATACGCGGCTGCCGTAAGTCACTGCCCAGCGTTTGGCGATGTCCACCGGCAGCCACCCGTACTGCGCCAGAATGGCGTCGGTCAGTGCCTGCGCGGTGGTCATGTCTTCCCCGCCGGGCAGCGGCGCTGTAGCGGTCCAGCTGGCGCGCATCTGGGTGAAGAACGGCTTGAGCTCGGCCATGGCCGATTCGGCCAGCTTGCGGTACGTGGTGAGCTTGCCGCCGAACACCGACAGCAACGGCGCCTGGCCTTCACCTGCCGACAGCGCCAGGGTGTAGTCGCGGGTCACGGCCGACGGGTTGTCCGACTCGTCGTTGCACAGCGGGCGTACGCCGGAGTAGGTGTGCAGGATGTCGGCACGGCTGAGCTGATGGTTGAAGTGCGCGTTGACCACCTTGAGCAGGTAGTCGGTCTCGGCTTCGGTGATTTTCACCTGGGCCGGGTCACCGCTGTATTCACGGTCGGTGGTGCCGATCAGGGTGAAGCGGTCCAGGTAAGGGATGCAGAACACGATGCGCTGGTCTTCATTCTGCAGGATGTAAGCGTGCTCGCCTTCGTACAGGCGCGGGACGATCAGGTGGCTGCCCTGAATCAGGCGGATGCCGTAAGGCGCATCCAGCTTGAGGTCATCCTTGATGAAGCTGGCCACCCACGGGCCAGCAGCGTTGACCAGGGCGCGGGCACGAATGCTCTGCAGGCTGCCGTCGGCATGCTGCAACACGACCTGCCAAACGCCATCGACACGCTCGGCACGCAGGCAGCGGGTGCGGGTGACGATGTGCGCACCTTGTTCGCGGGCTGCCATGGCATTGAGCACGACCAGGCGGGCGTCGTCCACGGCGCAGTCAGCGTATTCGAAACCCCGGGTGATGGCCGGTTTGAGCGGGTAGCCCGGGCCGAAGCGCAGGCTGCGCGAAGCGCCCAGGCGCTTGCGCTTGCCCAAGTGGTCGTAGAGGAACAGGCCGGCACGGATCATCCAGGCCGGGCGCAGGTGCGGGCGATGGGGCAGCACGAAGCGCATCGGCTTGACGATGTGCGGCGCCTTGGCCAGCAGGACTTCGCGCTCGGCCAGAGCTTCGCGCACCAGGCGGAACTCGTAGTGCTCCAGGTAGCGCAGGCCACCATGGATGAGCTTGCTGCTCGCCGACGAAGTGTGCTGCGCCAGGTCGTCCTTTTCGCAAAGGAACACCTTCAGGCCGCGCCCGGCGGCGTCGGCAGCAATGCCCACACCATTGATGCCACCACCGATCACGGCGAGGTCATAACAGTCAGCGAGGGGTGGCTGGGACGAAACGGGCTGGGACACGGGCAAGGCCTCCTGGGGCTGTTCACATCGAATATGAACATTGATGTTCGTTTCCGAAAATACTAGCGCAACAGAAGGCGGGTATCCAGTCAGTCTTTATAGAAAATACTGATCGGATGACAATAAAGTGAACATTTACGAAAATAGCGGGCCGGTGATGGCCCGCGTGCGGTTCACACCACGTCGAGGCGAATCTTGTACTGGTTAAGCAAGTGGGCGAGGGCGGGCGTCGGCGTCTGGTCGGTCACCAAACAGTCCACCAGGCTGATCGAGCCCAGGCGAACCATGGCATTACGCCCAAACTTGCTGGAGTCGGCGGCCAGGATAACCTGGCGTGCATTGGCGATCAGGGCCTGGGAAACCCGCACCTCCTGGTAATCGAAGTCCAGCAGGCTGCCATCTTCGTCGATGCCGCTGATGCCAACCAAGGCGAAATCGACCTTGAATTGGTTGATGAAATCGACGCTGGCCTGGCCTACCACACCGCCATCGCGACGCACCGTGCCACCTGCCACCAGTACTTCGAAATCGTCCTTGGCCGCCAGGATCGAGGCCACGTGGAGGTTGTTGGTAATCACCTTCAGGTGGTTATGGTTGAGCAGTGCGCGGGCTATCGATTCGGTCGTTGTGCCGATGTTGATGAACAGCGAGGCATGGTCGGGAATCTGCGAGGCCACGGCTTCGGCGATGCGCTGCTTTTCGTCGCGCATCTGGTCGGCGCGCATGGCGTAGGCGGTGTTCTCGATGCTCGAGTCATACGCCGCACCCCCGTGGTAGCGGCGCAGCAGGTTGAGCTCGGCGAGCTGGTTGATGTCGCGGCGGATGGTTTGCGGGGTGACGACGAACAGCTGCGCCATTTCTTCGATGCTGACGTAGCCGCGGTCGCGGACCAGCTCGAGGATTTGTTGTTGGCGGGGGGGCAGATTCATGGGCGGTCCTTATGGGCTGCCGGACAAATTCTGCAATGATGCCGTAGGAAGCGGATGACGGCCAGTGGAGTATCGGGCCGCTGCGCAGCCCATCGCCGGCAAGCCGGCTCCCACACCAATCAGCTCTGCTGCATAAAAAGGAGCTGTGACCGTGGGAGCCGGCTTGCCGGCGATGGGCTGCGCAGCGGCCCCTGACCCCGGATCAGGCTTCGTGATCTTCCCAGTCACGGGTACGGTCGACGGCCTTCAGCCACCCGGCGTAAAGCTTCTCTTTCTGCGTCTCGTCCAATTGCGGGCTGAACTCGCGCTCGATGATCGCCTTGTCGCGCAACTCGTCCAGGCTGCTCCAGAACCCACAGGCCAGGCCTGCCAGGTAGGCGGCGCCGAGGGCTGTGGTCTCGCGCATTTTCGGGCGCTCCACGCAGGTGCCGAGGATGTCGGCCTGGAACTGCATGAGGAAGTTGTTGGCCACCGCACCGCCATCCACGCGCAATTCGGACAGGCGATAGCCGCAATCCTGTTGCATGGCGTCCAGCACGTCACGTGTCTGGTAGGCGATCGATTCCAGCGCTGCACGAATGATGTGGTCGACCTTCACCCCCCGCGTCAGGCCGAACAGGGCGCCACGGGCATAAGGGTCCCAATAGGGTGCGCCCAGGCCTGTGAAGGCGGGCACCAGGTACACGCCGTTGCTGTCCTTGACCTTGCTGGCGAAGTACTCGGTATCGAGTGCGTCGTTGACGATCTTCAGCTCGTCACGCAGCCACTGCACGGTAGAGCCACCATTGAACACGGCGCCCTCCAGTGCATAGGCCACTTCACCGCGCGGGCCGCAGGCGATGGTGGTGAGCAGGCCGTGGGACGAGTTGACGGCCTTGTCGCCGGTGTTCATCAGCAGGAAGCAGCCGGTGCCGTAGGTGTTCTTGGCCTGGCCGGGCTCGACGCACATCTGGCCGAACAGCGCAGACTGCTGGTCGCCAGCGATACCGGCGATGGCAATGCCGCTCTTGGTGTGGCCGTAGACTTCGGAGGAGGGGCGAACCTCAGGCAGCATCTGGCGTGGGATGCCGAGGATTTTCAGCAGCTTTTCATCCCATTCCAGTGTGTGAATATTGAACATCAGCGTGCGCGACGCGTTGGTGTAGTCGGTGACGTGCACCTTGCCGCCGGAGAATTTCCAGATCAGCCAAGTGTCGACAGTACCGAACAGCAGCTCGCCACGTTCGGCGCGCTCACGGGCGCCTTCGACATTGTCGAGGATCCACTTGAGCTTGGTGCCGGAGAAGTACGGGTCGGTGACCAGGCCGGTGGACTCGCGGATGTAGTCTTCATGGCCATCCCGCTTGAGCTGCGCGCAGATTTCGGTGCTGCGGCGGCACTGCCAGACGATGGCGTTGTACACCGGGCGGCCGGTTTCCTTGTCCCACACCACCGTGGTTTCACGCTGGTTGGTAATGCCCAGCGCAGCGACCTGGGCGTGGCTGATGCCCGCCTGGGCGAGGGCCTCGACCAAGGTGGCGCTCTGGGTGGCGAAGATCTCCATCGGGTCGTGTTCGACCCAGCCCGCCTGCGGATAGTGCTGGGCGAATTCGCGCTGGGAGGTGCCGACCACATTGGCGTCGCGATCGAAAATGATGGCCCGCGAACTGGTGGTGCCCTGGTCCAGGGCGATGATGTAGTTCTTATCCAGGGTGTCTGTCATGGTCGTAGGCCTTGCAAAAATGGGAAGTCAGGGCTTGGGCGTGAGGCCACATCAGTTGACTTGAGTATCGCCCTGGCGATTGTCGTTTGTCTCAGCGCTTGCGGTTGGCGCTACTGGCAGGTTGCGGGCGATCAGGCCGCGATACGCTGCGGCGCCCAGGCATGCGCCAAGGATCGGTGCGAACACCGGTACCAGGAAATAAGGAATGTCCCGTCCGCCAGTGAAGGCGATTTCGCCCCAACCGGCCAGGAAGGTCATCAACTTTGGCCCGAAATCGCGGGCTGGGTTCATCGCAAAGCCGGTCAGCGGCCCCATGGCGCTGCCGATCACGGCAATCAGCAGGCCGATGAGCAGCGGCGCCACAGCGCCACGGGGCAGGCCGTTGTTGTCGTCGGTAAGGGCCATGATCACGGCCATGAGGATGGCGGTGATGACCACCTCCACCAGGAATGCCTGGCCAGTGGACAGCGAGGGGTGCGGATAGGTGGAGAACACCGACGCCAGCTCCAGGCTTTCGCTGCTGCCTCGTAGCATGGCGTGGGCTTGTTCGAAATCGAAGAACAGATTGCTGTACAAGGTGTAGACCAACGCTGCGCCGCAGAAGGCGCCGCAGACCTGGGCCAGCATGTAGAACGGCAGTTTGCGCTTGTCGAAGCCGGCGAACAGGGTGAGGGCGATACTCACGGCCGGGTTCAGGTGCGCGCCGGAAACACCGGCGGTGAAGTAGATCGCCATGCTCACGCCGACGCCCCAGATAATGCTGATTTCCCACAGGCCGAAGCTGGCACCCGCGACTTTGAGCGCGGCGACGCAACCGGTGCCGAAAAAGATGAGCAGGGCGGTGCCAAGAAATTCGGCCAGGCATTGGCTGGACAAGGTGGGTTCGCGTAGAGCAGTCGTCATGTATGACCTCGTTTTTTTTGTTGTGAGGCGCGTGGCGCTCGACAGCAAAGCCCGGAGTCGATCCCCATTGACCCCAGGCAGATACAGGAAATGCACCTTAAATGTGCACCATTTCTTCAGAAACGAAAAAATATAGACAAGAAACGCTTATGTCAAAGGTCGAAAGTGAACGGTCAGTCACGTTTTGGACGTAGTGTGGGGTCGCGAAACCGCACGCTAGACAGGCGCGTAGCCTCCGAACTGGCTGGGATGTGGGATATGTCCTAAAGTAGCCGCCGACTTGTCCCTGACCGGAGCCTGCGCATGACCCCCGCCCTAGACCTGTTGAAAAAAGCCCGCGCCGAGCATCGTGTGCACAGTTATGAGCACGATCCTAAATCGGCCTCCTATGGTTTGGAGGCAGCGGAAAAGCTCGGGCTCGATCCGCAACAAGTGTTCAAGACCTTGCTGGCGAGCAGTGAGAAAGGTGAGTTGCTGGTGGCCGTGGTGCCGGTGGTGGGCACCTTGGACCTCAAGGCACTGGCCCATGCGGCGGGGGTGAAGAAGTGCGAGATGGCCGACCCGGCGGCGGCCCAGCGGGCTACGGGGTATCTGGTCGGTGGCATCAGCCCGTTAGGCCAGAAGAAGCGCTTGCGCACCTTTATTGATGACTCGGCACAGAACTTTGCAACCATCCATGTCAGCGCCGGGCGGCGCGGGCTGGAGGTGGAGTTGGCGGCGGCGGTACTGGCTGAACATACCCAGGGCACGTTTGCCGGTATTGGCAGGGGTTGAAATCGCAGGGGCCGCTGCGCAGCAGCCCCAGAATAGAGAATCAGGTCGCCGAGCTGTAGCGGCGAACGCCATTTTCCTGCCGTGGCAACTGCGCCGCGACACTGCCCGGCACCGGGAACAGCACCAGGTGATCGGCCGCCACGGCAATCCCTACATCCTCACCGACCTGATGATCGATATGGCTTGGGAAGATCGCCTCCAGCTGGCTGCCGGTAGGCAGTTGCAGGCGATACAGGGTCGATGCCCCCAGGAAGCTCTTGCCCACGATACTGGCCCGCAGCAGGCTGTCTGGCGCATACACGATATCGTCAGGACGCAGCAGCACATCCACCGAGCTGCCTGGCGCCATGATGTAGGCGCGGTTGCCGCGCAGTTCGCCGAGTTCGGTATTGACCGCCTCGTGGCTGCTCATCTGGCCACGGATGAAGTAGCCCTGGCCAATGAAGCTGGCCACGAACGGCGTCTGAGGCTCGTGGTAGAGGTTGTAAGGCGTATCCCACTGCTCCAGGCGACCTTCCTTGAACACACCCACCTGGTCGCTGACGGCAAACGCTTCCTCCTGGTCGTGGGTCACCAGAATGGCGCTGGTACCCCGGCTCTTGAGGATGTCGCGCACCTCATGGCTCAAGCGGCGGCGCAGTTCCACGTCGAGGTTGGAGAACGGCTCGTCAAGCAGCAGTAACTGAGGCTCTGGCGCCAGCGCGCGGGCCAGGGCGACCCGTTGCTGCTGCCCACCGGACAGCTCGTGCGGATAGCGACCGCCCAAGCCGCCCAGCTTGACCAGTTCGAGCATCTCTTCGACCACCTCACCCTGGCGCGGGTGCTTGGCGATGCCGAAGGCGATGTTCTGGGCCACGGTCAGGTGCGGGAACAGGGCGTAGTCCTGAAACACCATGCCGATGCGGCGTTTTTCCGGGGCCAGGGTGAAGCCGGCACGGGAAATGACCTCGCCCGCCAGTTGGATCTCGCCTTCATGGATAGGCTCGAACCCGGCGATGGCGCGCAGGGTGGTGGTCTTGCCGCAACCGGATGAACCCAGCAGGCAACCAATGTCGCCTGCGTTCAGGTGCAGGTTGAGGTTCTGGACGATGCGCTGGTCGCCGTAGCCGCAGGCGAGGTTGCGCAGGTTGAGCAGTAGGGGTTGACTCATGCGTGGTGGTAAGCCGGTTCTACAAGGAATTCGAGAAGGGCCTTCTGTGCATGCAGGCGGTTTTCAGCCTGGTCCCAGGCGACCGAACGAGGGTCGTCGAGCAGGTCATGGCTGATTTCCTCACCACGGTGGGCGGGCAGGCAGTGCATGAACAGGGCGTCGGGTGCCGCCAGGTCGAGCAGTTCGCGGGTGACCTGGTAAGGCGCGAAATGCGCCAGGCGGCGTGCAGTTTCCTCCTCCTGGCCCATGGAAGTCCAGACATCGGTGGTCACCAGGTGCGCGCCGCGCACAGCTTCCTTCGGGTCGCGGATGATCTGCACGCGATCACCGCCCAGCGCCATGAAGCGTGGGTCCGGCTCGTAGCCTTCCGGGCAGGCGATGCGCAGCTGGAAATCGAACTGCCGGGCAGCTTCGATATAAGAGTTGCACATGTTGAAGCCATCACCGATCCACGCCACGGTCTTGCCCTGGATCGAGCCACGGTGTTCGACGAATGTCTGCATGTCGGCCAGCAACTGGCACGGGTGCGACTCATCGGACAGGCCATTGATCACGGGTACGCGCGAGTTGGCGGCGAACTCGGTGAGGGTGTTGTGGGCGTGGGTGCGGATCATCACCACGTCGACCATGCTCGACAGCACGATGGCGCTGTCGCTGATCGGCTCGCCACGGCCCAGCTGGGTGTCGCGAGGTGACAGGAAGATGGCCTGGCCGCCGAGCTGGATCATGCCTGCCTCGAACGACACGCGGGTCCGGGTCGAGGACTTTTCGAAGATCATGCCCAGCACGCGGTTTTTCAGCGGCTCGAACAGTACGCTTCGCTTGCGCAGGTCCTTCAGCTCGATGCCGCGGCGGATCACCCCGAGCAATTCGTCGGTGGTGAAGTCCAGCAGGGAGAGAAAGTGCCTAGCGCTCATGTTTGACTACCTTATCTGCAACGGTATGCAGGTCGACCGTATGGTTTTTTTTGACAACGGGAGTGACCTGCGGCGTAAGCCGCACGGGGCGGACGAAATAGGGAAAGGCGCAATACTATAATTAA
>Ga0160474_100428_pt1 | contig 15272 bp, 14 predicted proteins | sample HID1975K_E11MG_FD_108240 | JGI IMG/M metagenome (GOLD analysis project Ga0160474, IMG submission 108240) | Enriched soil microbial communities from UW Madison campus, WI, USA - HID1975K_E11 MG | ecosystem: Environmental > Terrestrial > Soil > Unclassified | place: USA: Madison, Wisconsin...
CAGGACGATGCTGTCGCCGTCCTCGCACTCGCGCATCACCCCGGCGCGGTTCGCCAGCTCCGGGCACGTGCCGTCCGCCGACCCGCGCGTCCACGTCCCGGCGACCTCACGGCACCGCGGCGCCCGCTCGTAACGGAAGAGCTGAAGCTCGGGCGGTGTCACGCGGTTGCGCTGCGACATCTGCTCGGCGCGGGAGGCCGTCACGCGCACCGCGCCTCCTTCTGCCTCAGCTCCCACACCACGTGCCGGGACGCCCGTCGCGAGCAGTGCTGCAGTGACGACGAGTGCAACTACTCGTCCCATCAGCCGGTGGTGCTCTCAACATCGACGGCGTCAACCGTCCACCGGCCATCGACGAACGTGAGGGCGACCGTGAACAGGTACCTGCCGCCTTCCGACGCACTGAGCGCGATGCCGTTCATGTCGACCTCACTCGACGGAGCCTCAGTCGCGGTGACCTTCGCCGAGTACCAGTGCTCTGCTTCGATCTCGGTGCCCACCGCGTCAGTGATCGTGATCTCGCCGCCCTCGACGCGGCCCTTGCCCTGCGAGACACGTGTCGCGCCCGCGCGTGTGCTGTCGCAGAAGGCGCACCCGCCGGCCGAGAGCTGATCCCACTCGGCGAGGTCGCCCGTCGCGTACACGTACGGGTAGAGCGAGATGAAGTAGCTCGCCGCGGCCGCTGCCCCCTCGGGGCTGGGTGTCGCCATGGCCTCGGGTCGCTCGGGCGGCACGGTGGTGTCGAGGGTCGGGGTGGGTGTCGGTGAAGGTGTGGGTGCGGCCGTGGCGCTCGCTTGCGTGGTCGTCGCGACCGGTGCCGGGTCGCCCGTGCACCCGGTGAGCAGCAGCCCTGCCACGAGCACTGTCGCGGTGGCCCGCACCCCCTGCGTCCGCATCTGCATGCCGGAAAGGTACCGGTTCGCGCCGACGTCACCGGCGGGCCGCCGTCTGCCTGTGGACAGGCTCGTGTGGTGAGGGTGCCTGGGGTGTGGGGGGAGGTTGCCTGTGGACGACGCCGGCTGGGTGTCGCTGCCGGTCGGTACGGTGTGCCCGGTTTGGTGGGGCTGTCGGTTGTCTGGTGGTCGCGGGGGTGGGCGTGGATCTGGGGATGCTCGACGCGGTGCCCGAGGCCGGGGATGTCGAGGCTGTCGAGGGGTTGGTCGCGGGGTTCGTGGTGCGGGCGCAGCGGTTCGCGGCGCGGGCGGTCGGTGTGCGGGCGGCGGGGGACGGTCTGGTGGCGGCGTCGGTCGGGGGCTGGGCGTCGGTGCTGGGGCAGCGGTCGGTGCGGTTGGCGGCGGGTCTGGATGATGCGGCGGGTGGGTGCCGTCAGGTGGCGGGGGTGCTGGCGGGGTACGCGGCGGCGTTGCGGGGGCTGCAGCGTCGGGTGGGGATCGCGCGCCACGAGGTGGGTTCGGCGCGGATCCGGGCGGTGGCGGCCCGGGAGCGGTACGCGGCGGCCGTGCTGGCCGCTGGTGGTGGTGCCGGGGTGCCGTGGTCGTGGACGGATGTGCCGGGCTTCGCGGCGGTCCCCGAGGCGGCTGGTGAGCTGCGGGTGTGGCGTGCGGCGGTGGACGACGTCGCGGTGGGGTTGGGGGTGTTCGCTGCGTGCTGCGATGAGCGGCAGGTGCTGGACCGGCAGACCGCGGCGCGGCTGGTCGGGGTCGAGGTGATGGCCGCGTACGCGCCGGGGACCGGGGTCGACGCGGTCGTGGACGTGCCGCTGGTGCAGGGGTTGGCCGCGGCCGGGGCGGGCACGGTGACCGCGGCGCAGCGGCAGGTGTTGGCGGTGTGGTTCGCCGACGCGGCGGCAGCGGTGGCGCACGACCCGCAGGACGAGGTGCCGGCGCGTGTCCTGGCAGGCTTCCTGGACGCGTGGGGTGCCGATACCGGGGTCATGGGCGGTGTGTTCGCGACCCTGGGCGGTGACAGGACGGTGCAGCTGGTCACGGCCCTGGGCAACGCGGTGAGGTTCGGTGACCACGCGCACAACGACACCCTGGCCGGTCTCGGGCGCCGGCTGCGGGCGGGGTTGGCTTCGGGGTCGACGGACTGGTCGGGCCAGCAGGCCGAGCAGTTCGCCGAGACGATGTTCGGGCCGGTGCTGTTCGCCGACGGCACCGCCAGCGCCATCGGGTACCTGTTCGCCGACCCCGGGACCGCGCCCATGGGTGCGGCGTTCACCGTGGCGGTCGCGGACCGGATCGACGCATGGGAACAAGAGCACGGGCGCCTGCCGACCGGCGTGCACCAGCCCGGGTACTGGCTGGCCGCGGCCGCCGCACCCGGCACGGACCCCCGAGACGTCCTGGACGCGGCCTCGGGAGTGTTCGCGACCCTCGGCAACTACCCGGACACCGCCCGAGACTGGCTGTGCGGGTCATTCACCAAGGTGAGCGACCTGACAGAGCTGGAGTCGGCACGTATCGAGTACTGGTTCGGACTGCGCGACTGGTCGACGGCGACATCGGACGGTTTCGCGGGAGTATCCGCCCTGTGGGCCGGCGTTCAGATAGGTGGAAGTGAGCGGGGTGTGGCTATGCAGATCGCGGCCGTCAACGAGCGGATCTTCGCGCATCTGTACAAGAACCCGACCCTGACGCCGGGTGCCGTCAGCGTGGACGCGTCGGTCTCGTTCGCCCAGGTGGTGGGACGACAGCTGGAGGGATTGATCGAGCTCGGAATCCTGTCCGATCCAGCCCAAGGTGCTGGCGCATGGGAGCTGGTCACGGCTCCTCATCGGCCTATCGAGTTCCCTGCGGCGATGGTCGCGAAGGCAGAACTCCTGGTCGTTCTCGGAGCAGCGGTCGATCACGAGCAGGGCCGCTCGAATCTGCAGCAGTGGGTGGTCGAGTACCAGGCAGCCGCCCTTGCCGCCACACGTGACCTCGGAGCGTCCCCCGACGGGGTGTTGCGTCGGCTAGCAAGCGTCTGGGGCACTTTGGACGGCGCCACGGCGACTGCTCAGGAAGCGGCAGCGCGCCTCGAGACCGAGACGCGTCTCTCGGCCTTCACGGCGGCGGCCGAGGTCCCGAAGGTCGCACTGGGGCTCCTGCCGATGCCGGGGTACGTAGCGGTCATCATTGAGCAGGGGCTGGCTGGCGCCCAGGAGCGCGTCGAGGACGGTATTCGGGCGAGCGTCGCCGAGGAGATGTCGCCGGTCATCGAGCGGAGTGATTTTCTCGAGGATTCGTTCGCTAGCCTGGTCGGGTCTTTCCAGCGTGACGGAGCGTGGGATCGCCCACCACTCCACGTGGAAGGTGGGCCAGATGACCCCAGGTACATCGCAAGAAGTCTGGCTACCGACTACATCGACGCAGCACTTTCCGTGCGAGGGATCGATCTCGAGGCGAGGAAGCCATGAACGTTGGACGTGACTCGATGGCGATGAGCCGACGTGTTGCTGCTGTGAGTCTCCTGCGTCTCGTAGGTGTGCTCGTGCTGGTGGGTTGTTCCTCGCGCAGCGTAGTTCCAGGTGCTCCGACCCCAGACCTGACCTTCCCTGACGGAGTGCCAAGTCATGCGCTCAGCGAGAACGTGTGGGTAAATTCCGTCGAGCGAGCTCAAGTCGCGCACGCTGCTGCGATCAACGCGGCAGACTTCTCCGACCCTGAGCTCTCGCAGCTGTGGAGCGCCGGTCGAGTGCGCAGCATGGTCGTGTCCTCGCAGGGCGACCTGCTGCGCGGCTCGGTCAGTGTCTGGCTAGGTCCCCGACCGTTCGAGGCACTGGAAGTGGTCGAGGCTTCTGACGGGAGGTCCGCGGAAGTCATCGGATGCGCAGCCGAACCTGACATCGTCTCCAACATCCCCCGCCCGACGAGCGACGGCAGGGCGGCGCCCTTCACCTATCTACTCGAGCTCTCGCCCGACGGTCACCGGCAGATAGTGGGTGCGGGGCGTCCGTCCGAGCCGGCAGAGCTCTCCGACGGGCGTCAGGTCACAGAGGACTACTGCAGCACGGTTGAGGTGAGGAAAGGTGTGTTCAGTCCGGTGCCTGACCTGGAGAGCCTGGCCGGGAAGGACATCGACGACGTCGTGCCTCCCGCGGCGCCCGGCGCCCCCGTCAGGCCATGAGCGACAGGTGCGAGCGGGCGCCGCGGGCGACGTCGCTCGGGAGCTCGTGTCCGACTACGACGACATCGTCGGCGCCATGCGATCGAGCGCGTCAGACGGCGTCAAGGGAGAAGCCGCGTGAAGGACTACTGGACGTCATGCCCGGGCCGTGGCGCGAGGACCACGTGCACTGGTTCGCCAGGACAGCAGCGCGGCGTCTCGATGAGGACAGGGCTTTCGTGGTGCTCGGACCGCGGCCCTTCACACCGCTCGCGGTCGACGTGCACCCGTCGGGGAACAAGGCGATGGTGGTCGGCTGCGCCGACGACATGGAGATCCTCCCGGTGCCGGTCGACGAGTACGAGGAGCCATGGCCGCAGGCCTTCGAGTTCCGCCTCGAGCGGGGGTCGGACGGTCGGCGGCGCATCACGGAGCGTCGCCGGGCTCCAGGAGCCGTTCACGCTGCCCACGGGCGAGGCGTTGACCGATGAGCACTGCGGTCCGGTCCAGATCGCACACGGCACGTTCGATGCGGTGCCCGATCCCCGGGACCTGGAGGTGTTGCGCGGCAGCGACCTCCTCGCTCCACCGAGGCCCAGCCCGACGTTCGCGGTCGAGGTGCCCAGGTGACCTACCCACGTCGTATCGAAGGGCTGGGTCGTGGCTGATCTGAGAGTCGACGACGTCACCGTCGTGTCGTTCGCTGCGGCACTCGAGGCGCAGTCGGGTCTCGTCGGGGCAGAGTGCGTAGCTACTGGTCAGATGCTGGGGTCCGGGCTCGTACAGGACGCGCTGGGCAACGTGTCGTTGGTGTTGACCGTGCTGGACCAGGCGCTGGGCGAGGGCGCGGGTGCGTTGGCGCGTGACGCGCGGTCGAGCGTGCACGCGTGGGACGTCGCCGACGGCGGCCTCGCGATGCGGGCGGTGTGAGGGGGTGGGGATGTCGGTGCACAGTTCGGGGACGAGGCGGCTGGTGCGTTCGACGACGTAGAAGACGTCGGTGCTGGGTGGTTGCGCCGACACGACCTCGACGCCGTACCCCCTCGCTTGCCGCTCGGTTGCGTCCTCGTCGCGATATGGCCGTCGGACAGTCTCACGCGACATCCGCGACGAGCCCCGGGATCCGCTGCGCGAGCGTCGCCCACACGAAGTCGGCCTGAACCTTGTCGTAGTGGTGCGCGACGAGGTTCCGCATGCGCTGGATCTTGACCCACTCGACCTGCGGGTGCTCGGCCTTGAACTCCTCCGGAAGCCGCTCGACGACCGTCGACACCTTGATGATGATGCGTTCACCCGCGTTGCGCAGCATCCGGCCCTGAGCGTCGTCCGCGAGGTACGCGGCCCGGCCGAGGCTGACGACGTGCGCCGCGTCCTCGCCCATGGTCCGCAGGTCGTCGAGCAGGCGGGCGACCTTGTCCGGCGCCGTCACAGGGCCACCGCGTCACGACGCGCATGAGCACTCACCGCTCCGGCGATGCGACCCGAGACGACGTCCACCTTGGTGCCCAGCAGCTGCTCGAGCTCGTCGGTGAGATCGAGGACGTCGACGAGGTCGGTGCCGTCGTCGAACGCAATCATGAGGTCGATGTCGGAGTCAGGGGTGTCCTCGCCCCGGGCGACCGAGCCGATGACGAGGGCGTCGTGTCCGCCGTGCCGTGCCACGGCGTCGCGCACGGCGGGGCGGTGGCGCTCGAGCATGGTGGACGGGCGCACCTGGAGCGCCGTGTCGAGCCTGGCCCGACCCTCGGGGCCGATGCCGCGCCGCCCGGTCTCGGCGGCAGCGATGACCGGCTGCGCCACACCGGACCGGGCAGCGAGCTCTCGTTGTGTGAGTCCGAGGCGCGTGCGACGGGCTCGTAGCTCGGCGCCGTAGGAATCGGCCATGGATCGACGATAGCGCATCTGCTATCGAGCTGTCGCCGACGCCTCCGGGCACGTCGTCCCACCGGAGCCCGTCGAGCGGGTGGTCGGCGCGACGGGCAGTCCGTGGCGACTCACGCGCGTCGGGCCCCCATCACATCGCCCTCACGGGACGTGTCGTTGGTGCTGACGGAGAGTCGGTAAGCGCGGCGGGTTCGGGGCCGGTCGGCACTCAGGGTTCGACGACCGCGAGGTCCCGGGTGAGCAGACCGGCGCGGACGAACCGGTCGATGCACGTCGGTCGGCGGCGGTTCGACCCGGCGACCTCGGCCATGAACCGCGTGAACTCGCCCTCGCGGTCGGCGTCGTGGGCGGCACGGCGCATCGCGACCAGCAGACGGGTCGCGACGGCGTAGCTCTGCGCCCCCGTCGTCCGGAGCACGTCGGTGACCAGGTCGCGGTAGTGGGGCAACGTCTGTGCCGGGTGCGTCCGCGCGCGCCGCTCACACAGCTCGGACCACCTGTGGCGCGCCGCGTCGGGGTCGCGGGTGGCCAGCGCCCACGCCTCCTCGTCGCGCCCGTCGCCCAGGAGGACCGACAGCAGGCCGGACGGGTTCCGCCCAGCCAGGACCCGCTCAGCCTCGGCCTGGTGCTCGCCCCACGTGCCGGCGTCGCGGGCCTGGGTGCGCAGCGCCGCGAAGGTCGTCTCGTCCGGCGTGAGTCGCAGGTGCTCGACCCGCAGGCGGACCGCCCCCTCCAGGTCACCCGCGGCGACCGCGCCGGCCACGACGCGTCCGACGAGCCGGCCGTGGTGGTGGCCGGGCGGGAGGGCGAGACCGCCGCGGGCGTGCGCGAGCGCCTCGTCGGGGAAGCCCGCCTCGTCCAGCGCCTCGCTGACGCGCAGCGCCGCGTGCTGCTGCGGCACGTCCCCGCCGAACGTCCGCACGATCTCGTCGACGTCGCGGTCGAGCACCGCCAGACGCTCACGGGCGTGCTGCACCGCGTACCGGTCCGTGCCCGCCACCGCGGCACTGTCGACGAGCTCGCGGTACTCCGCGACGCCGTCGGCCCCGAGCGCGCCCGCGTACCGGTCGACGTCCGGGTCGAAGAAGTCCTGCGTCCCGTCGAACCGGAAGCGGAACAGCCACGTCGCCAGCCGGTGCCGGTCCTTGCGACTCGCCACCACGCCGCCGGCGTTCGCGACGTCCGCGTGGATGGTCAGCAGCCGGTCGACCAGCATCCCGTGCCCGCCCGCCGAGTCGTCGCTGCGCGACGTCGCCCGCACGACGAGCGTCAGTGCTCGCTCGACCGCCTTCAGCAGCTCCGGGGTCGGGGCGCGGGCGGCGACGTCCTCGATGGTGTCGACCAGGGCGTTCGCCTCGTCCGCGTACCCGTTCGCCGCGTGGTACTCGTAGAACGAACGCCGCGGCGTCAGCACCGCCCGGATCTCCTCGACCAGTCGAGGCACGTCCGCGCTGCTCGCGACGTACTCGCGGATGATCATGTCCGTCACCTCCGGGAAGTCGTCGCGCGCACGGTCCAGCAGCGGGCGGATGCCGCTCGGGTCGAGCGTGTCGAGCCAGTCCGTGACGACGTCGTCGGCCGCCGTCTCGTCGTCGGCCGCCGTACCGTCGTCGGACGGCAGGGTCGCCTGCTCCTCGAGGACGACGAGCACGGCGGCGACGTGCTTGCACCACGCGCCCGTCACGCCCACCGGGCAGTCGCACGCGGGGTCGTCCGTCGCCGGTGCGACCCGGACCCGGTACAGGGCGCTGCCCTGGACCTCCGCATCGGTCACCCCGCGCCGGGTGCGCAGCACGGTGACCCGGCCGCTGCGCGCGTACGCCCGGCCACGCGACGCCGTCGGGGCGTCCTGTGCGGCGATGTCGGTGATGGTCAGCACGAGGACATCCTGCCGTGTGCTCGTCAAGGGCCGACGTGGTGGCACGGGCGCCGAGCCGGGGTCTCGCGGTGCCAGGTACTCGACCGACTGCGACCGTGGGCGGGCCTGTGGACAGAGCCGGACGCCGCTGCGGGAAGCGCGCTAGGTTGTGCCCGGTTCGTCCGGATGTGCAGGGGGTGCGGTGGATCTCGGGGTGCTCGATGCCGTGCCTGAGGCCGGGGACGTCGACGCTGTGGACGGGTTGGTCGCGGGGTTCGTCGCTCGTGGCGAGCGGTTCGCCGAGCGGGCGGCGGTGCTGCGGTCCGCCGGTGGGGAGCTCGCGGCGGCGAGTGCGGGCGCGTGGGCCGGTGCGCTGGGAGATCGGGCGCTGCGCCCGTCGGTCGGGCTGGACGACGCCGCGCAGGGGTGTCGGCAGGTGGCGGGGGTGCTGGCGGGGTACGCGGCGGCGCTGCGCGCGCTGGAGCGCCGGGTCATGGTCGCGCGGCACGAGGTGGCCACGGCGCGGATCCGTGCGGTGGCGGCGCGTGAGCGGTACGAGGTCGCGGTCGCCGCCGGAGGTGGTGTGGTGCCGGGCTGGTCGTGGACGGACCCGCCGGCGTTCGCCGTGGTGGCATCGGCGGCGAGCGAGGCTCGCGCGTGGCGCGCGGCGGTGGCCGACGCGGCCGCCGGGCTGCGGGGGTTCGAGGAGTGCTGCCGGGAACGTGAGGAGCTCGACCGCGCCACCGCTGCGGGGCTGCGCGGCGTGGACCTGATGTCGGCGTACGCCCCCGGCGCGGGAGGTGACGACGTCCTCGACGTGCCGCTCGTGCAGGCGCTGGCAGCCGTCGCCGCCGGGACCCCGACCATGACGCAGCGCAGTCTGCTGGCCGCGTGGTTCGCGGATGGTGTCGAGAGGGTGGCGGACGATCCCGCAGGCAGCGAGTCCTCGGAGCGGCTCGCGCGCTTCCTCGAGCAGTGGGGCGGCGACGCGCCGATGATGTCGGCCGTGCTGCTCGAGGTCGGAGGTGCCGGCGTCCTGCGGCTGCTCCTCGCGCTGGGCGGGTCGACGCTCGCGGGGGATTCGGCACGCAACGCGGCTGTGACGTCGCTGGCGGCGCGGGTCCGCTCGGGGCTGGCTGTCGCGTCGTCGTCGTGGCCCTCCGCGGACGCCCGAAGGTTCGCGGCCGACCTGGTCGAGGCCGCTGCGGACAGGACCGGCCACGGCGGGCCGAGCGTCGTCGGTTACCTGTTCGACGACCCGGTCACGGCGCGGATGGGAGAGCACCTGACCGTCGCCGTGGCGGACGAGATCGACCGACGGGAGCGGGGTCAGGGGCCGTGGCGCGATGGCCACGGGTCGTCGGGCTACTCGCTCGGTGCGGCCGGCAGCGTCGACGACGGACGATCGGGTGTCCACGACCCGGCGTCGCGCGTCTTCACGACGCTGGGGACGTACCCCGATGCTGCGCGTGAGTGGCTGACGGGGACGGGGGTGGACTGGACGGCCGAGGTCCCGGCGTTCGACCGGACGCGCATCGACTACTGGTTCGGGGAGCGCGACTGGTCGGTGGCGGCTTCCGACGGGTTCGCGGGGATCGGCGCGTTGTGGGCCGGGATGCAGACCGCGACTGAGTGTTCGACCGTCCACCACGTGGCCGCGATCAATGACGCGGTCTTCGAAGGGCTGGCCGTCAACCCGATGCTTCTGCTCACCGAGCAGGTGTCCTCGGGTGGGGCCCAACACCTGGCGCAGGCGTTGGCGGCGCAGCTGCCAGGGCTGGTGGAGGTGGGGGTACTGCGCGGTCCATCGGGGGCACAGCTGACCTGGGAGCTTGTGCCGGCACCTCACGTCGCGGGAGGACTCGTGACGGGGGCTGTCGACAGAGGCGAGTTCGGGAGAGTGTTGGCGGCAGCGACGAGCGACGCAGCGGGGCGTGATGTGGTGCAGGATGCCCTGCTGGGCTACCAGGCCGACGTCCTGGTAGCGGCCGGCGACGGTGGGGCGTCGGCCGACCAGGCGCTCGACCGGCTTGCGGCAGCATGGGGTGTCGCGGACGGTGCGATCGAAGGCGCGACACAGGCTGAACTGCAACGAGCGTCCGACCGGGTTCGTGACACGCTCGGTCTGGTCCGTGTCCCGGTCGACGTGGCACTGACGGGCGTCAGCAACCCGCTGGTGGCGATCGGGCTCGACCTCGCGACCGACCACCTGGAACGTATCGCAGTTTCGCATCTCGTCCCGGATGCGGTCAGTGGCGTCTCCGTGCGGCCCGATGCTGCGCAGCCGATGGACGACTTCTTCACCGCTGCGGTGCAGACCTATCAGGACGCCGGGCTGTGGGACCAGCCGACGGTGCGCACTGATGGGCAGCCCGCGACGCCCGCCTCCGCCGCCGCGATGCGGTACGTGACGACCTACGACGTCGTCTCGGCAGCGATGAGCGCCGCGCTCGAGGAACCGGTGAACGCCGGTACGACGAAGGAGGACGGGTGAGCGTGCACCGGGCTGCTGGTGGCCGAATAGCGGGCGGCTGGGCTGCGAGTCTCTTGATCACGGGCGGGCTCGCAGCCTGCGCGATCGAGGAACCGGTCCCGACGCCGACGGTGGTGTGGGTGGACGGTGCGCCGACCGGCCCTCTGGAGGCAGACCCGTGGGTGCGGGCGGTGCGAGCGGGGGATCTCGCGTACGTCCTGGCTCACAACGCTGCCGACTTCTCGGGGGAGGATCTGCTGACCACGTGGCACGAGTACACGGTGATGAAGTTTGTGCAGCAGGCCCGGGGCGATGTCATGTACGACCAGGTGGAGGTCTTCCTCGGTCCGGGTCCGTTCACTCCGCTGGATGTCGTGGTTGCGGACGATGGGCGGAGCGCGAAGGTGGTGGGGTGTGTCGGGCCTCACGACGTGCAGCAGGAGGTCGTGACCCGCGATCGCAACCGGTGGCCCACGGTGTTGACGTATGTCGTGGATCTGTCCGACGACGGGCGTCGACGCATCAGAGGAGCTGCCGTGCCTCACCCGGCCCACGTGCTTCCTGACGGCACCGCGTTGACCGCGGAGCACTGCGACACGGTGCTGATCAAGCGTGCGGTGCTCGACCCTCCGCCGGATCTGGGCACGTTGGCTGCCAAGTCGCGGGACGACGTCGTCCTGCCGCCGTCCCCGAGCCCGACGCCCGCACCGTGAGCCGCGTCGTGACGGGAGGGACCGGTGTCGGTCGGTCTCCGGCGCCGGACTCCTCATCGGCTGTTCGTCGCTGTCCTGTGCTCGGCCGGGTGGTGTGCGCGGCGTCTGTCAAGAGGTGGGGGGCGCTCCTGGTGGTGTCGGGCATCGGTTGCCTGTCGGGGTGCGCGGCGGACGAGCCGGTCCCGGCGCCGACGTTGGTGTGGGTCGACGGTGAGCCGGACGGTCCCTTGGAATCCGACCCGTGGGTGCGGGCCGTGCGGGCGGGGAGTCTTGCTGAGGTCGTGGCTCTGAACTCGGCCGACTTCTCGGGTGAGGACCTGCTGGTCACCTGGGACCGCTTCCGGATCCGTAGCTTCGCGAACGATGTCCGGGGGGACGCCATGCACGGCCGTGCGGAGGTCTTCCTCGGGCCGCGTCCTTTCACTCCGCTCACGGTCGAGACGACCGAGGACGGTCGGCGGGCCGAGGTCGTGGGCTGCGCCGATGCGTTCGAGAAAGTGCAGGAGGTGCCGAGGTCGGACGGCAACCGGTGGCCGATGGTGCTGACGTACTTCATGGATCTGTCGGAGGACGGTCATCGGCGGATCCGTGGCGCCGGCGCTTACGCGACGCCGTACCCGTTGCCTGACGGTACCGCGTTGACGGTGGAGCACTGCGACACGGTGCTGATCAAGCGTGCGGTGCTCGACCCTCCGCCGGATCTGGGCACGTTGGCTGCCAAGTCGCGGGACGACGTGGTCCTGCCGCCGTCCCCGAGCCCGACGCCGGGGTCCTGAAGGTGCGGTCCGTGGGTGACCTGCTGGTCGACGAGTCTGCGGTGGAGTCGTTCGTGTCGAGGACGGCGACGGCGGCAGGAGTCGTCGGTGCCGAGTGCGCGGCGACGGGGCCGGTGCTCGGGTCGTGGCGGGTCCAGGACGCACTGGGCGACGTGTCGGTGGTCCTCACCGTCGTCGACCTTGCGTGCGCCGAGTCCGCGGGGCGGATCGTCGCCGATGCGGGCGCGACCGTCGACGCCTGGCGGTCGGTCGACTCAGGACTGGGGGCGGTGTAGCTCCGCGGTAGGCGTGACGAGCGATCGCAGGAAGGCGCGGGTCTCCGGGTCGGTGGAGTGGACGAGGGTGCCGACCATGCCGCGGGTGAGCAGCACCTTGTAGACGTTGCGGACCAGGCGTGCGAACTCGTCGTCGGGCACGGTCGTGCGGCTGCGGAAGTCGGGGTCGCGGTTGTGCTCGCGTCGGGCCACCCACCCCGCCCCGGCGCGCCAGACGAGATCGGGGCCGAGGATGACGCCGCTCCAGTCGTACTCGAAGCCCTGTGCCGTGTAGATGCAGCCGACCTGCCCGAACCCGGCCGGGTCGCTCGCCCACAGCGGCGCCGGAGGGGCGCCGCCCACGGACCGGTCCCCGCGCAGGTTCCACGGGCGGGCCCACCCGTCGATGTGCACGTCGGGGACCAGCGTCCCGTCGGGGCGTGGGTCCGACCACGGCCAGCAGTACCCCGCGGTCATCCGCGCGCCGTAGCCGGCGTCGCGGTACGCGCGCAGTCGTCCCTCGAGCTCGTCGGCGGAGTCCACGACGTCGACGACGAAGCCCTCGTCGCCTACCCAGGGCACCGGGCCCGCCGACGGGTCGCGCAGGCCGAGCAGCCGCTCGACCCAGTCGATGTACGCCTCGGAGCCGCCGGCGCGGAACTGCGCGTCGAGCCTCACCTCGTGGACGGGCAGGCCTCGCCGGGCAGCCGCGGCACGGATGTCCGCCGGCGAGCCGAGCTCCCCGGGCCGCACCACCTGGTGCTGGTCGAGCAGGAAGACCGGTACGCGGGCGGCGTCGAGCAGCTCGTCGACCTGCGGACGTGCGCGCTCCCGCAGCCGGGCGGGGGTGAACCGCTGCACCGACTTCTCGCGGATGCGGTGCGCCTCGTCGAGGATCAGCACGTCGAGCCCGTTGCGGTCGGCGTCCATGAACGCGTTGAAGTAGGTGAACAGCTTCGCGGTGCGCGGCGAGCCACGGCCCGCGACCTTGCGCAGGGTCTGCGTGAACGAGCGTGACCCCGTCGCGTGCAGCACCGAGCGCCCTTCGCGAGCCAGCTCGCCCAGCAGGGACAGCGCGATCACCGACTTGCCTGATCCCGGCCCGCCGGTCACGAGGACCACCGACTTGGCGTCGGCCCGTCGGGCCTTCGCGACCTCTCGCAGCACCAGGTCGAACGCGACACGCTGCTCGTCGAGCAGGACGAACTGCTCGCGCTCGCGGATCTCGTCGGCGGCGACGGACAGCAGCTGCCGCGACGGCGCGACCGCGGAGGACAGGAACGCGTCCGCGACGTCCGCCGCGTCCCGGGTCGTCGCGTCCGTCGACAGCACCGAGCGCAGGTGCTCGTGCAGCCGTCCGCGCCGCTGCCCGGTGAACACGGGTGTGGTCGACGAACCGGTCAGCAGGTCGGCGACCGGTTCGTCGTCGGCGTTGTGCAGGTAGGCGAGTCCGCCGATCGTCTGCGGCGCGTCCTCCAGCGCACGGACGAAGTCGGCGAGGTAGCGCACGTACTCGTCGACCTGGACCGCCGGGTGCAGCGTCGGCCGGTACGGCGCCCCCGGGACGTCGACGAGCGTGTCGGAGTCCTCCCAACGTCGGGCCCGCGTCCACTGCTTGAGCTCGACGACGACGTACGACGGCTCGCCCGTACGCGGGTGCACCCCTGCGAGCACCGCGTCCGCGCGTCGGGAGCTCAGCGGCAGCCGGTGCTCGAGCAGCACCTCGACGCGGCCGAGTCCCGCGTCGTCGAGGTCGCGGGCCAGCGCGGGGACGGAGTGGCGCCACGACCGGCGTTCCGACGGGCCGGGTGGAACTCCCTGCGCCGTCAGGAGACTCGCGAGGTGGCGTTCCACGGCGGACTCGTCGGAGGCGGTGGCGCGGGCGAGGGCATCGCCGCTGTAGCGGGCGGTCGGCACGGGAGGTCCCCTGGGCAGCACGAAGGTCGTGCGGCGGGGGACATGTCCCAGGGCCGTCGTGGGACGACGAGCCGGATGGGAAGTCCGTCGGTTACCGCTGGTCGAGCCCGACGATAGCGGCGGCGTCCGACAAGCCAGCGCAGGGTGACGTCACCGGCGCGGCAGCACCGGCTGGACCGGCTCCGGCGGGAAGACCTCCGCGACGAGAGGGGCCGCAGCGCGGCGGCGATCGCGGCACGCACGGTCGTCACGTGGGCACTCCAGCGGCACGGCGAGCAGCGCGCCGCTATGCATCTACTGCAACAATTTTCTAGTAGCTGTATGTCCGCCGGGCCCGGGTTCCTCCGGGCGTGAGGCGTCGCTGCAGGGCGCCCCTGCGCGGACGGCTCGGATCGACGCGCGTTGTCCACAGATCGTGAGAGCGCCGCCTGCGGGCTGTCCGGAATCTGTAGGTTCGTGGCCCATGGGCGGACGGGTGGCTGGACAGGTGGTGGGGCGTCGGCGGCGCGGGGTGCGGTGGGGAGTCGTCGGGGTGGTGGCGGTGCTCGGGCTGGTCGGCGGGTGCACCGGTGGCGAGCCGCGGCCGGTGGCGTCGTCGGTGACGGCGACTCCGTCACCGACGGCTGGTTCGTCCCCGACGCCGACGCCGATGGCGTTCCCGTCGCCGCCGGCTGTGATGTCCGAGCCGACGCCGGAGGGTGCGATCGCCGCCGGGACGCAGTTCGTCGCGTTGTACGACTACGCGTTCTCCAGCGGAGATGCCAGACCGTTGATGGCGATGTCGAGCGAGGACTGCGAGTACTGCGTGGATGTGCGTGACCGGGTGCAGGAGATGGTGGATGGCGGTTACTCGAGCATCAGGGAGCCGATACGCGTGGTGGCGTCGGACAGCACCGAGATCCGCGAGGACGAGTGGTTCCGGGTGCATCTCCGGACGGAGCAAGGGCCGCTATCAACAGTGATGCCCGACGGAACGCAGCATCAGACCTCGGAAGGCGGCACGGTCGACTTCATCTTCGCCATCTCCTGGCTCGGTGACCGCTGGCGCGTCGAGGCCGTCTCCCTTGAGCTGGTCGAGTCGTGAACCGCACATTGGTCGTCGTGGCCATCGCTCTACCGCTGGTCGCGCCCGCTTCGTTGCCGAAGTTGGACCGCGCGCCGTCGCCCCCGGACCTGGGAGGCACCGTCACCGACGTCGAGACCGCGGGGGGTGGCGCCTACCAGGTTCTTGGCTCGTGGTCGGGGAACCAGGTGGCGAGGTCTGCACCGGCGGGGTTGGGTGTGGCGACGAACATCGAGTGGGACTACGACTTCGTCGATGCGTGCGTGGTGGATGACACGGGGCTC
>Ga0160474_100444_pt1 | contig 14838 bp, 23 predicted proteins | sample HID1975K_E11MG_FD_108240 | JGI IMG/M metagenome (GOLD analysis project Ga0160474, IMG submission 108240) | Enriched soil microbial communities from UW Madison campus, WI, USA - HID1975K_E11 MG | ecosystem: Environmental > Terrestrial > Soil > Unclassified | place: USA: Madison, Wisconsin...
CCAATCCCACCTCAGTTTGCAGACCTCCTGCTCGCGGCAGCCCGTGTTCACCTTGAACAGGGCCATTCGCTGCAGATGGTCCGGCAACTCACCGAAGAGAATCGACTGCTCGTCCCACGACATGGGGTAGGGCTTACGACTGGCTCTCTTCTCCTCCAGCTTGGCCAGCAGCGGAATGCTGTCGAGCCAGGGCCTGCGCTCTTCGTCCCGCCATTTCCGGCAAGCCAGCGACAGAACGCGAATCACACGCTCGATCGCGATGTTGACCGTTCTGTTGCTGACTGCCTTCCTCACCTTCCCATCCGGCAAGTCTCCGTCCGTCTGCCGGTCCCGAATGAACGGGGCCAGCGCCTGGTCGTCGATGTGCGTCAGCGGCAGGTCGCCCAGGTATGGGTCCAGTTGCTGCAAGCACAAAGCCGTAAGTTTGATTGACGGCTGATCCTTGTGCTCGAGCAAGTACCTGGTGGCCGCCTCGCGGAACGTCCGCATCTGCCGGATGCCATACACCTTGCGCTGCCGGATCTGCTCCAGGCGGTGAATCAGGTACTTTTCTGCTTCCGCCCGGTCACCAACTCCAGTGCTTTCGTAAAGTCTCTCTCCGTTGATCTTCTTGTCGATGTGCCAGATGCCGTTCCTTTGGGAAAGGCCTGTGATTGTCTTTCGCGCCATCCCTTATCTCCTGATGGGCGCTCGCTGCCGGGTGATTGTCGTCCCTGAGCGCCTTCTTTCGCAATTGCCATAGCCTGGATGTAGTCGTTCACCCAGGCGTCCAGCTCTTCCCGGTCAAAGCCGATGCCGCGCTCCCCGATTGGGAATTCGCTCACATACGGCCTGACGGTCTTGTTAAATTCAGCCCGGCACATGCCGAGGTACTGCGGGGCTTCGCCGGCGCGGATAATGCGCGGCAGAATGCGTGCGGCAGGTGCCGCGCTGGCGTTCGCCATGGGATGGTCTCCACGCCGCCGGTGGCGGCAGGTTGGACTATGGATAATTCATTGGCTCGCGGATAATCTCCGGCTTCGTTTCTGGAGCCAGGGGGTCGCATGTCGAATGGAATTAAATGGTGTGCAGTGATACTGCTGACCTTTGCAATCGCGGGATGTGGCAGCCAGCGCGTGAGCTACGCGCCATCTGCTACACAATTCAGTGATCGTCAGCAGGCGGCCGATTTAGTCGAGCAGGCTTTTTTTGAGGACTACGGAAAGAAATTCCGACCCCAGTCTGTGTTGATCACCGACAAGGTCATCATCTTGTCGGACGGCGTGATTTCGGAGGCTACGGGGTTTGCTTCTGCTGCGCCCCTCGGCTCGGGCGCTTTCGCTGCCGGCAGCAGCACGAGTGTGATGAGAGACGCCAGCAGGCGTATTTACCTGAATTCCATCGACGATATTTCCATCTACCAAAAGCGGGGCAGGTCCAGTCGCTTCACCGTGGTAATTCGCGGGCAAGACGGCAGAGAGCTTGGTTCAATCCGGACTGGCAGCCTGGAGCGAGCGCAGCGATTCAGTGATGCACTGACTTACCTAAAGAGCTCGCCCAAGCAGTGATCCTTGTCCGCGCATGTCGGCGGGCTTGAGTTGTAGGAGGAGGGGTTAGGCTTTGTACTGCTGGCGGATGCGGCGGGCGATGTCGCGGAGCTGGAAGTCTCGAACATCTGGTTGTTGTCCCGGCGCGAAACGACCGGGGACCTGGTGACGTTGCGCCCACCAAGGATCCAGGCGGCCAGCAAAATCAGGCCGGATTCGAGCTGGCGCCGGAGCCAGCCTTTGCGCGGGATCATCGCGGCCCCCTGTAGATCAGGTAGGCCATGTACATCAGGGGCAGGATCATTGGCATAGCTCCTTCGGCACCTGGGCGGTATCGCCGAGCCTGGCGGCGACGATGGCGCGACAGGCGGCGATAAGGTGTGTTGAACCGTCCGCGTCGCCCGAGAGGTCATTCAGGCCGGTGACGGCAAAGAATGAGTCCGAGTAAAGGCCGAAGCCTACTCGGTACTTCTCGATCAGATCCCCGCCCGACGCCCAGTCTTCCCACGGGTTGTAGCGCTCGGTACGCTCGGTCACCGTTGCACGGTACCGGGCGAACACGCGCCAGGGGTTTCCGTACTCCGGCGGCGCCAAGAACACGTCCAGATCCTCCGCCTTGCCGACGGCCCACCCCAGGGCCTCGCCGGCCAGGTCTGCCGTCTTCACTTCGATCAGGTCGGTCATGCCTTTGCCTGCTTTCCGTAGCCCTGGTCGATCAGGAATGTGGCCAGCCTGAAATGCCGCTCGCATGGGGCCCGGTGATCCTGATAAGCCGATATGTCATCAGCCAGCTCGGCAATTTCGACCTTGCGGGCTTCTTCTGCGCGTTGTTCTGGTGTTCGGTACGGGCGCACCATGCCCCCGCCTTCTCGGTAGCAGGCAGAAAACTGCTCCGTCTTCACGACGATGAAATCATCACCCTCTGGTTGCACGCCGCGATAAATCACGTTCCCGTGATGCCAGAACTTCTTGTCCTCGACGGCAAAGGTGCATTCCACATCAGCGCCAAGCGGCGGCAGACCTTCGCCATCCCACTCGACAGGTTTGACGATGCAGCGCCAGGGCGAATACGCCTGGCAGCCCTCGGGCCCGTAAGTGAAATGGTCGCGCACGCTGCCATCAGGGTTAATAGCCCACACCTCGCGCGCCACACCGTCTTCCACTCGCCAGAACACAGGTCGGTTATTTGGGGTGGCTGCTGGCTGGTACTGGTTCGCGCCTGTCGGTGCCTTGCTCCAATCAATCTCTGTCACAGCTGATACCTCTCATCAATCCAGCGCCCAGGCGCCAGTGCGGGTGTAGGTTCGGGTTGTGTTTCGTGCGGGGAGAGCTGGCGCTCGTTGCCGACCTGCAGCTGGCTGTCGGGGATGCAGCTGATGCCGACCCCGTTGAGCAGGTAGCAGGTGACGCCGCGCTGGCTGTCGTGCTGCACGTCGATGACGTTCTCGGTTGCGCTGGCGCCGGTGGCCAGCAGCAGGAGGCAGAGGGCGAGGCGGGTCATTCTTTCACCTCGATCGTCACGTCGTCATGAATCCACTCGATGTCGAGCAGCTCGTCCTCAGTGATCTGGTCCTTCTTGCCGCGGGCCTTGGCATGGCCCTGGCAGCAGGGTGAGGCGAGCAGGATGTCGTGTGTCGGCACTTGTTCCCAGCGGGCCTGGTGCAGGTCCTGGCAGACGTGCTGCGTTTCGGGTGGTTAGCGCTGTGCCATTCAACGGCCACCGGCCAGTGGTTTGCCGCCCAGAGAACCTGGACGCCTGCGGCGCGCGCGCCGGTGCTCCATCCGCCGAGGCCGGCGAACAGGTCGATTGCTGTGGGCATGGAGATACCTCGCCGCTATATTTAATTGGGCTCGTAAGGAGGTTGCGTGAATGATGTTCTACTGGAGAATCAGGAAGTACCTTCCTGGCGCCGTGCGGTATCAGATAGAGATCAGGCGCTGTCGTGCAGCTCAAGAAAGACTGGACAGGAAAAGGCCTCCTAGCAACTCCGCGCTTGAAAGTGGCGCGGTCAACCAATACGTTCAAGATTGGTCTGAGCTGCATCAGTGGCGCCGGGACCTGATCACACGTGAGTATCGGCGAAAGTTAGACCGCCTATCAGTTCCAATGCCAAGTTACGACGACGACCGTTATTGGGAGATCGTTGACTGCGTGCTAACCGGCGAAGAAATTCGCTGCCTTACCACCGAAGGTGAGATCGCAGCCAAGGCAGCTCTTAGGGAAGAGCAAAAGCACCGTCGTGAGGTCAAAGCATTTTGGCTCACATGGATCACAGGACTAGGCGGCACTCTCATTGGGGTTATTTCCGTCTGGCCTAAGTAACTGACGCAGAACCAAGCAACCTTTGCCGCTTCAGGTTTCCAGTCCGCCTAACTGCATCCCAGGCGCCGCACTGGCCGGGGTGGGCTTATAGGGCGAAGTGGTTTATTGGTTCAACCTCAATTCAGGAGGCTGTATGGATACAAACAAGTTGCTCAAATTTCTGATCGTCACCAACTTGGTCACGCTGTTGCTCGCTGGGGCGTCCGCATACTTCGCCATGGAGGCAAAGGACTCGGCAGATGACGCCTACTCGGCGGCAGAGTCGGCAAGCAGCTACGCAAGCAACGTGGAAGACATCCTCAACAGCCGATGAAGTCGGCAGCGGTACGCCGTGGAGGCGTTATCGTTGAATAGGGGAAGGCGCTGGCGGGCAGCGCGGCGGAAAACCCACAAGAGGAAGGGCGGTCAGAAGAGGCGGATTTTTAAAGGTGCATAGCGAGACAGGAGCAACGGTTTACTCTTGCATGCTTGGAGCACCTTATGAAGAACTTACTCTTGATTGCCCGGAGTCTTTGGCTTCTTTCGCTTGCAGCGTTGAATTTCGTCAAGGCTTACGGATTGATTCTGAAGCTGGTAGGCGCTGCATAGATCTGGCGGGCAGCGCCGGAGGTTCAGGCCCGACGGACCTTGAAGCCGAACATGCACTCGATGTCGTGGTACTCGCACCGCTCGTAGGCCTTGTACTTGGCCTGCGAGGGCGTGCTGGCGAAGACATCGACGATGGTTCGATTGGTGATGTCCCACCAGTCCCATCCGGCCACCAGCACTTGGTAGCGTTTAAGCGGCAGCCTCTCAGCCATTTCGCCGTACTGCATTTTTTGCAGGTCGGGTGGTAGTTGCGGATGCGCTTCTTCGGGTCGCTGTCGAGGATGACGCCGATGTAGTGGACGCGGTCGGCCATGATCACGCCTGGCTCGCCATTGGCGATGACGCGACGCCCAATCTCGGCCGGTACGTCGTAGTGGCGGCGAACGTAGTCGCAGTTGTAGTTGCTCATGGCTTTCTCCATGCATGCGCCGCCCTCCGTGCTGGTGGCGGCATGGTGGCAATTTGGTCCCGGATAAGGTATGTAGTGCGTCCGTTATTCGGTATGGATGCTTTAGGTGGGCGGTATGGAAAAAAATTGGTTTCTTCTGAGGGTTGAAGACCTCGGATACTTGAATTTAATGGGCATTTCGAGAAGTGGCGAGCAGGTGCGAGATGGACTTGCAACGTTTGCAACTACGCCGTTGTCCTGTTACATGGTTTCTATTGCTGTATTTGTATTGTTGTCGGGGATTCTTTTCTACATCACCCGCTTGTACGAATTTAGGCTTGCTAATTTTTGGAAGGTTGCTATCGTGCTGTTTGTGGTGACCTGCGTATATGGGTCATTTTTTGTGATGCTTCTCTGGCAGGTTCCTTTTGGTGAAATTCCATCGAAGCTGCGCGAAGGAACTTTTGGTGATAGTTTTGGGACCCTTAATACACTGTTTTCAGGCCTGGCATTCTCGGGTGTTATAATATCTCTATTTTTGCAGCGAAAGGACTTGTCTGCTGCGCGGGAACAGGAAAGGCAGCAGCAGATTGAATCTCAATTTTACAACATGCTTACGTTACAGCAAGCTGTAGTTTCAGGCTTCGATCTACAGAGTCGTCTCAAGGATGGGGAGGTTATCGCCAAGGGGCGAGATTGCTTCAGGGAGTGGTACGGCTCGCTTCGAGAAATTTACTCTCACACTAAAGACTCAGCAGTGTCGGGGTATGGCTTCGCCTACTACCAGTTACGTCAAGTTCATGCCGGTGACTTGGGGTTGTATTTTAGAAGCCTTTACGCGGTCTTTCGTTATGCGTCAGAGTGTGGTCATGAAAAAAAAGAAGCCTTTGGGCGAGTCGCTCGTTCACTTCTTTCGGACTACGAACTGGTGCTTTTGTTCTATAATTGCCTCGGCGAGCATGGAGTTAACTTTAAAGTGTTGAGCTCAGAGTTTTTCTTGTTTGACAATCTAGAGGTGGATCACCTTCTCGATATTGAAGATGTTCTCCAGATTGAGCGAAGGGCTTTTGGTAGAAATGCTAAGGCGTTGAAAATTTTCGATGAGCTAATTGAGAATCGCCAGTCTCATCTACCGTGATTAGTATACCCATGCGGTTCTTCGGGCCGGGTAGTTAAGGTTGGTCCTATCCTGCCATGGTGGCAATTTGGTTTGGGATGGGGTATCACGGGTGACCGGCATAGGGCCGGATCAAGGAGTTTAAATGGCTAAGGTAAGAGTGAAGCGCTTGTCGATTGGGTCCGAGGGTGGGACCGCTCTCTACGATGAGCACACATGTAAGCCGCTGCATGCTGATCAAACTGCCCCAAACGTCTTCAAGGTCACACTGACTGACGGAAATTACGATCATTCAGGCAATGCACTCGATGAAGGTCAATTTGAAATGGATACTGAGGTCGGGTCATTTCATGGGTACGTCGAGAAGCAGATGCCAGGCTTGGGTTTGCCAGAATCTATCGTTCTTACGTTGATAGCTGAGTAAACGGCGCTAAAACCTCATCGCCCGGGTTTTGCTGAATCATCAGCATGCTCTTCCGGTCGAAGGCCATGGCAAGGCGCGCCGAGATGGTGATTTCGTGCCGGGGCGGGGCGAGAAACTTCGCCGCGTGCAGCCTGCCCAGGGCGCGGATGCCGTGGATCAGCGCTTCGATCATCTGGCTGTATGTGGCGTCTGCCCAGCCGCAGATCGCGTTCAGGTGCTGGCCAGTCCGCTTCCTCGCCGATAGCCTCAGTGGCTCAGTCCGCGCCACAGACCGGTGAGCCTCGATTTCGTGGCGCGCGATCCGGAAAAGTGCGTGATGCCCCAGCGCTTCTATGTGATGAAATCATCAGCGTCATCGCCTCGCCCTGTTCCTCGATCCCAGCCCACTCCATCAGTTCCAGCAGGGCCTGCTTAGTCCCTGGTCGAACCTTCAAGCGCAGGTCTTCTTCCTGCAGGCGCTCGGCCTTGGCCCTTCGCTTTTCGTCACGCTGCTGCTGCGTCAGAGCCATCATCGCCTCCATTGCGCACGAAGGTGGCGCCCGGCCCGATGTCGAGAAGGTCGCACACCCGATTGATGATCTTGAGCGCGGCGTCGAACACCTTGGCGTCGTCAGGCTCGCGGGACAGGCGCTTCATGTTTGGCTGGTGCTCGAGGCAGACCTTGTCCACCAGGCGCCTGGCCAGTCTGCGCAGGTGGTCGGCGCTGTCGTGCTCGCGCAGGCTCAGGGCGAAGGTCAGAGCCACATCGTCAGGCCGGTACTGGCCGCCGCTGCGGGTGTTGTACAGCTTCTTGACCGGCCGATTCATCCAGGCCGGCAGGGTTACCACTCCAGAGGGTGCTTTCTGCATGTCTGTGCTCCGTGAGGCCGCTGGGCGGCAGGTGGAATTGTTCTTGCCGCCGGCGCTGGCGGACCAGGTTGCTGAGCCGCCTCATTTCCGTGCGCGAGCCAGCGGAAAATCGATGGCGTTTCGTTCGATGATCTTCACCATGGTTCCGTAGTTGATTCCGAGCCGATCGGATACCTGGGCGCGGTGCAGGCCCTCGTCTCGCAATGCGCAGATACGCTCAACGAGCTTCAGCTCTTCGATGCGCTTCTGGTTGCGATGGATCTGGCGCTCAACCTCGCGCTTGTGGGTTCCTGAGCTCTTCCGCTCAGGCCGGCGGAACACGAAATTCCCTTCTCGTGAGGCCCGGAATAAGGCCTGCTTGGAATATCCGGTGGCCTCGTGAACCTGCTGGCAGGTCACGGTCTTGGCCATCTTGCGGATCTCGGCCAGCTGGGAGAGGCGCTTGACCACGCGCGGGTCTTCTTTCTTTTCCGGCGCCGCGCGGATCACCTCGACATCGCGGTGCGGCCGAGGCGGAACGTATTGGAAGCCATCGAGCACAACGATGCTCCCTCCAGATGTGAAGAAGGCCGCTTTGGCGGCCTCAAGGTCGATTGATGGGTTCATGCTGCCCCCTATGCTGCGATGCCGAGCACCCGATTCATGCGCTCGTCGAGGATTTCGTAAAAGGTCTTCACCCGCTCCGAGAGCTTGCGGATCATCGCTTCGTCCCGGTAGGCGCGCTTCACGAACAGCGGCATGCCCGGCCAGTAGCAGATGAAGTCGATCCACTCGCGCTCCGATACCCACAGGCCGCCCTGGCACTGGGCGACGTGATCCTTGGGGATCTCTCCGCCCAGGATCACATCCACCTGCAGCTTCGGCAGCTTGGTCTTGATCTCGGAAAGGCCCTTGTCGCCTACCAGGGCGTCCGGTGAGTAGCCGATTCCGTGGTTGAGGATGATCCCCACCTCGGTCGTTTCGACCTCCTCGCTGTCGCGGTAGAGGTTGCGAGCAACGCCTTCCAACTCATGGCCGCGCTCTGTATGCCGGTTGCCGCTGAACGGATCGGCCGCTTCGCCGGTGATGCGTTCGCCGATCAGCGTGTTCATGTAGGTGAAGGCGCCGGTACCGAAGCCGGCCTCGCCCTTGCCGTTCACCAGCAGGCAGTCAAGTTCGCTGCAGGTGATGATGCCCAGGCGCAGGTCAAGCCAGGCCTGGGTGCCTTGTTCAACGTCACTGACTATCTGCATTTGCGGCCTCCGCGGCCTTGAGGGCCTTGTTCAGTTGCGCGACCAGGATGTCGTGGCGGCCCTTCGGCACGCACTCGGCTGAGCCGTATTCCCCGATGAACCAGTCGCGAGTCTTCTGGGTGCAGCGGTCGAGCAGGGCGGTGATGCCGGCGGCCTGCACGCTGGTGACGGTCGCCGTTGGAACGGCTGCATGGCCGTCGTCGTCCTCGCCGCGGGTGGTGAGATTGAGCAAGGCGCTCATGACGTAGCGCTTGCCGTAGCTGGTGGACGAACCGACCGCCTGGACCGCGTTCTTGCTGCCGCTGGTGTCGAGCGGCAGGAGCATGGTCGTGCTTTCGCGGTGACCGGCCCGGTGCATCAGGATGCCGGTGACGCTTAGGCCGGCCGGCACGTTCTCGACCTTGAAGGTGATCGCGAAGCCGTGCGTCTGCATGATCGGCTTGATGACGTCGTTGATGTCTTCGAAGGTGGCGTAATCGCTACGCTTCTGGCCATTCACCACAATGGCGCCGCGCTCGGCGATGCTGGGTATGTCGCTCTGCATGGCCGCCATTGCCGCGTTGAATTCAGCCTCGGCATCACGGGCCTGCAGGGGGGCTGTATGTGTACGACTCCAACGGTACCGAGCGTACTGCCGTGGGGAGGCTTACCTGATGGCTGATCTGTACGGGCTCCGGACGCGCGATGCGTCCGGGGCCGTCACCATGGACACGACCATTACCCCAATCCGTTCGCTGAAGATGATGCAGGTAACGGGAGATAATGCACTGGACCAGTACATATCCATACCAGAAATTCAGGCGGCTTCATTTGTAGTCGTGGACGCGCTTTTTGATGGTGGCGATACCGCCACATACAGTCCCCAGGCTTGGTACTCACAAGGCCAGCTGCAACTTCGCAGGTCTTTTAACCAGCAATGGCAGGTTATGATCCTTTCGCAAGGGGGAGAGCCTTTTTCGGCTTCAGGGAGTTACGGGGTGCGAGCCAGCAACAATAATGTCCGCACTCGGATAGACGCTGTAAACAGAGTCCTGACAATCAGATATAACGGCGCGCTCAATCTTGGCCTGCAAGGGCCGGGATCAGGTAACTTTATCCAGTGGGGGCAGGTGAATTTTTCTTCGCCTGTTACTACGTACGAGCGGCCTCTGATTTTTTTCAACGCTGCAGACTACATGATGATTGGCAGCTTGCGGATCATGGGGTCTCCGGGGAACTGGACCGGCTTCAGGATCAAGGCATACCCATCGACGCAGGCGCATGGGAACATCGCAAATTATCCAATGGATATTAAGTGGTTTTGCGCGAGCTACATGACACCAAGTACACCGGCTGGGAATTATGATATTTCTATCAGGGATGCATTGGGAAATCGTCTGTTTCTCACTTCAGCCAACTTGTCTCTGCTCAACAGTCAGCCAGCGACCAACTCATTTTCAACTGCGGGAACACCGATTACCGGAACAGGTTATTACGCGTCCCCAGCACAGATGCCTTGGACTGGCAGCTATAGCGACTATGTACTTGGGAATGCACTTTTTTCGAGTACCAACGTTGGCCAGACAACGCAGCAGGTGAGGCCGAACTTCGGGGGATTCCTATCCGGCAACCGAAGCGTTCTGCAGATGTACTGCGAGAATCACGATGGTATCAACCCCGCCAGCGTCAATGGTCGAACGCTCTTCGCATCTCGTCCCATGAAGCCTCTTTAAGGAACAACCAATGGCAAAGCAAGTCATCAATCTCGGGTCGTCCCCAACAGGTGCTGGCGGCGACGATCGTCGATCTGCCTGGGTGAAGGCTAAGGCGAATTTCAGGAGTTATACAACTGGATAGCCAACGTCTCGCAGGGGGATGACGTAGCCACTGGGTTGCCGGCTTCGCTGCCGGTTGCCAAAGGCGGACCGGGCGGCACTACCCCGGCTGCCGCGCGCACTGGCCTGGGCCTTGGCAGCTCCGCCACCCTAAACACAGGCGCAGCTCAAGGCAACGTAGCGGTTGTCGGGTTTCGAGGGCTTGGAATTCAGGGGCTCACCAAAGCCTCATCCGTCAACGTGCTGCTCAGCGGCTTCGATGCCTACGACAACACTGTTACCTCCTATTCCCCATCGACCTACGGCTCCATGCTCACAATGGGGTTTCCCTTTGGAGACTGGGCGGGGCAGTTATTCATTAGCTGCACACCGCAAAGCAAGGCGTGGATTCGTGGCGGCTCTCAGACAAATGCGCCGTTCTACGAGATCTACACAACTGGCAACACCACCCGCGGTTCCGGCGGGGCCCTTTCCGCCGCTTCTCCGATTCTGCGAATTGCCGATGTCCTCCGGTCCGAGCGGCGCGATCTGCTCGAGCAGACCTTCGAGTCGGCTGGGGCGTATGGCGTTGCGAACGATGAAGCTCGCGGGGTGACGGTTGAGCGTTCCGACGTGGGGGTTTACGTGATCACCGGCAGCCTGGGCCTGGCGCTCGAGGGCTGGCGGATCCAAGACCCTTGCTCACCTGAAGGCGGCCGTATGCTCGGCATCACCCAGAGCGAGCAGGATAGCCAGGGAGTGATAACCCTGCGGCTCTACAAGCAGCGCTGGACGCTGGACGAGGAGGGCGAAATGCATCTGGGCCCTGGCGCGCCGATGGATGTGCCCTTGAACAGCTGGATTGACGTTCGCCTTGAGATGCCGGCCAAGCCCGACCCGGACGTGCCGGAAGATCAGCCCGCCTGATCTGCACCAACCCTACCGACCGCCGCCTGGCGGTATTTTGATCATCGACGAGGGCGTGCGGAGGGCGCTGGCATGAAGTCATGGGCGATCAGGTCATTGTTGCTGCTGGCGCTATTGGGATCCTACTGGCTGATGTACCAGCACGGCCGGGCGGTAGAGCGCGCCAGCGCGGGAGCAGCTGCAGCAAAGAAAGACAGAGGCGATCGGCTGGCCGAAGTGTTCGGCGAGCGCGGCGCCCGCCAGGAAGAACAACGACGCGCCCAGGCGCAGGAGGAGGCGCGAGCCCATGCACAGGAAGAACGAACGATTGCTGATGCTGGCGCTGCTGGCGCCGATGCTGCTGGCCAGCGGCTGCGCGACGAAGCAGGAAAGCTCGCCGCCACCATCAGTTGCCCCGGCCCGGATACCGCCGCTGTCGCCCGAGGCCAGGCAGCCACCCGCGCCGCCATGGTGCTCTCCGAGCTGCTCACACGGGCTGATGCTCGAGCGGGAGAGCTGGCGAAAGTTTATGACCGTGCCCGAATAGCCGGGCAGCAGTGTGAGCGGGAACACGACAGCTTGAACAGAACGCCTACTTTTTCGGACTAACTACTAGCGGATAAATCTCGTCGCTTGCGGGAGCGAAGGATTTTTGTTAAAAAAGTGCCTCACAACTCAATGGAATGAGTAAATGCCCACTGCAAATGTTGATTTTGGTCGCCGCAATAGCGCCGAGGTCTACTGGTTGTACAGAGCATTTACGCTTGCGAAGGATCGAAAATGTCATCAAAAATGCTTGGTTCTCTTGTGGCTATGTTTTTGGGCTTGAGTGGTATAGCTCATGCTGATACGGCCTCTAAGCAGAGCGACTGCTGTCGAATTAAAGTCGGTGGTTCCGCGCTGGATTCTGTCAATGAGTTGAATGGGGCGGGCGTTCCATCTGTTGGGGTGGCAGCTTATAATGGTGGGGAAAGAATTACTTTCAGCACTTTAAAGTCTTTGGCTCCTATAGATGCGAATGGCGTGACGAGAGTTTTAACTGCGAACGTTGGGGCGTCAAGTAACGCACTTGGTGACTTTAACTTCAAGCAGGTATCAAGCCAGGAAATTTACTTTGGGGAGTGGTCTCGGGAAGGGATTAAAAACGATCCAACGCGAACTGTTTACTATGTTGGTGATAATGGTGGTCGAGTGCTGCCCACTACAAACGTGACCTATGCTGTACAGGGTATTAGCCAATACTCGGGAGCAAATATGCTCCAAGGTGAACTCAGCGCAAGTTTCGGAGCAGCCGTTCCCTCTGTTACTGGCTCGCTGGCCAATAATTCTCTTAAAGTTGAAATTGATGCTGTCCTTAATAAGTCCGCGGCTTTATTTGAAGGTGCAGCAGTTGCATACGATCCTTCAACAAATGAACAACTTTCACGTGGCTCGTCCAAAGGCAGTTTTTTCGGCGCAGGCGCTGCAGCATCCGTGGCCGGCGTAGCATATTTTGGTAATCGCGATTATGATGTGGCTTTCGGCGGTGTGAAGAAATAAATCTCAGCTCAGATTTTGCGAGCGCTCAAAAATTGGGCGCTTGCGATAGGTTTTCCAAAAACTTCTGATGATGCTTGTAATGTAATTTCGGTGAGTCAAGTAATGCCGCAGGTTCCTCGTCCACAGGTTTTTCTGTTGCTAATTTTTGCGGCGCTCTTTATGGCAGCAGTACAGGCAGATCAAGACACTAACTTGCGTCTCAATCAAGGGATTGATTACCGCGCTAGTCGTCAGGATCGTCATCTCCTTGATGAAAGTGTCAGTACAACGCTTGTCATTGATGGTCAGCCCTACCTAGTGGGGAATAACCTCAATGACGTGGGACGGGCACTTTATGTTTCGGTTCAACGGCAGCAATGGGCCGACGCTTTCAAGCTCCGCGCGCGCTACGTCGCATTGCCAGGCCATGACATTATGCTTTTGGCGTATGCCGACGGCGCTCTTGCTCGGGCTGCCGGGCATTTGGGTCAGGCAGAGTTCCATTACCGGAAGTTGCTTGAAATGCAGGCCGATTTCCTACCCGGCCAACTTGAGCTGGCCCGGGTGTTGTTCGAGAACCATAAAGATCGTGAGTCGGCTGCCGCTTTTCGACAGATCAAGCTAACCATAGACTCTGATGATGCGCATAATAATGGCCTGCTAAATACCATCAATAGCTTTACTGATGCACTGGCACACCGCGAGCAATGGCAGGGTTCACTTGCTGTCGGGCCGACTTGGGCTGACAATCTTAATCGGTCTTCGGAGAGCAGGACTACGTATAGACTGGAATCCAGTGAAGGTATCTATGTAGTTGAGCGTAGAATGCCTGAGGCTGTGTCTGGTTATGGGACGGACTATGAGGCCGCTCTCAATAAGCGTGTCGCGCTTTCCGGGCATCATGGCGTTTTCGCAAGAGTCTTGGCTTACGGCCAAGCTTATAATAGGCAAGGCAAATACAACGAGGACACGCTGACAAGCAGTACTGGCTATAGCTATCAAGATGCATACAGTCAGTACAGCTTCGGTCCATCATTTGAATACAATCGTTTGGGCAGTGAGCCAATGTATAGCGCATGGGGCTTGTGTGGCGATTGGGTACGAAACCTCAGTGCTACGCGCTTGATAAAGTTGGAGGCAGAATACAAAGAATTAGTTTATCGCGGTCAGTACGGTAAAACCTATGACGGCGGAACGACCGCATTATACGCTACTGTTTGGCAGGTATTACCTCGACGGTGGGTACTGTTCGGGGGTGGTGACTTGACTAGGCGTGGTTCCGAGGATGATACAGAGGCGTACATTCAAAAAGGTTTACGTTTTGGTGTGGCTAAGGAATTTGACATAGGTATTAGTGCAGTGCTCTTCGCATCTTGGCGTATACGGCAATATGATGCTTACAGCGCCCTTCTGGACTCCCGGCGCCATGAGCTGGAAAAGGGTTACACTATCATCGCGCGGGTACCGCAGTTAGCGTATCATGGATTTGTACCGGGTCTGACGGTGAAGTACAGCGAAGTGCAAAGTAATGTGTCCTGGCTTTATAATTACGAGCGCAGTAGCGTCAGTATCAAGCTTGAAAAGCAGTTCTAAACCATGCCGGCGCTTCAGCCACTCATATATCGGGCTGGCATACTACGAAGCTTGGACCCCAGGGACTGCCTGCTGCAGAGGGGGAGAGCCTGCACCTTCTGGCACAGTACTATTTCAGGTTGTCTCCGGCTACCGGCTACCGGCTACCGGCTACCGGCTACGAGTCGTGGCCCAGGCCCGCGACAATGATCTTCCTCCATTGCACTAGATCCGCTGATCGGCAATTGCCCACAGCGCGGCCCGTCTATACGATGCTGTTTTTTTATACAGTATTGGTGCCCCATGTATTTCCTCCTCGTTCGCCGCCGCGTGAATGGCGTGGCCATCCCTTCCGATCAGCTCAGGAAGATCAAAGCACTGCGCGCCGACATCCACATCGGGGACCACCAGAGTGAGCCATTAGGCCGTGTGGCCACCCAGGCTTGGGTGTTCAACCCGACGCCCGGGCCGGACATCATCCGCGCCTGCATGACGCCAAGGTCAACGGCATGGCCCAACTCGGCATGAACATCAATGGGGTGGAAGACATCGACGGCGTGCTCTATGCGCAGTCGTGGTGGTGCAGGACGCAAGGATGAGTA
>Ga0160474_100448_pt1 | contig 14743 bp, 16 predicted proteins | sample HID1975K_E11MG_FD_108240 | JGI IMG/M metagenome (GOLD analysis project Ga0160474, IMG submission 108240) | Enriched soil microbial communities from UW Madison campus, WI, USA - HID1975K_E11 MG | ecosystem: Environmental > Terrestrial > Soil > Unclassified | place: USA: Madison, Wisconsin...
CATCGCGATTGGCGACAACCTGCTGCAAAAGCCGTTCGTCAGCGACATGATGCGCCTGAACAAAAGCTTCATCGTTCACCGCTCGATCACCGGTCGGCGTGAAAAGCTCGCGGCCTACCAGTTGCTGTCGGCCTACATCAACCATTCGATCCGCAACGACGGCACTTCGATCTGGATCGCCCAGGCCGAAGGGCGGGCCAAGGATGGTGACGACCGCACCGACTCGGCGATCCTCAAGATGTTCCACATGAGCCGCAAGGACGAGCCGTTCGGTGCCGTGATCCAGAGCCTGAACCTGATCCCGGTGTCGATCAGCTACGAGTACGACCCTTGCGACCAGGCCAAGGCGCGCGAGCTGTACATCCGCGCCACGACCGGCACCTACAAGAAGGCCCCGGGCGAGGACGACAACAGCATCGCCAAGGGCATTACTGGCTACAAGGGCCGCGTGCACATCAACTTCTCCGCGCCCGTCACCGACTTCTTCGAAGACACCAAGCAGCTGGCCCAGGAGATCGACCGGCAAATCCTGGGTGGCTACCGGTTGTTCCCGGTGCACTACCTGGCCTATGCGATGTGGAGCGAGAAGGACGAGGCGCTGCAGGTGCCGAGTGCCGAGAAGGTGTTCCCGGCAGCGGAGCTTGCGAAGGCCAAGGAGGAATGGCAGCGCCGCCTGGACGCTTGCCCTGAGGAACAGCGGCCGTATCTGGTGCTGCAGTACGCAACACCGGTGCGCAATCAGTATCAGGTCAAGCTACAGGCGCCGGTGGCCTGACCTGCTGGGGCTGCGTTGCAGCCCTTTTCGCCGGCAAGCCGGCTCCCACATGTACGGCGGTGATCAGTGTGGGACCCGGCTTGCCGGCGATTGCCTTCAGATCCAGGTACTGAACCAGGACAGCAGCAACGCCATGGCCAGGCAGGAAAAACCAAGGATGTAGTAGTAACGCGGCACCCGCTGGTCGAACGCATCCACCACCCCCTCCTCCACTGCCAGGCTCTCACGACTGACGGCCTCGCGGCGTCGTGCGCTGTGCAGCAGCAACCCGCCCGGGCAGGTCATCACCAGCGCCAGCAGATTGATCAGTTTGGTTGGGTGGGCAGACAGAAAGCCCCAGAGCACTTGCAAGGACATCACGCGACCTCGGATAGACGACAGCGAAGGCCGGCATTCTACCGAAGTCCGCCCGTGGTGCCCGGTCTTGGCGACCAAGTGCCACTAAATTTCATCTGTCACATGCTCGTCATCAGAACAGGCCACCCTGTCGGCCTCTTCCTAGCAACGGAGTTTGCTCATGCTGCACGCCGAAAACCAGGACCGCCTCTATCTCGTGGCGCAGAGCGATGAGCAGCAGGCGCTGATCGACGGGTTCGCCATCAATGTCCAGGACCGCCAGTGGCTGGTCTACTGTGCCTTGGGCGGGCATGCGCATGAGCACCTGCCAGAGGTGGATCTACTGACTGGCTTGAGCGTGCTGGATTTCTACAACGAAGCCGCTTGAGACCCGTACAGACAAAATAAAAAGCCCGCTGCCTGTGTCCCAGGCAGCGGGCTTTTCAATTCAGAGCGAAGATTACTCGCCCAGCACCTGACCGATGGTCGGGTCCTTGAACAAGCGGGTCAACGCATCGCTCAACACATCACCCACCAGCTTGGTGTTGGTTTCCTGATTCGGCGCCATGCCGAAGCGCTGGTCCAGCGAAGCACCGTAGCGACCGCTGTAACGGCGGTTGGCGTTGGACACATCGGCACGGAAGGTAGCGCCAATGGTGGCCTCGGTCACGTACAGGTTGTCCTTGGGCGACTGGTACTTGAGTTCAGCCAGGGTCACGGTCAGCTGCGGCGCGTTGGCGGCGTTCGGTGTCGGGGTGAAGCCCAGCAGGCGCACGGCAGCTTCGGCCTGGGCTTGCAGCTTGGGCACGACATCGTTGCCACTGACGCTGATGGTGCTGGTTTCAGGGTACATGCCACCCCGAGTACCCAGCGACTGCGAAGCCCGGCCATCGACCACCTTGACCACCACCGGCTGGCCGTGGCCGACCGGGGCGAGCTGGGCATTGAGCTTGGGTTGCGGGCTGAGTTGTTGCGGGCTGTGGGCACAACCGGCCAGGCTGAGGCTGGCTACGGCGATCAAACCGAACAACAGTCGTTGCAACATGCGCGTTTCTCCAGAAAATGCGGCAAAGGCCCACAGTATACCTAGCCAGGGGCTGACCAGTCATCGGTCCGCCCCGCTTGTCACAATCGTTTCATGGCCCCACCGCTATCCTTGCGCCAGCCCTAACGCACAGGACTCGCTGCCATGGCTTCGCTCTGGAACCTGCTCTTGCAACGCCCGCGCGACAACTGCTATGCCCGCCTCGACGAGGCAGGCAAATGCCTGGCTTTCAAGCAATGCAGCCAATCACCGCAAGGCAGCGGCTGGGTCCAGATCGGCGAAATCCGCTTGGCCTGGCTAGGCCGCGAGTTGCCCGCCGAAGCCCGAATTTGCACCCGTGCAAGCCATCACTGGCAGCAGCGCAGCCTCCCCGCCTGACAAACGCTGCAATAAAAACCACGATTTACGACCTTTCTGTCCGCGACATCGCTATAATCTCCCCCCGATTATAAGGACGTCTCCTGATCGGGCCCCGCATTTGCCGTTTGACCCCGGCACCTTCAACGCTTCGCCCACAGAGAGCCTTCCACTCAGGTCTTGCATCGGCTGTCGTGCCTGCTTTTCCGGCCCTTCGCACTGCATGAACCTATGGGTTGCCATCGCGCATTCCCCTTTTGAGGTTCACGACTCCAAAAGAGCGTGAAAAAACGGTTTTTCACAACTTCACGAGAGTGTGGCGAGCAATGAACAGTCTGGCATGTGCAAAAGCGACAGATGTGTCCCTAACAGCCCTGAACAGGCGGCTAAAACGCTCATTCCCCATGGGTAATTGAGGCCGCTCCCATAGCGCACGCACGACACCTTGACCATAAGTCGAATTGCCGCACCCGTGGCAAACGGCGTTCAATACTCGAACCCGAAGACTGATTGGCGGTGTCCGCGGAAGTTGCAAGAACTGCGAAGAGTCGGACATGGCGATCCTGGTTACCCTGGGGTCCTATGCTGTCAATTAGGTAGCTGTAGATTGTGGAGACGCGTTAAATGGCGCAGAACGAATCGGTTGATGTGGTACTGGTAGGCGCGGGCATCATGAGTGCCACCCTGGCCGTACTGCTCAAGGAGCTCGACCCGACCCTCAAGCTGGAGGTCGTCGAGGCGATGGACTCCGGGGCCGCGGAAAGCTCCAACCCCTGGAACAACGCAGGTACCGGCCATGCTGGCCTGTGCGAGCTTAACTACACGCCCCAGGCCGCCGATGGCAGCATCGACATCAAGAAGGCCGTGCACATCAATACCCAGTTCGAGGTCTCGCGCCAGTTCTGGGCATACCTGAGCAAGAAGGGTAACTTCGGCTCGGCGCGTGCCTTCATCAACCCTGTCCCGCACCTGAGCTACGTCGAAGGTGACAAGGGTGTTTCCTTCCTCAAGAAGCGCTTTGAACTGCTCAAGCAGCATCACGCCTTCTCCGAGATGGAATACACCGAAGACAAGGCCGTGATGAGCGACTGGATGCCGTTGATGATGCCCGGCCGCCCGGCCGACCAGCACATCGCCGCCACCCGCGTGGCGAAAGGCACCGACGTCAACTTCGGCGCACTGACCAACAAGCTGCTCAAGCTGCTGGGCGACTCGCCCGACGCGCAGGTCAAGTACAGCAAGAAAGTCGTCGGCCTGCGCCGTAACGGCAACGGCTGGACCGTGAGCATCAAGGACGTCAACAGCGGCGGCAGCCGTGAAGTCGACGCGCGCTTCGTGTTCCTCGGTGCCGGTGGCGCGGCCCTGCCGCTGCTGCAACTGTCGGGCATCCCCGAGAGTAAAGGTTTCGGCGGCTTCCCGGTCAGCGGCCAGTGGCTGCGTTGCGACAACCCGGAAATCGTCAAACAGCACCAGGCCAAGGTTTACAGCCAGGCTGCGGTCGGCGCGCCACCGATGTCGGTGCCGCACCTGGACACCCGCGTGGTAGACGGCAAGACCTCGCTGCTGTTCGGCCCGTACGCAGGCTTTACCACCAAGTTCCTCAAGCATGGTTCGCTGATGGACCTGCCGCTGTCGGTGCGCATGGGCAACATCGGCCCGATGCTGGCCGTGGCCCGCGACAACATGGACCTGACCAAGTACCTGGTCAGCGAAGTGATGCAGTCGATGGAGCAGCGCCTGGAATCGCTGCGCCGCTTCTACCCGCAAGCCAAAGCCGAAGACTGGCGCCTGGAAGTGGCCGGCCAACGTGTGCAAATCATCAAGAAAGACCCGAAAAAGGGCGGCATTCTGCAGTTCGGTACCGAGCTGGTCTCGGCCCAGGACGGCAGCCTGGCCGCGCTGCTAGGCGCATCGCCGGGCGCTTCGGTAACCGTTTCGATCATGCTGGAACTGATCGAGCGTTGCTTCCCCGAGCAGGCCAAAGGTGCCTGGGCTGCCAAGCTCAAGGAAATCTTCCCCGCTCGCGAGAAGGTCCTGGCAACCGATGCCGCGCTGTACAACAAGATCAGTGCCGACAACGATGCCGCGTTGGAACTGGTGGAAGACAGCCCGGCCAAGCATTACGCCTGAGCTGGCTGAAACAAAAAAACGCCCCTCGGGGCGTTTTTTTGTGCCTGCGTTTTGGCCTGTGCCGGCCTCTTCATGGGCAAGCCCACAGGTTTTTCACAGATCTTGAGAGCGGTGCAATACCTGTGGGAGCGGGCTTGCCCGCGAAGAGGCCAGTACAGGCCTAACAATCAGCCGCGGGCTTTATCGATGATCTCGATGTACTCAGGGGCATTGCGCTGGTCGGCGATCTGTTCGACGAAGGTCTTGCCGTGCTCGTCCTTGCCATCCAGGTCCAGGCCCGCTTCGACGAAGAAACCGACGAAACGCTCGAAGTCGTCGACACGCAGGCCACGGTAAGCCTTGATCAGCTTGTGCAGCGACGGCGAAGTCACGCCATCGGCTGGCTCGAACTGAAGGAACGACTTGATGTAGTCGTCGCTGATTTCGTCACCGATTACCTGTTTCTTGTCTTTACGCATTGCCGTCTCCAACTGGACCATCACGGAATTTCGAAGGCCGGCAGTTTACCCCCCGCAGGGCGCGCGCCTCAACGCGTACGTACGGTGCCGGTGTGCAGGTCAGCCCAGATATGGCCGTTGCCGTAGGTCAGAAACTGCACGTAGAGGGTTTCGTTGCGCAGCAGGTCCATGATCACGCGGTAATCACTGACCGGGTAGTTGAGGCTCAAGGTGCGGGTTTTCTCGTCATAAACCGGCTTTTTCAAGCTTTTGCCGGCTTCACCATCGAAGGTCAGCAGCACCTGGGCGATGGTGGCGCCCTTGCTCAGCGGCTTGCCCTTGAGGCGCATTTGCAACGATGCGGTGATGGGGATTGGTTGCTGGTCGGACTGGCGCTGGGCACCGACCACCACCGCATAATCGGTCACTTGCAGCAGTTGTTGACCGGTCGGCGCTTCCTGGCGCAGAGACAGGTCGTCAGGCGGCAGAAACTGGCTGTGCAGCGGTGCGGCACAGATCGGCAGGCTGACCGCCAGCAGGAGGGGAAGAATCGCACGCATGTGAGGCTCCTTGGCTTGAACAGGCACTCTAGCATGCTGTGTTCAGCCTGTACCGGGAGCCCGCGATCAATCGAACTGGGCGCGCATCCAGGCCTGGTACTCGGCCACGCCGGCCTCGCCTTCACGCGGCGCCCAGTGGGCATGCTCGCCCTCGCCCACTGGCCGGTACGGCCCTGCCTTGCACTCGAAGAGGATGCTGTCCGGTTCCAGTACCACCAACCCGTGGTAGGTACCGGGCGCCAGGTCTACACCCAGGCAGTCGCCGCCGGCCTGCAGCACCCGCTTTTCAGTCACCGCACCGTGCTCATCGAAGATCAGCAGGCCAAGGCGCCCCTTGAGCACGATCAGTGCTTCGGCCTTGTCGTCGCTCAGGTGCCGATGGGGTGGGATGTAGGTCGTCGGCTGCAGCCCGACTGCCATGCGGTGGCAAGGCTCTTCCATCTCATGGAAGTTATGGTGCTGCCGCCCGCGAGGGTTGGCGGCAGCCTTCTGCGCCAGCTCGGCGAACAGCGATTGGTCGATGAACGCAGGCTGGCGCATGGTTACAGCCCCTTGACGGCGAAGATGCCGTTAGCGTTGCGCCAGTAGCCCTTGTAGTCCATGCCATAGCCGAAGATGTAGCGATCGACGCAGGGCAGGCCGACGTAGTTGGCTTTAAGGTCTGGGCTGGCTTTGCGGTCGTGGTCCTTGTCGATCAGCACCGCGGTGTGCACCGAGCGCGCACCGGCGTGCTTGCAGAACTCGATGATGGCGCTGAGGGTGTGGCCTTCGTCGAGGATGTCGTCGACGATCAGCACGTCACGGTCGATGAACGAGACTTCTGGCTTGGCTTTCCAGAACAACTCGCCGCCGCTGGTCTGGTTGCGGTAGCGGGTGGCGTGCAGGTACGACGCTTCCAGCGGGAACTGCAGGTGGGTCAGCAGCTTGCCCGAGAAGATAAGGCCGCCGTTCATCACGCAGAAAACCACCGGGTTCTTGTCGTGCAGGTCTTTGCAGATCTGCTCGCCGACTTTGGCGATGGCCGCTTCGACTTCGGCTTCGGTGTACAGACAGTCTGCTTCGCGCATGACTTGACGGATGTGCTCGAGATCGGCGGGCATTGCGCTCTCCAGGGGGGGTATTTTGGAAAAGCGGGCAAAGGTACGCATCCGCTCGCCACAGATCAAGCATTTATGGACTAACGTCCAAAAGGACTACACGACAGCACAGGCTGAATAGATTAATCTAGCGCGGTTTTTTTGCCCGCCTTTCGGAGCCCCCCCTATGCCCACTCGTGAGATCCGCCATCCGCTGATCCGCCACAAGCTCGGCCTCATGCGCCGTGCCGACATCAGCACCAAGAATTTTCGCGAACTTGCCCAGGAAGTCGGCGCGCTTCTGACCTATGAAGCCACCCAGGACCTGCCACTGGAAACCTACGAGATCGACGGGTGGTGTGGCAAGGTGCAGGTCGAAAAAATCGCCGGCAAGAAGATTACCGTCGTCCCGATCCTGCGCGCCGGCATCGGCATGCTCGACGGCGTGCTCAGCCTGATTCCGGGTGCCAAGGTCAGTGCCGTCGGCGTCGCGCGCAACGAAGAAACCCTCGAAGCCCACACCTACCTGGAAAAGCTCGCGCCGGACATCAACCAGCGCCTGGCCCTGATCATCGACCCGATGCTGGCCACCGGCGCCTCGATGGTCGCCACCATCGACCTGCTGAAAAAAGCGGGCTGCAAAGAAATTCGCGCCATGGTGCTGGTCGCCGCCCCCGAAGGCATCAATGTGGTGGAAAAAGCCCACCCGGATGTGCAGATCTACACCGCTTCGATCGACCAGCGCCTGAACGAGCACGGCTACATCGTGCCGGGCTTGGGTGATGCCGGCGACAAGATCTTCGGCACCAAGCAAAAGGACGCCTGACCATGCAGGACGGCTTCAACGACCCGCTTTGGCGCCAGGTCGTTTCGGGCGCGCAGATGCTCTTCGTGGCATTTGGCGCGCTGGTGCTGATGCCACTGATCACCGGCCTCGACCCGAACGTCGCGCTGTTCACCGCCGGTATCGGCACGCTGCTGTTCCAGCTGGTCACCGGCCGTCAGGTCCCGGTGTTCCTGGCATCCAGCTTTGCCTTCATCACCCCGATCATCCTTGCCAAGGGCCAGTTCGGCCTAGCCGAAACCATGGGCGGCGTAATGGCCGCAGGCTTCGTCTACACCTTCATGGGGCTGATGGTAAAAATCAAAGGCACCGGTTTCATCGACCGCATGCTGCCGCCTGTGGTGATTGGCCCAGTGATCATCTCGATTGGCCTGGCCATGGCGCCCATCGCTGCCAACATGGCCATGGGCAAAGGCGGTGACGGTGCTGCGCTGATGCCTTACAAGACCGCCATGCTGATCTCGATGCCGGCACTGCTGACCACATTGATCGTCGCGGTCTTCGGCAAGGGTATCTTCCGCCTGGTGCCGATCATCTCCGGCGTGCTGGTGGGCTTTGCCCTGGCGTTTGCCTTTGGCGTGGTCGACACGGCCAAGATTGCCGCTGCACCGTGGTTGGAGATCCCCAACTTTACCGCGCCGGCGTTCAACTGGCAGGCCATCCTGTTCATCGTGCCGGTAGCCCTGGCACCGGCGATCGAGCACATCGGTGGGGTGATTGCGGTGGGCAGCGTCACCGGGCGCGACTACCTGAAAAAGCCTGGCTTGCACCGCACCCTGCTGGGTGACGGCCTGGCGACCACGGCTGCCGGCCTGTTCGGTGGCCCACCCAACACCACCTACGCCGAAGTGACCGGCGCGGTGATGCTGACCAAGAACTACAACCCGAAGATCATGACCTGGGCGGCGGTGTTTGCTATTACCCTGGCCTTCATCGGCAAGTTCGGCGCGCTGCTGCAGAGCATTCCGGTACCGGTCATGGGCGGCATTCTGTGCCTGCTGTTCGGCTCGATTGCGGCGGTGGGCATGAACACCATGATCCGCCACAAGATCGACCTGGCCGAGGCGCGCAACCTGGTGATCGTTTCGGTGACCCTGGTGTTCGGTATTGGCGGCGTGTTGATCGGCAGCGGTGACGGCCCGGACGACTGGGGCCTGAAGGGCATCGCCCTGTGCGCCGTGGTGGCCATTGCCCTGAACCTGATCCTGCCGGGCAATGATGGCTGGAAGAACAAGAAGCTGGATGATCAGCTGCCTTGAGTGACACGGGCTCCTGCCGCAAAACGCCTCTCCTGTAGGAGCAGCCTTGTGCTGCGAAGAGGCCGGTGACCACACATCAATCTTCTGTGTCATCACCGGCCTCTTCGCAGCACTAGGCCGCCCCCACAAGGGCGGACTCATTCAGGCTTTCTCGCACATCCCCGCCAGCACCTTCACCCACTCTGGGTGATCATTCAGGCACGGCACCAGCAGCAATTCCTCGCCCCCGGCTTCGATGAACTGTTCTTTGCCGCGATCGCCGATCTCTTCCAGCGTCTCGATGCAATCGGCAACGAACGCCGGGCACATCACCAGCAGCTTCTTCACCCCCGCCTTGGCCAACTCGTCCAGCCGCGTCTCGGTATAGGGTTCGATCCACTTGGCGCGCCCCAGGCGCGACTGGAACGACACCGACCACTTGCCATCCGGTATGCCCATTTTCTGCGCAAAGGCCTTGGCCGTGGCCAAACACTGCCCGCGATAACACACGGCGCGCATTTCGGCACTGGCGTCCTTGCAGCAATCGGCCGCCTGAAAATCATGCTTACCGGTGGGGTCGAGCTTTTTCAGGTGCCGCTCCGGCAGCCCATGGAAACTCAGCAACAGGTGGTCGTAATCCTGCTGCAGGTAAGGCTTGGCGCTGGCCACCAACGTCTCGATGTACTCGGGATGGTCGTAGAACGGCTGCAGCACGCGCATCTGCAACGGCAACTGGCGCTCACTGACCGTCTGTTTGGCCAACGCCACCACGGTGGTCACCGTACTGTCGGCGAACTGTGGATAAAGCGGTGCCAGGGTGACCTTGCGCACGCCCTGAGCTGCCAGGCGCTCCAGCACTTCGGGCAACGCCGGCTGGCCGTAGCGCATGGCGATTTCCACCGGGCCATGGGGCCAGTGCTCGACCATCGCAGCCTGCAGGCGGCGGGTCAGCACCACCAGTGGCGAGCCTTCGTCCCACCAGATCGACGCGTAGGCGTGCGCCGACTGTTCCGGGCGCTTGATCAGAATCAACGACACCAGCAAGCGCCGCACCGGCCAAGGCAGGTCGATCACGTACGGGTCCATCAGGAACTGGTTGAGGTAACGGCGCACATCGGCCACCGAAGTGGAGGCCGGGGAACCCAGGTTCACCAGCAGCAGGGCGTGATCGGTCATGCAGCGTCCTATGTCAGAGGCGGCTGGACAAGTCGTCCAGGGCCGATTGCAGATCGTTGAAACGGAAAGTGAAACCTGCCGCCAGCAAGCGCACCGGGCGCGCCCGCTGGCCGCCGAGCAACAGCGTCGACAGCTCGCCGAGCCCTGCCTTCAGCAAAAGCGCAGGCACAGGCAGCAGCGCCGGCCGGTGCATCGCACGGCCCAGCCGCCTGGCGAACTCACGGTTGCGCACAGGCTCTGGGGCGCAGGCATTATAAGGACCGCTGGTGTCCTTATGCTGCAAGAGAAAATCAATCAGGGCGACCTGGTCGTCTATATGGATCCACGGCATCCACTGCCGACCATCGCCCAACGGCCCGCCCAGCCCGAGCTTGAAGGGCAACCGCAGGCGCGACAAAAAGCCGCCATCGCTGGCCAGTACCAACCCGGTGCGCACCAGCACCACGCGGATGCCTTGAGCTTGCGAACGCTGGGCAGTTTCTTCCCAGGCAATACACAACTGGCTGGCAAAATCTTCGCGCACCGGCTGGGACGCCTCGGTGAGTTCACGCTCACCGCCGTCCCCATACCAACCCACCGCAGAACCGGAAATCAACACCTCAGGGCGCTGCTCACGCGCCCCCAGCCATGCCAGCAGTTGCTCGGTGAGGGTGATGCGGCTGGCCCACAACAGGTTGCGCCGGGCTCCGGTCCAGGGCCGGTCAGCGATCGGCGCACCCGCCAGGTTGATGACCGCGTCGAGGTGATCGTCCGCTTGCAGTTCGTCCAACTGGGCGATACCGCGCACCCCGCTACCGCACAGTTTGGGCACCTGCTCCGGTCGGCGGCTCCAGACCGTGAGGCGATGGCCCTGGCCGAGCCAGAACTGGCACAGGTGCTGGCCAATCAAGCCAGTGCCGCCTGTCAGCAATATATGCATGGCTGTGTCCTCGCAGAATGCGGCTGTGGTCTATTTTTAAGATCAAGGCACTTTTTTGACCCGACGCTCTCGGATAAACATAGGCCAACCTGCTCTATAAAGCGGAATAACCTTATACAAAAGTTGTGCATTGTACAGGTTTGCCTGACAGCGTAGTCTGCTCACAGCAAGGTTTGAAGAGGCCATCATGACAGTACCTATTGCCATCATCGGTGCCGGTATCGCCGGTCTGTCCGCCGCCCAGGCACTGCAAAAGGCCGGGCAATCCGTGCACCTGTTCGACAAAGGCCACGGCAGTGGCGGGCGCATGGCCAGCAAGCGCAGCGAGGCTGGCGCGCTGGACCTGGGCGCCCAGTACTTCACTGCCCGTGATCGGCGCTTCGTCGAACAGGTCCAGCAATGGGTAGCCGCCGGTTGGGCCGAGCAGTGGAAGCCGCAGCTGTACAACTACCGCGATGGCGAACTCACCCCCTCCCCAGACGAGCAAACACGCTGGGTTGGCGTGCCCCGCATGAGCGCCATCACCCGTGGCCTGCTCAAGGATGTGACCGTCAACTTTGGCTGCCGCATCGCTGAAGTGTTCCGCGGCAAACAGTACTGGCACCTGCAAGACACCGAAGGCTGCAGCCACGGCCCATTCAGCCGCGTGGTAATCGCCGTGCCGGCGCCACAGGCCACGCCGCTGCTGGCCTCGACCCCCAAACTCGCTGCGGTGGCAGCAGGCGTGCAGATGGAGCCCACCTGGGCGGTTGCCCTGGGCTTCCAGACCCCACTGGACACCCCGATGCAAGGCTGCTTCGTGCAGGACAACCCGCTGGACTGGCTGGCCCGCAACCGCAGCAAGCCAGGGCGGGACGAGCACCTCGATACCTGGGTGCTGCATGCCACGTCGAACTGGAGCCGGCAGCACATCGACCTGTCGAAGGAAGAGGTGATCGAGCAGTTGTGGGGCGAGTTCGCCGAACTGGTCGGCTGCGTGGTACCGGCCCCCACCTTCGCCCTCGCCCACCGCTGGTTGTATGCACGCCCCACCAGCAACCACGAGTGGGGCGCCTTGGCCGATGCCGATCAAGGCCTGTATGCCTGTGGCGACTGGTGCTTGTCCGGGCGTGTCGAAGGCGCGTGGCTGAGCGGCCAGGAAGCGGCCCGACGGCTGCTGGAACACCTCGACTGAGCGGGCGCTGAACCTGTACAAAAAAACTTGTTTGCATAACTCCGTAGCTGTGCTGGAATAAACTTGTACAAATTTGATTTCACGTACAGGTTTTCCGGAGACAGCCATGCAAGCCGCCACCGCCCACAGCAAGCCTCGCATCGCGATCAGCGCCTGCCTGACTGGCCACAGTGTGCGCTACAACGGCGGGCACAAGGCCTCCGACCTGTGCCGCACACAACTGGAAGCGCATTTCGAATGGGTGCCCGTTTGCCCAGAAGTGGCTATCGGCCTCGGCATTCCACGCGATCCTATCCGCCTGGTCGGCAACCCTGAGCAACCCGAAGTGGTCGGCACCCGCAACCCCGGCATGGACCTGACCGGCCCGCTGCGCACCTATGGCGAGCAGATGGCCGGCGAGCTCGATGATATCTGCGGCTACATCTTCATGCAGAAGTCGCCCTCCTGCGGCCTGGAGCGGGTCAAGGTCTACCAGGACAACGGCCACCCCGCCTTCCATGGCGGCCGCGGCGTTTATGCCCACGCTTTCTGCAGCCTGCGCCCGGACCTGCCGGTGGAAGAGGAAGGCCGCCTGCACGATGCCGTGCTGCGCGAAAACTTCATCAGCCGCGTGTACGCCTATGCCGATTGGCAGCGCCTGTTGGCCGAAGGCCTCAGCCGCGGCGCGCTGGTGCGCTTTCATGCGCGCTACAAGTACCTGTTGATGGCCAACAACCCCCAAGCCTACCGCACGCTGGGGCGGCTGCTCGGCACCATGAGCCGCGATGACGACCCACAGGAGATCGGGCCACGTTACTTCAGCGAGCTGATGCAAGCGCTGCGTCGCTGTGCCAGCCGTGGCACGCACTGCAACGTGCTGCAGCACCTGAGTGGCTACTTCAAAGATGCCCTGACCGCACAGGACAAAGCCGAATTGCAAACCCTCATCAGCCAGTACCAACAAGGCGTGGTGCCGCTGGTCGTGCCTCTGACCTTGCTCAAGCATCACCTGCGCAAACACCCAGACCCTTACCTGATGCAGCAAGCCTACCTGCAACCACACCCCGAGAGCCTGGGGCTTCGTAATGCCGTCTGAAAGCCTGCTGCCTATCGGCGAGCTCGCCCGCCGCACCGGCGTCAACCCCGTCACCCTGCGTGCCTGGGAGCGTCGATACGGCCTGCTCAAGCCGCAACGCACCGCTAAAGGGCACCGGTTGTATTCCATCGAGCAGGTCGAACGGGTCGAAGCGATCCTGGCCTGGCTGCAGCGCGGCGCATCGGTGGGCCAAGTGCGCGAGCTGCTCGACAAACCCACCAGCAGCGCCCCGCAAAGCGACTGGCAGGCCCGGCAGGCGCAGTTGATCGAGGCCATCGCCAACCTCTCGCAACGCGCACTCGACCAGCAACTCAACCAGGCCATGGCGCTGTACCCCGCCATCACCCTGTGCGAGCAACTGCTGCTGCCCCTGCTCGACAGCCTGGAGCTGCGCTGGCGCAACTATTTCAATGCCCGGCTTGAACAGGTGTTTTTCCATACCTGGCTGCGCAGCAAGCTCGGCGCCCGGGTGTACCACGACAACCAACTGCTACAAGGCCCAGCGGTGCTGCTGGCCGAAGACAGCGAGCAGGCCGTCGGCCCCGCTCTGTGGCTATGCGCCTGGCTGCTGAGCAGCAATGGCATCCCTGTCGAAGTGCTGGAACAGCCGGTTGGCGGCCCGCAGCTGCAACGGGCGATCGCCGCACTGCAGCCGCGCGCCCTCCTGCTGCACCTGGGGCCACGCATCGACAGCAAAGCCTTGCAGCGCCTGTTGCAAGGCATACCTGGGCCAAAACTGCTGGGTGGCGCCACGCTCGCCCTGCATGAGGCCCACTTGAACGCCCTCGACCTTCCCGAGCTCTTCCTGTTCGATACCCCGCAGTCGGCATTGCGCGTGCTTCAAGGCAATGGCCGCCGGCCTGTAGAGATGAATGCGCCATGCAACTGATCTGGCTGCGCAGCGACCTGCGCATCGATGACAACACCGCCTTGAGCGCAGCCTGCGAACGCGGCCCGACACTTGCCCTGTGGCTGGTCAGCCCCGGCCAGTGGCAGGCGCATGACGACGCAGCCTGCAAAGTCGACTTCTGGCTGCGCAACCTGCGCACGCTGCGTCAGTCGCTGGAGGCCCTCAACATCCCGTTGCTGATCCGCACCATCGATACGTGGGATCAGGCGCCACAGGCCGTGTTGGACGCCTGCCGTCAGCACCGGGTCGAGGGCGTGCACTGGAACGAGGAGTACGGCATCAACGAAGAGCGCCGCGACCAGGCTACGCGGGCACTGCTGGAGCAGTCAGCCATCCAGGCGCACAGCTACCTCGACCAGTTGTTCTTCCGCCCAGGCACGGTCCTCACCCGCAGTGGTGACTACTTCCAGGTCTTCAGCCAGTTCAAGAAAAACTGCCTCGAACACTTGCACCGCAGCCTCCCGGCGTTAGCCCCACGAGTCAAACCGCAGTCGCCCCTGAACATCGCCAGCGAACCCATACCCGAGCAGATAGAGGGCTTCGACACACCGCCGCGCACCTTGAGCGACCACTGGCCAGCAGGGGAAGCCGAGGCGCAGAGCCGCCTGACGCGCTTTCTTGATGAGGCGATTGACGACTACCATCACCTGCGCGACCTCCCCGCCAAGCCGGGCACCAGCCAGCTCTCGGC
>Ga0160474_100491_pt1 | contig 13912 bp, 8 predicted proteins | sample HID1975K_E11MG_FD_108240 | JGI IMG/M metagenome (GOLD analysis project Ga0160474, IMG submission 108240) | Enriched soil microbial communities from UW Madison campus, WI, USA - HID1975K_E11 MG | ecosystem: Environmental > Terrestrial > Soil > Unclassified | place: USA: Madison, Wisconsin...
CTATTCCCGATCTGCCGAAAAAAAAGGATAGTCTAGGGAATGTTGTGGTGGACAATGCCGCTTCTTATAATCCTCAAAGAACAAATTATGAAGCACCAGATTTATATTGTTTATTTCCATTTCGGATTTATGGTGTCCACAAACCCCATATAAAAGAAGTTGAGCGAGCCTATTTCAATATGCCCAATCCAGGTCGGGTATGCTGGTATCAAACAGGAATTTTTGCTGCCCGTTTGGGACTCGCAGCAGAAGCAGCTAAAGATATTAAAGCCCGCAGCAGTGCGTATCTAAAAGGTTTTCGATTTAAAGGATACATGGATAGCCCGCACGATTGGAAGCCAGATTATGATGGTGTTGGCAATATGATGAATACCTTACAGGAAATGTTGGTTCAATGTGACGGAGATAAGATTTATATGTTGCCGGCTTGGCCAAAAGACTGGGATGTAAATTTTAAAGTATATGCTTTCAAAAACACGGTTATTGAAGGTACTTATAAAAATGGGAAAATGGAACTCTTGAAAGTGATGCCCGAAAGTAGAAGAAAAGATCTCATCTTTTAATTAGATGCCCATTATAGAAATATTGAAAAAATCGAATCATAGTGCATGAATAGAGATAGTTTTAAAATACTAATTATTTATACACTTATGAAAAGCCACATCGCGTTGACTCTGAATAAAAAGAGTCTAACTCTTAGTGATACAACGTAGCGATGTGGCTTTTATGGTTTTAATTATTGCAGCGATATTGACGATGGTGTCAAAATGGACATCAGTTGCTTTGGTTCATCAATAATGTATGCTGCTCCATGACGCTTCAATTCTTCCACATCACGAAACCCCCAAGAGACCCCGATCGCTTGCACACCAGCATTGTTGGCAGTATCCATATCGACCGACGAATCACCGACATAAAAACAATCATCAGGTTTTACATTCAGTATATTGAGCGTATCGAATACAATATCAGGATTGGGTTTAGCCGGATGTCCATTTCGATGACCCAATATCAGATCAAATGAAATCTCTGAAAAATATTTTGCCACCAATGGCAGAACAGCCTCATGATATTTATTAGATGCAATCGAAATCAAATAACCCGACGATTTAAGTGTTTGTAATAAGGGTATGATACCACCATACGGTTTTGTATAGCTCACTGTCTTTTCCTCATAGCACGCTTTGAATGCTACAAGTAAACGCGTTATAGTATCTTCGGTTCGCGCATCTCCAGGTAAGGCTCTCTCGATAAGCATTCGAACACCATTCCCTGCAAATTTTTTGTAAGATTCTAGGGGGTGTATTGGATAGCCATATTGCTCAAGTATCGTGTTGCAACTATCTTCCAGATCTTGTAGCGTATCGAGCAATGTCCCATCTAAATCAAATATTATAAGCTTCATGCGTTAAAACTAATAAAAACATCGGTTAATTTGTTGAAAAATCCTCTTTGTTAAGCTTTTGAACGACCAACCTAGCCTAAGAAAAACACGCAGAGTAAGAAAACATCATTATTGAGCAATATTTGAATAGTTTCCGATTGTTGTTATTAATATTTTGCATTAAAATCGATTTGCATTTTTTTTAACCCAGTTATAAAATACAAATTAAGTGACCTAATGATTATCTGTTTTTATATAGTTCCTCTACCCTTTCTTCTGATGATGAAAGTATATTTTGGAATATGCTTGGATGACCATGTATCAAAATCTAAATGATCAAGAGCTGATTTCGCTGCTCAAGGAAGGAGATGAGATTGCTTACACCGAAATTTATAATAGATATAAAAATCTATTGCAAAATCATGCTTATAAAAAATTAGATGATTTTGATGAAGTGAAAGACGTTTTACAAGAACTTTTTGTCAATCTTTGGATAAAAAGAGCTGAATTACCGACAACCACCAACCTCTCAGGTTACTTCTATACAGCTATCAGAAATAGAGTTTTTAATATATACGCTCATAAAGAGGTCGTATCAAAGCACGTACAATCACTTCAAACTTTCATTGACGAAGGACATGATTGCACAGATCATCAGGTACGGGAAAAAGAACTTACCTTACTAATTCAAACTGAAATAGATGCATTACCCGTTAAGATGCGAGAAGTTTTTGAGCTGAGCCGGAAATCAGGTTTTTCTCATAAGGAGATCGCGAATCAGTTAAATATTTCCGATCAGACCGTTTCCAAACAGATTACTAATGCCCTAAAGATTCTTAAAGTGAAATTAGGAATTTTATCGATGCTGATTTGTTTGCTGATGAAATAAGTCTTTTGAGTAGCACTTTAAATATAAATAACATTTTTTTTTTATTTCTTCTACCTGTTCCATATATACTTAGCTGTCTTAGTATTAAAGAGGATATAAACCGGCTTCTAATTTATGAGACAGCAAGAAACGAAAGATTTATTAAAGAAATATCTGTCAGGAAATTGTACTGAAGCTGAAAAAGGTTTAGTAGAAACCTGGTATTTGCAGCATGAAATCAAGGAGCTTCCCCAAATCTCAGAAGAACTCAAGAAAAAACAGCTGGATGAAATTTTTCGCTCCCTACCCATACAGCACGATGCTAAACGTATTATCTCCTTGTGGCCGAGATTAGCGGTCGCTGGAATGGTTTTAATTGGCCTAGGTTTAAGTATTTATTTATATCAACATCGTCAGCCCGAACAGCTTGCGATTGCAAAGTCAGAAGTTGTTGATGACCTTAAACCGGGTGAAGATAAAGCAGTGCTAACGCTGTCAGATGGCCGTCGAATTGCATTAGATGAAACGGAGAGTGGCGACATTACAAACGAAGCAGGCGTTACTGTAACAAAAACAAAAGATGGACAGTTACTCTATGAAGAAACGGCAACAGCAAGTGCGGATATTCCTAGCCCCCTAAATACCATCACAACTCCAAAGGGAGGTCAATATCAAGTGCGTTTACCAGATGGAAGCAACGTTTGGTTAAATGCGGCTTCATCGCTCCGTTATCCCCTACGATTTAGTAAAATGGAACGTCAGGTGGAACTAACTGGAGAAGCCTATTTTGAAATAGCCCACCACCCATCAATTCCATTTAAAGTCAAAACGGCCACACAGGAAGTCGAAGTATTGGGCACGCATTTTAACGTCAATGCCTATGCGGATGAGGCATCTGTAAAGACTACCTTATTGGAGGGAAGTGTCAGAGTGACACAAACACAAACTCATGTATCTAAGCTTCTAAAACCTGGGCAACAAGCCATCGTTACACATGCGATATCCGTTCGTCATGTAGATACTGAGCAATTTGTAGCCTGGAAAGATAATTTATTTATGTTCAATGAGGATAAGTTGGAGCATATCATGGTTATGGTGGGCAGATGGTATAATGTTGAAGTTGTTTTTATTGATAGCGAACTAAGAAACGAATTGTATAGTGGTTCGATATCTAAATTTGTTCATGTTTCGCAGGTATTGAAAAAACTGGAGCTGCTTGGCGATGTTCATTTTACCCTAGCAGATCGGACAATAAAGGTAACCAGAAAATAAGCATTCGTGGCAGTCAGATGGGATTAAACTGATTGATATAGGACTGATAATAATATTTTAAACCATAAACGAATTAAATTATGAGCATACTGAAAGAAAAAAATAAGCCTTTGTCACAGCATGACCTGAAGATAATAGAAAACCAGTATCCGAGTGCCATCGGAATACTGGTGAGTTGTTCAGGTAGTCTAAATTTGTTATAAAACAATGTATTAAAGTCTAATCTAAACATTCAAATGTATAAAAATTCTACAAGATTTATATGCAGGCCTTGGCCGTATATTTATAAATTCCTATTGGTGATGAAACTAACAACAGCTATATTATTAGTGGCAATTATGCAAGTAAGTGCAAAAGGATTTGCGCAACGACTCACATTGGATCAAGGGAATGTAAGCCTGAGTTATGTATTTAAAGAAATAAGGAAACAAACAGGATATAATGTTTTATGGAAACCCGATAAAGTAAATGTTAGTAATGTCATAGCCGTCAATTTTAAGAATACCTCCTTAAATCAAGTGATGGAGCAATGCCTTTCTGGTCAGAACCTGACGTATACGATTGACGAGAAAACGATCATTATTAAACCAGCGCTTCAAAAGTTCGCAACCGAACAAGAAGTCATTACAGTAAGGGGTCGCGTAATAGATAAAACAACAAGAATGCCCTTAGTTGGTGTCCATGTTGCTTCTCTCAAGGACAATAAAATTGGTTCAAGTACCAATGATCAAGGTGAATTTGAAATCAAGGTACTAGCCAACAGTTCCCTATTGGTCAAGATGATGGGATACAAAGAGGTGGTGGTATCCGCTAAAAATGCGCTTATTATTGAGATGGAGCAGATTGTCAAAGAACTAGATGAGGTGGTCATCGGTTACGGAAAACAGAAAAAAGACCTTGTAACAGGTTCTGTTGTTACCATGAAAATGGACGATGCCAAAAGAAGTATACCAACAACCTCGTTAGGCAATCTATTGGCAGGGCAAATGGCAGGAGTTAGGGTCAATACACCTGCAGGTCGTGCTGGTATAGCTCCCGAAATTAAGATTAGAGAAAAGAGTTCATTCAATGATCAAAAAGTACTTTTTGTTATTGATGGGATGGTTACAGATAATGCATCCGATTTTAATAACCTGAGTCCTAATGATGTTGATAATATTACGGCTTTAAAAGACGCTGCCGCAACTGCAGCATATGGCGCTCGTGCTTCGGGAGGAGTTATTATTGTTACGACTCGACGCGGCGACAAAGATCAAAGCCCAAAGATCAGCTATTCCTTTAATACCGGTATCGATAAAAGAGGTAAAAATGCTGAAAGAACCAGTGCGCTTGAGACTGGAGAAATTTATAATCGTATTAGACCAAATGCATCTGATCGTTGGACCCAATCAGATTTTGATTATTTTAAAAATATTAATAACGGCTGGGGGTATGATATTATCGATTATATCTGGCAAGATCCATCCACGACAACACACAATTTAAGTGCCTCTGGAGGCACAGGTAAGTTCAGTTATTTTGTGGGTGGGTCTTATGTAAAGCAAGAAGCATTTCAGAAAAATACATCTTTTGATAAATACAACATCCGAATTAATCTAACGGCCGATATGACAGAGAATTTGACGCTGTTTGCCGGTATTACCGCAAATAATAATATTACCCATAGACCTCCAGGTAATAATGAAACAGACGATTATCGTGCTCAATTGTTAAGACAGCCTTATCAACCTGTATGGACTGATGGTGGAAATCCGATTGCATTTGATTGGCACAATTTAGGTGCTGAGATGCGTGGAGATGGAGGGTATTCTAAGAGTAACCAGTTAAAACCCATCATTAATCTAAAGGCAACATATAGAGTTTCACAGATAAAAGGGCTCAGTGCTTCAGCTCAATATATACAAGCATTGAACAATGATCGGAGTAAACGTTATTTTAAACGTTATGATTTATGGGTGATGAAAACTTTTGATACTCCAAAACAAATCAGTACAAAAGACGCTGATATGCTCTCGATCAAGAAATCGGGACATAACTCGGAGTATCTTGAGGAAAGCAATTCTTGGAACAATGATTTGCAACTGAATTTTCAGTTGAACTACGAACGTACATTTCTAGACAAGCATCACGTTCAGGGATGGTTGACTTACGAAAGAGCCGAAAATAAAAGTGGTGGTTTTTCTGGAGCACGCGAAAATTTTCCAGTTTATTATACCGATCAGTGGTGGGCTACCAGTGGCGATCGTTTAGATTCGTATGTTAGCGGAAATACAGAACAGGCTAGTGGACGAAAATCATATGTTGGTCAGTTTTTTTATGACTATAGTAGTAAATATTTAGCGAGTTTTACCTTCCGTTACGACGGCTCTTATAAATTTGCTCCAGCTCAGCGTTGGGGATTTTTCCCATCCGCTTCGCTAGGTTGGGTTATCTCTCGGGAGAACTTTTTTAGTACTGTTAAAGGAATAGACTTACTTAAATTAAGAGCTTCATTGGGTAGTACCAGTGCCGACAATATTGGCGCATACCAATATCAACAAATTTATGAAAATGGAAGTTCAGCTTATTTTGGAAGTAACCCAGGTAATAAGGTTGGTATAGGTTATGGACCAATGGTTAATCCAGATATTACCTGGGAAAAAACCCGAAGTTATAATATTGGTGTTGATGTTAATTTCCTTCAACATTTTAGTGCTACCGCTGAATATTTTAGGGTAAAAACATATGATATCCTGATTAAAAGAGAAGCTCAGGTACCACCAACCTTTAGTCGTAAATTGCCATCATCCAATTATGGAGAGTATCGATCGGATGGAGTTGAATTTTCAGTAGGTTACCGTAACAAAACCAATCAATTGAACTACTATGCCAATATGAATGCCAGTTATGCCAATGGTGTTCCAGTTTTCAAAGATCAAAACATTACCTATCCTTATCAAAATGAATTAAATCAATCGAGTTCACGAATAGTTACTTACGAAAACACGGGTATGCTTCGTACTCAAGCCGATTTGGACGCTTTCGTTGCTGCCAATCCGACATATAATTTTCATGGTATAGCACCTGCATTAGGCCAGTTAACCTATGCAGATATAAGTGGTAAAGATGGGGTACCTGATGGTATTGTTGATGATTGGGATCAAAAGGTCGTGAAGAAAAATACGAACCCTGTTTCATTAGGTTTAAATTTTGGTTTCGAATGGAAAGGTTTTAGTCTCGATGCCAGTTTTGCCGGTAATCTGGGTACCTACAGAATGGTCAATAACCTGGTAGACGGCAATGTCGAGTGGAACAGGATGTGGAGACCATGGGTAGATGAGGGGTGGACACCTGAAAATACAGGAGCATCACTGCCTATTCGTTATTCTGCAGATGATGGAACTAAACTTGTAACCAATACAGCAAGTACTTTTTGGCTCAAGAAAGCCGACTTTTTAAGGCTTCGGATGTTAAATTTTGGATACTCACTCCCTTCAAATATAACCAAGAAAATAGGCGTCAATGGTTTGAAATTTTATTGCAGTGGATCAAATTTATTTATAATCAGTGGTTTCGAAAAGAAATACTACGATCCTGAGATAGGCGGTGGATTTAATTATCCATTGATGAAATCCTTTAATTTTGGTGTCAATCTAACCCTTTAAACCAGTACCGATAAACTTGAAAAATATGAAACGAAATAATATATATATCCGATTCTTTCTAAGCTGTATGACTGTATTAGCGGTATTGTCAAGCTGTTCTAAGGACTTAGATTACCCCAATAATGGTGTTATTAGACCTGAAATGGTCTGGACAGATGCCAATATGATCAAGGCTTATTTGAATGATATCTACGGTAAATCCATGCCGGGTTGGGTATTTAATGGACATGATTCAGATGAAGCGATTAATTCACCTAAAAATTTTGGGAACTATCTACGTGGTATTATTACAGAAACAGGTACCACGGCAGGTCTTAATTATGAAATCATTGATAAGACCAACTTTTTCTTGGACGAATTAGCCGCTGTCTCGACTACTGTTTTACCAGTTGAATTGAATAATCAGTATGTAGCAGAAGCTAAATTTTGGCGCGCTTGGTCTTATTGGGGTATGGTCAACCGTGTGGGTGGAGTTCCGCTTATCTTGCATAAACAAGATTTTACTGATGTACCAGGATTGTTCCAAGCACGTAATAAAACTTCAGAATGTGTCGCTCAGATTGTTAGGGATTTAGATAGTGCTATTTTATTGCTACCGGGGAAATATCCGAATGACAAAGAAGACTATGGACGCATTACCAAAGTTGCAGCGATGGCTATGAAGGGTAGGGTATTGCTTACTTATGCAAGTCCGTTGTTCAACCCCACTCGTGATCCCGCACGTTGGGAAGCTGCCTACTTAGCATGCAAAGAAGCGGTAGATTTCGGAGCAACAGAAGGGCATGACCTGCACCCAAAATTTCATACGATTTGGACAGATGAACGTAATAAGGAAGTTGTTATGGTCAACCAGTTTTTTTATCCTGGACACGCTAATAATTTTGGAGAACTTCGTCCGGGAGCAGAAAATAACAATCAACCTTTGTTATCGCTTTTACTTGCTTTTCCTAAGCGTGATGGTTCTCCGATGAAACTGGATATGGATCGTCTAAAAGATCCTGCTTATAATACGGCATTCCTAACCGATTTTTATGAAAATCGTGATGACCGTTTCTTCTCCACTATTTTTTGTGGAGGGACCCCGCAACCAACTCCTGAAGAACAGCTCCCAGGTTATGTCAAAGGAATGAGCTTTTGGAGTATATGGAATGAAAACGAACCTGGAAAATATGTAAATATCGCTCAAACCATACATCCAGGTTATGGAGGTAATATGGGCTGTACCGGATTTTTCCAACGTAAAGGTATCGATACAACTGTTAATACAGTAGATCGTTACAAAGCTCAGACCGATTGGGTTGAGATGCGGTATGCCGAACTGTTACTAAATTATGGCGAAACAGCCAATGAATCCGGTAAACTATCCGAAGCCTTATCCGTTTTGAAAAGGATCAGAAAACGTGCTGGTATCTTAGCTGGAGCTGATGGAAACTATGGAATTGTTGCGACATCGCAGGCAGATATGCGTGAAGCATATATCAAAGAGCGTCAAGCAGAATTTGCGTTTGAAAATAAAAGATTTAATGACCTACGTCGTTGGAAACGATATGATATCATGAATAATCAAGGCGGCAGACATGGCTTGTACATTACCGTTAAGAGTATGAGCAATCTACCGGGACCGTATGAGAAAATTACAAATGCGACAACACGTACCAAGTTGACCGCTCGGTATATTGATAACCTTGATGGCGATCCGGCCTACAAGTTTAATTTGGATTTGAATCACTGGTTTTATGCCCTTCCACCATCTCAGATTTCGCAGTCTAAAAATGTACTGTTGCAGAATAAGGAATGGGGAGGCACTTTCGATCCACTACAATAAGCCCTAAGTAGGTTGGAATTCGATTTTCGATGAAATCCAACATGCATATGTAGCAAAGGAGTTGCAAACCAGCTTCTTTGCTATTAAAAAGCAAACTTTTCATTTTGTGAATGATGAAGGTTATAGAAACTAAAATAATGAAAAGAAATATGATAACGATGTTTAAAGAATATTTAAAGTACCTGGTGTTTGCATTCGTTGCATTCGTGCAGATCGGTATAGCACACTGTGGCTCAAAAAATCCGAGAGAAGATTATAATCTGAATACAGGTTGGGCATTTTATAGAGGAGATGCTAAGCAAGCGCAATCGCTTCATTATGACGACTCCAAATGGATGCCTGTCGTACTTCCACATATTATGCAGATTGAAAAAAAACATAACGGGGGAGATGCTATTTATGACGGAATCGGTTGGTACCGTCGTTATTTCAAATTACCGAAGACAAACGCAGATAGGAAAGTCCTGCTAAATTTTGAAGGTATCATGAATAATAGTGAAGTATTTGTGAATGGTGAACAGGTAGACACTCATCATGGCGGATATGTAGGTGTTTCATTTGATATTTCGGATAAGGTGAAATTTAATGGTGAAAACAATGTGATCGCAGTGCGTGTATCTGCTGAATATGATTCACTAACTCCTCCAGGTAAACCGCAAGGTAGATTAGACTTTTACTATTATAGTGGCATCTACCGTGATGCCAAACTTATTGTAACCGACAAGTTGCATATTACCGACGAGTTGGCACCACATAGTACCGTTAAAAGTGGTGTGTTTGTTACCTATCCTCAAGTTGATGAGAAGCGCTCCCTTGTACATGTACAAACGGAAGTTGCCAACGCATATGCGATTCCTAAACATGGATATGTCCAGACGTATATTAAGGATGCACGTGGAAAAATTGTAGCCAAGAGCAAAAGTAAATTTAATATCGGTATAGGGCAAAAAGTAGTTGTTGATCAAGATATAACCGTACAAAATCCCAATTTATGGCATCCCTATAACCCTTATCTCTATTCATTGGAGAGCCAGGTATTATTTGAAGACGGCAAAGTCGCAGATATCCGTACCGAAAAAATTGGGATCCGAACCATTAAGTTTACCCGTGATGAAGGTTTTTTCATAAATGGCAAGCACTTATATTTGGTCGGAGCCAATCGTCATCAAGCATTCCCTAATATCGGAGATGCAGCATCCAATTCAATGCAAGAACGAGATGTGATCGATATGAAAAAAGGAGGATACAATGCTGTTAGAGCGGCACATTATCCTCAAGATCCAGCATTTTTGGCTGCATGTGATAAACATGGCCTCTTGGTTGTCGAGTGTGTTCCGGGTTGGCAGATCTTCAACGAAGATCCAATATTTGCGCAACGGCTAGAATCCATCACCCGCAATATGATCAGAAGGGATCGCAATAGACCCTCCATCATACTGTGGGAAACAGCACTGAATGAAACCAGTTATCCAGTTTCGGTGGTGAAACAAATTTTTGATGCAGCTCACCAAGAATATCCAGGCGATCAAATGTACACCGCTGGCGATTATTATAGCCATGAAGAGACTGAACCCTATTATGATGTTTTTTATAAACAGGTCAGTAAATTTCCAAAGGATGGTAGTGTCATGAGCAATTACTTAGAAGATCAGATCGCAATCAAGCCTCTATTCACACGTGAATGGGGAGATGGAGTTGGCGAAAAACCAAGGGTCAGTATGATTGAGAATGAGTATGAGCAGATGAAACAGGGACGTAGTCGACTAACCCAACTGAATGGCGACGGTTACTTTGACTGGTGCATGTTGGATGCTAATCCTCGAATGGGAGGTCATTTTATGTGGAGTTATAATGATTATACCAGAGGTGCAGAAGAAGAAACCATGTATTCTGGAGTCGTAGATGTTAATCGCTATCCGAAATTTGCCTATTACATGATGGAAAGCATGCGTCCTTATCATATTGCTCAAAAAGGGTTGTATGCAGGTCCTATGATTTTTGTAGCCTCGTACAATTCATCAAATAAATACAAAACATCTACATCGGAGATTACCGTATATTCCAATTGTGAAGCAGTTGAATTGTATCGAAACGATGTTTTGATCGGAAAGCAGACCCGTGAGGAGAGAGCAAAGGTTTATCCTCATATTGTCAACAAAGGTGGTAGCCCTAGTTTTGTATTTGATGCAGGTGATTATCAAAAAGGAGAATTGAAAGCAATTGGATATATTGGAGGGAAGGCCGTTGCTCAACATGCGGTTCGTACCGCAGGTGAGGCCGATCATATTGAAGTCTTTATTCCAGATTATCCGATCGTTCCTGTCGCAGATGGTTCAGATATGGTTCCCGTCTATTTTAAAGTATGTGATGCAGCTGGAACAATCGTACGTGACAAAGATTCAGAATTAACGATTCGTGTTATTGGAGCTGGAAAATTGATCGGAGATGGCGTCTTAAGGGCAGCTATCAATCCGCAAATGACAGAGGCCGGTATAGGATTTGCATTTGTAAGAACATCAAATCAAGCTGGTGAAATTGAAATCGTAGCTGAGGCTAACGGTTTAAAAAAAGGAAGTGTTAAGTTTAAAACACATGCTTATGAAGGAAAGCACTTACCCGATGGTAGACATGCTGACTTTACTGGGAATGAAGAAGATAATGCGGTAGTGAAGCCGACCAAATGGGATAAAGCATTTCTAGCAAAACCAAAGGTCGAAATTGAACAAGTAATAGCAACTTCTGCACATACCGATTTTCCGATAGGGAGTTTGACCGATGGTGATGATTACAGCTGGTGGATTGCCAATGAAGATAAATTTCCTCAGACGGTTACAGTAACGCTTAAAGAACCTACTATTGTGGTTGGAAGCAGAGTACGATTTCAAAAAGACAGCTCTAAGTATGGGCATAAGGTAGAAGTATCTTTAGATGGAAATACTTGGGAGACCGTGTACGAAAAAGAATGTACAGGATGGGACTTTAAGCCTGTCCGTTTTAAAAAAGAAATCAAGTATTATCGAGTTACAATAATGTCTGCGACCGAAGGAAGAGCAGGACTAGCTGAAGTGACCTTGTACAAGGATAAATAAGCGCTAGTTTTATTTTTATAATATGATAAAGCCGAATGGACCTCCATTCGGCTTTATTATTATTATTATTTCAACTCAAAAGGCGTTCATTTCGTAAACGATTTTGATCTTTAATTTCTCTCTTCATTGTGTTTTTTCTTGTATTTCTGATCGCATATTTTATAATATTCACTTTTTGATAAAAGAATGGTAAACTTCCTTGTTTTTGAAAACTTACAATTTTTCAAACAGTGAATAAATATAAAAATATACGGAGTAAACCTAATAATTTTAAGAAACGTCTATCCGAATGTAATGAACCTTATACTAATGATCATATTAATGGTAAGTATACATTAAAAATATGGAGTGAAGGTAATGGGGAGGTGTATCGGACAGGACCACTCTGGTCCAGTTAAAACTTCAAAAATTGTATCAAATCGGATTCGATTTCATGGTGAATAATGATGCCATCTACGAATTGGTTGTCCGATCAAAGAAAGGTAATAAGACTGTAATTAGCACAAAGCCAATTGAGACCAATCGGCTTTTTTATAATCATAGTGAGATTCAATTTGTCGATATGCTATTATCATCTTTAGTAAAATAGGATAAAGCTCTTTTAAATTAAGATTTCATATCTACTTAAAGAAGTAAAGACTAACTTTAAAAAGATATTTTACAAGCATGAACATTCAATTTTTACTCATACAAACTGGTTATTTAGATCCTGTCGATTTTATTACTCGAATTGCGATCGCATTTGCCTTAGGACTTTCAATCGGAGCAGAACGTCAGTGGCGGGACAAAAGCGCCGGACTACGTACAAATGCGCTGGTATCCATTGGAGCCGCAGCATACATGTTGTTATCTGTATACCTATACGGTGCTGATGGTGGCGATCCAGGACGTATTGCAGCACAGATTGTGACCGGCATAGGATTTCTTGGTGCAGGTGTTATCATGAAAGATGGATTGACGATACGTGGACTCAATACCGCCGCAACGATTTGGTGTTCCGCTGCGGTCGGCACGTTATGTGGTATGGCCTTATATATCGAGGCTACTATTGTGACTGGCGCTATCCTGTTTACTCATATTGCGATGGGGCCGTTTAGTGATTGGTTGGGTGCATTAAAATCGTATAAAAGCAGAAAAGTACAGGAAGCCTTTTATTTAATTAAGGTCGCCTGTAAAGTTGAAGATGAAACCGATATCCGGAGTCATATTGTTGGTCAGATTGAGAATAGACATACATATTTGCTACGATCTGTCTTACGCAATGTGTCTGTAGAGAATGCAAACACGGTCATATTAAATGTAAAACTTTCAACAGTTGGTAAAAGTGACGATAAGATAGAAGAACTGATTTTTGAATTGACCAAGGTAAAACACGTTCAGGAAGCAAGTTGGTTTTATTTAGGTAACTCTATGGAGAATTAAATAAATGGTCTACTTTTTCATCGCCATATGTTCTTTTTATAAAATGCAAGAGAGATGGATAGTCAGACAGGATTATCCATCTCTTTTACACTTTTCGAATAATCAAAAACCATTTTTTTATCCTGAATTAGGGAATTCCCAAAGATCGAAAATCCATTTTCTTTATCAGTTCGCCATTATCATAATAGTTTTAGCCTTAATTAGGCTAAAAGCAATTCCTTCACTGTAATATCACTGAACGTTATTTATTTGCGCTTAAAACTGCGCAATCGATTGATTCAATTTATTAGTTTAATATTTGAGACTATTTATTTATCTTTAAGTATAAACTTAAATTTTAATAACCACCAAAGGATCTTTCTGAATCAAATAAGAATAGTCAAGAATTAGCTTGACCATTCTGTAATA
>Ga0160474_100497_pt1 | contig 13799 bp, 6 predicted proteins | sample HID1975K_E11MG_FD_108240 | JGI IMG/M metagenome (GOLD analysis project Ga0160474, IMG submission 108240) | Enriched soil microbial communities from UW Madison campus, WI, USA - HID1975K_E11 MG | ecosystem: Environmental > Terrestrial > Soil > Unclassified | place: USA: Madison, Wisconsin...
AGCACCTCTTCATTCACCCACGCGAGGTCAGGCCATGAACATTCCCATTCCACCGGAAACCCCCGATCCGAACATCGACGACCCCAGCTTGCCGCCACCCGTGCCGGAGGAGGACCCGGACGAGCTGCCGATCAAGCCAACCGTGCCGCCGACGGTGGGCGACCCGCCGAGCCAGGAGCCACCGGTGAAGGCTTAAGGGTAGACCACCGCTACTGATATTTTTGCCAGTAGCGGTGTCTGCCGGTTGTGCTGATGATGAGTTCTCCTTACTGCCAACAGGAGAACTCATCATTGTGGACATCCTTGCCAAGTGGCGACGAGACGCGTTCGAACGGCATGTAATCGACTGCTTCCAGAATGCCGGCGTGGTCGACCCTGATACGGGCACTCGTCTTGCGTACCTGGACAAGGACAAATGCGAGTTCGCGTTAATGTGGCTGGAGATATGCCACGGTATTGTTCTGGATCGCGATTACCGCACGCTAGCCGAATTGGCCAAGGCGCTTGACGAGGCGATAAGGCTTCGCTGACACAGCCGGCTTATCAATGATTCCCCCTCTGACGACCCACCCAACACCTGTCATTTTTGCTAGGTGTGCACGTTCCGCTCTCCCTATACGCTTCGATCACTGGCCCTAGCCTGGGCCGCCGACCGCAGCGCAAGGGAGCAGGATATGAACGACCTCACCACCGCGGACAGTAACAATACCCCCGCCCAGCGCTCGGACGCCGCCACCTACATGAACCTGTTTCCCGATACCCGGGAACGCTGCGCCCCAGCCTCGCCATGGGCAGACAATGAGCGGCCAGCCTACTTGGTCCATCTCAAGGGCCTGATAGAAGAACTGCAAAAAAAGGCAAAGGTTGCCGAGCCGGTGACGCTGCAGACTCGCCGCCCGGATCTGCTGCAACTCAAGCTGAACAACAGAAACATCCGTAAAAGCCTGGCGAAAATCGACATCGTGCTCGAGGTGCTCGAACGGCATGCGGGGGTGGCGCGTAAAGACTTGCCAAGCGCTGTGGCCGAGGGCTTGTACAAGGGTAATGTTCCCTTCCACAACGCCTGGGAAGCGATCAAGGCCACGCTGGCCTTGAAGCAGCTGCCCCTGTGGGACCTGCTGTACAGCGTGAACATGGGCATGCCCGCCTTCAGCTTCGATGCTAAAACGCCTAACGCCCAGCACAACGCCGCGCTGCTGAGCAGCGGTTTCTCGCCGCAATTGCGGACCCTGCTGCTGCAACCCGCCAGCGCAGCGAAGGACTTCTACAAAACGCAGTTCCACATCCCCGCCGCGGGCCCGAAAGGCAACCTCGATACCACCTACCAACTGACCCAGGCACTGGGCCTGACACGCAGGGAGCTGCGCCGTCTACTGGCCGTGAGCGCCCTCGGCAAACATAACACCTCGGTGACCCGCAGCCCTTACGTCACCAGCCAAACGGTGGCCGAGGCTTCGAGCAAAGCCTACGGCGCAGCGTTCATCAACGGTGGCGGCGCCCCTCTGTATCTGGTGGAAGCCGCCGGGACCCAGAAGGCCGATGCCCCATCGACCGGCGCAAAAAAAACCGCCAAGAAGACCATCACGATCGCTGGGATCAGCACCCAGCATATCGATCGCCTGCAACGCATCCTGCGCCTGCAGCGTGCACTTGGCCTGGCCCCCGACGAGGCCGATGCCCTGGTCATCGCGGCCTTGCGCGCCGAACGCCAGCGCCCCGCCCAGTACCAGCTGACTGTCAGCACCTTGCGCGCCCTGGGCTTGTTCCGCCATCTGCAACAGAAATACCAGGTACAGCCGCTGCAGTTCGCAGCACTGCTGCACGAAATCCCCTGCCATGGCACCGAGCGCCAGTTGTCGTTCTACGACACCGTGTTCGCGCCCCGGCACGATAGTGAAGGGCAGAAACTGGCGGATGTGCTGGTGCTCGATGACCGGCCGTTCGACCCCAATGCCACCACGGGTGAGGATGCCTTGACCGTCAAGCGCCTAGGGTTGGCGCTGCGAGTCGACCCCCTCGTGCTGCGCGCCATTCTCGACACCGTCACGACCGAACAAAAGCTGGACACACCACAGCGCTCGCTTGCGGTGGTGTCGGCCTGCTACCGCCTGGCCACGCTCACACGCCTGTTCGGCACCTCGCAGTTGGACGGCTGGATCCTCCTGAAGCTGTTGATGAAGCAGTCCCCGGTTTACCAGCAGCAACTGGCCGGCTGCCCGAGCCTGGGGGCACAGCCGCAACCCTTGCAGGACGCGCAAAAGGCCGAGCTGTTCACCGAGGTGGTCAAGCAACTGCTGGCTCATGCGCCCGCAGACTGGCCCAGCGTGGAGCTACCAGAGGGGCCAGAGGGGCCAGACGAGTGGTCACACCCGTCGGACGTGGAAGACGATCCATCCGAAGCGCAGGATGTCAACGCGCTCTTCGCTCAGTTGATCGCGTTGCACGACACGGACAAGGTGCAAATCTTCAACCTGGTCACGGACCGGCTGAACCTGCTGGCGGACCTGCCCCTACCCGATCTCGTCGACGTGCTCGCCGACAAACTGAACCAACTGGATGAGCCCACCAAGGCCGAGCTTGTCGAGCACGTCGCAGCCACCCTGAACTTACCGCTAACGCTGGCCGTCAACGGGCAGGTTGTCGACGCGCTAGCCCTGCGTTTAAGTGCACTGCCGCAGGATGCCAAGGCGAGCCTCGCCAGCGCCGCCGTCGTTGCTGAGCAACCGCAAGCGGACATTGTCGATGCCATCGCCGGGGTGATGGCAACGATGGAGTGGTTTGCCCAACAGAACGTCAACGCTCTGGACATGGCAGTGCTCCTCCACGACGGGCCACTGGAAGAGTCTGGGTTGAAAACCTTGTTCGGCCTGTACGCGTCCAAGGCGAAACCAGCCTCTGGCAAGCCCGACCTGCGCCAGGAGCTGAGCACCGCGCTAGGCCTGCCAAGCAAGGAGCACCTGCTGCCACTGCTGCACTGGGTCGCAGTCGATGAAGAGGTATTGGTAAACCGCATCGATGCCGTTCACCAAGAAGTGCAGAAGTCAAAAGGCAAACGCCAACCGCTCGAGTGTTTTACCGCAGACGACCGGGCGCAGTGGTTGACGTTGCAGCGCTACAGCCGCGCGGTCAGCCTGTTCGGCATCGGGCATGCCGCCCTTGACCAGATCATGCCGCACCACTTCAACCTCGGCGCCATCCCTCGCCCGCTCGACCTCACCACCCTGCACCAGCTTGGTGGCTACACGACACTGCTGGGCGGGCTGGCCACCGACAAGCACGAGCCGGACTTGTTGCGTTACCTCGAGCAGGTGCGAACCACGCTCGACGCTCCAGGCAAGGCCAAGGCCTGGGCCGACCTGGAAGCACTGCTAGGGCACTACCAGGGTGGCCTGGCCAAGCTCGGCATCCCTCTGCCCACCACGCTGCACGCCTTAGCCCGGGTACTGCAATTGACACAGCTAGCGAGCCGGCAAGGCCTGTCGGTGGATGGCTTGCTGGTCATCGGCGCACTCACCGCGTCGACCGATGACAACGCCTTCGAACAAGCGGCCATCGCGCTACGCCAAAGCTGCTCCAGCCAGCAATGCCAGACATTGGATGCCCAGCTCAAGCTGGCCTGGCGCGATGCACTGATGCAATGGATGCTGGTGCACTGGGCCGCCCCGCACAAGGACCTGAAGCGGATCAAAAGCCCTGAAGCCCTGGCCGATTACTTGCTGATAGACCTGCAGGTCTCTCACGAACCTCTGACCACCCGGGTGCTCTCGGCCATCGCCAGCCTGCAGCGCTACCTGCAGCAGATCCACTCACGCCTGGAGGACGGCTATGGCGATAAGGCAATGCCCCAGGCCATGCGCGACGAGTGGGATGATTTTTCTTGCAGCTTCGAGCGCTGGAAGCTGCGCAAAGATGCCCAGAACGAACCGCAGAACTTCATCGATCCCTCGCGCCGCACGCGCACGAGCAGCGCCTTCGCCGAGCTTGAAACCCAGCTGGCCCAAGGCAAGTGCACACCGGACGAAATCCAGACCGCCCTGCTCGGCTACCTGAGTACCTTCGAGCACGTCAGCAATATCCAGCCGCTTTCGGCGTACGCCAGCGGTATTGATCCTCTGAGCGATACCTACCACTTCATCGGCAAGAGCAATGTCGAGCCACCCGAGTACTACTGGCGCACGCTGGACATGAAACAACGCGACGCCGACAACGCACCGAGCATGCTGGCCTGGGGGGAGTGGGAGGAGATCACGCTGGCAATGAGTGGCGAGATGGTCAAGGGGCCATTGCCCAAGGGGGTCGAGGAAGAAAACAAGGCTAAGAAGAGCGCGTCTGCAACTGAAGAGAAAACCGCTGAGCCCCTTGCAGAGAAACCCTTGGAGAAGCAAAAAAACGAAGATGACCAACGTACGGAAGCAGACTTGATCCGTCCGGTCATCATCGCCGGGCGCCGGTATGTGGTGTGGGTCGAGCGGGACACCGCGGCAATTCCCATGGGGCCGGACAAAAAACCGAGCGAGTACCATGCGTTGCGAGTGTGCTTCGCCTTCCAGCAGATCGACGGGAACTGGAGCCCGGCCAATGTGTTGATACGGCTGGATGGGCATGATGCAGAAGGCAATTTTGATGAAAGTAAAGATGATAAAGGCACCCTGAAAAACAAATTCTTGAAGACCAAGAAGTTCCAGGCGGGTTTGATGGTGATGGTGAATCAACTGGGGGGGCGCGAAAATGACCCGTGGTTGATGGTGATGTTGTTCGATGTGCAGAGGGTCAAGGATTCGGAGGGCAACGTCATTACCAGCACTTGGAAGCGTGACAGCGAGTATTTCCTGATTGGCAAGGATCTCCTACTGCTCGACACCAAGACATTGGATGAGGCCGACTCGAAAGACAAGCCCATTGAGAAAAGACTGGTAAAAAACTGGATAGCCCTTTTCCGTGACCCGCGCACGGTGCAGCATCCCTATATTGGGCCTCGCCAGACCGTAGAGGACCAAAAAAGCAAGCCGAAATGGAAAATACTAGGGGGAACTATTAAGTTAAACGACATTATTAATGCCGAAGACCCCATCGATTTCGACGAGCTCAACCCTAACCAAAAAAAAAGAATACATGAAAAAAAATACACACTTAGAGTACCAATAACCTCCAAGCCCATTAGTTCGATTCAATACCCAGAGATCGCCTTGACACATGATAAACTCGGGGCTATTGGCACATTAAAAATCCTAGAACTCATAGCTTGTCATGCAAACCCCATAACCGTATCATACGTCATCCACAAAGTCGAAACAATCATAACGAACGAACTAGTCCAGGGAGTTACAATCACCACAATTAGGGGGGGCGTAGACGAGAACCCCGCGGAAATAGACATCACCCTATTTAACTCCGAATTCGACTCACACAACAAGCCCATACAGAGTTATCAAAGAGATCCAAACAACTCAATCGATTTTCATCGCTTAAACCTCGGCGAAGCTTACCATGATTGTATTTTAGGTATAACCATAACACACGACAACCTCGATGAAACCCATAACATTAAACTTCAACACAAGAATCTGACCTCAGCCTTCCCAACGCTTACAGTTTATGTATCGCCAACAAACGAAACCCTAGCCACCCTCCAACAACCTTTATCTATCGCAGACTTAAACACTCTCAAAGAATACAATTTAACAGACCTAAAATCTGCTTTAACCAGCCCCACTCACTTGAACATTCTAAGCCGCATAAAGAGCTCCATTTTGAAAGTCCGCTACACTTCAAACCCTGATTCAGAGAAACCTCCCAAAGATGTTTCGAAGCGCTCTGCTGGCAGGATTTCGGTCCATGCAGCCATCACTTGCGCGCAGCAGGCAGGCCAGCTTGAGGCTGTTAGCAAGTACATCGCAATGGAAAAGTCCGCCATCCTGGCTGAAGTAAACGAGACCCTTGACCAGACCCTGGTTCAGCGCCTGGACTCGCTTATTCGCCTTCGGCACTTTCAACCTGAGGCCTGTGTTCGCATCCTGCTCCGTTTCGGCCCCGAGCATCCACCGGTCTTCGTCGATGAACTTCCCCTCGATGGCCAGAGCACGATTGATTTTCAGTTTCCCATCAGCCGTGATCGGGCCATCAAAAGCTATTCATTCAACTTTTCCGTCTATTATCTTACTAACAATAAGATGACGAACCTGACTTACAACCTCATCGACAAAGCCGACGATGCCGTGGATAGCGTACACATCAGGCGCAATGCCGAGCAGGCCCTCTACCTGGATTTGTCCGAAGTCAATCAAGCGGACCCCGATAACGCCCTATCGGTCGATTACCTGCGCCTGAACACCCTGTTCGGCAAGCGCCTGGTCGCTGAGGCCACGCAGTCGGTCACGCAGGTGTTGTCCTGGCCGACCCAGCACCTGCCCGAACCGCGCCTGGAACCTGGGGGCACCAGCAGTACCGTCGACTTCCGCAGTGCCAATGGCATGTATTTCTGGGAATTGTTCTTCCATGCCCCGCTGCTGATCGCCTGGCTGCTGCGTCAAAACCGCGACTACCGGGGTGCCTGGCAGTGGTGCACCGGCCACTTGTTCGCCCCCTACCGTACCTGGAGAACAGACCAGGACACCCCACAGTACTGGTTGAGCAAGCCGATCCGAGGTGACCATGGCGCCTATCGAAAAAAAGCGGAAACCGACGATCCCGACCTGATCGCCTATGCCGAGCCCGAGCGCTACCGCAAAGCGCTACACCTGTTCGTGGTGGAAAACTGGCAACGCGAGGGCGACGAGTTGTACCGCCAGCTCACCCTGGCCACGCTGGAGGCCGCCGCGCAATGCTACGACAAGGCCCTGCGCCTGATCGGCCTGTTGCCCGAGCACCTGTCGAGCGCCCCGGCCGATGCGCCGACGCTGGAACACGCCACCCCGGGCCATTTCACCCCGCCGCTGAACAACAAACTGGTCGAACTACGCAACCTGCTGCGCAACCGCCTGTTCAACCTGCGCCACGGCCTGAGCCTGGACGGCAAGCCCGTGCCGATCATGCTCGACCCCGACTTCCTGGAACGCCTCGCCCAGGGGCACACCAGCGCCAGAGAGGGTCAGGTAGCCAAGCTCAAGCCTCCGCAGGTGCCACCTTGCCGTTATGACCAGGCGCGCACATTCGCCCGGGAGGCCGTGGAACAGCTGATCGGCATGGGGCAGACGCTGCTGGGCTATTACCAGACCGAAGCCACCCAGCAGCTTGAATTGCTCAGCAAGCGCAACCTGATCAAACTGTTGGACTTCCCTTACCAGCTTCAGCAACAGGCGCTGGAGTTGGCCAAACGCGAGCGTGAGACGTTAATCACCAGCAAAGCGATGGTGCAGCAACGTTTGGATTACTACCAGGAACTGAAGGACGTCGGGGTTAAAAGCTTGGAGGAGTCTGCGCTCTGGCATTGGACTGCTTCGTATGGCTCTCGCATAGCCGCTGTTCCGTTCTATCAGCTTACTGCCCTTGCGTCTGTGATACCCACTATTGGTGGAACTTCATTTGGCGGTTTCTCTCCTGAAGAGGGACCAGAGGCAATCGCTAACCTCATCGAATCAATATCAGAACAACAAGAAACGCAGGGTAACACCTTCGACAAGAGGGCTGAATTCCAACTCCGCGCCAAACAATGGCAGTACGAAGCCGAGCAAGCCACCCTCGAACTCACCGTCCTCGACAAACAACTGCGCGAAAGGGACGTGCAGCTCAAGGCCGCCCGCATCGCCCTGCAAGAAGCCCACGCCACCCGCGCAGCCCACCAGGCCGAATATGAGGTGATGACCTCGGTATTCCCCAGCCGCACCACCTACCTGTGGCTGATCGGCCGACTCTCGCAAATCTACGCCGCCGCCTACGATGCCACGCTGTCACTGTGCCTGATGGCCGAATCTTGCCTGCAGTACGAGCTGGGTGATTTCAAGAGTACCTGGATCAAACCCGGCGCCTGGCTGGATAACTGGCGCGGTATGCTAGCCGGCGAGGCCCTGGCGCGGGACCTGATGCTGATGGACCTGTCGGCCATCCGCGAAAACCATCGGCCACTGGACATTCATGCAGATCTCTCCCTTGTACATGACCTTGGATTTACCAAAGAACAACTGCATCAGCAGTTGCTTAAAGACAGTACGATTCAATTCAGCCTTGCTTCCCACCACTTCGATAAGCACTTCCCCGGCCATTATCTGCGCAGGATCGAGCGCATCTGGCTCACGTTCAAATACAAAAAAGATAGTGAGGCCAGTAAGACAGCCAAGAAAAGTAAAGACAGTACTAAAATTAAACCCACTTCGCCGTCGGGCATGCTCTACCAGACCGCCAACAGGGTTTTGCTAAAGGATGATGCCAAAGGCGCGAAGTCCCTTTACGGCGTCGACGGTGGCGACCCAGAAAACGTATTGCGAGATCTGAACCCCAACCAGAAGATTGCCATCTGGTCACCTACACAACAATTTTCCAACTATGACCTGCAACCCTCGATCCCCGATAAGTCTCGCTACCAGCCATTCGAAGGCACCGGATTGCTTTCCAGCTGGAAGCTCGAATTTCCGCGCGGCGCAAAAAACAACGCCGTCTTGTTCAACGGTGACACTTGTAAGCTTGACGATATTATCGTGCAGGTCATCTACTCCGCGCTGGACGGCTCGGAGGCTTTCCGCACGCATGTAAAGACTTTACTGCAGAAAACCGGTGTTGACGTCGCCGACCCCCCAGACTCGACCGACAATCCATCGGAAACGACTGACAATCCATCTGGCACGACTGGCAATGCCGACAATGCAGTGGCCATCGCCAGGGAAGCCGAGCAGGCGGCCATCGCAGCGCACCTCGCCGCCAAGGCCGCTGCCGACGCACCGGCGTTGAATGCCTCCGTGGCAGCGGGCGAGAAGCGCAAAGCGACGCAGGCGGTCACTGCTGCACAGAATGCTGCCAAAGCAGCCACAACAGCCAGAGAAAAAACCGAAGCGGCGGCGGCCTCTGGCAAGGTGAACGAAGCTAATACCGAAGCCGCCAAAGCAGAAAAGGCGAGAGACGACGCACTCAAAGCAGCCGCTGACGCAGCAGCTGCAAGCCTGGCTGCGCAGGGTCTTGAAATCCAGCGCCGAGCTAGCGCCTTGGCCGAGGCCATGACGGCTGATCAGGACGCTGCTGCGTGGAGTGAGGCCGCGCAGAATGACGCCAACGCCGATGCGCTCAAAGCCACCGAAGCTGCAGATCAACTGACAACGGCCAATACGGCGGTAACCGAAGCCCAAACCGCAGCCAGCAAAGCCAAGGCTGCCAGAGAAAAAGCCGACAACGCAACAACAGCGGATGACGCAGAAAAAGCGGCGGAGGAAGCAAAAAACGCGGCCGACGAGGCGAAAGCCGCAGCGAAAAAAGCCGCCGACGCCCGCAAGGCAGCAGAAGACGCTTACAGGCTTAAAAAAGATCAAGAGGCTGAACTGATCACCAAGAAGATTGCGTACCTGGAAAAAAACATGAACAAGGAAATCAGAATCACCCGATGGACAGGGAACGGCAACGCCTATTACGACCGTGGCACCCTGATCAGTATCGACAAAAAAAATAATACGTTCACATTAAAAAGCGAGGTCTATGACACAAGCTATACATTCCCCCTAACAGACGCGCCCCTTGACTGAGAACCTGTAATGCCTTCAGCCCCCGGGCCGTAAACAGGTTATGCATTTCAACCCACACGAGGACACAATAATGAGCACAACAGAAAACACAACGCTTGAGGCATTCCAAGCGTTCTTGGAAGAGTATCTAGGCTATAAAGACGACATCGACAAGACGACATCGCTCTTTGACATTAATGAAAATGGAACTACATGGGCCAACGCCCTGGCGAGAAGGTTCAAGGGGCTCAACATTCCCCATCACGAACTGTCCAATCTTGAGACCGTTGGTAACTTGCTGAATAAGATAAACGAGACTAAATAGCCCCGCGCACCAGGCTACGTACATACTGAGAAACCACTCAGGGTGAACGCAGCCTGGTGCATTGTGGGTCAGCATCAGCGCATGCTCGCATTAGCTGTTATGAACAAGAAGGGTGCTTTGAATCAACAGGTCCTATTGATTTCCGAAACGCTGATCTCCCGCATCCTGAACTTCTGCACCTTCCCCGTCACCGTCATCGGGAACTCGTCAACAAAGCGGATATGCCGCGGCACCTTGTAGTGCGCGATGCGTGCCTTGCACCAGCCCTGCAGTTCATCGACCGTGGCGCTGTGCCCGGGGTGCAGCTTGATCCAGGCCACGATTTCTTCGCCGTAACGGTTGCACGGAATGCCGATCACTTGGGCATCCGCGATTGCCGGGTGGGTATAGAAAAACTCCTCCAGCTCGCGCGGATAGATGTTCTCGCCGCCGCGGATGATCATGTCCTTGTTGCGCCCGACAATGCGCACAAATCCCTGTTCGTCCATGACCGCCAAGTCGCCCGAGTGCATCCAGCCTGCTGGGTCGATGGCATCCGCCGTGGCCTGCGGGTTGTCCCAGTACCCGAGCATCACGCTGTAGCCCCGCGTGCACAGCTCGCCGATTTCGCCCCTGGCAACAATGCAGCCGTCGTCATCCACCAGCTTGTTCTCCAGCTGCGGCTGAGTGCGCCCGACCGTGGTCACGCGCAGTTCAAGCTCGTCGTCCGGGCCGGTTTGCAGGGACACCGGGCTGGTTTCGGTCATGCCATAGGCAATTTGCACTTCGGCCATGTGCATCTGGTCGATAACCCGGCGCATCACTTCGATCGGGCAGGTGGCGCCGGCCATGATGCCGCTGCGCAGGCTCGAGAGGTCCATGGCCTGGCGGGCCGGGTGGTCGAGCATGGCGATGAACATGGTGGGCACGCCATAGAGGATGCTGGCGCGTTCTTCGGCCACGGCGCGCAGGGTGAGCTCGGCGTCGAAGGCGTCGTTGGGGTAGACCATGGTGCTGCCGTGGGTGATGCAACCGAGGTTGGCCATGACCATGCCGAAGCAGTGGTACAGCGGCACCGGGATCACCATGCGGTCGGCCGAGGTCAGGCCCAGGCTTTCGCCGACCATCAAGCCATTGTTGAGGATGTTGTAGTGGCTGAGGGTGGCGCCCTTGGGCGCGCCGGTGGTGCCGGAGGTGTACTGGATGTTCACCGGTTGATCGAACTGCAGGCTTTGCTGGCGGGCCGTGAAGGCCTCGAGCGTGGTCTGCCCTGCCCACTCGGCCAGCGCCTGCCACGGCAAGAAGCCCTGCGGCGGCTGGGCAGCCAGGCTGATCACTCCGCGCAGCTCGGGCAGGCATTCACTGGCCAATTCACCGGGGGCAACGCTGGCCAGCTCCGGCACCAGGCCCTGGACCATGGCGTGGTAATCCGACGTCTTGAAGGCATCGGCGCACACCAGCCAGCGGCAGCCGGACTGGCGCAGCACGTACTCCAGCTCGCCGACGCAATACGCCGGGTTGATGTTGACCAGGATCGCGCCAACCTTGGCGCTGGCCAGTTGCAGGATGCACCACTGGGCGCAGTTGGGCGACCAGATGCCCACGCGGTCGCCGGTGTTCACGCCCAGGGCCATCAAGGCGCGGGCGTGCACATCGACCTGTTCGGCCAACTGCCGCCAGCTGTAGCGCAGGCCCTGGTGGCGCGCCACCAACGCTTCGCCATCGGCGCAGCGGGCCACGGTGGCATCGAAGGCCTGGCCGATGGTCTGGGTCAGCAAGGGCCGGTCCTGGCGACCGCGGGTATAGCTCGGTTGACTCATGGGTGTCCCTTCTTGTGGTTGTTCTGGGCACGACTGAAGCAAGCGGGAGATACTCTGGCGCAGATTTACGTTTACGTAAAGGTGATGAGGCGATTGACAGTGTCTGTTGGCAGGTTTACGTTAACGTAAAGGTGAGAACGACATCGCATCTATCGACTTAAGCCGAACTCTGTGGGAGCGGGCTTGCCCCGCGAAAGCGATCATCCAGGCAATGACGGTGACCCTGCTGACGCATTCGCGGGGCAAGCCCGCTCCCACAGGGGACGATGAAAAGTCCATGAGCTACGGTGTTACCCAATTTCAAGAACAAGAAGGTGCCCCCGCATGCATTACCCCTCCCTGAACTTCGCCCTGGGCGAAACCATCGACATGCTCCGCGACCAGGTCAGCACCTTCGTCGCCGCCGAACTGGCGCCGCGCGCCGCGCAGATCGACCACGACAACCTGTTCCCCGCCGACATGTGGCGCAAGTTCGGTGACATGGGCCTGCTGGGCATCACCGTGTCGGAAGAGTACGGCGGCGCCGGCCTGGGCTACCTAGCCCATGTGGTGTCGATGGAAGAAATCAGCCGCGCCTCGGCCTCGGTCGCCCTGTCCTACGGCGCCCACTCCAACCTCTGCGTCAACCAGATCAACCGCAACGGCACCCATGAGCAAAAGCTCAAGTACCTGCCCAAGCTGATCAGCGGCGAGCACATCGGCGCCCTGGCCATGAGCGAACCTAACGCCGGCTCCGACGTGGTGTCGATGAAGCTGCGCGCCGAAAAACGCGGCGACCGCTACGTGCTCAACGGCAGCAAGACCTGGATCACCAACGGCCCCGACGCCAACACCTACGTGATCTACGCCAAGACCGACCTGGACAAGGGCGCGCACGGCATTACCGCGTTCATCGTCGAACGCGACTGGAAAGGCTTCAGCCGCAGCAACAAGTTCGACAAGCTGGGCATGCGCGGCTCGAACACCTGCGAGCTGTTCTTCGATGACGTCGAAGTACCGGAAGAAAACATCCTCGGCCAACTCAACGGCGGCGTGCGCGTGCTGATGAGCGGCCTGGACTACGAGCGCGTGGTGCTGTCCGGCGGCCCGACCGGCATCATGCAAAGCTGCATGGACCTGGTGGTACCGTACATCCACGACCGCAAGCAATTCGGCCAGAGCATCGGCGAGTTCCAGCTGATCCAGGGCAAGATCGCCGACATGTACACCCAGCTCAACGCCAGCCGCGCCTACCTGTACGCCGTGGCCCAGGCCTGCGACCGTGCCGAAACCACCCGCAAGGACGCCGCCGGGGTGATCCTCTACACCGCCGAACGCGCCACCCAGATGGCCCTGGAAGCGATCCAGATTCTCGGCGGCAACGGCTACATCAACGAATTCCCGGCTGGCCGCCTGCTGCGCGATGCCAAGTTGTACGAAATCGGCGCCGGCACCAGCGAAATTCGCCGGATGCTGATCGGCCGCGAACTGTTCAACGAAACCCGCTGAGCACAAGGGACGGGCGCACATGGCTACCTTGCACACCCAGATAAACCCGCGCTCGGCGGAATTCGCCGGCAACAGCGCGGCCATGCTCGAACAGGTCCAGGCCCTGCGTGGCCTGCTCGCTCAGGTCGCCCAGGGCGGCGGGCCCAAGGCCCAGGAGCGGCACACCTCGCGTGGCAAGCTGCTGCCGCGCGAGCGCATCGACCGCCTGCTCGACCCAGGCTCGCCATTCCTCGAAATCGGCCAACTGGCCGCCCATGAGGTGTATGGCGAAGACGTGCCCGCTGCAGGCGTGATCGCCGGCATCGGCCGCGTCGAAGGCGTGGAATGCATGATCGTGGCCAACGACGCCACGGTAAAAGGCGGCTCCTATTACCCGCTGACGGTAAAGAAGCACCTGCGCGCGCAGACCATCGCCCTGCAGAACCGCCTGCCGTGCATCTACCTGGTGGACTCCGGTGGCGCCAACCTGCCGCGCCAGGACGAAGTGTTCCCTGACCGTGAACACTTCGGGCGGATCTTCTTCAACCAGGCCAACATGAGCGCCCT
>Ga0160474_100518_pt1 | contig 13278 bp, 5 predicted proteins | sample HID1975K_E11MG_FD_108240 | JGI IMG/M metagenome (GOLD analysis project Ga0160474, IMG submission 108240) | Enriched soil microbial communities from UW Madison campus, WI, USA - HID1975K_E11 MG | ecosystem: Environmental > Terrestrial > Soil > Unclassified | place: USA: Madison, Wisconsin...
AGTGAGCGGCCCAGCTGCGCTTTCCAGTAGCTGTTCAGGCCATCCCCGTCGAGCGCTTCGAGGCGCTGGTAATAGGCCGGGTCCATGTACAAGCCGAGCACCAGCTCCAACCCCTGCGCGCGGGCTTCGCGCAGGCTGTTGGCCAGCCAGCCCTGCGCGCCGCCGAAATCGCTGTCACCGTAGGCGCTCCACTGCACGATCAGGGTCTGGCCGCCGTGCGCGACGGTGGCGCGCCACAGTTGCTGCCACTGGGCTGGGCTGACCGCAGCGTCGCGGTTCAGGGGTTGGTAGAACAGCCGCTGGTCGGCCATGGCCGGCAGGCACAGGGCAAGCATGCAGATTGCCATCAAGGTACGCATCAGAAGGTCATCTCCGCGCCCACCAGCACGCCGTTGGCGCGCTCGTAGAGGTTGCCACCCAGCGATTGCTGGTACTCGGCGCGCACTTTCAGCGAGCCGCGATAGGCGTTGTAACGGTCGTCGTCGAACCACCATTGCCAGCGCACCCCCACGCCTGCCCGGGCGTCCTGGCGCCAGTCATTGCTCGGGTCCTGGCTGGCGAACTCGAGGAAGCCATAAGGCATCAGGGTTTGCGGCGAGGTGCCAGGCAGCTTCCAGGCATGCCCCTGCTGGTAGCGCGACAACCAGGCATGGTCGCCGGCGCGGGTCCACCAGGCGGCGTCCAGGTACAGGAAGCGCTCGTTCCAGTCGTCCTCGTCAACCCGCCAGTCGTTGCGCCAGTCGCCTTGGTCGAGGAACGAGGCCGTCGCGCGCAACAGCAAGTCGTTGCTCGATTCGGCGTTGTGGCGCAAATCGCCCCAATTGCCGCCCACCTTGGCCGGGCTCAGCAGCTCGCCAAGGCTTAGCCCGCTGTAATGCTCGGCGTCGACCTGGCGTTGGTGATACAGCTCGGCATACAGGTTCAGGTTAGCCTGGCCGAGGGGCTTGTAGCGCAGACCGACGCCGGTGCCCATGCTTTGCGCGTAGTCGCTGCGGCTCTGGCCGCCGAACAGCACCCGGCCGTACACCGACAAGGTGCTGCCATTGCGGCTGGGCTCGTCGCCCAGCGCGTGGTCCCACATGGCCAATTGCACGTTCTGCGACTGTGCCCGGCGAGCACTGCCGCTGCGCTGGCCGGTATCGAGGAATTTGTCGTTGGTCGAGGTGCCGGCTGGCGACCAGGTGCTGGCCAGGGTGACGCTGTCGCGCCGCGACAGGGTTTCGTGAGCGCGTCGCTGGCGGTACTTGCGCGCTTCGAGGCTGCCATATTCATCGTCACCGTCGACCAGGTGCTGCTCCACGTCGATGATCCGGCGCAGCTCGCGGCGGGCCGAGGCGCTGTCTTCGGCTTCGTCGTATCGCAGGGCGAGGGTTTCGCCGAGGCGGTAGTCCTCGGGAAAATCGCGCGTGGCGCTTTGCAGATAAGGGATCGACTGGCGGCGCTGGGCCTTGTCGGGCGAACCGGCCAGGCGCATGCCGTAGTCGGCGCGGTAGCGGGGCTGCTTGGGGGCCAGGCGTACGGCCTCGGCCAGCCAGGCCGTGCTCTGGGCGCTGTCGCCGGCCAGTTGCGCGGTGCTGGCGGCTGCGTAGTAGTGGTCGGCACGCGGGTTGTGCGCCAGGGCCTGACGCTGGAAGCCAAGCGCTGCCTGCAGGTCGCCCTGGCGCTGGGCAATGGCGGCGCCCAGGGCCCAGTCGTCGGCGCTGTTGTGCGCAGCGGCATCCCAGTAGCGGCGCGCGGCTTGTGGGTCGCCTGCGTGCAAGGCGCCAGCGGCGGCGGTCAGGCGGGCGTTGTCGGTCCAGGCGCTGTCGGGCAGGCTGCGCCAGATCGGCAGGGCGGCTGTGGAGTCGCCGGCGGCTTCCATGGCGTAGGCCAGCGGTAGCCGGTTGCTGCTGTCGCCCAGGCGTTCAGCGGCCTGGTAGTAGACCACCGCTGCACCGGGCTGCTCGGGCATGGCGCAACGGCCCAGGGCACGGTACTGGCCAGCTTCGCTTGGGTTCGCCGGGACAGCCTGGTGTACGGCGTCGCACTGGCCGGCCTCGGCCAGGCGCCCGAGCAGCTGGGCGCGTGTTTGGGTATCGACGCGTGGGATCAGGCCCAGCATCCGTTGGCTGTCCAGCGGCCCGTCGTCACGCGCGTAGAAATTGCCCAGGCGCTGCAGCAGCGAGGGCGTCAGCTGGCCCTTGCGGCGGTCGTAGGCCTGCTCAATAAGGCTTCGTGCACGTTCGCTGTGGCCCTGCTGTACCAGCAGGAAGGTTGCCTGTTCAAGTGCGGCAAGGTCACCGCTCTGGCGGTAGCGTTGCTCCCATTCGGCGGCTGTGCGTGGTTGCGGCGGTTGCACGGGGTCGCCGTAAAGGCGCTGCTTGAGGATGGCGTAGGCACGCGGGTCGGCGGCGGCGGGGCAACCCTTGAACTGTTCGCGGGCGACATCCGGGTCATGCCGCGACAGCCAGTCGACCGTTTCCAGGCACGGGCGCTGCAGTTCGTTGCTCAGGCGCCGCAGCAACGGCGCATCGTCGCCTTCACGGGCCAGTTCCCACAGTTGCTGGCGTTGTTCGGGCTGTTGCAGCTGCTCGGCAGGGAGGGCCTGCAGCCAGCGTTGCGCCTGATGGTTATGGCCCACGGCGATGGCTCGGTTGGCCATGGCCAGCCGTGTCTGGTTGGCGACTTCAGGGGCGGGCGCGCTTTGCAGCAACCGTGTCAGGCCCTTTTCATCCACTTGCTGGACATAGGCATTGGCCAGGCGCTGCCAGTCTTCAGCTGGCAGCTGGCCTTGTTCGGCCAACGGCTGCAGCTGTTCGATGGTCTCTTTCCAGTTGCGCAACTGTTCGGCGAAATTGCCCCGGGCCAGGCGCAGCACCTGGCCATCGTCACGGGGTGGTAACTGGCTGAGCCATTGCAGGGCTTTACCGGCACCGCCGAACTTGGCCAGGCTCAGGCTGTAGGCCTGCCACAGCCGTACCCGCTGCATGCCGTCGGCCGTAGCCAGCCAGCTTTCCACCTGGCTGGCGGGCGGTGGGTCCTGTTCGATCCAGGTCAGGCGCAGCTGCAGCAAGGCATCGGCATGCTCGGGGCCATCGAGTTGCTCGGCCAGGGCTTGTGCCTCTTTGTAGCGGCGTTGGTGGGCCAGCGCCTCCACCAGCAATGCGCGTGCCTCGTCATTGTTCGGCACGCGGCCCAGCACATGGCGGGTCAGGCGTTCGACCTCGGCCCAGTTGTCCTTTTTCGCTTCGCGGTAACTGCGCTCCATGAACGGGTAGCTGGTGAAGCGCTGAAAGTCCGTCATGGGCGCGGCCAGCGAGGGCAGGGCGGTGGAGCACAGCAACAGGCCGGTGAAGGTGAGGGTAAAGCGCGGCTTCATGCCACCTCCCTGATCAGGTCAAAGGCGGCCTGCTGTTCGCTGGCCTGCTCGGCGAGCGCTTGCTGCAGCACGTGCTCGGTGATGATGCCGCGCGCGATCAGGTGCTCGCCAAGGCTCTGCTGCTCGGGGTCGAAGTCGATCAGTGCCTGGTTGAACAAGGTCGGCGGAACCATGCCGCGCACCTGCAGCAGGGTACCGAGCATGACCTGGTGAGTGCTGACCTGTTCGATCAGCTCGGCATTGTCCTGGTGCAGTTCGAGCACCTTGAGCATCTGCTGGGTCTCGGCGTGCTGCCAAGGGCTGGGGTAGTGCAAGCGCAGCCCCAGGGTGACGCGGCCCTGGGGCGCCAGGCGGCAACGGACGGGCCGTTTGAGCTGGCGGCTGATCACCCCCAGCGACACCTGGCTGACCGGGCTCTCGCTGGCCAGCACCAGGGTACTGCCGTCTTGCGCCACCGGCAGCACGCCGTAATGCGTGGCCAGCCGGCGCGGCAGTTGGGCGATCAGCTGTGCGTCGAGCTTGAACGGGTTGAGCGGCGCCCAAGGCATGTCCAGTTGCTCGGCCAGGGTCTGCACCAGCTGCTCGCTGGTCAGCCAGCCGCGCAGCAACAGCTCGCGGCCCAGGCGCCGGCGCACCGGGCTGGTGATGGCCTGCTCAAGCTGTTGTTCGGTGATGTAGCCTTTCTCGACCAGGCGGTGGCCCAGTGGCGTGCGGGCCGGCGAGGCGAGGGCGGGGAACTCGTGGGTGGTCTTGTCCCAGGCTACCCGGCGCGAGTCGCCCATCTCCATGACCTGGCGCAGGGCGCGCAGGTTGGCGAAGAAATTGACGAAGTTGCTCCACATCATGCGCGGTGCCGACAGCAGCCCCTCGCCGATGCCGTAATAGCGAGTAACGAACCAGCCGCGCTGGAACAGGCGGTTGATCAGCATCAGGCCGTTGAGCCAGAGCAGGGTGGTGAGCAGCCAGCTGTCACTGAGGATCGACATGAAACGCCAGGACTGCGGTGCGATCACCGTCACTAGCCACATGGCCAGCAACACCAGCAGCAACAGGTTGACGAGAAAGCTCAGCAGGTAGGCGAACAGGCCGCGCCGGTCCCGCCAGAGGAAGTAGTTGAGTGCGCCCGTGCGGCTCCAGCCGAGGTTGCTGGTGCCCTGGAACACGATGCCGACGATCCACCGCGACTTCTGCCGAATGGCGTGCTGCCAGTCGCGCGGGAAGTGCTCGCGCACGCAGATCACCTGGGAGAACTCGCGGCTCATCCCCCAGCGCCATTCGTGCTTGAGCGCCAGGGCCGGGTCGGTCACCGAATAGCGAGCGAAGATGCACTTCATGCCTTTTTGCTTCAGGCGAAAACCGATGTCGTAGTCTTCGGTGAGGCTCTGCACGTCGAAGGCGATGCCGTCGCCGTCTTCGAGCAGTGCGCTGATGGCGCGCCGGCTGAAGCAGGTGCCGACGCCTGCGCTGGGCACCTGGCCGGTGAGGGCTTCGCGCACGATCACGTCCTTGCCATGATTTTCGGCGAATTCGTCCACATAGTGCCCGGCGGTGAAGCCTTTCCATTCCGGCGCATAGGGGTACACCGGGATCTGGATCATGTCCTTGGCCGGCAGCAGGTAGTTGAACAGCCGCAACTCCATGGGCGAGATCACGTCCTCGGCGTCGTGCAGGATGAACCCCGCGAACTCGATGCGTGCGTCTTCCTGGAAACGCAGGATGGCATCGATGATGTTGTTCAGGCAGTCGGCCTTGCTGGTTGGGCCGGGGCGCGCGCAGACCACCTTGTGCACGTTGGGGTAGTGCAGGCACACGGCGTCGACGTCGGCCTGGGTTTGCGGGTCGTTGGGGTAGGTACCGACAAAGATCTGGTAGTTCTCGTAGTCGATGGTCGAGGCCGCGAGGCGCGCCATTTCGCCGACCACACCCACTTCATTCCAGGCCGGGACCATGATCGCCAGCGGTTTTTCCGGCACTTCGAACAGGCGTTTTTCGTCAGCCTTTTCGTACTTGTCGTAGATGCGCACTTGCCGCACCACCTTGCGGCACCAGTAGCACAGGTCGATGAACAGGTCATCGAGGCCGAGCAGGAACATCAATGTGGCAAGGATGATGGCCAGGATCTTCAGGCCGAACAGCACATAGGTGAGGAAGTCGACGACAGCCAGGCTCATGCGTCACCCTGTTGACGGGTGGTTTCCTCGAACCAGAGGCTCAAGCGTTCGGCGATGATCTCGCTGGCGTGGCCGTCGCCGAACGGTGTGAATACCCGTGCCATGCGCGTATAGGCTTGTTCATCGTCAAGCAGCTGGCTGGTTTCCTTGACGATACGCTCGGCCTGGGTGCCGACCAGCTTGACCGTGCCGCCTTCGAGTACCGACGGGCGCTCGGTCACCTTGCGCAGTACCAGCACGGGCTTGCCCAGTGCCGGGGCTTCTTCCTGCACGCCACCGGAGTCGGTGAGGATGATGTGGGCGCGGTTCATCAGCCAGACAAAATGCTGATAATCCTGCGGCGCCACCAAATGGATGTTGTCGCGGCCGGAAAGCAGGCCGTAGACGGCCTTCTGCACCTGCGGGTTGAGGTGCACGGGGTAGACGAACTGCACGTCGGGGTAGCGCAAGGCCAATTCGGCCAGGGCCAGGCAGATGCGTTCGAAGCCGGCGCCGAAGTTTTCCCTGCGATGGCCAGTGATCAGCACCATGCGCTGGTCGTCGCGCAGGGTGTGCAGGGGTGAATCGGCCGAGGGGTGCCAGGCCGTTTGGGCCAGGTATTCGCGCATCCACAGCAGGGCATCGATGACGGTATTGCCGGTGACTTCGATGTGCTCCAGCGGCACGCCTTCACGCAGCAGGTTGTCGCGGGCTTTGCGGGTGGGTGCGAAGTGCAGGTCGGCGATCACCCCGGTCAGGCGCCGGTTGGCCTCCTCGGGCCAAGGTTGCTGCAGGTTACCGGTGCGCAACCCCGCTTCGACGTGGCCGATGGGGATGTGCCGGTGGAAGGCTGCAAGGCCGGCAATGAAGCTGGTGGTGGTGTCGCCGTGCACCAGCACGATATCCGGGTTGACCTTCTCGAATGCCTTGTCGATCTTGTCCAGCAGGTCACGGGCCAGCCCGTTGAGGGTCTGGTTCTGGGTCATCACCTTGAGGTCCTGATCGACGCTCAGGCCGAAAGCGGTGAGCACCTGCTCGAGCATCTCGCGGTGCTGGCCGGTGGAGCAGATATGCAGGTCGATGTCCGGCCATTCGCGCAATACCCTGGCCAGAGGGGCCATCTTGATCGCTTCTGGGCGGGTACCGAATACCATCATGACGGTGTTTGCCATCGTCTTGTTCCTCGTACGATTCCCTGGACGAAGTTGTACGAATTCGGATTGCTTGCAATGGATAGATACAAGCAGTCGGGGGAGGGGTTGTCCAATGTGGGGGTAGAGTGCTTGTCGAGAATTGGTGTCAGGGCTGACAGTCGCTTGGCTGGGGTTTTGTTGTGAGGCGAAGATCGAGCGCCGCCCGCGCGGCGCTTCGCGGGGCAAGTCGGGTCGCCGCACTGCAGCTCCCACATTTGTTGCAACGTAGCCATGCCTGTATGGCCATGGTTATTCGCCTTGCTGCATGGCTGAAGGCATGTGAGAGGCCGGCAGTGCCAGCCGAGGAATCCCGTCATGCTAACAAGGCTGCAAATTAAGACAAACGCCCTGCAGAAGGAAGCTATCTGCAGGGCGCTTGTTGCCCAGTACAAGCTAACTAACTTCGATAGCTAGTAACGGGCTGTAGATTATACGTGTACAGCCAGCGCTCATCATTGCGTGAGTAACAGAATGCACCAATATGATGCCCCGGCGCTTCTTCGAGACTCGTCAGAGCTGCTTCGGACATGGACCGAATGTTGTGAACATGAACGTTTCGCTTCGCCAAACGATAAGTGATCGCCATGAAATAGGAGTTTTTGGCATGGGCGGTATTGTAGCTTTGCAATTTGGTGCGCGATACCATTGATTTTAGTTCCCATGCGGACTTTTCGAATTTTCTGACATCACCTGTGAAGAAGGAAAGTTCATCAAGGTGGGGATCCCTAACGATATTTCCAGCGGGAGTGGACGTCCAATTATTGCCGCTTGCACGTCCATGTACGCCACTTTCTATATGAATGCTGCTGGTGGAGTTTCTACGTCCAATGCTGATTAATGGGTCAGCAATATCTACCTTGGAGATAGCCTGATCGGCCCCCCAGAAATGGCGCGGGCCTTTGGCGCCCTGCACTGTTTCTTGATACCAGGCAGGCCGCCGCCACGATCCGAGCGGCACCCTGGATGTTTGAACATTTAGATGCATATCGCCGTAAGCAGCCAACCGCTCCGCATTTTGACTTGTGAGCGCCGCCTTTGCACCCCGAGCTGGAGCGCTCATGGCAATCGCTGCTGCTGCACTCGTCAAACCCAGCCCAAAACCAAGCACCGCCAGGTTGCTCGACATTTCGGGATCACTGTCCTCCAAAAGGATGCTGGCAATGTCAAAGCCGGCCGCTACGGTAGTCAGGCCTGTGGCAGCCACTGCAGCCAGGGCGCCACCGCCTGTGAACGGTGCCAGCAGGACACCGGTTACAGCAAGGGCGATGCGGACCTCCTTGGATGCTATGCCTGGATCCCTATCCCAGTAACTGAACTGGGCCACTTGATGATGCCCGCTCGGGTCATGGTAGTTGACCGGGTCTCCAGAGCAGTAGACGTAGGCGGCGGGGCCACCTGCGCCAAATGGGCTGAGACTGTCTGGTGTCTGAAAGCGATGCAGTTGGGGGTCGTAGAGTCGGTAGCCATTACCCAGGTGATACAGGCCGAGCGGGTTCATAGGCTCGCCCTTGAAGCCCAACCACGTAACAGCCTTCTCATCCCTGACGCGGTAGCCGTACGGCAAATAAGTATAGTAGGTGATGGTGTTGCTGGCCAGATCGTAGCTCGCAAAAACCGTCCCGGCCGCATCCCGCAGCTCGAACGAGCGGGACTCTGCGAGCGTATCGCCGCGTTTGTCATTTGTAGTAGCGATGTTCTGTAACAGGCAGGCGGGGCTGCTGTTGAGCAGCGTCAACCGGCGGCGGTAGTAGTCATTGCCCGCGTCATCGATTTGCTCCAAGGCGTATATCGAACCCAGCCGGTAGTGGTAAACGTCACTGCGTTTGCCCAGAGTCGTGCCTCTGATTCGGCCTTGGTCGTCGTAGTTGAAGGTGTAACTCTCTCCTGTACGCTCACCCTCGCTGCTGTAGGTTTTAATCTGCCCGTTATCGTGGTAGGTGAGCTTTTGCGCACCTCGCTGGATCGTCCGGCCAGCAGAATCATTGACGTGGGCTGCGCCACTTGAATTGATCAGAGCACCTGGCTGCGTTTCGGCGTAGCGATAGGATGACGAGGATACGCCTGTACTGTTTTTAAATTGGGTCGAGATAACATTGCCGAGCACATCATAGGTGAAGGCCTGCTCGGTGCAGGTGCTAGGGGCGTCTTCGCCAGTGCAACTCCAGTTACTCAGCCGGCCATTAGCATCGTAGGTATAGCTGTCACTGCGTCGTTCCATAGCGTTTACTTTGAGAACTGATTTTTGCAGTCGCCCCTCATTGAGGCTGCGCTCGATACTCAATGTGGAAAGCCCTGGGCAGGTAAATTCGCGCTTGGTCTCATTACCCATGACATCGAACTGGTACGCCACGGTCATCGTCATGCCCGTTGACAGGTCCTTTATCGTCTCTTTGTCCAGCAGCCCGCTGTCGGCGTAGCTAAACGTGCTTTCGCACGCCTCCGATGTCGAATGGGTAAGCCGACCCAGTGCATCGTAGGTGAAGACGCTGGTGTTACCGAGAATGTCTGTAAAGCTCAGTACTTGCCCCGCGAGCGAATACTCGGCCTTCGAGGCGCTGTTGTTGCAGGTTTCAGTGTACGTCAAGGACTGTTCATGCCACTCTGCGCCGTAGCCTGCCAACTTGGGCACCTTTGCCGTCGCTGGCGACTTACTCGAACTCGACATGCCTTCGTAACTGAACGACCGTTTCGCGCCATTGACCGTCCGCTCCTTTACTCTGGAAAAGCCGTCGAGTGACTGGCTGCCCAAGGTGATGGCTTTGGCGTCCTTGGCAGAGTTATCTTTGACTGAGGCTGCAGTTGCCACAGCGTTCAGGTGCAGGCCGCCATACTGGTTAGTGATAGTGATCCCATTGTGACTCTGTTGAGTCAGGCGACCCAGGTGGTCATAGCCATAGGTTGTAGCTGCCCCGCCGTTGGCTGTCATGCTCTTGAGCCTGCCAGAGCTGTCATGGGTGAAGGACAAGTTGCCCAGTTCAGTCTCGGTGTTACCGGTGATTGACCCTGTACTCAGAGATTCGATTAAACCCGTTTCTGAGAAAACAGTACGTTTGCGCAGGTTGGCTTTGTCTTTTCCCTCAGGCCCGAAGGTTTCGATAAAGGTCCGGGTCTGAGTATCGTACTGGCTGAGATGCTTGAACTTACCTCGAACTCTCTGTGTGCTGTCCGCGTTAACAGTTAGGGTCTCAGACAGAGTGCTGATGATTTTATCGTTTGCATCTTTCCACACCACTGTCTCGGTGCAGGCAGACGTACTATCATCATAGATCCAGATCGTTTTTCGGGTGTTGCAGCGACTGCCGCAGGGGCTATAATCGTACTCTGTGAAATCGCTCTTACGTCCGAGCGCGTCATAGCTGGTTTGGCTGAGGCAGAGCCATCCGCCTTCAAGGTCTTTTTCAAGGCCTCTCATTAGTTGTAGGAAATGGTCAAATAACGATTGATCCTCGGTTATTACGCTGTAGTCTTCGCGGGCGTTATAGGTGATGTAAGCGTCAGTTGGCTCGTTGAATGTTACGTAGCTATCAATCCAAAATAGTGTATCAATAGACGCAATTAATAGCTGTTTGTCATTAAAGAAACCGTTGCTGAAGTAGTTCAGGTTCTCAGTCAGCCTTGAGAGTACTTTAGTGGCATCTGGTGCATCGGGCGAAATCTCCTTCACGACCAACGATGTGCAGTAGCGTTTGAAACACTCAATTTCCTGACCGCGCTCATTGAATACTACTAGGTATTGAGAGCCTTCGCTGCTATCGATGATAAACCGATGTTGCCGTGCTTCAGCGTTTATCGAGTGAGAGGAAGATAAGCTAGATAGCTGCTCGTCGGCACGCGTGACCGTTTCGCTCCAGGTACTCCCCGCTTGGCTGTAGGCTGTTTTGAAGCCCTCACTATCGATACTTTCCAGTAACCTACTCGATAGCCCCGCATGGGTCCGGCTGGAGGTTGCCTCTAGCCCGTCGCTGCTCTTGACCTGGGTTTGGATGGTGGCGCCGCGTTTATCTGTGTTGTTAGTACTGTAAGTGAACGTGGTGGAGGTCTCACTGGTGTCGATTTTTTTACCCAGCTCGTCCAACCAATACACCGAACTCGATTTGACCCGCCCAAAGCCAGCGTCGCTGGGCCTTAGGTGATACGATAATTGCTCGACCTGCATCTTGCCGGCAGCCCAGTTGCTCAGTCTGAAGCCTTGGCCGTTTAGCTTACTTTGGTGCTTGATACTTTCAATGAGACCGTCAATCTGCACTTGCACTGCGTGCTTATCTTCTTGCGTGCTCTGCCGGTCGCGGGTGCGCTCCAAGGCTTCTTTAAATGCCGTTGCGCCCTGTTGAGCAAGTTTAAGCTGTGTTGCGCTGATATCAACGGTTTCGAACTCAGGCTCAAAGACTGTTAACTTCAGGGCGGGGACCACCCAATGTTTTCGGTCGACAAATGGGTGCTTGACGCAGGGGAACGTTTCGTAGCCGAAGTAGGTGATCGTTGAAGTCACCTCTTTTTCGCCGTCCTTATGGTACTTGCGCTCGGACTCAACGTGGGTGCTGAAGCCTAATACGTCACCCGGGTATTTGACTTCGACCGGGAGGTTGAACGCGTCCTTGGCATAGTCGTTGGTGCTATAGGACAGGTCCACATCGAAATGGGTACTGTAACCCCACGTCAACGCCTTGCCCGTCGTGAGCTTGTAGACCGCACCGGGAAGCGTGTAATCAAAGAGTGTCAGCACTGACCTGATACCCTCCAAGACGTATTCCCGTTGGAGCGTTTCATCCACACTGTACTTGGCGTAATTATTGAAATAGGTCCATTCGGTAACCTCGTTGCCCCGCTCGACTGAAAGGAGGTTGCCTTCGTTGTTGAACGTAGTAGTCGACTCGTCAACCGTAACCCCATCCACCTTGCTGACCACCTGCAGCGTCACCAACATCTTCTGATAATCGGCTGTCAGATTAAATTCGGTCGTAGAGGTCGTCTCGCCTATGAGAGAGGACTGCTTGCACAGGCGCCCATTGTCAAATTCATAGATCTCCGTCGAGCGCGCGGTAGTTTCCTCGCCCCTGGTGGCGACGACCGTGGTTTTATTCTGGGCGTAGGTAGAGGTAAGCATCAGCCCGTCTGTGCACTCGGGGGAAGTCGTTGTATAGTGTTTGACTTTATTTCCTGTATAGGCAAGCTGCTCGCTGAGTACCCGTTCAAATGCGTCCGCATAAATAGTCGTGCTGGTAACTTTTGAAACTTTTTTATCGCTGCCCTCGATCCGATAGATCAGTTTCTGAGCCAGCGGGTCGACGCCAAGGATTTCAATCTGGGTAGCCTCGTCTTCACGCGTAAATGTGTAAGTCACCTGCTCGTTACTGCCGGGGAACAGTACCAGCTTGTCGAGTTCTGGTTCATCACTACTCCGGTCCCATGTGGCACTTAGCAGTTCCCCGGCACTGTCTGAGATGCCAACCAATCTGGGGCAGTCCTTAGGTGACGCCCAGGTGAACTTCAGGCCTTGCCCTGTAGGCAAGAGTAGTTCCGTCATATAGACGTTGCACTCGCCGCTATTATTACCGGAACCGATAACCTGAAAGACCTGTGCAATACCATTCTTGTGCATTACTGAAATAAATTGCTGGGAAACTTCCTTGGTGTAGAAATTTGCATGGCCTGCTTGCGATTTCTTCTTGAAGAAGGTGGAGGCATCCAAGCCATATGACGCACCTGAAACCCTCCCTCGGTGGTTATGGCCAACAAATATATCGATGCTACGGCTGTCATACAACGGCAGATTGGTGAAATCAACACCTACCTTGACCTCGGTGCCGGTGCCAATGTGAGCGCCGCCGACTAATCTCCATTTTCCGTATTCTAAGAGGTTGAGGCAGGGCCTGGCAGATTTCAATCCGCAACCAAGCTCTAGTGTAAAGGCAGGGCCGTGGCCGAGGTCCATAAAACTGGCGATAGGTAAATGAAACCGCCCCACCCCCGTGCGGTGGTCGATCCGGATGGTATTTTGTGCCGCGTCAGATGCCTTATAGTGCATAATTAATCTCCGGGCTAGAAGTAACGCGTTTCGTGAGTGCTCATTGACTCAGCAGCAGACTGCGTGAGGCGCTACCTGCGAAGGGTAGTAACTCTTGCACCAGGCTAACGGCGGTTTTGTAGCAATGGCATAAGTACCAATTTGGCTGTTAAGCGAGCAGGGCCAAGCGCTGATGTTGCCCTATTTAATTGACATCCTTACCCATGCACAACTGATAAAACTATCAGTTGACCGTGTGGGGGTATGCAGGTAGCTGACGATATCAAAGGTCGGCCAGATCGCGATGCTGACTGACGCAGATGGGCAGGCCCCCGCGGTGCACAGCGGGATCGAGTCATTCATTTGAACGGACACTCAAGTGTGGACTTCAGACTTTTTCTTGTGGACCACATCTTGTACCTTGGCAGGACTTTTATTCAGGGAGCTGAACATGCAAGGCAAGGCCCGCAAGATCGTCCAGGCCATCCTCTACGAAGCCATCGCCGTGGCCTGCGTGGCGCCGGCGCTGGAGCTGGCGTTCGGTGCCGGCATGGCGCAATCGGCCGTGCTGTC
>Ga0160474_100580_pt1 | contig 12521 bp, 10 predicted proteins | sample HID1975K_E11MG_FD_108240 | JGI IMG/M metagenome (GOLD analysis project Ga0160474, IMG submission 108240) | Enriched soil microbial communities from UW Madison campus, WI, USA - HID1975K_E11 MG | ecosystem: Environmental > Terrestrial > Soil > Unclassified | place: USA: Madison, Wisconsin...
AGCCTTGATGAGTAGGAGAGAACCAGTGGAACGCGAATACATGGAATTCGACGTGGTCATCGTCGGCGCTGGCCCGGCAGGCCTGTCAGCCGCCTGCCGCCTGAAGCAGAAGGCCGCCGAAGCCGGTAGCGAAATCAGCGTCTGCGTGGTCGAGAAAGGCTCCGAAGTCGGCGCCCACATTCTCTCCGGCGCGGTGTTCGAGCCGCGCGCCCTGAACGAACTGTTCCCCGACTGGAAGGAACTCGGCGCGCCGCTGAACACCGAGGTCAAGCGCGACGATATCTACGTGCTCAAGGATGCCGGCAGCTCGACCAAGGTCCCTGACCTGTTCGTGCCCAAGACCATGCACAACCAGGGCAACTACATCATTTCGCTGGGCAACCTGTGCCGCTGGCTGGCCCAGCAGGCGGAAAACCTGGGCGTGGAAATCTACCCAGGCTTCGCCGCCCAGGAAGCGCTGATCGACGACAACGGCGTGGTGCGCGGCATCGTCACCGGTGACCTGGGCGTCGACCGTGAAGGCAACCCGAAGGACGGCCTGTACACCCCCGGCATGGAACTGCGCGCCAAGTACACCCTGTTCGCCGAAGGTTGCCGCGGCCACATCGGCAAGCAGCTGATCAAGCGCTTCAACCTCGACAGCGAGTCTGACGTCCAGCACTACGGCATCGGCCTGAAGGAAATCTGGGAAATCGACCCGGCCAAGCACGAGCAGGGCCTGGTGGTGCACACCGCCGGCTGGCCGCTGGACGTGGTAAGCGCCGAAAACACCGGTGGCTCGTTCCTCTATCACCTGGAAAACAACCAGGTGGTGGTCGGCCTGATCGTCGACCTGTCCTACGCCAACCCTTACCTGTCGCCATTCGATGAGTTCCAGCGCCTCAAGCATCACCCGGTGATGAAGCAGTACCTCGAAGGCGGCAAGCGCATCAGCTATGGCGCCCGCGCCATCTGCAAAGGCGGCCTGAACTCGCTGCCGAAAATGGTATTCAATGGCGGTGCGCTGATCGGTTGCGACCTGGGTACCTTGAACTTCTCCAAGATCAAGGGCAGCCACACCGCCATGAAGTCCGGCATGCTCGCGGCCGACGCCGTGGCCGACGCGCTGATCGCAGGCAGCGAGGGCGGCGACGCCCTCAACACCTACGTCGACGCCTTCAAGGCCAGCTGGCTGCACGAAGAGCTGTTCGCCAGCCGCAACTTCGGCCCGGCACTGCACAAGTTCGGCCCGCTGCTCGGTGGCGCATTCAACTACGTCGACCAGAACTGGTTCGGCGGCAAGCTGCCGTTCACCCTGCATGACACCAAACCGGACTACGCGTGCCTCAAACTCGCGGCCGACTCGAAAAAGATCGACTACCCGAAACCGGACGGCAAGCTCAGCTTCGACAAGCTCAGCTCGGTATTCCTCTCCAGCACCAACCATGAAGAGGAACAACCCTGCCACCTGAAACTGACCGACCCGAACATCCCGATCGCCAGCAACCTGCCGCTGTACGACGAGCCGGCGCAGCGTTACTGCCCGGCGGGCGTGTACGAAGTAGTCACCCAGGAAGACGGCAACAAGCGCTTCCAGATCAACGCGCAGAACTGCGTGCACTGCAAGACCTGCGACATCAAGGACCCGGCCCAGAACATCACCTGGGTTACCCCTGAAGGCGCAGGTGGGCCGAATTACCCGAACATGTAAGCCCAGCCCATGTGGCAACAAAAAGCCCCCTGACCTCGCGGTAAGGGGGCTTTTTTGTCTGTGCGGTGTCAGGCAGTCCTGACTTCCTCGAACAGTTCGGGGTGACGATCCAGCAGTTTGAACAGTTTGACCAAAGCCACTGGCGGTCTGGTTTTGCCATTTTCGTAACGTGAGAAAGCATTCACCCCTCCGCCGAAAATTTCCCCAGCCTCGCGCTGGTCCAGATCGAATTTCTTGCGCACCGAGGTGATGAATCCAGGATCGACCGCCATAGCATTCACTTGACGGTTGAAAGCCGACATCAGGTTACTGACACGCATGGCCTCATCATGGCTCAGTACAGACTCGCCACAGACAGAACAATAATCGCCACTGACATCAGGGATCTGCGTCGACTCACCTTTGTAGCAATACGGCATATCCTGGGTGTCAGGTGCGAGCTGCGCACCACCGCAAATAGGACATCTCATGATCACAGCTCCTTGAAAGACACGATGAGCACGTCGTCGATTACGGACAGCTTGAGGTAAACGCTTCCCCGTGCAGTCTGTGGACGATACACATCCTGCCAAATTCGATGATCGACATGGCTGGTCATGCTCTTGTGGAAATCCGTGCGCTTCAAACTCATGATGACCTCGAGCATGCATGGGTAATCCATTCCAAAAGCCTGAGCACCCTGCAATACGGTGCTAGCCGTGCGAATGCGCCCCGCCGCAATCAATGCCCATACCCGCTCCAGCGGGCAATGAGGCGTTCTCTTTTCCATGAGAAATTAACCTTCTAGGTTAAATTTGGCTAATAGGTTATTCCAATAGCCTCCACCTGAAAGTCTGCCTCACCACCCGCAAACACTTAGGGTGTCATTTGTCACCACACATGATCGGCATGGGTTCGGCCGCGAACGCCAATGGCTCGCGGCGCCCGAAATACACCGCTGTCAGCAACCCGACAGTACCCATGATCAGACAGAACCCGACACACACCCATGGGCTCCAGGGCATCAGTGCAATCAACGCCAACGGCGTGGTGCTGGCCCACAAGGCGTAGGCGACGTTATAGGTAAAGGAAATACCCGATACCCGGATCTCGGCCGGGAACAGCCCGACCATCACCGACGGCACCACACCCACCACACCGCACGAAAGCCCAGCCAGCGCATAGGCCAGCCAGGTCATGCCCCACTGCCCTACCAGACTGGCATAAAGCACGCCGATGCCCAGCGGTAGCAGCAGGCTGTAGATCATCAGCGCACGCCAGGCGCCCAGCCGATCGACCAGCAGCCCGGCCAGCACGCAGCCAATGTTCAGGAAGACGATGCCGACACTGCTCAAGGCGAAGGTATGCCCGGCGGTCATGCCGAAGCGCTGCTGCATCACCGTCGGGGTGATCACCACCAGCACCACCACTGCCGAGGTCAGCACGCAGGTCAGCAGCGCTGCCGGGATCAACGCCCGACGGTGCTCCCCCAGCACGCGCCGCAACGGGAACTTCACCGGCTGCTGCTGACGCTCGCGCAAGGCCAGAAACACCGGTGTTTCACTCAACCAACGGCGCAACCACACGCCGATCACGCCAAACACACCACCGAGCAGAAACGGATAACGCCAGGCGTAATCGAGAATTTCCTGCGCGGTAAAGGCCTGCGCCAGCAATGTGGCGGTCAGCGCACCCAGCAGATAGCCGAAGGTCAAGCCGGCTTGCAGGAAGCCCAGGGCATAGCCGCGCCGCCCGTGCGGGGCATGTTCGGCAACGAAGGTCCACGCGCTTGGCACCTCACCCCCGACTGCGGCGCCCTGCAGAATGCGCAGGCCCAGCAGGATCAGCGGCGCCGCGTAGCCGATGTCGGCATAGGTCGGCATCACCCCGATCAGCAGGCACGGCAGGGCCATCATCAGGATGCTCAAGCTGAACACCCGCTTGCGCCCCAGGTGGTCGGCGAAGTGCGCCATCAGGATGCCGCCCAGCGGCCGCGCCAGGTAGCCGGTGACAAAAATCCCGAAGCTTTGCAGCAGGCGCAGCCACTCGGGCATTTCGGGCGGGAAGAACAACTGGCTAAGGGTCAGAGCGAAGAATACGAAGATGATGAAATCGTAGATTTCCAGCGCGCCGCCCAGCGCCGCCAGGCCCAGGGTCCGGTGGTCGCCGCGGCTGAACCGGGGCGGGCGAGCGGTATCGATGGCAGTCATGACAAGGGTCCGCAAATCGGCAAAGGGCAGGAGGATAGCAAATACTCGCCGCCCTGCCCGCCCCCGCTATCGGCTGAACACGGTGTGGGCGAAGTTCCTGCGCGGGTAGGCCGGTGGCCCGCCGCTGGCGAGGCCGGGCGGCAAGGCCAGCTTGCCGACCACTACCGGCGCGTCGATGATCGCCATGAAAGACTCCAGCGCCTTGTTGTCGGGCACCTGCGGCAGGCTTACGTTCACCGCCTGGCGCTCGGTCTGCGGTACGGCAGGCACCTTCAGCTGGCGGGAGTGGTACAGCAGGGCATGCTGGATCTGCGTGCTGACCCGGCAAAATCGTGCCAGGTCGACACCGGCATGGCTGGCCAGCTCGATATTGCCTACCAGCAGGTTGAACGGCTGCAGCGCGCAGTGCACCAGGCGCTGCAACTCATCGAAGCACTCGACCGGAGCGATCCGGTAATAGCCCAGGCCATTGAGCAGCCTTTCCAGCTGCAAGCGCTGGGACGGATGTTCGTCGGCAATGAGGATGCGCAGGGTCTTGTTGGTCATTGTCGGACCTGGGCAGTCAGGTAGATAGGGCACGCTCCCTGACCAAACTGCGCCAGCAACAGGCAACCACCAAGGCTGAACACTTGGAGGGGTCAAGTTAGATAGTTGTCGTGAAACATCTAGAAATCAAGTTGCCAGCACACAGAATTTTCACCGGCCTTTCACCGCTTTTTCAGGATTCCCATTGGCGCATGCGCACGCGGCAATGCTTCATGGCGTTGACGATGTGCTTTTCCACCAGGCTGCGGGAGATGCCCAGATGATCGGCAATCTGCTGGTGTGACAGGCCATCGAGCTTGCGTAACAGGAAGCTGTCGCGGCAGGGCTTGCTCAGTTCGTCCAGTGCCTTCTGCATCAAGGCCAGGCGCTGGTCCAACTGCATGTTCTGCGTGGGTGCGGGGCTATGCCAGCGTTCATCGAGGTCCAGCACTTCGAGCGGCTCGGCCTGGCGCAGCAAGTGGCGCCGATGGCGGTCGATCACAAGGTTCAGCGCCGTGCGGTAGAGGAACGCGCGTGGGTGCTCGATCTGCTGTGCATCGGTGCGTTCCAGCACCCGCAGATAGGCATCGTGAGCCACATCTTCAGCTGCCTGGCGACTGCCCAGGCGGGCGGAAAGAAAACTCACCAGTTCGCGATAGTAATGTTCCACGACGGCACCTGAGGGCGTCCTGTCTGGCCGGGACGAGGTCTGAATGATATCAGCGTGCGATCTTACAAATTATAATTATTCTCAGCAACTCACTGACTGCCTTCCCCTAAATCCACCCCACTTGCCTTCGTCTAACTGGCACCTCCGTACGCGCCTCGACCAGGCTGCGTGTGGCCACCACCCTTGGCTGGAAGTCTGCATGAGATTACCCAACACCCGTCGGCGCATCCTGTTTGGCGGCCTCGGCCTGCTGACGCTCGGCAGTCTCCTGGCGTGGAAAAGCCTGCCTTTCGGTGTGCTGCCGGTCAGCACAGTCGCAGTCGCACGCGCCGACATCGAAAGCAGCGTCACCGCCCTTGGCACCCTGCAACCCCGCCGTTATGTCGATGTCGGCGCGCAGGCGTCCGGGCAGATCCGTACCTTGCATGTCGAGGCCGGCGACGAGGTGCGCAAAGGCCAGCTGCTGGTAGAGATCGACCCCTCGACCCAGCAGGCCAGGCTCGATGCCGGGCGTTTCTCGATAGACAACCTCAAGGCGCAGCTGGCAGAACAGCGCGCCCAGTATCTGCTGGCCCAGCAAGTGCTCAAACGCCAGCACGACCTGGCAGCGGCAGGTGCCACCCGCCAGGAAGACCTGCAGGCAGCCGACGCCCAGCTCAAGATGACCCAGGCCCGCATCGACATGTTCCAGGCGCAGATTCGCCAGGCCCAGGCCAGCCTGCGCAGCGACGAGGCCGAACTGGGCTACACGCGCATCTATGCGCCCATGGACGGTACCGTGGTGGCGGTGGACGCCCGTGAAGGTCAGACGCTCAACGCCCAGCAGCAAACGCCACTGATCCTGCGCATTGCCAAGCTTTCGCCGATGACCGTTTGGGCACAAGTGTCCGAAGCCGATATCGGCAAGGTAAAACCGGGCATGACCGCCTACTTCACCACGCTTGCCGGCGGCAAGCGCCGCTGGAACAGCACCGTGCGCCAGATCCTGCCGATCCCGCCCAAGCCGCTGGCGCTGACCAGCCAGGGCGGCGGTGGCCCAGCCAGCGCTACCAGCGGTACCACTGGCAGCCAGGTCGTGCAGTACACCGTGCTGCTCGACGTGGACAACCCCGACGGTGCACTGATGGCCGAGATGACCACCCAGGTATTCTTCGTCGCCGGCCAGGCCAGCCAGGTGCTGACCGCGCCGCTGGCGGCGCTGGACGACAGCGATAGCGAAGGCTTGCGCCTGGCCCAGGTGCTCGGCCAGGACGGCAAACTGGAACAACGCAAGGTCCGCGTTGGCCTCAGCGACCGCCTGCGGGTGCAGATTCTCGAAGGCCTGCAGGAAGGCGAGCGCCTGGTAATTGGGGCCCCCCTGGCCAGTGGAGGTTGAATGTCAGCGCCCCTGATCGAACTACGCGACATCCGCAAAGCCTACGGCGGCATCGACAGCCCCAAGGTCGAGGTGCTGCGCGGCATCAGCCTGAGCATCCACCCCGGCGAGTTCATCGCCATCGTCGGTGCGTCCGGCTCAGGCAAGTCGACTCTGATGAACATCCTCGGCTGCCTCGACCGCCCCACATCCGGCAATTACCTGTTCGCGGGCAAGGACGTGGCCCAGCTGGACAGCGACGAGCTGGCCTGGTTGCGCCGCGAGGCCTTCGGCTTCGTATTCCAGGGCTATCACCTGATACCGTCGGGTTCGGCCCAGGAAAACGTCGAGATGCCGGCCATCTATGCCGGCACCCCGGCGCCGGAACGGCATGCCCGCGCCGCCGCCCTGCTCGAGCGCCTGGGCCTGGCCAGCCGCACCGGCAACCGCCCGCACCAGCTGTCCGGCGGCCAGCAGCAGCGGGTGTCGATTGCCCGGGCCTTGATGAACGGCGGGCATATCATCCTCGCCGACGAGCCGACCGGCGCCCTCGACAGCCACAGCGGCACCGAAGTCATGGCCCTGCTGGACGAACTGGCCAGCCAGGGCCACGTGATCATCCTGATCACCCACGACCGGGAAGTGGCCGCGCGCGCACGCCGGGTAGTGGAGATCCGCGACGGCCTGATGATCAGCGACTCGGCCGCCGACCAGCCCCCCGTCGATACGCATCAGGGTTTGCAGGCCAACGATCTGCGCCAACGTCTGGACCAGGGTGCTACCCAGCGCGGTGCATGGAAGGGCGAGCTGCTCGAAGCCCTGCAGGCGGCCTGGCGGGTCATGTGGATCAACCGGTTCCGCACCGCCCTGACACTGCTCGGCATCGTCATCGGCGTGGCCTCGGTGGTGGTCATGCTGGCCGTGGGCGAAGGCAGCAAGCGCCAGGTCATGGCGCAGATGGCCGCGTTCGGCTCCAACATCCTTTACCTCAATGGCCGCCATGCGACGCTGCGCGAACCCGGCGGCATCGTTACCCTCGATGACGTAGCAGCCATTGCCGAGCTGCCACAGGTCAAGCGCATCATGCCGGTGATCGGCAGCGATGTGATGGTGCGCCACGGCAACAACAACCAGAAGTTCTATGTGGGCGGCAACAACGTCGAGTTTCCACTGATCCTCAACTGGCCCGTGGTCGAAGGCAGCTTCTTCACCGAAGCCGATGAACGCAGTGGTGCCGCCGTCGCGGTCATCGGCCAGAAAGTTCGCGAAAAGCTCCTGCCCACGGGCAGCGACGGGCTGGGTGAATACCTGCTGATTGGCAATGTGCCATTCCAGGTGGTGGGCATCCTGGCCGGCAAGGGCGCCAGCTCCGGCGACCAGAAAAGTGACGAGCGCATCGTCGTGCCCTACTCCGCTGCGTCCATGCGCCTGTTCGGTAGCCATGACCCGGAGTACGTGATCATCGCGGCCGCTGATTCGGCCCGCGTGGCCGAGACCGAAGCGGCCATCGACCGCCTGATGCGCAAGCGCCATCAAGGCAAGGACGATTTCGAACTGACCAACGACGCGGCGCTGATCCAGGCCGAGGCACGCACCCAGAACAGCCTGTCGCTGATGCTCGGGGCAATCGCCGCGATCTCGCTGCTGGTCGGCGGCATCGGGGTGATGAACATCATGCTCATGACCGTGCGTGAGCGTACCCGCGAAATCGGTATCCGCATGGCCACCGGTGCGCGCCAGCGCGACATCTTGCGCCAGTTCCTCAGCGAGGCGGTGATGCTGTCGATGGTCGGCGGCGTGACCGGCATCATCCTGGCCGTGGCGATTGGCGGCGGGTTGATACTGGCCAACGTCTCCGTAGCCTTCGCCCTGCCCGCCATCCTCGGCGCCTTCACCTGCGCCGTCGTCACCGGCATCGTGTTTGGCTTCATGCCAGCCCGCAAGGCCGCCCGCCTCGACCCGGTGAAAGCCCTTACCAGCGAATGAGCCATGACCCTGCCAAGCCGCATCAGCCTGTTGACCCTCTGCCTGGGCCTCACCGCCTGCACAACCCCACCCGCCCCCACAAGCGGCATCGCAGCACCGCAGGCCTGGCAAGGTGAAACTGCCTTGCCCGCAGCCGGCCCGCCATCGGCGCACTGGTGGCGCACGTTCGCCAGCCGCGAGCTGGACCAGCTGATCGAACGTGCCCGGCACAATGCCCATGACCTTGCCGCCGCCACGGCGCGGGTGCGCCAGGCCCAGGCTCGCGCCGTGATCGCCGGGGCACCGCTGCTGCCCGAAGTGCAGTCAGGTCTCGAAGGCAGCCGTCAGCGCCTGCTGCACGGCCGTGGCAATAACGCGCTGGATGTCAGCAGAAGCGAGCCGACTTACAGCACCTACGCCATGCAACTGACGGCCAGCTACGAACTTGATTTCTGGGGCGGCCTGCGCGCGGCACGTGCAAGTGCACTGCACGACCTCGACGCCAGCCGCTTCGACCGCCAGACGGTGGAGCTCACCCTGACCAGCGCCGTGGCCGACAGCTACCTGCAGGGCCTGGCCCTGGAAGAACAACTGCGCATCGCGCGCCTCAACCTGCGCAACGCGCGTGACGTGCTGAACCTGGTCGAAAGCCGCGAGCGCGCAGGCTCGGCCACGCGCCTGGAGCTGGCCCAGCAGCGCAGCCTGGTGGCCGCGCAGGAACGCCAGGTGCCGCTACTGGAGCAGCAATGGCAAGACAACCGCGTCACCCTCGCCACCCTGCTCGGTGACCCGGTTCAGGCCTTGCCCGCCAGCCGCCAGGCAATCGCTACCCTGCAGTGGCCACGCATCGGCAGCGGCGTGCCCAGCGAGCTGCTTGCCCGCCGGCCCGACATCGCCGCCGCTGAAGCACGCCTGGCCGCCGCCAATGCCAATGTGCAGGTCGCCAGGGCGGCGATGCTTCCCAAGCTCACCCTAGGCGCCAGCGTGGGCACGGGCGCCAACACGCTCCCCCAGGTGCTCGACAGCTCCTTTTACACGCTCACTGCCGGCCTGGCCGCACCGATCTTCAACAACGGCCGCCTGCGCGCGTCGCGCGATCTGGCCCAAGCCGAGCAGGACGAGCTGCTGGAAAGCTACCGCAGCAGCATCCTGGCCGGCTTCGCCGATGTCGAAAAAGCCCTGAACGCCATCCAGGGTGTGGAGCGCCAGCGGCAGTGGCAGGACGAGGAAGTGCTGCAGGCGCGTCAGGCCTTTGACCTGGCGCAGCAGCGTTATGGCGCAGGCGCCGAGACGCTGCTCAGCGTGCTGGAAACCCAGCGCACCCTGTATTTGGCCCAGGACCAGCAAGCGCAGTTGCGCCTGGCCCGACTGCAGGGCAGCGTGGCATTGTACAAGGCGCTTGGAGGTGGCTGGCAGGTCGAACGTTGAGGCCAGGCAGAACAGGCCCTGCAGGGTAGATGCAGGGCCTTGCAACACACCGGCTCAGGCTTTGTCGGTGGCCAATTTCAGATTGCGTGCATACCAGGGGCGTTGCGGCACTTTTGGCCGCAGCCTGGCAAACAGGTCGTCGTCAGCAAAGATGATGCGCAGTGCCAGCTTCATGGTTTCCGGGTCCATCTCCACACTGCGCCCCGGCCGCAGCCCGGGAACCGTCGAACACCCATGGGTATCGGGCCCCAGCCACGGGTCGGCTACTTGCACCCACGGGCCCGGCGCAAACCACGGCACACCGTTGACCTCCAGGCGCCGCACCTGCCCCGGGTGGACGCGTTCATGGGCACGGAACCAATCCTCGATGCGGTCATCGATCCAGCCGTGAAACTGCCAGAACACCGGGTTGCAGTGAGACGAGAACGGGTCGCCGAGGAAGTCGTTCTGCGCCTCGAACCAGCGCGCGGCGAAATCTTCCGGATTGCGCGCCATCGGCACCGGCAGGCCACTGGAGGGGTCACGCGGCACCGAGGCCCAACGCATGTGCAGCCAGTCGTGCAGGCCCAGTTCCATCTCCGAGCCAAACTGCCCGAGGGTGAGCGTGCTCAGGTAGTCCGGGTCGCTGTACTTCGACTCCCAGACCTGGAAGTTGCCGTGGAAGGTATCGGCCGTCTTGATATCGCGCACCCACTGGGTATAGGCCGCATCCCCCGCCGCCAGCCAGGTCGGCGGCAAGGCATTGCCGTCATGGTTGTCGAAATAGCGGGCGAACCCGGCGCGGTCGCGTTCAAGCTCAGGCTGCGGCAGCGGAAAACGCGTCCACGACGGCAACGGCTGAAGCGCGCGGGCAGCGCGCAGCATATGCCGGTGCATGAAGAAAAAGTCCTCACCCGAACCATTACGGTCCTTGAGTCGCCCGCGCGCATCACGTTCGCGGTCACGCGGCCCCGGCTGCCAGCCAAGGCCTCGCAAAGCCCCCTGCTTGTCCTTGGCCAGCTTGTGCCACTTGTCACGCGAGGCATGCCACAGCTGGTGGAACAGGCGATGCTCCGGCTCGATCAGCACAGCCAGCAAGGCGGGCGACAGCGGCGTGCGTTCGCGGGCCTCGGGGAAGCTGCGCTTGAGTGCCAGGAACTGGTTGTCCTGCACCGGCAGGGTCAAGGCGCGGTCAAGCGGGGCAATGCGCCCATTGAGAGTCGCCTGCCCGGCATTGCCGAACCCGCCCCAGACCTCGTCGAGCACGACATGGCATTCATACAGCGCGTGGGTTTGCCCCGCCTGCGTCGAAAACAGCCGCCAGCGCAATGTGCCAGGCTTGGCCGCCTGCAGGTCGCCGACCAGCCGATAACGAGGCTCTTCAACGCCCCGCAGGCGCTCAGGAGTATCCAGGTAACCGCGCAGGCCTCGGCCACTTTGGGCAACATCCAGAAATAACTCCAGCTCACCTGCGGGTAGGCCGTGCAGCCCGGCGTCGCTGCCATGCGGGGTCCAGCGCCAGATGCCACGCAATATGTCGCCCAGACGCTGCAGCGGCGTATCGGCGAGCTCCACAACCGCTTCGCCCGGGGTTTCCGGAAACTGCTCGTCGAACCGCTGGCGCTGCACGCGCTGCGCATACAGCGCACCGGGCACCACCACGCCCGTCAATGCCACACCGGCGATGAACCCGCGTCGAGAAATCGTCATTGCAACTACCTGAGCATTCATTGCGGCCATGGAGCACGGCCCGTCCATGGCTAGAACGTTGTGCACACGGCGAAATTTAGCGCGCCGCCACACGCCCGGTGGGGGCGATAAATTTGCCGCCTGGTTGTTCGTCCACCTGATACCCAAGCCCTGCCCGGCAGCACCCCAAGCGCCGGCAGTGCGACCCGACCCACTGCGCTACGAGATGGCAATGACCAAGACCCGTTCCCGCAAAGCCTTGTACATTGGCCTGCCCCTGGCCCTGACGATCGCCCTGGGCAGTGCTGCTGGCTACTTCTACTGGCGAGACCTGCACGCCGGTTACCCCTTGGCGATCGTGCAGCAGGCCGACGCGCTGCATGAACACATGCTCTCGTTCGACAGCCACGTGACTGTCCCCCTGGCGCTGGGGAGTGCCGGCCACGAGGCCGACAAGGATGGCCCAGGCCAGTTCGACCTGGTCAAGGCCAACCGCGGCCGCCTGTCCGGCGCGGCGCTCACCGTGTTCGGCTGGCCGGAAATCTGGAACGGCGCCAATGCCCCGCACCGCCCCACCCCCGGTTTCGTCGATGCAGCCAGGCAAGAGCAGGAAGCACGCTACAAGATCATCACCGGCATGGTTCGAGATTTCCCCAATCAGGTCGGCATCGCCTACAGCGCAGATGATTTCCGCCGCCTCAACGGCGAGGGCAAGTTCGCCATCTTCATCAGCATGCTCAATGCCTACCCACTGGGGCATGACCTGTCACAACTGGACCTGTGGGCCGCGCGCGGCATGCGCATGTTCGGCTTCAGCTATGTCGGCAACAACGACTGGGCCGACTCCTCGCGGCCACTGCCCTTCTTCAACGACACCACCGACGCCCTCGGTGGTCTGTCCCCGCTGGGTGAACAGGCGGTTCAGCGCCTGAACGACCTGGGCGTGATCATCGACGTCTCGCAGATGTCCACGCTTGCACTCGAAGACGTGGCCCGCCTGACCCGCGCGCCGATGGTCGCCTCGCACTCGGC
>Ga0160474_100588_pt1 | contig 12398 bp, 8 predicted proteins | sample HID1975K_E11MG_FD_108240 | JGI IMG/M metagenome (GOLD analysis project Ga0160474, IMG submission 108240) | Enriched soil microbial communities from UW Madison campus, WI, USA - HID1975K_E11 MG | ecosystem: Environmental > Terrestrial > Soil > Unclassified | place: USA: Madison, Wisconsin...
CGAAGAGGTGTCGTTCAGTGCCGGTGACCTGGCCAGCACCCACGATGAAACGCCGATCCAGATCGATGCGGGCTATGTGAACAGCCACCTGGGTGAACTGGCGCAGAACGAAGATCTGTCGCGCTATATCCTGTAAGACCGTATGGGGCCGCTTTGCGGCCCATTCGCGGCACAAGGCCGCTCCTACACTGAATGCAGCGGTGTACCTGTAGGAGCGGCCTTGTGCCGCGAATGGGCTGCACAGCAGCCCCAATCAAGCTTGAATCCCTCCCTCAGAAGCTGGAAGCTTGCAGCATCAGCTCCCGAGAGATTCAGCCCATGGCCCGCCTGCCCACCGCCATCAACCTGCACAAAGCCTCTAAGACCTTGAGCCTTACCTACGGCCCCAACGAGGTCTACCACCTGCCCGCCGAATTCCTGCGCGTGCACTCCCCTTCCGCCGAGGTCCAGGGCCACGGCAACCCCATCCTGCAAGTTGGTAAGGTCAACGTCGGCCTCGCTGGCCTCGAACCTGCCGGCCAATATGCACTGAAATTGACCTTCGACGACGGCCATGACAGCGGCCTGTTCACCTGGGAGTACCTCGAGCAACTGTGCCTGCGCCAGGAACAGCTGTGGGCCGAGTACCTCGACGCGCTGCACAAGGCCGGAAAATCCCGCGATCCGGCCGAATCGGTCGTGAAACTCATGCTCTAGCGCAAGCCCTCGAACGTTTAGAGCGCATTTTCTAATCTCATCTGCTTGAATGCCCCTACAGGCAGCTCAGTGACGGGCTGTCTTGCGCATTACATGAAAGTCGGGTAACCAATGGAGCTGGCAAGTTCCCTGCATCGCCTTGAAGGCAATCAGGGCCTGGCCGGTATGTAGAGGTCGCGAGCGAAAGCAGGCTGTCTTCACACGCAGAATTCCCCGCAGCTCATCGCCGAATGCATCCGGCCCGCAGCACCGCTGTTCCTTATCACTGGTCACCCGAGTAGCAGTACCGGGCTCTGGACTGTGCAAGCGCCACAGGCAACCGGTACTCGTCTCTGGACAACGGAGCGTCGCAGATGAGTAACAAGAACAACGATGAGTTGCAGCGGCAGGCCTCGGAGAACACCCTGGGGCTGAACCCGGTCATCGGCATCCGCCGCAAGGACCTGTTGAGCTCGGCACGCACTGTGCTGCGCCAGGCCGTGCGCCAACCTTTGCACAGCGCCAAGCACGTGGCGCACTTCGGCCTGGAGCTGAAGAACGTGCTGCTGGGCAAATCCAGCCTCACCCCCGAAAGCGACGACCGCCGCTTCAACGACCCGGCCTGGAGCAACAACCCCCTTTACCGCCGCTACCTGCAAACCTACCTGGCCTGGCGCAAGGAGCTGCAGGAGTGGATCGGCAACAGCGACCTGTCCCCCCAGGACATCAGCCGCGGGCAGTTCGTCATCAACCTGATGACCGAGGCCATGGCGCCGACCAACACCTTGTCCAACCCGGCCGCGGTCAAGCGCTTCTTCGAAACCGGTGGTAAAAGCCTGCTCGATGGCCTGTCCAACCTGGCCAAGGACGTGGTCAACAACGGTGGCATGCCCAGCCAGGTGAACATGGACGCCTTCGAAGTGGGCAAGAACCTGGGCACCAGCGACGGCGCCGTGGTGTTCCGCAACGACGTGCTGGAGCTGATCCAGTACAGCCCCATCACCGAACAGGTGCATGCGCGGCCGCTGCTGGTGGTGCCGCCGCAGATCAACAAGTTCTACGTGTTCGACCTGAGCCCGGAAAAAAGCCTGGCGCGCTTCTGCCTGCGCTCACAACAGCAGACCTTCATCATCAGCTGGCGCAACCCGACCAAGGCCCAGCGCGAGTGGGGCCTGTCGACCTACATCGATGCGCTCAAGGAAGCGGTCGATGCCGTGCTGGCGATTACCGGCAGCAAAGACCTGAACATGCTCGGCGCCTGCTCTGGCGGCATCACCTGCACCGCACTGGTGGGCCATTACGCCGCCCTGGGCGAAAACAAGGTCAATGCCCTGACCCTGCTGGTCAGCGTGCTGGACACCACCATGGACACCCAGGTCGCGCTGTTCGTCGATGAACAGACCCTCGAAGCCGCCAAGCGCCACTCCTACCAGGCCGGCGTGCTCGAAGGCAGCGAGATGGCCAAGGTGTTCGCCTGGATGCGCCCCAATGACCTGATCTGGAACTACTGGGTCAACAACTACCTGCTCGGCAACGAGCCGCCGGTGTTCGACATCCTGTTCTGGAACAACGACACCACGCGCCTGCCGGCTGGTTTCCATGGCGACCTGATCGAGATGTTCAAAAGCAACCCACTGACCCGCCCCGGTGCACTGGAAGTGTGCGGCACGCCGATCGACCTGAAGCAGGTCACCTGCGACATCTACAGCCTGGCCGGCACCAACGACCACATCACCCCGTGGCCGTCCTGCTACCGTTCGGCGCACCTGTTTGGCGGCAAGATCGAGTTCGTGCTGTCCAACAGCGGCCACATCCAAAGCATCCTCAACCCACCGGGCAACCCCAAGGCGCGCTTCATGACCGGCGCCGATCGCCCGGGCGACCCCGTGGCCTGGCAGGAGAACGCGACCAAGCATGCCGACTCCTGGTGGCTGCACTGGCAAAACTGGCTGGGCGAACGTGCCGGCGACCTGAAAAAAGCGCCAACCCGGCTGGGCAACCGCGCCTATGCCGCTGGCGAGGCATCTCCGGGCACCTACGTTCACGAACGTTAAGTTGCAGCGCCGTGGCCACCTGCGGGTGGGCCACGGTGTTCACTTCACCACAGAGCCACGCGCATGCCGTCACCCTATATCTTCAGGACCGTCGAACTGGACAACCAGTCCATCCGCACTGCCGTGCGCCCGGGCAAGCCGCACCTGACGCCGCTGCTGATCTTCAACGGCATCGGCGCCAACCTGGAGCTGGTGTTTCCGTTCATCGAAGCGCTGGACCCAGACCTGGAAGTCATCGCCTTCGACGTACCGGGCGTAGGCGGCTCGTCGACGCCACGCCAGCCCTATCGCTTTCCGGGGCTGGCCAAGCTCACGGCACGCATGCTCGATTACCTCGACTACGGCCAGGTGAATGTGATCGGCGTGTCGTGGGGCGGCGCCCTGGCGCAGCAGTTTGCCCACGACTACCCCGAGCGCTGCAAGAAGCTGGTGCTGGCGGCCACGGCCGCCGGCGCGGTGATGGTGCCGGGCAAGCCCAAGGTGCTGTGGATGATGGCCAGCCCCCGGCGCTACATCCAGCCTTCGCATGTGATCCGCATCGCCCCGCTGATCTACGGCGGTGGCTTTCGCCGCGACCCGGACCTGGCCATGCGACACGCAGCCAAGGTGCGCTCCGGCGGCAAGCTGGGCTATTACTGGCAACTGTTCGCCGGGCTTGGCTGGACCAGCATTCACTGGCTGCACAAGATCCAGCAGCCCACCCTGGTACTGGCTGGCGACGACGACCCGTTGATCCCGCTGATCAACATGCGCCTGCTGGCCTGGCGGATTCCCAATGCCCAGCTACACATTATCGACGACGGCCATCTGTTTCTGATCACCCGGGCCGAGGCCGTCGCCCCGATCATCATGAAGTTCCTCCAGCAAGAGCGTCAGCGCGCGGTCATGCATCCGCGCCCGGCTTCGGGCGTGTAGGGGCGGGTTCGCCCGCGACGGGGCCAGCAGGCACCAAGGGTCAAGACGAGGGAGTGTTGCCATGAAAGACAAACCGGCCAAAGGAACGCCAACGCTTCCCGCCACCAGCATGAACGTGCAAAACGCCATCCTCGGCCTGCGCGGGCGCGACCTGATTTCCACGTTGCGCAGTGTCGGCCGTCATGGCTTGCGCAACCCGCTGCACACCGCCCGCCACCTGCTGGCCCTGAGCGGCCAGCTGGGCCGCGTGATGCTCGGCGACACCCCTTACCAGCCGAGCCCGCGAGACACCCGTTTCAGCGACCCGACCTGGAGCCAGAACCCGTTCTACCGGCGCGGCCTGCAAGCCTACCTGGCCTGGCAAAAGCAGACCCGCCTGTGGATCGATGAAAGCCACCTGGACGACGATGACCGCGCCCGCGCGCAGTTTCTGTTCACGCTGATCAACGATGCCCTGGCGCCCAGCAATTCGCTGCTCAACCCACTGGCCGTGAAGGAGCTGCTCAACACCGGCGGGCAAAGCCTGGTGCGTGGTGTGGCGCACTTGCTCGACGACTTGCGCCATAACGATGGCTTGCCCCGCCAGGTGGACGAACGCGCCTTCGAGGTGGGTGGCAACGTGGCGGCAACTCCCGGCGCCGTGGTGTTTCGCAACGAACTGCTGGAGCTGATCCAGTACCAGCCGATGAGCGAGAAACAGCACGCCCGCCCACTGCTGGTGGTGCCGCCGCAGATCAACAAGTTCTATATCTTCGACCTCAGCTCGACCAACAGCTTTGTCCAGTACATGCTCAAGAACGGCCTGCAGGTGTTCATGGTCAGTTGGCGCAACCCCGACCCACGGCACCGCGAGTGGGGGCTGTCGAGCTACGTTCAGGCCCTGGAAGAAGCGCTTAACGCGTGCCGCAGCATCAGTGGCAACCGCGACCCCAACCTGATGGGCGCCTGCGCTGGCGGGCTGACCATGGCAGCGCTGCAAGGCCACCTGCAAGCCAAGCACCAGTTGCGCCGAGTGCGCAGCGCCACCTACCTGGTCAGCTTGCTGGACAGCAAGTTCGAAAGCCCCGCGAGCCTGTTCGCCGACGAGCAGACGATCGAGGCGGCCAAGCGCCGCTCGTACCAGCGCGGCGTGCTGGACGGCGCCGAGGTGGCGCGGATCTTCGCCTGGATGCGGCCCAATGACTTGATCTGGAACTACTGGGTCAACAACTACCTGCTCGGCAAGACCCCGCCCGCCTTCGACATCCTCTACTGGAACGCCGACAGCACACGCCTGCCGGCGGCGCTGCATGGCGACCTGCTGGACTTCTTCAAGCACAACCCGCTAACCCACCCGGCAGGCCTTGAGGTGTGTGGCACGCCCATCGACCTTCAGCAGGTCGACCTCGACAGTTTCACCGTGGCCGGCAGCAACGACCACATTACCCCGTGGGATGCCGTGTACCGCTCAGCCATGCTGCTGGGCGGCGACCGACGCTTCGTGCTGGCCAACAGCGGGCATATCCAGAGCATCATCAACCCACCTGGCAACCCCAAGGCCTACTACCTGGCCAACCCGAAGCTGTCCAGCGACCCGCGTGCCTGGTTCCACGACGCGCAGCGCAGCGAAGGCAGTTGGTGGCCTTTGTGGCTGGAGTGGGTCACCCCGCGCTCCGGCCCGCTGAAAGCGCCACGTACCACGCTTGGCAATGCCACCTATCCGCCGCTGGGCCCTGCGCCAGGCACCTATGTCCTGACCCGATGAGCACACCGCCCGGATGAAGACCCGCGACCGTATCCTTGAATGCGCCCTGCAGCTGTTCAACCAGCAAGGCGAACCGAATGTCTCGACCTTGGAGATCGCCAACGAACTGGGCATCAGCCCTGGCAACCTGTACTACCACTTCCATGGCAAGGAACCGGTGGTGCTAGGGCTTTTCGAGCGTTTCGAAGAGGCGCTGATGCCGCTGCTCGATCCACCGCTTGAAGTGCGCCTGGAGGCCGAGGACTACTGGTTGTTCCTGCACTTGATCGTCGAGCGCATGGCCCAGTACCGCTTCCTGTTTCAGGACCTGTCCAACCTGACCGGGCGCCTGCCGAAGCTTGCCCGCGGCATGCGCAGCCTGATCAACGCACTGAAGCGCACCCTTGCCGCGTTGCTGGCCAGCCTCAAGGGCCAGGGGCAAGTGGTGAGCGAAACCCAGGCGCTGGGGCAGTTGGTGGAGCAGATCACCCTGACGCTGATGTTCTCGCTGGATTACCAGCGCGTGCTGGGGCGGGAGGGGGATGTGGGGATCGTGGTGTACCAGGTGATGATGCTGGTGGCGCCGCATCTGCAGGCCCAGGCCCGGGCGGCGGCGGAGCAGTTGGCGGTGCGGTATCTGGAGGGGTAGTGCCGCATCGGCGGTGCCCTCTTCGCGGGGCAAGCCCGCTCCCACAGAGACCCAGCTCAGGGTTTGCAAGCTGAGCTGAATCTGTGGGAGCGGGCTTGCCCCGCGAAGAAGGCGACGCGGTTAGATCAGGGTACCGGTACCAGTCGGTGCCGACGGTGTGCTGCTGGCCGGGGCCGCGCTTGGCGCTGGCGCTGCAGCAGTCGGAGCCGGTGCCGCACTGGCCGCAGGTGCTGCCGGTTTGGCGGCGGCCGGTTTGGCCGGGGCCTTCTTCACTGCCGGTTTCTTCGCCGCTGCAGGCTTGGCCGCTACAGGCTTGGCAGCCGGCTTGGCAGCCGGTTTGGCCGCAGGCTTGGCAGCAGCGGTTTTCGCAGCAGGTTTAGCCGCTGGTTTTGCCGCAGCCGCTTTGGCCGCCGGCTTGGCTGCTGCGGTTTTCGCAGCAGGTTTGGCAGGCGCCTTGGCCAGTGGCTTGGCAGCGGCCTTGCTCGCAGCCGCCTTGGAGATCGGCGTGACCGAGGCACCGGTCAGTTTCTCGATCTGCTTGGTCAGGCTGTCCACTTGCTGGTGCAGCGCCTTGATCTCATTGCGGCTTGGTACGCCCAGGCGCGAGATGGCGCTGTTCAGGCGCTTGTCGAACGCCTCTTCAAGCTCGCTCCACTTGCCCAGCGCGCGATCTTTCACGCCGGACACGCGCGACGTGGTCGACGCCTTGGCGCTATCAGCCACGTCTTCGGCGGTCTTCTTCGCCTGCTTCTCGGCCTTCTCGCCGTCCTTCACCAGCGTATCGAACAGCTTCGGGCCGTCCTGGTCGATCTTCGAATAGATCCCCAGGCCCGCCAGCCAGATCTTACGGGAGTACTTCTCGATCCCGCCGACCCAGGAGCTGCTTTCTTTGTCGGAATTCTTCTTGCCAGCCATCCTGCTCTCCTTATGGTTTGTGCGCGACGCGCTCAAGCAGCTCGTGCAGCTGTTCAAGCTTGATGGACAACGCCTCAACGTCATGTTTAGACGGAATGCCAAGGCGATTCAAGGCGCGACCAACCCGTGCGTCGAAAGCTTTTTCGATCTTGTCGAGTTGAACTTCGACCTTGCCGCGTACGCGGCTGACTTCCTGGGTCGCTTCATCCAGCTGGTTGTTGGCCGCATCGAGCTCTTTGTCGATGCGCTTCTTGCCACGTTTTTCAACGCCTTCGCCGGCTTTGACCAGCTCGTTGAAGTACTCGGAACCTTCCTGGCCGACGCGGGCATAGGCGCCGATACCTGCCAGCCAGATCTTGCGCGCATAACCGCGCACTTCGCCCAGGGTGCCTGGGGCGTCGTCCTTTTTCTTCACATTCACTTTGGCCATGCTCTGTACCTCATGCTCATGAGTGGAGAGGAACTGCCCATGGAGGTTGGGCTTGAGCATAAGGTAGGGAAGAAAATTAGAAACCTCACCCTAAGCTCACGCGGCATAAGGGGGCCAAACATGTACCGCCGCCGCCACAGGCATGGGCGCTAGCGTGCGAGCATTCCCGCCACCGGAGCTCACACCTCATGCCTGCGTCCCCACCCTTGCAGCCCACCACGTTCAAGCAACGGGTAGCCAGCCAATTCGCCCAACGACCCACGCTGCGCGAGGTGGTTGCCAAGGCCGGCTTGACGATCTTGGCCAACCGCTACCCCTGGATCACCCGCAACCACCCGCAGTTGCAGTCCCTCGAGCCCTTCACGCTGATCCACGGCGCAGGCAAGCAACCGGCACAGGTCTCCCTGGTAACCACGCTGCTCGACCATTTTCTGACGGGCAAAGGCATGGCCCTCACGCGCACAGACGTGCTCAGCATCGCGCCGCCCCTGCCCTTTCTGCCGCAGGCGGCAGGTGTCGGCCCGAACGCCCAGCCCGAAGTCAGCCTGAACATGGACAACCTCAACCGCGACTTCGATGAACTGCTGGCGGCCCTGACCGAAGCCTTTCAGCAGGCGCAGATTGGTTTCTGGGCTGCAAGCGACGCCACATCGGGCCTGTCCCATGTGCACAGGTTGGCGCAGACCTTGAAAGCCGCCCTGCTGCTAGGCGTGGAGCGGCAGGGCTTGTCCGAACCGGTGAAAGCCGTGCTGTATGGCGTGGTCAACGGCACTGCCAGCGCACTGGCGATCAACCGGCTGCAGGTCACCCTCGATGAGCATGCGCCCCAGGCCTTACCGGACCTGTTGATCATCGCCGAGCCCAGCCTAGTGCTGTGGTGCAAACCTTCAGGCGCGGTGCGCAGCTACGTTGACCTTGCAGCGTTCGCCGAGGCCCTGCGCGACGCACTGGCGCAGCAGTATCAATTCAACACGCTGCGCTGGGCACAGCAACCACTGAACACAGACCCTTTCGCTTTCCAGTCCACTGAATTACTCAATGGCATCCTCGACAGGGTCGGCCGCCTGCGGTTGTCCACGCTCACCAGCCTCCACGCGCTTGAAGAGGCCTTCAGCACCTTGAGCGACCCTTCGTCCCATTTCCTCGACCTGCCCCTGCCAAGCACCGAGCAGCCACTGCTAAGCCTGCCCACCTGGCTGAATCAAGCAGACAGCACCGGCCACCTGCTGTACGCCGAAGCCCTGCTTGAGCTCGCCGCCAGCCAGGCGCACGCCCAGGGCAGGACGTCGCTCGACGCGATAGAACCCCTGGGCCGCTATGCCGCTCGCCGGCTGCGCGAACAGATGCATGCGGACTTCCCAGCCGAAACACCACAAGACCCCGACCAGCTGCTCGTGCAGATCTCGGTGGTGGTACCGCTGTCGTCATCCGGCCCCGCGCAATTGAACTACCTGAAAAGCATGACCCTGACGGAACTGGCCATTGCACGCCTGCACACGGGCAGCGACGAAGTAGCGTCCGGCCTGCTCGACACCCACGCACGGCCTCCGGGCAGCTGGCTGAACCTGGATTACGTCAACCGCTTGATCTCGACCGTGGATGTCGGCGGGCGTTACCCCGCTTATGTCGCCCACCAACTGCAGGACGCCACGCTCAAGGCCGGCCGCCTCCAGCGCCATGCCACGGAATGGCGCAGCACCCTGCAGTTCGCCGCGCTCAGGGCCAGGATCGAAGCCAAGCTCAGCGCACAGGCCTGCCAGGCAATCGTCGATTTCTGCCGTGCCAATCAAGCGTCACCTGATGCGCTCAGCATTGCGCCACTGGCGTTTTTGCCTGCACCGGGTGCCTCCGAAGGCAACACGGTGCACGGCATGTTCCTGATCAAGGTAAAGGCCAACCAGCGCTGGGTCCTGTATCGCCCCCTGTTCGCGGATGACGCCGTGGCGGAGTTTGCCAGCCTGGACAGCCTGATGGCGCAGATACGGGCTGATCAGGCGTTGCAGCAACAGCTGCTGGCCTGGATGGATGACGACGCCAGGGGCATCTACCAGCACGGCGGATTCGAACGTCCGCACCTGCATAGCCGCCTGTCGGCCTTGGCGCACTTGATTGGCACGCAGTCGGCGCTAGTGGACACTCTGGTGGAACGGCTTAGGGTCCCTGTTACAGCCGTTCACACCCCTTGGCTGGAAGATTTGGACAACCACCTCTACAACGCACGCATTCAGACAATGCTACTGCTGGCCTCCCGGCAGAGCCGCTCGAATGCGCAAGAGCGTTGGGCCTTGATCGTGCAGTGCGGCTGGGTCGTGTTCAACACGGTCACGCCCCTGCTACGTGGCCCTGCGGCCATGCTGGCTTGGTTGGTCGCCGCCGTGGCAACGCTCAAGGATGACCTGCCCGCGCTGTCCGATGGCAGCGCGGAAGAACAGGCCTTGGCAGCGGCAGATGTGCTGACCAACCTGGCCCTGTTGCTGATGCAGGGCCCCACAGTCCCAATGCATGCGGGGGTCAGCTCGACAGCGGTGGACGCCATGGCCCTGGAGGGCCCCGCCCGCAGAGCACCCTCCACGCCAGTTACCGTTGAGACACCCAAGACAGCGGACTGGGTCGACCCCCACCAGGCACAACGCCCCGGCCACGTCAGTGTGAGCCGTTGGCACAACAGCCAGCGGGTGGGCAACTTGCCCTCCCATGCCCGCCAACGCCTGGGTGAACTGCGCGCAGGCGTTTCCCTGCAAGGCCATGCGGCTGAAACACAAGGCCGCCTTCGCGGGTTGTACACGGTGCAAGAGCGGCTCTACGTGAACCTGCAGGACGTGGCCTACGAGGTGCAAGAAACCTGGGGCGGAATCCAGATCATCGGCCCAGACACCAGCCAGGGCGAATGGCACACACGTTGGGGCGGCGCGCCCGACGGCTATTACATCGTCGGACGCGAGCGCAGCAAAGGCCCTTGGCTGCGGCGCTGGAATGACGAATGGGTACTGGACCTGCACTTGGCCGGCGGCATGCCAAAAACCCGGGAAGCCGTCACCGCGCAGAATCGCCAGCACTACGATGCACTGCAAGCGACCGGTCAAGCCAACCAGGACAAACTGACCCAGCTCGAGCCCTTCATGGAGCGTAACCGCATCGAGCTTGAGGCGTTTGACGACGAGGCGGCCGCGTTCAGCCTGGCGTTCAATGCGTTGCCCAAACCCGACGTCAAGGCACTTCCTCCGGCGCTCCGGGTGCAGCGCCAGGCAGTGCTCGAACTGCGCAGGCAGCACATGCCACAGATCGCCGCGGGGTCGCTATACCTGGAGAAGCAGGCCAGCTTGCTGCATGCCAATGCCGACCTCTACCGGCAGATGCTCGAGCCTCGCTACCTGAAGTACGACCGTTCGGGCACCACTGCACGCCGGCTCGGCAACTGGACAGAAGCCGCCATCGACAATGACATGCTGCTGGTGCGGCGCCTGCTCGAACTGGTCGACCACGAACACTTGCAGGAGCAATCCGTGGGCTTGCGTGGGGTGCCAGACAGTGACGAGCAGAGGGGCCGACACGCTGTATTTCGCGAATTGACCCGGGACGCGCTGAAGGTCAGCCGCCGCCTGCTCGTGGTCAGCGAGCGGCTGGATAAAACGCTTTCCGAAGTGCTCAGCGATGCCCGAATCGCCTACCCGGACAAGAAAGCCAAGATCGAACGCGCCATCAAGCTGCGCCCTTACTCGTCATTGATCGTCCGCGCTCAGATTGTCAGCGACCTGGCATACCTGACACTGGACAAGACCCTGCTCACTGCCGAAGCGGCCATTGACTTGCTGCCCTTGCAAAACAGCCTGAGCGACACGGACCTGTCAGCAGCACTGTGGAGCCACGATGGCGTGGCCTCTGCCAACCTGCCTGCCGACCAACAAGCGGAGGTGCTGGGCAACGCCCTGCGCGTTTACCGGGCCGTCATCGGCAGGGCCAGGTACATGCAATCGTTCACCGCACCCGCCGTGGACACCACAATGCTGCAGGCCCACATCGAGGCGATGACGGGCCTGGAGCGCCTGGCAGAAACCGACTTGAGCACCGCCTTGATGAATGCCGAACAGGGCACATCGTCCCCTGCGCGACAGCTGACCCACCGCGTCAGGGCCGGCAAACGCACCCTGATCCGAACCTCCCGAGGGCGCTCGGTGCTGGTCGAGCGGGACCTGGAAGGCGATCATGCCGTTCAACGCAACCCGGCCACCGAGCAACCTGGGGGCGCCTATGAGCGGCGCAATGGCCAATGGTTCGAAGTCCCAGGCGAGGAGCGCCCCGCCGCGCAAGACACCGCCCAGCTGCGCAGTCGCGCGCAACACCTGCTGGCGCACGTGAATGACCGGGTCGCGCTGGCAGCGCGCTACGCGAACGAGCAGAACAGCCTGGCCGACCTCATGGATTGGCAGATCGAGGACATGCGCAATGTCGAGCAGCAGGTGAGCGCCGCCGATGACCGGGCGTCCGAAGGCCTGGCCAGCCAACTGCGCGATGCCATCGATTCGCTGAACACCGAAAAACGCCGACTGCTCACCGATGCCTACCTCAACACCCGCCACCCGGACAGCAGTGCGTTACGTTACCTGTATCAGCAACAGCGGATCGAGATCGCCCTGAGCACATCGCGAAAGCCGCTGCGCACTGCCAACGACTACCTGGACGTCTATCAGATCAAGGACGTGCAGGTGCCCAATGCGGTGCTGTGGGAGGCTCACTTCCACTACCGCAGCGCCGACGCGGCGCCCCGCACGTTCGTCAAAGGCCACCTGAAGCACTGGGAGCCGCGCCCCGCGCGTGCCAGCAGGGCCGAAAAGGCGCGCGAAGTCAGGCTTGAGCACGCCCATACAGCGGCTGAACGGATCGACATCTACCGCGGCGACCTGCGCCTGGACCAGGTAGAGGGCATCATCCCCTTTCCGGCCCACTGACGGGCCGGTCAACGGCACAGCCCTGGTGTCAGGCCAGGGCTTTGTCCAGCGCCCGCTCGATCTCGCTCTTGATGCTAGCGCCCATGATCGA